>Ga0209172_10000886_pt1 | contig 73880 bp, 68 predicted proteins | sample LarsenN4metaG_FD_184113 | JGI IMG/M metagenome (GOLD analysis project Ga0209172, IMG submission 184113) | Hot spring sediment bacterial and archeal communities from British Columbia, Canada, to study Microbial Dark Matter (Phase II) - Larsen... ... | reverse complement strand
GATCATCGGCGAAGCGGCCGGCGTCGATGACCTCGGACGGATGGTCATCTACGGCGGCTACGTCGATGGCGACGGCGGGCCGGGCTGGGCGGCGGCCCCGGCGAGGGCGGCCCGAATTCCGGCTACTGCGACCGGTAACACCGGCTCGACGGATTCGTGGCAGACCATCGCGCCCATGCCCACCCCCGCCGCCGACGGCTGCGCCGTCTATGACGGGCTGGGGCGCATTCTGGTTTTCGGCGGCATCAACGCCGCCGGCAACGCGGCTGACGAACGTCGCCAGCTATGACGTTGCATCGAACACGTGGTCCGATGCGGCGGTTCCCGATCTGCCCGTCGCCCTGAGCGGTGCACGGGCCGTGCTCGGTGCGGACGGACGCGTGTACGTGATCGGCGGCGAGACTGGGCCTATCGGCGCGGGAACGACGCAATCGTCCGTCTACAAGCTCGACCTGGATAGCAATACGTGGTCGACCGCGGCCTCCATGTCTACGCCGCGCAAGGCGTTCGCCTGCACGCTTGGAGCCGACGATTTCATCTACGCGATCGGCGGGGCGAACGACGCGGGCGGAACGGACACGGCTGAAAAGCTCTTCACGCCGCGCTGCCCGAGCGTCACGTTGCAACCGACCTCGCAGGCGGCATGGCGGAACTCGCTGGCGGGCTTCTCGGTAACCGTGAGCGGCGCTGCGCCGTTCACGTTCCAGTGGCGAAAGGATGGCGCCGACCTGGTGGACGGCCCGACGGGGACGGGCAGCACCATCAGCGGGGCCGCGACCGCGACGCTGTCGATCCGGCGTCCGGGTGACGCCGACGCCGGCACCTACGACGTCGTGATTTCGAACGCGTGCGGGGCGGTCGCCAGCAGCGGCGCGGTCCTCACGCTGCGGAACCCGCCGACGCCGGACACGCACTGGACCGTCACGAACATCCATCCGGTCTGGGCCGACGACGGCTCGAGCGCCAAGGGCATCGCCAACGGCCGCATCGGGGGCTGGGCGACGATGACGACGACGTTGCCGGACGGCCGCGTGATGAGCCTGTCGCACCCGATCTTGTGGGACGCGGCGCTCAATCCGACGGACGTGACCCCGGGCGGCTCGGTCGGCGGCGCAATCCTCGACGCCGGCGGCGACCTGCTCGTCGGCTGGTTCTGGCACACGTACCAGTGCTACTACTACGGCCGCTGGTGGACCTGCGCGTGGCAATCCGCGGGATTCTGGAGCGGCGATCCGCCGGTGTTCCAAGAGGTGCACCTGTCCGGCGCCGAGTACGACGCCGTCGCCGCTACCGACGGCACGCGAATGGTGGGCACGGCGACGTACGAGTACACGGAGGACAACTATACGTGGTATGCCTATCTCTGGGGTCCGCCGAACTATGGCGGCCAGTCGCTCCACCCCAGCGGCGCGTCCAACAGCGCCGCCAACGCCATCGACGGCGACCAGCAGTACGGCTCCATTCTCACCCCCTATCCCGGCCCGGTGGTCCATGCGGCGATGTGGTCCGGCAGCGGGCACAGCTTCGTGGACATCCATCCCGCCGGCTATTTCACGCTCCGGCGTCAGCGGCGCCAGCGATGGTCAGGCGGTCGGAACGGCGTGGCTCGGCGACACGCCGCACGCCGGCTTGTGGGTCGGCGGCGCGTTCCTCGACCTGAACCCGCCCGCCAGCGCGTCGAGCAGCCTGGCCGCGGTGGACGGGGGCATCCAGGTCGGCTCCGGTCCCGGCGGGGCGGGGCTGTGGGTCGGCACGCCCGAGTCGTACATCGACCTCGGCGCATTCGTGCCAGCGGAAATCATCGCCAGTGGCGCGTCGGACGTTGAAGTCAGTCCCGACGGGGCGATCAGCGTGGTTGGCCACGGATACAACACGACGACCGGGCGGAGCGAAGCGCTGCTCTGGCATTCCGCTCCGCAGACGACCTGCCCGGGCGATGTGAACGGCGATCGGGTCGTCGATCTGACCGACCTTGCGACGCTGCTGTCGCACTTCGGAACGGCGTCCGGCGCGACGCCGGCCGACGGCGATCTCGACGGCGACGGCGACGTGGACCTGAGCGATCTGGCCGGCCTGCTCTCGAACTTCGGCGTAACGTGTCCCTGACCGTCTCGGCAAGAGACTTGACCAGCTGGAGTAGGATCATGCGAACGAGTTCTAGACTTCGGACCTTGGCAATCGTGAGCGTCATTGCCCTGACGGCGCCGCTCCCGGCCGCCGTGCGCTACGTCGACGCCTCCGCCAGCGGCGCGAACAATGGTTCCTCGTGGACGCACGCGTTCACGGACCTTCAATCGGCTCTGGCGGCGGCCGTGCCGGGCGACGAGATCTGGGTCGCCGCCGCGACCTACACCCCCGCGCCGCCGGGCGACGCCGTGTCCAGCTTCGTGCTGCGGGAGGGTGTAGCGTTGTACGGCGGCTTTGCGGGCGGCGAGACGGCGCGGAATCAGCGCGACTGGAGCGCGCATGCCACGGTGCTCTCCGGCGACGTCGGCCGCGACGATACGTTCGATCCGCAAGGTAGCTGGCCCTACAACTACCACATCAACACCGCCAACTCCGGGCACGTCGTGGTGGGCAGCGGCGTGGGCGCGTCGGCGGTGCTGGACGGGTTCACCATCACGGCGGGCGCGTATGGTCCGCCGGGGACGCCCGCCGGCGATCCGCTGCTGTACGGCAGCGGGCTGTATGTGGCGAACGGCAGCCCGACCGTCGCGAACTGCACGTTCGTCAACAACCTCGCCGCGTTCGGGCCGGGCGCGGCGGTCTTCCTGGCGGATTCGAACGCCTCGATCACCGACTGTGTGTTCGATCAGAATTACATTCACCTGGGCAGCGGCGGCGCGATCTACCTCTACGGCGCCAGCCAGCCGGTGATCTCGAACTGTGCGTTCCGGCGGAACGTGGTCACGGGGTATTACGGCGCGGAGGGACAGGGGGGCGCCATCGAAAACCGCTCTTCCCTGCCGCTGACCATCGCGGGCTGCCTCTTCGAGTTCAACGAAGCGCGGCCGTTCGGCGCCAGCTCGTACGAGATTCCCCGCGGCGGCGGCATCAGCAGCTTCGCGTTCGAAACGCCGCTGCTCGTCCGCGATTGCATCTTTCGTAGCAACCGGGCGCCCTACGGCGCCGGCTTGTTCACCTGGAACCCAACCACCATCGTGAACTGCACCTTCGACCACAACACCGCGTTCGTTTATCCCGGTTACGGCGGCTTTTCGGTCGGCGGAGACGGCGCGGGGTTGGCGTGCCAGTGGACGGACGTGACGCTGGTGAACAGCGCGGTGGCGTACAACACGGGCCAGGAAGCCGCGGGCGTCTTCGAGATCAGCGATCCGAACTTCCCCTTGTTCGCCGGCTCGCTTGCGGTGCAAAACACGATCATCTGGGGAAATGTCGCCAACGGGCAGGACGTCTCGCCGCTCGACCGGCAGCTCAAAGGCAACTACTCGGCCCGCTACTCCTGTATCCAGGACCTGCTGACGCCAGTCCCCGGCGAAGACCCGCCCGATCCGGCGAACTACCCCGGCTGCATCGTCGTCGATCCGCAGTTCGTCAACTCGAGCGACCTGCACTTGGCCGCCGGCTCGCCGTGCATCGATGCGGGACGGAATTCCTACGTGCCCGCCGGCACGACGACCGACCTGGACGGGCTGCCGCGGTTCTATGATGATCCGGCCGCGCCCAACGTCGGGCACGGGACGCCCCCACTCGTGGACATGGGGGCGTACGAGCGGCAGCCCGCGCCGTGCCCCGGTGATCTCGACGGCAACGGACAAGTGGACCTGGGCGACCTCTCGACGCTGCTGTCGCACTTCGGCACCGGCAGCGGCGCAACCGCCGCGGACGGCGACTCGGACGGCGACGGCGACGTCGATCTGGCCGACCTGGCTGCGCTGCTGGCGGCGTTCGGCACGATCTGCGCGTGACGCGCGGTCTGGTCTTGCGCTGAGAACCGTCCGATCCTGCGGGATCGATCTTGGCGGATCGGCTGATCGCTTTCAGGCGACGCTTCCTGCCTGTGTGACCATCCCCTCGCTGACGGTCGCGGCTCGGATCGCTGCTGCCGGTCGTGCTGGCTACGAATCCGCAACCGCCGGCCGCGCGAGCCGTCCGTCTTCCCCTCCGACGCCCGGCCGCGCGGTCGGGCAACTGAAGGGCACGCGGAAAAGTGAGGAGAGCGAGATGTTTCAGCGAATGCGCATCCGAGCGACGGCGGCGGTCCTGGTCCTTCTGGCCGGCGCGGCCTTCGGGGGCGTCGGACGGCTCGAGGTGTCCGACCCGGAGCAGGGCGGTCTGATTCACGTGGGCCTCCGGCCGGGACCACCGGCTTCCTCGGCAGCTTCGATCCGTTCGACATGCGCCAGCAGCCGGCCATCTTCACGGCCGGCATTGTGACCGACGTGGGTGAGCTGACGGCGCAGATCTCGGCCCAGGAGCTGAACTTCCAGACCGAAGGGCCGATCATTTGTCAGGCGCTGTTCCAGCGGCTGGCTCCCCGGGCCCCGCAGTACGGCGCGCAGATCAACGCCGGCGACCGCCTGGAGATCTACTTCGACCCCGCGTACACGGTCACGCAGGGCGGGGTGGTCTTCGGCACGAATTCCCTGTCGCCGGGCTGCGAGGGCGCGATCGTCTTGCCGCCACGCAACCCCTGCCCGGAAGACATCAACGGCGACGGCCAGGTCGGGCTGGAGGATCTGGCGTCCGTGCTGGCGGCGTACGGGTCGCTGCCCGGTGACCCGAGCTACAACCCGAACGCGGACGTGGACGGCGATGGACAGATCGGGCTGAGCGACCTGGCCCGCGTGCTGGCGATGTACGGCACGGCGTGCTAGCCGGCCGGCAACGCGCGGCCGGATGCCGGGCGTGAAGCGGCGTTCGCACCGTCCAATCCCAGAGGCTGCGACAGACGAGCGACGGATGGTGAACCGGCGGGCCGCGGGGCGATAAGCCTCGCGGCCCGCACGCGTTCTCGCTGAGCCGCGCACACGTCCGCGGCCCCGTCACTGCGTGCGAGCTTCTGCTACGGCGAGCCCGCGCAAGCTCCGCACTGGGAAGGCAGTCGTCAGAATGACATGCGCCACGCCAGCGATCGCGAGACCTACGAACCACGCGTACGTGTACAGCGTGTCCAGGACGTCCGGGACGTCGAGCAGCGGGCGGCCGGCGGCGTCCCTGCCCGCGGCCTGGGCCAGGAACCCCGGCACGTTCGGCAGGATCCCCAGCACCAGCGCCATCAGCGCTCGCCAGTTGAACCCGCTGCCGCTGTAGGCGTATTCGCCCGATTTCAGGTAGAGGTCGTCCAGCTTCAGTTGGCAGCGGCGGATGAGGAAGTAGTCGGCCAGCATCACGCCCGCGATCGCCCCCAACAGCGCGCTGTAGCCGATCAGCCAGGTGAAGATGTACGCGGCCAGGTCGTTGTACAGCCGCCAAGGCATGATCGCGATGCCGATGATCGCGGTGATGACCGCGCCCGTGCGGAAGTTGATGCCGCGCGGCCAGAGGTTGCTGAAGGCGTTGGCGGGCGCGACGACGTTGGCGGCGATGTTGGTCGTCAGCGTCGCGATCGTCAGCGCGAACAGCGCGAAGCCCACCAGCACCGGGTTCCCGAACTTCCCCAGCAGCTTCACCGGATCCCAGATCGCCTCACCGAAGATCACCACCGTCGCGCACGTCACCGCCACGCCGATGAACGAATAGAGCGTCATCGTGGGCGGCAGGCCCAGGAATTGCCCGAGCACCTGGTCGCGCTGCCGGCGGCAGTAGCGGCTGAACTCGGCGATGTTCAGCGCCAGGGTGGCCCAGAAGCCCACCATGGCCGTCAGGCTGGGCCAGAACGCCTTCCAGAAGTCGAACCCGACCGTCGTTGCGCGGATCTTCGCCAGCGTGGCATCCGACAGCACCACCGCGAAGCCGCCCCCTTGGCTCACGCCCCACGCCAGCAGCACGAGTCCGACCACGATCAGGAACGGGGCGGCCAGGTTCTCCAGCCACTTGATCGACTGGATGCCGAACAGGATCAGGCCCACGTTCACCGCCCAGAACAGCAGGAAGCAGCCGAGCTGCCCGCCCGACAGCCCAAGCGAAAACGCCCCGATGCGAACGTGCTCGGCCGGCGTCGCGGCCGTGAAGCCGAAGATCACACTGTGCAGCGTGTAGATCGCCGCCCCGCCGATCCACGTCTGAATGCCGAACCAGCCGCAGGCGACCAGGGCGCGCATAATGGCGGCGATGTTGGCGCCGCGGGTGCCGAAGCTGGCCCGCAGCAGCACCGGGAACGGGATGCCGTATTTTGTGCCCGCGTGCGCGTTGAGCACCATCGGGATGCAGACGATGAGGTTGCCCAGCGCGATGGTGAAGACGGCCTGCTGCCAGCTCATGCCCTGCTCGGCGATCAGGCTGGCGGCCAGCGTGTAGGTCGGGATGCACACGGCCATGCCCACCCACAGGGCCGCGATGGTCCACACGCCCCAGGTGCGCTGTTCGAGCGGCACGGGAGCGATGTCGGGGTTGTACAGCGGCGAGTGTTGCAGATCGAAGGACGCCATCCGCTAAGGCTCCCGCGACTCGCGCGCCAACCGGCCGTCACAGCAAGCGCTACGGATCACAGCGCGCTCAGTGGCGCGTACGACTCCGGTCGGCGGTCGCGGTAGAAGGGCCAGACGTTCCGCACCTCGGTGATCAGGTCGAGGTTCAGGTCGGCGACGACCACGTCGTCGGTGTTGCGGGCGCCCTCGACCAGGATCTTTCCGCGCGGGTCGCAGAAGTAGGAGGTGCCGTAGAACTCGCCGATGTTCCACGGCGGCTCGCGCCCGGGCCGGTTGATCGCCCCGATGAAGTACTGGTTGGCGACGGCCAGGGCCGGCTGCTCGAGCTTCCAGAGGTACTCGCTCAGGCCGGCGACGGTGGCCGACGGGTTGAAGACGATCTCGGCCCCGCTGAGCCCGAGCGCCCGCGCGCCCTCCGGGAAATGCCGGTCATAGCAGATGTACACCCCCACCTTGCCTACGCGCGTGTTGAACACCGGGTAACCCAGGTTGCCGGGCCGGAAGTAGAACTTCTCCCAGAACCCCGGGGCCACGTGCGGAATATGCGTCTTGCGGTACTTGCCCAGGTAGCTGCCGTCGGCGTCGATGACGGCGGCGGTGTTGTAATACACGCCGGGCATCTCGACTTCGTACACGGGCACGATCAGCACCAGCTTGTGCTTGCGGGCCAGCTCGCACATGAGCTGGATGGTCGGCCCCTCGGGGACCTTCTCGGTCAGCTCGTACCAGCGCGGGTCCTGCTCGGCGCAGAAGTACGGGCCATGGAACAGCTCCTGCAGGCAGACCGCCTGCGCGCCCTTGTCGGCCGCCCGGGCGATCAGCCCGACGTGCTTGTCGATCATGGCGCGCTTAATCTTCTCCAGCGGCGCAGTGGCCGGCTCGGCCAGCGTGGCCTGAATCAGCGCGCCTCGAACGATGCGGGGCATAAACGAACTCCGCGAAACAGGTTGATCGATCGATAGCGCACTCTACGCGGCTTCCGCGACCGCGCGAAGTGAATGTTCCCGCCGAACGCGGGGCCATCGTCAGGACGCGGCCTTTTCGGCCCGGCCGGTTTGCACTCCAGCGATGTGTACAATCGCTTCATGCAAAGCTCCGGGTCAAGCTGCGGTCCCTTCCCGCTGGATTCCGGCGGTTCTGATCCTGCCTACCTAACGCACCGGCGGCCCGGGCGCCGCCTGTCGCAGGGCGCTGTCGGGATCAGCCTCGGCCGGCGCGACGATCCGCCCGTCGCGCATGTGCAGCACGCGGTCGGCGCGGCGGGCGACCTGCGGATCGTGCGTGACGACGAGCAGCGTGGTCCCGTCCTCGCGCCGCAGCTCCGCCAGGAGGTCCAGCAGCCGCTCGCCGTTGGCCGAGTCCAATGCCCCGGTCGGTTCGTCGGCCAGCAACACCCGCGGGCGGTTGGCCAGCGACCGCGCAATCGCCACCCGCTGCCGTTCGCCGCCGGAGAGCACCGGCGGCCGGGCATGCGCCCGCTCGGCCAGCCCGACCCGCTCCAGCAGCTCCCGCGCTCGCGCCCGTCGCCGCCGGCCCGATCGCTCCGTCGGCAGCAGCGGCGCCTCGACGTTCTCGAGCGCCGTCAGCTCCGGCAGCAGGTTGTGCAGTTGGAATACCAGCCCGATGACCGAACGGCGGAACTCGTCGGCCCGCCCGTTGGGCAGGTGCGCCAGTGAATGGCCGGCCACGCGCAGCTCGCCCGCGTCCGGCCGGTCGATGGCGGCGATCAGGTTCAGCAGCGTGCTCTTGCCGCAGCCGGACGGCCCGCAGACGGCCACGAACTCCCCGGGGTGGACGTCCAGGTCCAGCCCGTCCAGCGCCCGCACACGCCCGGCTTCGTAGTGCTTGACCAGGCCGCGGGCGGAAACCGCCATGGCGTTGTTGGCCGCGTCGTGCGTCATGCGCCTGCTCGTTGGTCGCGATTCCCGCCAGCCGCGCTCCGCTTTCGTCCGTCATCCAGCGGGACGGTCGCATGCAGGCGGGCCGCCTGGATGAGAAAGTAAGAGCGGCCGGGCGTTCCCGCCACTCGCGCCGTCGCGAAACCGGTACGCGCCCACCAAAGGTCGAAAGGAGATCGCTGTGAGTGCCAGAGCCTTGCGAAGTAGACGGAACGACGTGGTACGACCGCCGCTGGCGGCCGCGCTGGCGGCGCTGGCCGCGCTGGCCGCTGTTCCGGCCTCGGCCCAGGTCAGCGTGGAAAGTACGGCCTCCGAGTTGTCCGGCCCGCAGAATGCCGGCCCGCCGATCATCGCCGAGTACGGCGACGCACCGGACGACGTGAACGCGCACTATGCGGCGCCGTACGGGAGCGTGATCGGGCGCTTTCCCACGCGTTTCAACACGAGCAACAGTCGCTACGGGCTGACCGGCGGCCGCACGCTCGACGTTTCACAAGAGTGGCTCGGGCAGGTGGTCAGCCTGGAGCGCGGCCCGCGCGACCGGCTCGACCCGGACGGCGTCGAGAACTTCATCGACGACGACTTCGACGACGGCTGGGTCGGCGGGCCGTGCCCGACCGGCAGCCCCGCGCCGCCGTTTGCCAACCCGTTCCCGGTCACGCTTTCTTTCGACGTGACGGTCGCCGCCGGCGCCCCGGCCGGCCCGCGCTACCTCAACCTGCTGTTCGACTTCAACCACGACGGCGTCTGGAGCGGCGAGTGGGTCGTGGTCGACGCGGCGGTGAGCGTGGCGCCGGGGACGACCCAAACCATCACGGTCGGGCCGTTCCTCTACCCGGTTACCCCGGTCGGCTCGTGGATGCGCGTGGCCCTGACGCGCACTCCGATCAGCGGCACGTTCCCCGACGACGGCAGCGGCTGGGACGGCAGCGGCACTTTCTCGCACGGCGAGATCGAGGACTACCTGGTTGCCGCCGCGCTCGACTATGCCCAGGCCGCCGCCTATGACGCCGCCTTCGCCAGCGACTTCGACTTCGCCATCGGCCTCTGGACGGACTTCGACTGGGACAGCGACAGCGACGTTGAAGAGATCGACATCCAGGTCGAGGTGGATGCGTTCGCGTCCGCCCGCGCCGCGGCCGAGGCCAGTGCGGGCGCGCTCGCGGTCGCGTGCATTTCCTGCCCGTGCGCGTTCCTGTGCGCGGAGTCCGGGGCATTCGCAGCGGTCGCCGTCGAAGCGCTGGCCGAAGCCGAAGTCGAGCTGGAGCTGCACGTCAACGCCTTCGCGAGCGCCCGGGCGGGCGCGATCGCGGCTGCGGGCGCCTTGGCCATCGCCTGGGCCGACGCCTCGGCGGCCGCTGCCGCAGCAGCCGGTGCCGCCGCCGGCGCGCTCTCTTCCGCCTGTGCCGGCGACGCGGAGGCCGCGGCGGGAGCGGCGGCCGCTGCGGCTGCGTACGCCGACGCGGCGGCGGGCGCGTTCGCCGTGGCGGACGGCTACGCCATCGCGCGGGCGGCCGCCATGGCCGACGCACGCGTGGAGCTCGAGCTGATCATCAAGATTCGCGAGCAGGCGGAAGCGTGGGCGGCGGCGCTGGCGTTTGCCTATGCGGCGGTCTACGGGGCCTGCACCGAATGCTACATTTGCCCACCCTGCCCGCCTTGCCCGACGCCGGGGAGCGACTGGTTCTTCAACGGCGTGGCGACCTGGGCCGCCGGCCGGGCGATGGTCGGCGGGTCGTCGTGGGTGCTGGTGCACTTCCGCAGCGACGGCAGCCCGATCAGCGGCTTCCGCTGGCAGACGGTGGAGTACGACCCGCTGGGCGTGCTCGGGCAGGCGGATTGGGCCATGTGGGACGCGCAGACTGTGCTGGGCGGCATGGCCAACGAGGGCAACGCCGTGATGATGCAGCTCGACCTGCCGTCCGCCCCCGCACCGCTGCTGGACGACTGCGGCCGGCCGGTGCAGCTCCTCGGCGGCCCGGTCTACACGCATAACCTCCAGCTCCCGCAGGCGATCAATCTGCCGGCCGGGCAGGAGGTGTACTTCGCGGTGCGCGCCCTGACCAACCAGCCCTACAGCAGCCAGGTGTTGACGGCCCACCGCGATCAGACGAATCCGCCCCAGCCGACACACGTGCTGGCCCCCGACCAGGGCGTCTTCCACGCCACGCCGATCAGCAACTTCGTCGGCTGCGACCAGGACTTCGTAATCAACCCGATCAGCGGCAACGGCAGCGCCGGCGACGATACGGGCTCGATGACCTCCGGCGGCCAGTGCGGATTGAGCAGACTGGTCGCACGCGGCGGGCAGACGCGTGCAGGAGAGGCAAAGCCGACGTCCGACCCCTGAACCACAGAACGTTCCTCCTCTCCTCCAACAAGACCGGGCGACGGCTTGGACCCGACTGGCCGCCGCCCGGTCGCTCGTTGCGCTGGCCAGGCTCGGTGCCGAGCCGCCCGCGCATTGGGGCGGTAGAATCTCGTCCATGCGACGCGACGGCCGCCAGCCGGACCAGCTTCGCGAGGTCGAGATCATCCGCCGATACACCAGCGTCGCGCCAGGGTCCGTGCTGATCTGCACCGGCGAGACGCGCGTGCTGTGCACCGCGTCAATCGTCGAGGAGCTGCCGCCGTGGCGGCAGGCCAGTGGCCTGGGCTGGATCACCGCCGAGTACGACATGCTGCCGGGCGCCACCAGCGAGCGCCGCCCGCGCAGCCGCGCCCGGCTGGACGGCCGCACGCAGGAGATTCAGCGGCTGATCGGACGGTCGCTGCGCGCGGTCGCGGACTTGAGCCGGCTGGGTCCACGGACGATCTACCTGGACTGCGACGTGCTTCAGGCGGACGGCGGCACGCGCACGGCGGCGATCACGGGGGCCTACGTCGCCTTGGCCGACGCCGTGAGCGAAGGCCGCCGGCGCGGGCTGTGGGACGAGGGCGTGTTGACGACGGGGGTGGCGGCCGTGAGCCTGGGGCTTGTGGACGGCGCCTTGCTGCTGGACCTGGACTACACGGAGGACAACCGCGCGGCGGTGGACTGCAACCTGGTGATGACCGCCCGCGGCGATTGGATCGAGGTGCAGGCGACGGGCGAACGGGGGACGTTCGCGGACTCGCAGCTTGCCGAGATGATGTCGCTTGGCCGGCGGGGGATCGAGCGGCTGTTCGAAGCCCAACAGGCAGCACTGACGCGGGAGTTGTGAGTGGTGAACCGCCGATACGGGATTGCGTGCGCGCCGATTCTGCTCCTGTCCGGCTGTCAGGGCCTGAACGCCGCGCCGGGGGCCAGCCCGCAGGGCGAAGACATCTGGGCTATCCGCTGCATCACGATCGACGGCCCGAACCGCCTCCGCGCCGCGCAGAACTACGCCGACGCGCTTCGCAAGGTGAAGGGCCTGCGCCCGGAGCAGGTGCAGGTCGTGGACGAGGCCGGCCAGAGCAGCCTTTTCTACGGCCGCTACCGCCGCACGTACGACGCCGTCCGCCAGCGCGAGTCGTACCAGCCCGACCCGCGCAAGGACCTGGAGCTGATCCGCCAGCTCTCGTTCCCGGCGGAGGATGCCGGCGGCGGCGCGCGCTACCTGTGGCCGTTCCACCTGGCGACGCTGGAGACGCTGCCGACGGCGCGCGGGGAACTGGCCCGCTGGGAATTGACCAACGCCGCGGGCTACTACTCGCTGCAGGTGGCGGTGTTCTACGACGTGGACGAGTTCCGTGGCCGGCGGCTGGCTTGCGAGCAGTACTGCAAGCTGCTGCGCGAGCAGGGTGAGGAGGCGTACTTCCTGCACGGCCCGGCGATGAGCATCGTGTGCGTCGGCTCGTTCCCCAAGCAGGCCATCCAGTCCTATCAGGAGACCGACCCGTTCACCGGCCGCATCAAGGTCTCGCAGAAGATCGTCGACCCGAAGATGCTCGATCTGCAGCGCAAGTACCCGCACAACCTGCACAACGGCCGCATCTTCTACGAGATCATCCACGACCCGCAGACCGGTCAGAAGATCCGCGACCCGCACGTCTCGTTCCCGGTGGAAATCCCGCACCCCGATCGCAGCGGCGTGCAGCCCGGCTGAGCCATGCCTGAGATCCTGCTCGCCACGCGCAACCCGGGAAAGCTGCGCGAAATCCGCCAGATCGGCGCCTTGCACAGCTGGACGTGGCACGGGCTGGACGAGTTCCCGCACGTGCCGGATGCGCCGGAGGACGCCGACACGTTCGAGGAAAACGCGCGGCGAAAGGCGCTCCATTACGCCGCGGCGACCAGCCTGCTGACGCTCGCCGACGATTCGGGCCTGGAGGTTGATGCGCTTGGGGGCGAGCCGGGCGTGCGCTCGGCACGGTACGCGGGCGAGCCGCGCGACGATCGGCGCAACAACGCCAGGCTGGTCGCCGCGCTCGCTGGCAAGCCGTGGCAGCAGCGGACGGCGCGCTTCCGCTGCGCGATGGCGCTGGCCCGGCCGGGGCAGGTGCTGCTGGAGACGCAGGGTGTGATCGAGGGGATGATCCTCGACGAGCCGCGCGGGTCGAGCGGCTTCGGCTACGATCCGCATTTCTTTGTCCCCACGCTGGGCCTCACGCTGGCCGAGCTGCCGGCTCACCAGAAGAACGCCGTCAGCCACCGCGGCCGGGCGCTGCGCGAGATGCTGGAGCAGATGGAAACCCTCTTCGGCCAACCCAAGGCCGAGCCGCCCCAGTCATGGGGCGGCCGGACCGGGCCGTAACCGGCCCGGCTCGGCGCCGCACGGCCTTGACTGCCCCAGACCATGCCACGACTGCCCTAGACCATGCCACCCGTTCCAGCCCTTTGTGTCTTCGTGTCTTCGTGGTGAAATCCCCGCACGATGACGGCAGGGCCGGTGCTACATGGCTATCGATCGCCCGCCACGCGCTGGACATGCTCCGCAGCCGCCGGCGCACTGCTCGGTGCCGCGCTACTCGTCAACCAGTCGGCCGTCCACTGGCGGCCCAACGCGGTCGACAGCTACCTGTTCGCCTGGCACGGCTGGTGCGTGGCCAACGGGGCGGTCCCGTACACCGACGTCTGGGACAACAAGCCGCCCGGCATCTGGTGGGCTAACGCGCTGGCAATCCGGCTGTTGGGGCCGGGCTTTCACGCCGACCTCGCGCTGGGCACGACGGCGCTGATCGTTTCGTTCGCGTCGTTCCTTGGCGTCGCGGCGACGCTGCACGGCCGCGTGATGCTGTGGCTGGCGCTGCCGACGGCCTGCGTCCTGCTGACGCACCTGTCGTACGAGTGCGGCGCCAACCGCACCGAGACGTTCGTGACGGCGTTCGAGACGCTGGCCGTGCTGGGCTACGTCCGCTGGCTCACCACGCGCCGCGTGGGCTGGCTGGTGCTGGCGGGGGCGGCGGCGGGCGTGGCGCCATGGTTCAAGCAGACCGGAATTGCCGTCAGCCTGGCGTGCGGGCTGCACCAGGCCTGGCTGTGCCTTGGCCATCGCAGGGCAACCCCGGCGGCATGGCTTATGGCCGCCAGCGCGTTCCTCTGCGTCCAACTCGTTTCGCTGGGGACGCTCGCAGCCCAAGGGGCGTTGGCCGAGGCATACCTCGCCGTTGGGCCGTTCAACCGCGCCTACTTCGCGGTCGGCGAAGCCCGGCCATGGCCGACCGGCGTCGCGTGGCGCGGCAGCATCGAGCGCGTGCAGCCGGTGGCGCTGCTGCTGATCGTCGCGATGGTCGGCCTTGGTTGGCGGTTGCTGAGCCTGCTGGCGGGCCGCGTTCGAAGGACCGACGAGCAGACCGGATCGTCGGCAACCGGCCTGCTGTGGCTGTGGTTCCTGCTGGCCCTGTACTTCGCCTGCGTCGGCCCCGGCCGGCAGGGGCATCACTTCATGCCGATCTTGTCGCCGCTGGGGCTGCTGGCGATCGAACCGTTCGGCCGCGCCTTGCGCAGCGCCAGCTTTTCGGCGCGAGTCGCCGCCAGCCCGCGGCTGGCCATGTTCGCCGTTGCCTACCTCGCGCTGCTGGTCGATCTGGCCGGCAACAGCCTGGTCAGAGCCGTCGATTGGTGGCGCGGCAAATCAGCCTGGTACGCGCTCGCCTACCATACGCCGACCGAGGAGCAGCAGCGGGCGGCGGAGATCGTCCGCATCACGCGGCCGGAGGAACGCATCTACGTCTGGGGCTGGAGCCCCGGCACGTACCGCTTCTCGTGCCGCCGCAGCGCCTCGCGCTTCGCGACGCTGGAGAAGGCCGGGCAGGTGGGCGAGCACGCGGAGTTCCTCGTCCGCGGGGCGATGCGCGACATCCAGCGCGACCCGCCGGCGGTGTTCATCATCTCGCTGGCCGACCGCCCGGCCCTGCACGAGACGCGCCCGGAGTTCGCCGCGTGGGTCCGGGAGCACTACGTGGACCACGCCCTCATCGGCGGCATGTACCTGCTGACGAAGCGTGACAAGTGGCAAGGCGACGTTGGCGCCGCCAATGGATCGCAAGAACAGCCGCCGACTTCAGTCGGCCCTTGACGCGCGCGCCGAGTCCGACTGAAGCGCCGTCGGTGACTCCGCCACTTGACACGTGTCACCTGTCACGGCGTCGGCGGCACGTAGTTGGGGATCTCCGGTTGTTCGCCGAAGAAGAACGCCTCCATCTGCTGGGCCAGGACGCGATTGGCCTCGTCGGACATCGGATCGAGCCGGAACTCGTTCATCACCATCAGCATGTGGTCCTTCCACATGTTCATCGCCTGCTGCGAGACGCCGCTCTTGACGCGCTCCATCATCTCCGGTCCGGCGATCACCAGCACCATCTTCAGGTCGCGCTGCGCGTCCTCGCTGTCCGGATCGATGCCCGGCAGCTCCCGGCCGAGCTTGGCGCATTTGACCATCTTGGCGGCCATGCGGTCGGTCTCCTTGTTTGCTCAGGCAGGGACCATGCTACCATCCGCACGCGGCGGACGCACCGTCCCGAGACGTTGGCTCCAGGCGCCCGATCCTTGGCCCCGGCGCGCCACTCAACTGCCGCGGTACTCGCACCGGCTGGTGCAGGTCTCGTGAACGATGATCTCGGCGAGCTGCGGCAGCACCGGCTTGAGTCGCCGCCAGATCCAGCAGACGAGCACCTCGGAGGTCGGGTTGCTCAGGCCTTCGATCTCGTTCAGGCAGTAGTGATCGAGCTGCCTGCGGATCGGCTCGCATGCGTCGCCGATCTCGCCGTAGTCGATCAGATAGCCGCGGGTCCGATCGACCTCGCCTTCGACCACCACCTCGACCTTGAAGCTGTGGCCGTGCAGCCGGCGGCACTTGTGGCCCTCCGGGAACGTCGGCAGCCAGTGGGCCGCCTCAAACGTGAATGTGCGCACCAGGCGAACGTGCATCGGCTTGGTCGCGGTCAGAGACCGCTCCTACGGAACCCAGACCCAGAAATCCGTCTGCTTGAGCAGCCGGATCGTGCTTGGTCGCGGTCAGAGACCGCTCCTACGGAACCCAGCGCGGCAGAGCCGCAACCAGAGGTTGCGAAGAAAACAAGATCAAGATTCTGTACGTTTGCATTCCAACGGAACCCCAAAGCCCAGCCGGGGGCGGCGGGTCTCCATCACACCCCGCGCGCCGTCGGCGACCAGATCAGCTTGTGCAGTTGCAGGCCGAGGCGTACGTCCAGCCGGTCGGCCAGAATCCACTCCGCCAGCAGCCGCGGCTCCAGCCCGCCCTGATACAACTGGAACCGCTCGCGCTCCACCTCCGGCACGCCGACTACCGGCGAGAACAGGACCGGGCAGCGGCGCGGCAGATCGTAGCGGCGGACCACGTCGCGCGACCATTCGTAGTCGGCGCGCGTTCCGATGACCAACTTCACTTCGTCGTTGGGCGTCAGCAACTCGATGTTGCTCCAGCAGTTGCGGTCCGCCTCGCCGCTGGAGGGCGTCTTGAGGTCCACGATTCGGACGACGCGCGGGTCGACCCTCTCGATCGAGATCGCGCCGGAGGTCTCCAGCGCGACGGTCCGGAACTCGTCGAGCAGGCGCGCCATGAGCGGATAAGCTGCCGGCTGCAGCAGCGGCTCGCCGCCCGTCACCTCGACGAACGGGCAATCATACCTGCGCACACGATCCAGAATCTGATCGATGCTCATCCACTCGCCTTCGTAGAAGGCGTACTCGGTGTCGCAATACGTGCAGCGCAGGTGGCAGCCGGTCAGGCGGATGAACACGCACGGCAGCCCGGCCCGCGTCCCCTCGCCCTGGATCGAGTGGAAGATTTCGTTGACGCGCAGCTCGTCCGACCGGCCCATCGCGCGGGATTATAGACGCCGGGCGGCACGGGCCGGCTTTGCCAGGCCGCAGAGAACCGCCGGTCAGAACCAGCGCGGGCGCCTGGCCCCGTCTGCTGACACCCGCCACACGCTCACTCACGGACTTTCCAGGACCGATACGCTCACCACGGGCTGACGCATGGTTCCGGTGATGTGGTACGTCACCAGCCGGTCGGTGGCCCTGGCGATCGCCCCGCCGATATCGCCCAGCAGCGATTGCAGCCGCTCGAGCGGCCCGGCGTGCACGCGCAGGTCCAGCGAGCCGTCGTAGCCGACCAGCCCCGTGCCGCGGGCCGCCAGCAGCGTCGTCCGCACCTCGCCGCGCGTGACGCGCACGCCCGCGGTCTGGAAGTTGAACGCGATGTCTGCGCGGTGATCGGGCTGGCCGCGACCGGCCGGCAGGCGCATCGCGCTTCGCATCGCATCCGTGAGCTGCTGCACGATCGGGATCCACAGCAGCCGCCCGTCGCGAATCCGAACCTGCCCGGCCCCGCTCAGCGAGCGCGGCGCGTCGGCCAGCGTCGCGTTCACGACCCCGAGCGTCGACAGCCGCCCGGTCAGTTCCGAGGCCTGCTCTTCCTCGCTCCGCCCGTGACGCCGTAGCAGCGCGTTCAGGTCCACATCGTCGGCCGCCCATTCCAGGCTGGCGGGCCGGCCGTCGCCGCCCACGTCGATGTATCCCTTCAACCGCAACGTGCCCTTCAGCAGCTTCGCCAACAGCGAGGTCAGTTCCAGCCGCCCGCCCGACAGCTTCATCTCCGTCGTCAGGCCGTCGATCGGCAGCCGGTAGTCGCCCGCCGCCACCTCAAACTCCTCCAGTTCCACCTGTATCTGGGCCTCGCCGTCCACCCAGCGCGTCAGCGGGATGCGGCCGTGCAAATAGACCGTCAGCCGACCCGCCGCCTCGTGCCGCCGCAGCAGTTCCTGCAGCTCCGGCGGCAGGCGAGCGATGGTCTCCGGCGAGACGGTCAGGCCCAGTCGCGCGGCGTCGACGTCGGCCACGAACGTATCGAGGTTCAGCCGTCCGGCGAAAGTCAGACGAAACAGGTCTCCGCGGTCCATGTTGCAGGACAGCGCGTACCAGCCCGGTTCGGCCTGCTCCGTGTCCGGCACGATCGTCAGCGTGGTGGTGATGCCGTCGAGCACCATCGGCGGTCGGCCGTCGCCGGGATCGTAGCGCAGCGCCAGCTCGCGCACCTCGATGCGCCGCAGCCGCAGCACGTCGCTGAGCTGAAACCGGTGCGGGAGCTCGTCCCGCGGCTGTGCGGTCGGCGGTGCGGGTGCCGGCGCCGCAGCCGTGAAGGACTGCGACGGACCAGCCTTCACGAATGGCGTCAGGCCGCGGAATCCGCCGCCCAGCGGATCGCGAATCAGGTTCACCGTCCCGCGTCCGAGCGAGACTTCCTCGATGACCACCGGCTCGCCGTAGCGCGGCATCTCTGCCAACGTCAGCCCGAAGGCGTCGAACGCCATCACGCGCGTGCCGTCGCGGGCGGTCAGGGCGGCGTCGCGGAGCTGCACGGCGCCAGGTGGGGTGTAGTCCAGCGCAACGAACGAGAGCTGCGGCTCGAGGTAGGTATTGACGATTCCGATGAGCACGCGCCCGATCCAGTCGTCGATCCGCCCCTCGCGGCCGATGAGCTTCGGTGCGACGTCGCGCGGCAACAGCAAGAACGCAGCCAGCGCAACCGCGACGAGCGCCAGCAGAACGAGGAATGTTCGTGCCACGATCCGCATGACGATCATCCGCGCGCCACGCCACCCCACCCCTCGCCGCGCTCACGCGCGCCGCCGGGCGACTATGATAGTGTCCTGTACGGAACGGCCGACCCGCGAGGAGCCTGCGCATGCGCATCTATCGGCTCGATTCGTTCGGCTTGGAGAATCTGCGGCTGGTCGAGGCCGAGCCGCCGAAGCCCGGGCCCGGCGACGTCGCCTTGGACGTGCAGGCCATCAGCCTGAACTACCGCGACCTGCTGGTCATCCGCGGTCAGTACAACCCCAAGCTCAAGCTCCCGGCCACGCCGATCAGCGACGGGGCGGGCGTGGTATCTGCCGTCGGGGCGGGCGTGACGCGCGTGCGGGTCGGCGACCGCGTCATGACGCACTTCATCGCCGGCTGGCTGGACGGCCCGTTCCACATCCGTTACGTGGGCACGACGCTCGGCCTGCCGGGGCCGGGGCTGGCTGCCGAGCGAGTGGTTCTGCCGGCGGACGCGGTCCTGCCGCTCCCGGACGGCTACGACTTCGCCCAGGCGGCCACACTGCCGATCGCCGCCCTGACCGCCTGGAGCGCGCTGGTGACCGAGGGCTGCGTGCAGGCCGGGCAGACGGTGCTGACGCTCGGCACGGGCGGCGTCTCGATCTTCGCGCTGCAATTCGCCAAGGCGCTGGACGCGACCGTCATTCTCACCAGCAGCAGCGACGAGAAGCTGGCCCGCGCCCGTCGGCTCGGCGCCGACCACACCGTCAATTACCGTACGCGGCCCGACTGGGAGCAGGCCGTGCTGGAGCTGACCGGCGGCGAAGGGGTCGACCTGACCGTCGAGACCGGCGGCGCCGGCACGCTCGACAAGTCCCTGCGCGCCACGCGCGGCGGCGGGATCATCGCACTGCTCGGCGCGCTCGCCGGCGTGAAGGCCGAGATCACCACCGGCATGATCCTGATGAAGCGCCTGCGGATCGCCGGCATCCTGGTGGACAGCCGGGCGGCGTTCGAGGCCATGTGCCGCTTCATTGGGCAGCACCGGATCAAGCCGGTCATCGACCGCACATATCCGTTCGAGCGGCTGCCGGAGGCGCTGGCCGACATGCAGGCCGGCCGGCACTTCGGGAAGATCGTGGTCGAGGTTGCGTAGTGCTCTCCGGCAGGAGCGCCGAGGAAAGTCGCGAGTGATGAGCAAGTCCAGCGCGCCGGCGATCGTCGCGGCAGCCGTCACCCTCTTTGCGCAGGCCGCGCTCGCCCAACGCTTGCCCGACCATCCGCGGGCGTTCGTGGAGGACCTGGCCGGCGTGATCGCCGTCGCCACCGAGCAACGCCTCAACACCCTGCTCCATGAATTGCAACAGAAGACCGGCGCCGAGCTGGTTGTGCTCACGGTAGAAAGCACAGGCGACCAGGACATCGGCGACTTCTCGCTCCAGACCGCCGAACGCTGGAAGCTCGGCCAGCAGGGCAAAGACAACGGCGTGCTGGTGGCGATCGCCATCCGCAACCGCAAGTACAGCATCGAGGTCGGCTACGGCCTGGAGCACATTTTGCCCGACCAGTTCTGCGGCTCGATCGGCCGCGAGCACTTCCAGCCCTACTTCCGCCGCGGCGATTACTCCGGCGGCATCGAGCAGGGCGTGCGGGCGCTGGTGAGCAAGGTTGCCGCCAGCGAGAACGTGAGGCTCGACACGCCGCGGCCGCGCGCTGTTCCGGCCGTGCCTCTGCCGCGGATGGGCGGCGTCGGCCGGGCTCTGCTGGGCTGTTGCTGCACCACCTGGCCGTTCGTGCTCGTCTTGATCGTGGCCGCGATGGGCGCCATGCGCGGCCGCGGATACCGTTACTGGGGCTACAGCGGGCCGCCCTGGTGGTGGTGGCTGCTGCTGGCCGGGAGCATGAGTTCCGGTCGGCGGCGCGGCGGCTGGAGCGGCGGCTTCGGGGGCGGGAGCTTCGGCGGCGGCTTCGGCGGCGGGGGCGGCGGGTTCAGCATCGGCGGCGGAGGGTCGTTCGGCGGGGGCGGGGCCCGCGGTGGATGGTAAACCGGCCACCGAATTGGAATCACGCTGTGGCGAATCCCACGGTACCGTTCATGCGAACACGCGGAGGTACGAACATGCTCAGACGCGGCGGTGCGGCAAACGTCCTGCTGTCGTTTCTCGTGGCGGTCATCCTGTGCGCCGTGATCGGCGGCGGCTGCGCGATCAGCGGCTACCGGCAGGCCGTCCAGTTGGATGAGCGCGTCAAGGCGGGTTGGGCGCAGGTGGAGAACATCCTGCAGCAGCGCTATGACCTGATTCCCAACCTGGTCGAGACGGTCAGGGGCTACGCGTCGCACGAGAAGGAGATCTTCGACAACGTCGCCGAGGCGCGGACCAAGTACTTCGCCGCCAGGTCGCCGGACGAGAAGGTCGAGGCCGCGGGCGGCTTCGAGCGGGCGCTGTCGCGGCTGCTGGTTCTGCAGGAGAGGTACCCGGAGCTGAAGGCCCAGGAAAGCTTCCTCAAGCTGCAGGACGCGCTCGAGGGCCAGGAGCGCCGCCTGGCGGTCGAGCGCATGCGCTACAACGAGTCCGTCCGCACCCTCAACGCCTTCTGCCGCGGCCCGATCAGCCGCCTCTTCGCCGGCTGGGCCGGCGTGCAGGAGCGCAAGTACTTTGAAGCGGCGACCGACGCCGCCCAGCCCCCCAAAGTCAGCTTCGAGCAGAAGCCCGCCGGCCCGTAGCTTCTTGCCGGCCTACGTCGGCCGCAGGGGGCGCCGCAGGGGCCGACGCTGCGTGGTCGATTGTCAGGTGCCCTCGCCGGAGGTCTCGAGATACTTCCTCTGCTCCGGCGTGAGCTTGTCGATGCGGATCTTCATCGCGTCGAGCTTGAGGCGGGCGACCTGATCTTCGATCTCTTTTGGAACCTCGTGCACGCGGACGGTCAGCCGCTCGGACTGCTTGCGGCACCACTCGCCCACCAGCGCCTGCGTGGCGAAGCTCATGTCCATCACGCTGGCCGGGTGCCCGGTGGCGGCCGCCAGGTTCACCAGCCGGCCCTGGGCCAGCAGGAAGATGCTCTTGCCGTTCAGCACGTACTCGTCCACGTTCGGCCGCACCTCGCGGTTGACCTTGCTCGACAGCTTCCGCAGCGTGGGGATGTCGATCTCCACGTCGAAGTGCCCGGCGTTGCACAGGATCACGCCGTCCCGCATGCGGCGGAAGTGCTCGCTGCGGAGCACGTGTTTGTCGCCCGTGACCGTGATGAACACCTCGCCCTCGGCCACCGCCTCGCTCATCGGGCGCACGTCGAAGCCGTCCATGACCGCCTCCAGCGCCCGCAGCGGATCGACCTCCGTCACCGTCACCAGCGCCCCGGCCCCGCGGGCCCGCGTCGCCACGCCCCGCCCGCACCAGCCGTAGCCGCACACCACCACCTTCTTGCCGGCCATCAGCACGTCGGTGGCGCGCACCACGCCGTCCAGCGTGCTCTGCCCCGTCCCGTAGCGGTTGTCGAACAGGTGCTTGGTCGCGGCGTCGTTCACCGCGATCACCGGGAACTTCAGCGTGCCGTTCTTCTCCATCGCCCGCAGGCGGATGACGCCGGTGGTGGTCTCCTCCATGCTGGCGATGACGTCCGCGCCTTCCTGGAGCCGCTGCGTGTGCAGCGTGTTCACCAGGTCGGCCCCGTCGTCCATGGTGATGTTCGGCCGCGTGTCGATCACGCGGTTCACATGGTCGTAGAAGGTCTGCACGTCCTCGCCGCGCCGCGCGAAGACCTTGATGCCGAAGTCCCTGACCAGGCTGGCGGCGACCGGGTCCTGCGTGGACAGCGGGTTGGAGGCGCACAGGGCCGCGTCGGCCCCGCCGGCCTGGAGCGTGCGCATCAGGTTGGCGGTCTCGCTGGTGACGTGCATGCAGCAGCCCATGCGGATGCCGCGCAGCGGCCTCTGCCTCTCAAACCGCTTCCGGATCGCCGCCAGCACGGGCATGTCGCGGTCGGCCCAGAGGATCTTCTTCTTGCCTTCCGCGGCGAGCTTCGGGTCGGCTATGTCGTTCGGGACTTTCGCCATCGCGCCTCGCTCCAATTGCCTGTTCGCGGGAATTCGCTGCCGCCGGTCGGCCGGATTGCCGCTGCCCCGGCTGCGCGGCGCGACACTGTAGCGGCCCGCGGCCCATCAGACAACGACGCCTTTCGTCTGTCGGACAGTTGCACAGCAATCTATAATTGTGCGTCGCGGCGGGCGATCCGGTTTTGGGGCTGATCGTGCGGTTGAAGGGTTGGCGTTCGCTCTACGCCCGGGACGGGCCGCCCTGCGTGGGCGCGCCGCTGGCCGTCTTCGCTGCGCTTCTGCTCCTGTCGATCCCGCTGCGGGGCGAAATCGTGCATCTGCGCTCCGGCGGCAGCCTGGAGGGGGAACTGCTGGGCCAGACGGACGAGACGTACACGATCCGCACGCCGCTGGGCGTGCTCACGCTCCCGCGGGACGCAGTCGAGCGCGTCGAGCGCGCCCCCTCGACCTGGCAGCAATACGAGCAGCGGCGGTCGGCGACGGCGGCCACGGCCGAGGCACAGTATGAGCTGGCGCGTTGGTGCGGGGAGCGCGGGCTGAAGAACGAGCGCCGCGTGCACCTGGAGCAGGCCCTGGCAGCCGATCCGGACTTCAAGCCGGCCCGTAAGGCGCTGGGTCATGTGCGCATCGGCGAGATGTGGGTGGACGGCCGACCGGTGTCCGAGCGTGCGCCGCGCGGGCGGCGCGGCGAGGCCGGCGGCGAGCGACCGGCGGGCGAGCCCGCGTCTGCCGCCGAGACGGACAAGCTGATCGCGGCCATCCAGAGCCAGTGGAGCCAGCGCATCCAGGCCATTCGCACGAACCTGCTCGAAACCCCCATGACCCAGACCGCGCGCGAGGGCCGCAACCGCATTCTGGCCATCGAGGACCCGCTGGCCATCCTGCCGCTGGCGAATATCCTCGGTTCCGGCGACTGGAACTCCCGCGACGCGCTGCTCGACGCCTTGGCCCGCTTTCCGCAGGACGAGGCCACGCTGTACCTGGCCGTGCTGGCCTTGCTGGACCCCGACCCCGACCTTCGACGCCGGGCCGTGGCCGAGCTGCTGCGGCGCGACGACCCGCGCGTCGTGGCGCAGTTCCGCGAGGCGCTGCTCAGCGACAACGACGAGCTGATCCGCCGCGCTGCGTACGCCCTGGGCGTGCTGAAGGCGAAGGCGGCCGTCCCGGAGCTGATTCAGGCGTTGCAGGCGTCGCGGACGAGAGTGGTCGAGGTGCCGGTCCCGTCGTATTTGACGACCTTCGCATCAACCTTCAACCGGCCCACGACCATCCAGCTCGGCTCGACCATCACCGTGACGCACCGGCCGGTGCTGGTGATCCCGACCGGCAACTGGCTCTTCCCCGAGACGGCGTTGCGGAGTCGCGTCGTGACTGTGATGCGCTCCGAGGCGCGCGACGCGCTGGTCGCGATCACCGGCCGCGACTTCGGATTCAATCAGGCGGACTGGGAGAACTGGTACAAGGAGCAAGCCCCATGAAACGCCTCCCGGCAATTGTCGTTCTGTTCGCTTCGCTCGCGACCCTCGCGCACGCGCAGCAGACGGACCGCGAGCTGATCAACCAGGCCGCCGCCGCCCGCGCGCCCCAACCCGCGCCGCCGCAGAAGGGCGAAGCGCTGCCGCCGCGGCCGGAGGCGGACAGCTTGGCGCAGCAGGAGCAGCAGGCCCGCACGGAGTTGACGCTGGCCCAGGCGCGGCTGGAGCTGGTCCAGGCCCGCCGCTCGATCAAGGACGAGAAGCGCGCCGACGCCGCCCGCCGCGCCCAACGCGTGCTGGCCCTGCTCAAGGAGCTGCCCGCAGACGTGGACGCCAGCGACCTGGAGTTCCAGGCCAAGGGCATCCTGGCCGACGCCGCCAAGGCCGGCATCGACGTCGCCGGCGAGCTCGACCGCCGCGTCGCCGCCGCCGGCAAGGTCGCCCGCCAGTACAGCGGCGACCCGCGCGAGGTGGTCGACACGACCGGCGACGCACAGCGCCTGCGGCAGCGGACGCTGACGCGGCAGTCGCCGGACGACTACGGCTACCGCCCGGGCAAGTCGATCATCGACGCCGACTCGCTGCGCGCGCTGGATCAGCAGCGGCTGCACTACGAGGACGTGCTGCACGACCTGTACAAGTCGGACGAGCTGCGGCACCTGGTCGAGGCGGACGAGGCCCGCGTCACGCCCGAGGGCGACATCGCCTACCCGCCGGACTGGCCGCAGAAGGTGGCCAGGCGCGCCAAGTACGAGGGCGGGCAGATCGCCCGCTCGCAGAGCTGGACCGACAAGGACGGCCGCGAGTGGTACGTCGCGCTCTACGACATCGCCGAGCTGATCTACGTCCCACCCGACTTCGCCCCGCCCTCCAGCCTGTTCATCGACGAGGCGGCGCGCGAAGCGATCGACCGCGAGGCGCTGCGCGTGCGCAGCCGGATCTTCGGCGGCTACGCGGAAGACCTGGCGGCCGGCATCCCGCTGCTGCGTTTCTTCGGCGGGATCGACGACTACGCCCTGCGCGGTCCGAAGTACAGCGCCGAGCGCCAGCGGCAGATCGTCGAGATGATCCGCGCGTTCACCGAGCAGGTCAGCGAGGCGAAGATCATCTCCCTGGAGCCGTAGGCCAGCGCGGGCTGGACCGTCCTCCTCGGGCAGGTTCTCGTCGATCTTGAAGCGGCCGCTCACGGCGCGCTCGGCTCGAGCGGGATAACCCGCTCGCGGGCCAACTCGGCCGCGTAGCCGATTGCGGCCCGGATGTCTTCCGGCGTGAGCGACGGGTAGCTGGCGAGAATCTCCCTTTCAGGCACGCAAGCCGCGAGGTTGTCGAGGATCACCGACACCATGACCCGCGTGCCCTTGATGCAGGCCTTCCCGTGGCAAACATTGGGGTCGGTGGTGATTCGCTCACGCCAGTCCATACGAAGCTCCGGCTCGGAAGAGCAACCGCTACATCATAGCACGCACGCCGGCGCGCGTCAGCCAAAGAACGTGCCTCGCTCGAGCCGGAAGGAAGCGCCGTCTAACTGATGAGTCCCTCGCGCACGTACGTCGCCGTCTTCCGGAGCAGTTCCAAGGCGGCACCGGCGGCGTCAATCTGGACAGCTAAGCCCACTGCTTCGTACAGGACGACCGGGGGCGACACCCTCCCTATGCTGTGCGCGTGCACGACGAGTCTTGTTCTGGTTGTCGCTCACGGATAGTCCCTCGCCGGGAAGAGTTCGTCGATCTGCGTCATGGCCGTGTCGTCGAGCTTCACGTTGATCGCCGCCATGTTCTCGTCGATCTGCGCCGGCTTGGTCGCGCCCAGGATCACGCTGCTGACCGCCTCACGCCGCAGCAGCCACGCGATCGCAAGTTGCGCCATCGTACAGTTGTGCCGCGCGGCGATCGGCCGCAGCCGATCCACGCGCTCCAGCAGCTCCCGCCCGCCGCGCTCCAGCACTTCCTTGATGAACGAGCCCATCTTCTCGCTGGCCGCCCGGCTGTCCGGCGGAACTTTGCCGCCGGAGTACTTGCCGGTCAGGATGCCCTGCTTCAGCGGGCTCCAGACCACCATCCCCATGCCTTCCTGCACGCACGCCGCCTGCACGCCGTTGGTCTCCACGCGCCGCGAAGCGATGCTGTACTCGGGCTGGTTGGAGACCGGCGGATAGGCGTTGATCTCGCGCGCGATGCGGCAGGCGTCCCTGATCTCCACAGCCGGCCACTCGCTCACGCCCCAGTAGAGAATCTTGCCCTGCCGCGTCAGGTCGTCCATCGTCCGCACCACCTCGTACAGCTCGACCTCCGGGTCGAAGCGATGGCACTGGTACAGGTCGATGTAGTCGGTCTGAAGCCGCCGCAGCGAGTTGTGCACGCTCTCGAAGATGTGCTTGCGCGACAGGCCGCGGTCGTTGACGTTGTCCGACAGCGGCCAGAAGAGCTTGGTCGCCAGCACGAGGTCCTGGCGGCGAAAGGCCTTCAGCTCGCGGCCGAAGACCTCCTCCGCTCCCCCGCGGCGGTAGATGTCGGCCGTGTCGAAGAAGTTGACGCCGAGGTCGAACGCCCGGCGGATGCAGGCGCGGGCGATGTCGTCGGCCACGCCGCCCTCGCCGTGCGTCAGCCAGTTTCCGAAGCCGACCTCCGAAAGCTTGACGCCGGCTTTGCCGAGTCTGCGATAGTTCATCGCGCATCGCTCCTGGTGGCCGCAGATAACCCGCGGCCACTATGCCGGGCGGTCAATCGAGCGGCGACGGTGCTGCATGAGATACCCCGCGAGCGCGACCAGGAACAGCAGCGCGGCGAGGTAAAACACGGCGACTCCCATCCAGGTCATGAACTGAAGCCCGGAGGAGCTGGAGCCGAACACCCACGCGTGCTCGCGAAAGAACGCGATCGCCTCCGCATCCCGCGCGTTGCCGCCGACGCCGTGCATCGCAACGGAGAACCCGGCGCGAGCGTAGTACGCGAAGCCCAGGCCGGCGCTGACCGCTACGAATGCGACCGCCAGGCCGCCGACGGCCGCCCCGCCCAGCGCCAGCCCGCCGCAGGCCGCCGCTCCCAGTGCGAATCCGCCGGCCGACAGCAGCCCGACCGCCGCGCCACCCAGGGCGACGAGGCCGGCCGCAAAGCCGCCGACCGCGATGATTCCGCGGGCGATCCCGCCGACGGCCAGCCAGCCGGTGGCGATGTCGCCGATAGCGATGATCGCGCAGGCCCGCCCGATGCGCTCGTTCTCGTACGGCCCGCTTGCGATCTGCAGCAAGGGTAGGCCGAAGAGCGTAGTCTTGGAGGTGTAGCGCCGCCCCAAGCCCAGCACTGGCCCGCGTTCCAGCACCTCGACGATCGGTCGGCCGCACTCCGGACACTTGCTGGACTCGGTCAGTCCCCGCAGCGAATAGCCGCAATTGGAGCAGTACGGGTCGCGGGCCACGCGACGCTCCCATTCAGGTGGTCTGCGGCGTGTATAACCGAATCCGTACGGTCGTGCCACGCGGCGTCAGGAACGCTCGCGGTCGGTTCAGGTCTGCAAGCCCGCGCGCGCGGCTGCGGAGAGCTGCTCGAGCTGCCCAATCCAGGTCGCGAAGCCGTCGGCCGAGTGCAGCCGGAACGAATCCTCCATGATCTTCGCCAGCCGGGAGATGTCGGGGTAGCCGTAGGAACCGCCGGCGCCCTTGAGCCGATGGGCCAGCAGGGTGAGTTGCTCCCAGTCAAGGCGGTCGCAGGCAGAGCGCAGCTCGGCGATGCGTTCGGGCAGCGTGCCGACGAACTGCTCCACCAGGTTCGCCATCTGCGGGTCTTCCTGCAACAGCTCAGAGATCAGCCGGTCTGGAACGGCAGTCTGCGGGGTTGGCACAGCGTGTCCTCCCGTGTCCGATCGTCGGCCCAGATCTTGTGCAGCGGCTGCGTTACAGCCGGACGAGGCACCTGGGGCAGGGCCTTCAGAGACGACGCCTGCACGAGCCTGCGCGTCGCGAGCAAGCGCTGCCCGCCCTGTCATCGGCCGGCGACGGAGGGGGTGTGGGAAAAACCGGCCGGCGGGTGCGAACGCCAGCCGCTGCCGGTCGTACTTCACCGGTAGAGGGGCTAGAATACACCAGTCTGGCTTTCTCCAATCTGCAACAGGGGCCTGGGATGTGCGGTATCGTTGCGTATATCGGACAGCGCGACGCCTGCCCAATCCTGATTGAGGGACTCAAGCGCCTGGATTATCGGGGGTACGACTCCGCCGGCCTGTGCATCGTCCGCGACGGCCGCCTGCACATCCGCCGCGCCGTGGGCCGCATCGCCGACCTGGAGGAGAAGCTGGACGGCGAGCTGCTGGGGGCGAAGCTGGGTCTGGCGCACACGCGCTGGGCCACGCACGGCGCCCCCACCGAGGCCAACGCGCACCCGCACCGCGACAGCAGCGGCAAGATTGCCGTGGTGCACAACGGCATCATCGAGAACTACCGCGTGCTCAAGCAGTTCCTGGAGGGCGCCGGGCACGCCATGGAGAGCGAGACCGACACCGAAGTGCTCGCCAAGCTCATCGGCCACTTCTACGACGGCCGCCTGGAGGACGCCGTCCGCAAGGCGTTGCGCGAAGTCCGCGGCACCTTCGGCATCGCCGTCGTGCACGCCGACCAGCCGGACCTGGTCGTCGCCGCCCGCCGTGGCAGCCCGCTGATCGTCGGCGTCGGCCAGGACGAGTTCCTGGTCGCCTCCGACGCGGCCGCCATCGTTCAGCACACCTCGCAGGTCGTCTACCTGGCGGACAACGAAGTGGCCGTGGTGCGCCGCGGCGACTTCCACACCACCACGCTCGACGCCGTCCCGACCAGCAAGGAGACCGAAGAGATCGAGTGGACGCTGGCCCAGCTCGAGCTGGGCGGGCACCAGCACTTCATGAGCAAGGAGATCTTCGAGCAGCCCGAGGCCCTGCGCAACTGCCTGCGCGGCCGCATCGACCTGGAGGACGGCCGCGTCGTGCTCGGCGGCCTGGCCAAGGTCGCCCGCGACCTGATCAAGACCCGCCGCATCATCCTCACCGCCTGCGGCACGGCCTGGCACGCCGGGCTGGTCGGCGAGTACCTGCTCGAGGAGCTGGCCCGCATCCCCTGCGAGACCGAGTACGCCAGCGAGTTCCGCTACCGCAACCCGATCATCGAAGACGGCACCACCGTCGTCGCTATCTCGCAGAGCGGCGAGACCATCGACACGCTGGCCGCCTTGCGCGAGGGCCGCGACCGCGGCGCGCTCGTGCTCGGCATCGTCAACTCCGTCGGCTCGACCATCGCGCGCGAGACCGACGCCGGCGTCTACCTGCACGTCGGACCGGAGATCGGCGTCGCCTCCACAAAGGCTTTTCTGGGCCAGGTCGCCGTGCTGTCCATGTTGGCGGCGTTCCTGGGCCGCCGCCGACACTTGAGCCAGTCCGCCTGCTTCGCGTACCTCAAGTCGCTGCACGCCATCCCTGACGCGGTCGAGAAAACACTGGAGCTTTCGTCGTACACGCGCAAGATCGCGGCGGAGTTCATCGAGGCCGAAAACTGGCTCTACCTGGGCCGCGGCCTGCAGTACCCCGTCGCCCTCGAGGGCGCCCTCAAGCTCAAGGAGATCAGCTACATCCACGCCGAGGGGCTGCCGGCGGCGGAGATGAAGCACGGCCCGATCGCGCTGATCAACGAGGACATGCCGGTCGTGGTGCTGGCCCCGCGCGGGCACTGGTACGAGAAGAGCCTCGGCAACATCGAGGAGGTCCGCAGCCGCGGCGGCCGCGTGATCGCGGTCGCGACCGAGGGCGACCACGACATCCAGGACCTGGCCGAGCACGTGCTGTTTGTGCCGGACGTGCCCGAGCTGCTCCAGCCGCTGGTCACGGTGGTTCCCTTGCAACTGCTCGCCTACCACGCCGCCGTCCTCCGCGGCTGCGACGTCGACAAGCCGCGCAACCTGGCCAAGGCCGTCACCGTCGAATGAGCTCAAAGTTCAGAATGAACAGTTCAAAGTGAGCGGAGCTGCGTAGCGACGCACCTGGCGCCCAGGGAGGTCGAGTCCGCAGCGGAGCATGACAATCGAAGCCTTTGAGGACAGAATGCGGCGTGGGGGCACGGAGGCGGTCGTCGAGGCCGCCCGGTTCTTCATGCGCGACGACCCGCTGTACCACACGCTGCGCGAGATCGCCGCCCGACTTGACGAGCTGGGCGTCCCGTACGCCGTCGTCGGCGGCATGGCGCTGGTCGCCCATGGCTACATCCGGACGACCGAGGACGTGAACGTGCTCGTGACGCCCGACGGCTTGCGCCGCATCCGCCGCGAACTCGAAGGCCGCGGCTATCTCCCCGCGTTCGGCGGCAGCAGGCGCCTGCGCGACACGCGCTCGGGCGTGCGGATCAAGTTCGTGCTGGCCGGCCAGTTTCCGGGTGATGGAAAGCCCAAGGCAGTGGCGTTTCCCGAACCGGCCGCCGTCGCCGTGGACATCGACGGCATCCGCTACGTGCCGCTGCCAACGCTCATTGAGCTGAAGCTGGCCTCCGGCATGACCAACCCGGCCCGCCTGCGCGATCTGGCCGACGTCCAGGAGCTGATCCGTGCACTGCAGCTTCCGGCCGACTTCGCCGACCAATTGAACCCGTACGTGCGGGACAAGTTCCAGGAGCTGTGGAGCGCCCTGGCCGCCGATGCCGCCGGAGAGTCGTAAGCGCCCCCTCCTCTGATACCGCTCCCCGGCGCAGCGGGCCTGGCGTCTTTGCACTTTTCACTTTGAACTTTGCACTTCTGGCGGCTACTCACCCGGCTCGCACGTGACGGTCAGCTTGAACGTCGCGAACTGCTCCACGTACAGCTCCGCCCGCTCCTTGCTCGTCACCAGCAGCAACGCGCGGCCGGTCTTGTGCGCCTCGATCGTCTTGGCCACGGCCTCCGGCGGCTTCAGCGGGGTGAGCTTGAGGATCGTGCGGATCACGTGGTCGAACGTGTTCACGCTGTCGTTGTGCAGGATGACCTTGTACGGCGGCAGCACGCGCGTCTTGTGGCCTTCGCGTGGGAGCGTGGCCGTGTCGCCGTCGGCCATCTCAGGCCGCGTTTGCGTCGTCGCCGCTGCGGCGTGAATGAGCTTCATGGTTCCGTCTGGCTGTTAGCCTAGCGCGCTGCACGGATGCGTCAAGGCTGCGGCACCGGTCGCAGTCGCTTCACCGTGCGGCGCCCGCGGCAGCGTGGCACGGTCGAGCGCGACCCGCCGCGCCGCGCGGGCGCGCTTGTCGGCGCCGCCCGGCTCGGCTACAACCTTCTGCCCGCATGCGGAAAACCGGAGCCATGAAGAGCAACGGCAATGCTAAGCTGACCCAGGATCTGCTGAAGCGCATCCAGGAGCGCCAGGCGCTGGTGGGCGTGATGGGGCTGGGGTACGTCGGGCTGCCGCTGGTGCGCGAGTTCTGCGCGGCGGGCTTCCGCGTGCTCGGCTTCGACATCGACGCGAAGAAGGTTGCGGCGCTCGAGTCCGGCAAGACGTACATCCGGCATCTGCCGGCCGAGCAGTTCAAGAAGCTGATCGACGCGGGCCAGTTCGAGCCGACCACCGACTTCAACCGGCTGGACCAGCCGGACTGCATCATCATCTGCGTGCCCACGCCGCTGAACAAGATGCACGAGCCGGACATGTCGTACGTGGAGCAGACCACCGCGCAGGTGGCGGCCCGCCTGCGCAAGGGGCAGCTCGTGGTTCTGGAATCGACCACGTATCCGGGCACGACGCGCGAGGTGGTGCAGCCGCGGCTGGATGCCCGCGGGCTCAAGCTCGAGCGCGACTACTTCCTGGCGTACTCGCCCGAGCGCGAGGACCCCGGCCGCACGGACCTGACCACGCGCGACATCCCCAAGGTGGTCGGGGGCAGCGGGCCGAACAGCGCCAGGCTGGCCCAGGCGCTGTACGGGCAGGTGGTCAGGACGGTCGTGCCGGTCTCGAGCTGCGAGGTGGCCGAGGCCTGCAAGATCGTCGAGAACGTCTACCGCTGCATCAACATCGCGCTGGTCAACGAGCTGAAGCTGCTGTTCGAGAAGATGGGCATCGACGTGTGGGAGGTGATCGAGGCCGCCAGGACCAAGCCCTTCGGCTTCCAGCCCTTCTACCCCGGGCCGGGCCTGGGCGGGCACTGCATCCCGATCGACCCCCTGTACCTGTCGTGGAAGGCGCGCGAGTTCGGCCGCCCGACGCGCTTCATCGAGCTGGCCTGGGAGATCAACACCGCCATGCCCGAGCACGTCGTCGGCCGCGTGGCGGAGGCGCTCAGCGAGCGCGGCAAGGCGCTGAAGGGTGCGAAGGTGCTGGTGCTGGGCCTGGCGTACAAGAAGGACGTGGACGACGTGCGCGAGTCGCCGTCCGTCACGCTGATCGAGCTGCTCCAGAAGCGCGGGGCCGAGGTGCAATACCACGACCCGTACATCCCCTCCGGCAAGCCCATGCGCGCGCACAACATCACCCACCTGCGCAGCATTCCGCTCACGCCGGAGAACCTGAAGCGCTTCGACTGCGTGCTGATCGCGACCGATCACTCGTGCATCGACTACGCGCTGGTGTGCCAGCACGCCGCGCTGGTGGTCGATTCGCGCAACGCGACCGCGGGGCTGAAGAACCGCAGCAACGTGGTCAAGGCCTGAGGAGCCAGTGCGTCCGCGTCGCGCCGCGGGCCTGCTTCCGGACGGAATCCGAGCGCGTGAATGAGAGCTGGCTAGGTCCGGTTACTCGGCGTAACCCACTCGACGAGCCGCCAGTCCATCCACCAGCGATCCGGGTCGAGCCCGCGGCGGGCGATGAAGCCGATGTGGCCGCCGCCGTCGGTCGCGACCAGCCGCACCGCCTGCGGGAGCCGCAACCGTTCGAATGGCTCGAAGGCGATCAGCGGGTCGTCGCGGGCGGCGAGGATCAGCGTTGGAATGCGGATGTCCGGCACGAACTGCTCCGCACTACACGCGCGGTAGTAGCGCTCGGCCGTCCCGAACCCGCACACCGGCGCGGTGAAGTGATCGTCGAACTCGTACAGCGTCCGCGGCGGCGGATCGATCCGGTCGGCAGACGTGGCAGGTGAATCGCCCGTCGCGATCGGCGGCCGACCGTTCTGCCGCCCGCTCTCGCGTTGGCGCTGAATCATCAGTCCAGTCAAGTAGCGGTCGTACAGCCCGAACGCCGATCCGCGCAGGCGGTCCGAGCAGGCATGCAGGTCGATCGGCGGACAGACGGCCGCCGCCCGCGCGACATTGTCCGGCACATCGCCCGCGCTTTCGCCCAGCAGCTTGAGCACCTGGTTGCCACCCAGCGAGAAGCCGATCACCACCGCCGGCGACTTCGGACACAGCCGCGCGATCCGGTGCAACGCCTCCGCCACGTCCGCGCTGCGGCCGGCGTGATACGGATGGCGGCTCCACCCCGCCGCCGCTCCGCAGCCGCGCATGTCCATGCGGAACGTGCGCACGCCGCGCCGCCGCAGGCGTTCGGCGACGCGCAGCATGTAGGGGCTGTCATTGGCGCCGGCCAGGCCATGGATCAGCAGTGCGGTGAGTCCGCCCTCAGGCCAGTCTTGCGGGCAGTCGTCGTGCAGCACGAGCGCGTCGCCGTCCGGCAGGACGACGCGGTGCGGTCGGCTGGCGGCCGGCGGCCGGGCACCGTTCAGGAAAAACGCCGCCAGCGTTTGAGCGTGCGGGTTCCGCAGCAGCGGGTGTGGTTCGAAGGCCGGGAAACACAGCATGGTCCACCCCGCCGGATAGTATAAGGGCCCGCACCGGAAGAGCCGCCGACTTCAGTCGGCACGGCGTAAGCACGCGGGCTGAAGCCCGCGGCTCTTCCGGGGGATTGGTCAGGTGTTTCTGGGCTGACTCCCACACAACGAAGGTGCCGGCACAGCTCGTGGCCCCATACGCGCGAACCGAGATCGTGGCGATCGCAATCGTCGGCGGCCTGCTCACGGTTGCCGCCACCTGGTTTGCCCAGTGGTGGGCGATCGTTCCCGCGGCCGTCGCGCTGGCGCTGCTGGCGTTCTACCGCGACCCGCAGCGCACGCCGCCAGCCGGGGACAACCTGCTGCTGGCGCCGGCCGATGGACGCGTGATCCGCGTGGAGCGTACGGCCGGCTCCGGCGCGTCCGGCGGAACGGGCGAACTGCGCGTCGTGATCTTCCTGAGCGTGTTCGATGTACACGTGAACCGCAGCCCGTGTGCCGGGCGGGTGCGCGAAGTCCATTACCGCTCCGGCAGGTTTCTCAGCGCCCTGAAACGCGAAGCCACGGACGCGAACGAATACAATCTGCTGACCCTCGACCCGGCCCCGCCGCTGCCGGGGCCAGTGTACGTGCGGCAGATCGCGGGTGTGCTGGCGCGGCGGGTCGTGTGCGCCGTGCGGGCTGGGGAGGAGCTGGCCGCGGGGCAGCGGATCGGGATGATCAAGCTCGGCTCGCAGACCGAAGTCCGCGCACCGGACGACCCGCGCTGGATCGTGAACGTCGGGGTGGGCGATAATGTCAAAGGCGGCCTGACCGTCCTGGCACGTTACGAACCGGACCCACCGGCCCATGGCTGAGCTCGACCCGAACCGCCTCGCAGCATTCGACGACAACGGCGAGACCAAGCCGCCGCTGATCGGCATCTCGCTGTTGCCCAGCGCGGCGACGCTGGGGAACCTGCTGTCCGGACTGGTGGCGGTGCTGTGCTGCCTGCTGTCGATCCGGGCGGCCTACACGCCGTTTGAGCCACAAACCGTTCACCCGCACCTGCAGGGTTTCTTCCCTTCCTACCTGGCGATCGGCTGCTATCTGATCGTGCTGGCCATGCTGTTCGACGCGCTCGACGGCCGCCTGGCGCGCCTGACGCGCCGCACGAGCGAATTCGGCTCACAGCTTGATTCGCTGGCCGACATCGTCAGCTTCGGGGCCGCGCCGGCGCTGCTGTTACTCACCATGCTGCTGCGGCTGTCGCGCCCGGCCGAGGGGCCGGCGGTGGTCTCCGCCATCGAATGGCGGCTGGGGCTGCTGTGCGGGCTGGTGTACGTGAGCTGCGCCGCGATCCGTCTGGCGCGCTACAACGCGGAGAACGTGCAGGCCGACGTGGCCCAGAAGAAGTTCAGCGGGCTGCCGGTGCCGGGGGCCGCCGGCGGGCTGGTCGCGCTGGTGCTGCTGCACGAGGACCTGTTCTACAGCGTGGACGGGGCCGCGGCCTGGGCCGGAGCCGTCCGCTGGGTCATGCTGCCGGCGGCGTTCGGGCTGGGACTGCTGATGATCAGCCGGCTGGACTACGTGCACGTGTTCAACGTGTACGTGCGGCGCGAGCACCCGCCCAGCCGACTGGTGTGGCTGGTGGTGTTCGTGGCGCTGCTGTGGTACTGGCCGCAGGGGTTTCTGACCGGGCTGGCCTACGCGTACGTCGTCAGCGGGCTCGTGCTGAACGCTGTACACTGGCGGACTGCAAGAACGACGAGCCGCGGACTTCAGTCCGCGCGGCGCAGCGACACAGCGTGAATCCGACCGTCATGACTGTACCCCTACTCAGCGCGAAGTTCGAATGCCTCCAACAGCGGCTGCGCGCGCTGGAATCCGTCGTGGTCGCGTTCAGCGGCGGCGTGGACAGTGCGTTCGCACTCAAGGCGGCGGTGATGGCGCTCGGCCGTGAGCGCGTCCTGGCGGTTACCGGCCGCAGCCCGAGCGTGCCGGCTGCGGAGCTGGAGGCTGCGGCGGCGCTGGCGGCGGAGATCGGCGCCGCGCACGAGTTTCTCGACACGCACGAGTTCGACGACGCCAACTACGTCGCCAACCCCGTCAACCGCTGCTATTTCTGCAAGACTGATCTGTACACGCAGCTCGCGCAGCTCGCGCAGCAGCGCGGCTTCGCGGCGGTGATAAACGGGGTCAACGCCGACGACCTGGGCGATTATCGCCCCGGTCTTCAGGCGGCAGCCGAGCACGACGTGTTCGCCCCGCTGGCCGAGTGCGGCATCACCAAGGCCGAGCTACGCGCGCTGGCCACGGAGCTGGGTCTGTCCGTCCACGACAAGCCCGCCTCGCCCTGCCTCTCGTCGCGCATCCAGTACGGCGAGGCGATCACGCCGGAAAAGCTGCAACGCATCGACGCGGCGGAGGCCTTTTTGCGGGCGCTGGGCTTCCGCGAGTGCCGCGTGCGGCATCACGGCACTCTCGCGCGGATCGAGGTGCCGGCGGAGCAGATCGCGCGCTTCGCCGACCCGGAGCTGCGCGCGGCGGTGGATCGCCGCTTCCGCGAGTTGGGGTACCGCTACGTCACGCTCGACCTGCGCGGGTTTCGCTCGGGGAGCATGAACGAGGTGATCCTCGGCGCGAACCTGGCGCGCCCATGACGCCCTGCGACGTCGCCTGTCAGCCCGAGAGGAGTGGCCGACCTCAGTCGGCCCCTGACGCCTGCGCCGAAGAGGCTGCCGGTGCAGTTGGCCCCGGCCCATGCGTCAAGGGTCCGCGCGGCGTGACCGGGCGGGCTGAAGCCTGCGGCTCTTCGGTGCAGTTAGAGGCTCTCACCTGAACCCGAAGCGTGTGCGACTTCACGCGCCGCTGCCCGGGTCGAGCACGGCCGGAACGCGGAAAAAGTTGTCCTCGCGCTGCGGGGCTTGCGCCAGGGCCTGATCTGCCGAAAGACCCTCGTCCGGCTGGTCGTCGCGCAGCACGTTCGTGACCGGGAGCGGATGAGCCAGCGGCTCCACGCCGCTCGTATCGACGGCGGAAAGCTGCTGAACGTAGTCCAGGATCCGCGTGAGCTGGCCGGCGTACAGCCGCGCTTCTGCGTCGCTGAGGTTCAGCCGCGCCAGCTTGGCGATGTGTCGAACCTGGGCTTCGTCGATGATCATGGGGGCGGCGTCAGCTCGACGGCGGGTCGGCCGGCGGCGGGTTCCAGTTGCGCTTGGGCCGCTTGGCGATCAGCCCCATGCGGATGGCCTTCGTGCTGACGCGGATGCGCACGACCCTGCCGTCCACCAGCGCCCGGACCTTCTGGATGTTGGGCTTGAAGCGGCGCTTCGCGACGCCGGTGATCTTGCGCCCGACGCCGCCGAGGTACTTGGCCTTGCCGCGCCGCGAAATGGAGCGGCCGAAGATGGTCTTCTTGCCGGTCAGCGGACACTTGCGGGCCATGCGACAGCACTCCCTTCTTCCAAAGCGGCGCGAGAAGCTAACCGCCGCCGGGCGCGCAGTCAACGCCCCCCGTGGCCTGAGCGTCGTGTGGCACAGCCGCCATCGGCTGTGCGGTTTCAGGCGGGCACCGCGCGCAGGATGTTGCGAATGTCCGGACACCGCGAGAGCGCGTCAGACAGGTCCAACGCGCTCCCGCGCATTCTATGCGCACACCGCGTTGCGGCGGCTCACGGCGACTGCTTCGGCGGCGGCGGCTTGGAAACCGTTCCAGCGCGCTTGTAGACGAGCTCCATCACCCGGTTCTCCTTCTGGCCGGGCTTGGTGTGATACATCGTGAGCACGTGCTCGTCGTTGCTGACCAGCTTGATCGTGCTGCGCGACTTGACCGTCTGGCCCATCGGCGTCCGGAACTCGCCCGTATACGTGAATGTCTTCGCCGCAGCGTCGTACGTTCCCACGTCGGTCACCCAGCCGGTCATCTCCGTGTCCATCCAGATCGAGATGTACTTCTTCTGGATGTTGTCGTAGCCCGTGCAGCCGCTGCCCTCGAACGCGTGCTCCGGGTCATCGCCCTTGAACACGTAATGAACGAACCGGCCGCCCAGGATCCACTTGGCGTCCGACGTGCCGCTGATCGGCGTCGGCTCGTCCTCGGGCGACATCCAGAACTTGCCGTTCACGTCCCAGGCGCCGACCATGTAGTCGAGCAGCTTGTGCTCCGGGCCAGGCTGAGCGGCCTTCGCCCAGGCCTCCCTCTCGGCCTGCTGCTCGGGCGTCATCTGGCCCTCGTGGCCCCTGGCCGGCTCCTGCGTGCCCGACTTGGCCGGTTCCTTCTTTTCTTCCTTCTTGGCCGGCTTCTCCTGGGCCACAACCTGCCCGGCGAGGAACGCCGCACACAGCAGTCCCGCTCCCCACGCGAACGCGTGCCGTTTCATCGGTCATCTCCTTTGTCCAGCCCGCCTGCTTCTATACAGGGCGGCCTTGCTAAGACCGTGCAACTCCGACGCAGTTCTCGAACCGGCCGCATCGCGTGCCGCGACCCTACTTCCGGCGCGTAAACGTGATCTCCATTATCCTGACTTCCTGGCCGCCGCCATGGTCTTCGAACCACTCGAGCACGTGCTTGTCCTTGTCGATGATCCTGATCGTCTCGCGAACCTTGATCTTCGTGCCGGGCATCATTTCGTACTCGCCGGCGTACGTGAACGTCTTCGTCCCAACGTCATACCTGCCCTCGGACACGAAGATGCCCGTGCCCATGCTGTCGATCCACGCGTTGCAGAACTTCTCTTTCACGTTGTCGTAGCCCGTGATCCCCATGCCTTCGAATTCCCGCTCCACCGGCTTGCCGTCCGGGCCGGGCATCTCCATCTTGCCCTTGTGTTCGCCGATGTAGTACCGCCCGCCCATCACCGCACGCACGCTCGAGACGCCGGTGGACTCCTCCGGCGGCTTGCTGGGATCCATCCAGTGCCGGACCTGGTAGGTCCACTGGCCGGCCAGGTTCTCCAGCAGCTTGTGGTTCTCGCCCGGAGCCGCGAGCTTCTCCATCATCTGCATCATCTCGATCATCGCCTTCTGTTCAGGCGATATCTCCTCCGACTGGCCCGGCTCCTGCTTGCCGGCCGGCTTGGCGGGGCCTTCTTTCTTCTCCTGCGGCTTGCGTTTGTCCCGGCCCGGCTTCTCCTGCGCCACGACCTGCCCGACCGCAATCACGGCGCACAGCGCTCCCAGACCCCATGCGTACACAGACCATCTCATTGCGCTTCTCCTTGTGTGTGCAACAAGCGAGATCGCCGTATCTGAACCGCTCCGCGCCCCCGCCCGAAACCGCCGAACACATTAGGGGGATTGACGGGTTGTGTCAACAGGCTGCCCGGTGGAATCGGTTTGTCGCCGTCGGAGTGGCGGCGCGTACCGCCGGGCCGACGCCCGATCAGAGAAGCGACACCGCCTCCCGTTCCAGGCGCTGCGCCAGCAATGGCGAGCGTTCGTGCAGCGCGGCCCACTCGGCCTGCGTGTAGACCCACACATCCGCCGGGACCGGCACACCGTCCGGGTAGTAGCGCGCATAGCGCTCAACCGGCGTGAGGTTCGTTTCGCCCAAGATCACAATCACGTCCAGGTCACTGCCCACGCCCCAGTCGCCGCGGGCGTACGAGCCGACGGCAAACACGTACCGGACGGCCGGGTCGCGCTGGCGGAGCTGCGCCGCCCAGCGCCGCGCGGCGTCCAGCACTTCCTCACGCCGCGGCCATCTGAGCACGGCAGAATTCAACGATCTGACCGGCATAGCGGATCGCCTCGTTGCTCTGGGTCGCTCCGTAGTGCTGCCCGCCGCCCGGTTCGGCATGGGGGGATTGTAGCCGCTCCAAGCGTCGAGGCGGGTCTGGGCCAGGCTGCAATCAGAGCGGGAATACCCTAGAATCCAGCCCGGCGCGGTTGCAGGGGCGCTGGGCTGAATGGCCCGGCCCCCGCGAGGGAAGAGCGCCCACGGACGGGTTAGCTAGCCACCATGAGCGAAACACCGACATCCACGCCGGCGCCAACTCCCAACACGATCCTCACGCCCATCGCCCAGGAGATGCAGGAGTCCTACCTGACGTACGCCATGAGCGTGATCATGGCCCGCGCGCTGCCCGACGTGCGCGACGGCCTGAAGCCCAGCCAGCGCCGCATCCTGGTCGCGATGAACGACCTCAACCTGCGCGCCAGCGCCAAGCACCGCAAGTGCGCCAAAATCTGCGGCGACACGAGCGGCAACTACCACCCGCACGGCGAGGGCGTGATCTACCCCACGCTGGTTCGCATGGGCCAGGAGTGGGCCATGCGGCACCTGCTGGTCGACCCGCAGGGCAACTTCGGCTCGATCGACGCCGACCCGCCGGCGGCCATGCGCTATACCGAGGCCCGCCTGTCGCGCGTGGCGGAGGAGATGCTGGCCGACCTCGACAAGGAGACGGTCGCTTTCGAGGATAACTACGACGGCACGCGCCAGGAGCCCGTGGTCCTGCCCAGCCGTTTCCCCAACCTGCTGGTCAACGGCTCGGAGGGCATCGCGGTCGGCATGGCCACGCGCGTCCTGCCGCACAACCTGGCCGAGATTTGCGACGCCGTCATCGCCCTCATCGACAAGCCCGACCTGAGCGTCGACGAGCTGATGAAGATCGTGCCCGGGCCGGACTTCCCGACCGGCGGCGTGATCCGCGGCACGCACGGCATCCGCGAGGTGTACGCCACCGGCCGCGGCTCGATCACGGTCGAGGGCCGCATGCACGTCGAAGAGCCCAAGAAAGGTCGGGCGCAGGTGATCGTGGACGAGATCCCCTACGGCGTGCTGCTGCCGACGATCAAGGACCGCATCGCCGAGTGCGTGGAGGGCGGCACGATCAAGGGCGTCGAAGACATGCGCGACGAATCCGGCCGCAAGAGTCTGGTGCGGCTGGTGATCACGCTCAAGAAGGACGCCAGCCCGGAGCTGGTCATGAACCAGCTCTGGGAATACACGCCGCTGCGGACCAGCCTGAACGCGATGAACATCGTGCTGGTCCACCGCGTGCCGCGGCAGCTCACGCTCAAGCAGCTCATCGAGCACTTCGTGCGACACCGCGTGGAGGTGATCGCGCGCCGCACGCAGTTCCTGCTGCGCAAGGCGCGGCAGCGGGCGCACGTGCTGGAGGGGTTGATCCTGGCCGTCAGCGACATCGACGCCGTCATCCAGCTCATCAAGGAATCGCCCGACGTGGACACGGCCCGGCGGCGGCTGATGGACCGGCCGCTGCGGCTGATCGAGCAGGCCGCGTTGCGGCGACTGCTGCCGCCGCGGTTTGTCGAGCGGGCGGGCGGCGGCCAGCACCTGACGCACACGCAGGCCGACGCGATCCTGGCGATGCAGCTCCGGCGACTGACCGGCCTGGAGATCGAGCAGCTCGCCAGGGAGTACGGCAAGCTGACGGAGGAGATCGCCGACCACGAGCTGATCCTCTCCGACGAGCGGCGCGTGCTGGACATCATCGTCGAGGACCTGCGCGAGCTGAAGGAGAAGTACGGCGAGCCGCGGCGGACGGAGATCGCCGGCGCGGTCAGCGCGGTGGGCATGGAGCAGCTCATCGAGCAGGAGGACGTGGTCGTCACGGTCTCGCACGAGGGTTACATCAAACGCGTGCCGGTCGAGGTGTACCGCAGCCAGGGCCGCGGCGGCAAGGGGGTCAGGAGCACCGAGAGCCGCGAGGACGACTTCATCGAGCACCTGCACGTGTGCACGACGCACGACTACCTGCTGGTGTTCACCAACCGCGGGCGGGTGTACTGGCTTCGGGTTTACGAAGTGCCGAGCATGAGCCGCACCAGCCGCGGCCGCTCACTGGCCAACATCCTGACCATGCAGCCCAACGAGCGGCACATGGCCATCCTGCCGGTGCGGCAGTTCGAGGAGAACTTCGTCTTCTTCGCCACCGAGAAGGGCGTGGTCAAGAAGACGCCGCTGTCGGCCTTCGCGCATTCGCGGGCCACGGGCATTCAGGCCATCGCGCTCGACCCGGACGACGCGCTGATCGGGGCGGCCCTGACAACCGGCAGGGACCAGATCGTCATCGGCACGCGTCTGGGCATGGCCTGCCGCTTCAACGAGGACGACGCCCGCGCCATGGGCCGCGCCGCCCACGGCGTGCGCGGCATCACGCTGCGGCCCGACGACAGGGTGGTGGACATGGCCGTCATCCGCCCGGGCATGAGCCTGCTGACGGTCTGCGAGAAGGGCTTCGGCAAGCGCACCGAGATCGACGAGTACCGCCTGACGCGCCGCGGCGGCAAGGGCGTAATCAACATCAGGGTGACGGACAAGAACGGTCCGGTGGTGGCGCTGCGGGCCGTGACCGACGAGGACGAGCTGATGCTGATCACCGGCAAGGGCACGCTGCTGCGCACCGCGGTGCGCGAGCTGCGCGACATCGGCCGCGCCACACAGGGCGTGCGGCTGATCCGGGTGGAGGAGGACGACCGCGTCGTGGCCGTGGCCAGCGTGGTCAGCGAGCGCGAGGAGGAGGACAAGGAGGGCACCGACGCGGCCGGCGGTGAGGCGGCGTCAGGACCGAGCGACACGGACGAACCAGGCGCGAGCGGTGGGAATGCGACCCCCGACGGCGGTCCCGCAGGGGGGCCGGCTCCACGTTGAAGACCGTGGGTGGACGGCCTGATGAAGTCAAGCCGTGGTTGGCCGGCAGCGTCTGACGAAGGCCGTGGCTTCCGGCACTGAGCTGTTGGCCTGCAAACATGCGAAGATGCGCGGGTCTGATCCGGCGCGGTCATGGCGCGCCTGCGGAAGCCGTTGGTCTGCTGGGTCTTCGATAGGTGTTCTCAGGTCAGGGCCACGGCCTGGCTGCGACGGAACGTGCCACCCGTTTACGGCCCCGCACGCCGCCCTTACGATCCCGTGGAGCGAGAAGCAGGCCGGGTTGGCCGTTGGCGGCGCGGGCCGAGCGGGTCATCCCGAGCGTTGGACGGAGCCAGATCATGGCGCACATCGTGACGGGTCGTTGCGTCGCCTGCCGCTACACGGACTGTTGCACCGTCTGCCCGGTGGATTGTTTCTACCTGCTGGAAGAGCCGAAGATGCTGGTGATCGACCCGGACACGTGCATCGACTGCCAGCTCTGCGTGCCGGAGTGTCCGGTGCACGCCATTTACGCCGATGATGAGGTCCCCGAGCCGTACAAGGAATGGACCGACAAGAACCGCGAGCTGTACTCCTCCGGCAAGCAGATCAGCGAGAAGAGAGAGGCCCTGCCGGGCGCCAAGACGCTCGAACAGGTCCAGGCCGAGGAGAAAGCCAAAGGCTGGAACATCAGCGAACCGCGCAACGCGTAGCCCGGAGAACCGCAGAGGCGCGGAGAGCGCAGAGGCCGCAGCGGGGCAGGGCCGCAGCCAGGAAATCTTGTCAGAAAAACAAGATTTCGGAGCTTTGCTTTGCAGAGCGGCCCTTTCCTCCGGCGAGTGCGGGCCGAGCCGCAAGCCAAGCGTCTGCGCGCGAGAGCGCGTCACCGCTTCGGCGACTCAAAGCTCCAGCGCCAGGTCCAGCGCCGGGGCCGAGTGCGTCAGCGCGCCGATCGAGATGCGATCGACGCCGGTCGCGGCGATTTCCGCCACGTTCGCCAGCGTGACGCCGCCGCTGGCTTCCAGCAGCATGCCGCGCAGGCCGCGGTCGTCCCTCAGCTTGACCGCCGCACGCATCTGCTCGGGCGTGAAGTTGTCCAGCAGGACGATGTCGACGCCGGGCAGCTTGCACACCTCGGCGAGCTGCTCGATGCGGCCGACCTCGACCTCGACGAACCGGGTGGCAGTGGCGTCCTTGCGGGCAGCGCTCGCTTGCGCTTCGCGTTCTGATTGGCCCGCCGCTTCCGCTCCGGGTTCTGATCCGTGTGCCACTGCTCTATGAGCAGTGCCCTCATGCCCCGCCACCGCTGACACAGCAGTGGCACACCGGAGACGCTCCAGCATCGCCGCCAGCGTCTCCGCCAGTCGTTCCAGCGGCACGCCAGCCAGGTGGTTGTCCTTGATCAGCACCGCGTCGTACAGGCCCATGCGGTGGTTCTGCCCGCCGCCGCAGCGCACTGCGTACCTGTCCAGCTCGCGCCAGCCGGGCAGCGTCTTGCGCGTGTCGAGGAGTTGCACGTGCGGGTTGGCGGCCCGGGCCGCGTCCACGAACCGCCGCGTCAGCGTCGCCACGCCGCTCATGCGACAGAGGAAGTTGAGCAGCGTCCTCTCGACGGCCAGCACGGCGGCCTTGGGGCCGTGGACGTAGGCCACGACCTGGCCGCGCTGGATGCGGTCGCCGTCGGCGGGCGCCGCCGATCCCGTCGAAGCACCAGGCGACACGGCATTGGCCCCGCCCTGGCGGGCGGGGTTCTGACGCTCGTGCGGCTGGCCCGGTGCCGGCTCGAACCGCAGCGGGTTGCCCAGCCGTTGCGAGAACACGTCGCAGATCGCTGGCCCCAGCGCCAGGCCGCAGATCACGCCAGCCGCGCGCGACAGAACTCGCGCCGCGACATCGGCGTCCGCATCGGGCAGCAGCGCGGAGCTGACGTCACCAAGCGCGCCAAGGTCCTCGTCGCACGCCGCGCGGATGAGTTGGACCGTGAGTGGTGACCACACGATCGGGTCCTTCCAGCGTCCGTCTTACGACCGAAGGAACTCGTCGCTCCGCAAGTGGTTGATGTTCACCGCCCGTCCGACAAGATCACGACTGACCAGTCCGACGCCGAGCAACAGGAAGATGTTCGTGTCCGGCAGCAGACCCCGACGCAGCGCGTCGATCGGGTCCACGGGTCACACCTGCGGGATGCGCATGGCGCGCACTTCGCCGGTTTGGGCGTCCACCTCGAATTGCTTGTAGGCCGGGGTAATGCCCAAGAACGTCAGTGGGTGGGGCCGGTCCACGCCCTGCCCAATGAAGCTGAGCGTGATCAACCAATGGCGTTCGTCGCCTGAGAGTTCGACCTCCTCGAGACGTATGTTGGAGACCTCCCCGAGCAGATCTCGCAGGAATGCCTGAGCACGTTGGGCTGCCTCTTTGGCCGACAGGCGGCCGTTTGCACTGACGGGCGGTGATGCCATGGCCCTGCTATTCTAGCCAGCGGGAGCTGGTCCAGCTACCGTCCTTCAAACTTCGGCCTGCGCTTTTCCAGGAACGCCAGCACGCCTTCGCGGTGGTCGGCGGTGTTGCCGGCGGTGTCCTGGAGGAAGGCTTCGTATTCGAGCTGGTCTTCCAGCGTCGCCGTCCAGGCGTGGCTCAGGGCGCGCTTGGTCAGGCCGATGGCCCGCGTGGGCAGCGACGCCAGCTTCGTCGCCAGCTTGCGCGTTTCGTCGACAAGCTGCTCGTCCGGCACCACGCGGTTGACCAGCCCCCACGCCAGCGCCTGCTCGGCCGCAATCTTCTCCCCCAGCAGGCACATCTCCGCCGCCCGCGCGTAGCCGACGTGTTGCAGCAGCGTCAGGCACGCGGCCGAGTCGGGGATCAGCCCCACGTGCACGAACGCCATCACGAACGTCGCGCTCTTCGCGCAAATCCGCAGATCGCACGCCAGCGCGAAGCTCGCCCCCGCACCCGCCGCCACGCCGTTGACCGCCGCGATCACCGGCTTCTCGATCGTGCGCAGCCGCGTGACGAGCGGGTTGAACTTCTGCCGCAGGTGGGTGGCGAAATCCAGCTCCCCGCCCGGACGCGAATAGCGCTCTTGCACCTCGGCCAAATCCTGGCCGGAGCAGAAGCCGCGGCCGGCGCCGGTGAGCACGATGCAGCGGACGGCGTCGTCGCGCTGCGCGGCCTTGAGCGCCGTCGTCAGCTCGATGCTCATGGCCTCGTTGTAGGCGTTGAGCGAATCAGGCCGGTTGAGCGTGATGGTCATCACGCCGGCGGCGCTGCTCGTCGCAATCGTGGTGAACGCGCTCATCATGTAGCGGCCGGGCTCTGTCCCGGCCGTCCTGCGCTGGCATGTCCAGCGTTCAAAGGTCGGTGCATGTCCGCGTCCAGGGCCAATCGCGCCAACCAGCGACCAGCCCAGCACGAACCGGGTTGTCGACGATGTATTCGTTCCCACCACGCATGGAAGCACTCAACGGGCGCATTCGACGGACCGCGGCCGGGACAGAGCCCGGCCGCTACGGTCCTCACCGGCCTACAAACACCGGCGGGCGCTTCTCCAGGAACGCCCGCATGCCTTCCTTCTGGTCGTCCGTCGCGAACAGCATGTAGAACAGCTTCCGCTCGTATTCCAGCCCCTCGCTCAGCGACATCTCAAACGCCTTCAGCACCGCCTCCTTCGCCAGCCGCAGCGCGATCGGCGACTTCCGGCACAGCTCGCGGCAGACGTTGACCGCCTCTTTGAAATAATGTTCGTCCGGCACGACGCGGCTGACCAGCCCGATCGCCAGCGCCTCGCGGCCCGAAATCATCCGCCCGGTCAGGATCAGGTCCATCGCCGCCGCCTTGCCCACCGCCCGCGTCAGCCGCTGCGTCCCGCCCGCCCCCGGCATCACGCCGATGTTGATCTCCGGCTGGCCCAGGCGGGCGGACTCGGCCGCCACGATGATGTCGCAGTTCATCATCAGCTCGCACCCGCCGCCCAACGCGTAGCCGCTGACGGCGGCGACGAGCGGCTTGGCGACGCGGCGGATGCGCTCCCAGCGGGCCAGGTTGTTGCGGTAGTACAGCTCGACCATTGAGGCGTCGGCCATCTCGCTGATGTCGGCGCCGGCGGCGAAGGCCCGCTCGTTGCCGGTCAGCAGCATGCAGCGGATGTCCAGGTCGGCGTCGAAGCGCTCCAGGGCGACGATGAGCTGGTCCATCGTCGGCACGTTGAGCGCGTTAAGCTTGTCGGGCCGATTGAGCCGGCAGACGCCGATCTGCTGGTCGATGACCTCGGTGAGGATTTCGTCGGCCATGGCGGCATCGTAGAGGCCAACCGCAGAGACGCAAAGAGCGCTCAGCGCGCAGAGCGCCCCGATCCGCCGGCAAGCAGCGCGGATTGATCCACCGGCAGCGAACGTGGTTTGCGGCTACCCTACGCCGCATGGCGGCGCCAAACAGCAGGAATTCCGCCCGCCGCGGATCGGATGCTCCGTCCCCTCTGCCGCGCGTCAGGCCCATGCTGGCCCACACCGCCGCCGCGCCGTTTGACTCCGACCAGCATCTGTTCGAGATCAAGTGGGACGGCACGCGCTGCATCGCGTACGTCGAGGCCGAGGGCGTCCGGCTGCTCAACCGTCGCAACTTCGAGCTGCGCGACCGCTACCCGGAACTGGCCGGGCTGCGCAAGCTGCCGACGGGCACGATCCTGGACGGGGAGATCGTGGTGCTGGACGAGCGCGGCAAGCCGTCGTTCAACCGCCTGGCGCAGCGTGAGCACCTGACGGACGCGGCGAAGATCGAGCTGGTCCGCCGCCGCATGCCGGCCACGCTCATGATCTTCGACCTGCTGTACCTGAGCGGGCAGAGCTGGCTGAAGCGGCCGCTGCTGGAGCGGCGTGCCAAGCTGGAGGCGCTGACCCGCGAGCTGCGCGACCCGCACCTGCTCGTGCCCGACTATGTGCTCAGGCACGGGAAGCAGTACTTCGCGGCGGTCGAGCGGGCCGGGCTGGAAGGCATGATGGCCAAGCAGATCGACAGCCCCTATCAGCCCGGCAAGCGCTCGCGGCACTGGCTGAAGATCAAGGTCGCGCGCACGCAGGCGTTCGACATCATCGGCTACGTGCCGCGCGAGGGCGAACCGGTCATCAGCGCCCTGGCGGTCGGCGCGCCTTTGACACAGCGGCCCAAGCGAAGCTCGGCCGCGGCTCGGCCATCGGCGTCGCACAGCGACGCCCGCAGCGTCCAGGACCGTGGTTGGACTTACAAGGGCAATGTCGGCAGCGGCTTCACCGAGAACCAGCGGGCGGAGCTCTACGAAGCGCTGGCGACGATGCCGCCGCTGAACAACCCGCCGCGCGATGCGCCGCGCGAGATTGTGTGGCGTCGGACCGGGCTGCGCTGCCTGGTGCGGTTTTTCGAAGAGACCGAGGACGGTAAACTACGCGGGCCGGTGTTCCTGGGGCTCGCGCCTCCGCCAGCGCACTGACGACCCCACGCCGGCATCGTCTCCGAACAATACGAGCCGGACACCGGACTGCCACTGGGCAACTTCCCCCAGGCCTATTCGCATCTGGCGCTCATCAACGCCCCGGTTTGTCTGAATGCATGACGCCCCAAATGCTGCGCCGTTGTGGACCAGCCTGACGCAGGCGTTCTCTCGTGTGCACGACCGGGGTACACTGCTGCCCGAGATGCCGCACGTAGCTCCGTTACCCTCCTCAATCTCGTCGCCCGCCCCAGCGCAGTCGCCGCGCCCCGCCCCGCTCCGCGGGCAGCGCGTCTCCTTCACCGGCACCCTCGCCACCACCTCGCGCCGGCAGGCCTGTCAGCTCGTGCGCGACGCGGGCGGCGAACCGGTCGAGGGCGTCTCCCGCCGGGTCTCGATGCTCGTGGTCGGCATGTACGGCTGGCCGCTGCTGCCGGATGGCAGCGTGAGCCGCAAGCTGCAGCGGGCCGAGGAGCTGAACCGGCAGGGCCGCCGCATCCGCATCCTCTCCGAGGCGGACTTCCTCGAGCTGCTTGGCTTGAGCGAGCGCACGCCCGCCAGCCGCAAGCAGTACGATGCCGAGCAGACCTGCCGCCTGCTGGAGATCCCGCCCGAGAGGCTGCGGCGCTGGGAGCAGCTCAGCCTGATCCGCCCGTACGCCGGCCGCTATGACTTCCAGGACATGGTCTCGCTGCGTACGATCGCGGAGCTGGTGTCGCGCGGCGTGCGGCCGGAAACCATCGCCCGCAGCCTGCACGGATTGGCGGCCGTCCTGCCGGGCACGGACCGGCCGCTGGCGCAGCTCCGCGTGGCGGCCGAGAACCCGCGGACGATCCTGGCCGATCTCGGCGGCACGCGCGTCGCGCCCGACGGCCAGCTCCTGTTGGCTTTCGATGCAGCCGACGAGCCGAGCGAAGCTCAGAGCCTGCGCGCCGCGGTCGCGGGAGAGCCTGCGGCCCTGACGGCTGAGGGCTGGTTCGAGCGCGGCCGCGCGTTCGAGGAGAACGAGCGCTTCGAGGAGGCCGAGCGGGCCTATCGCCGGGCGCTGGAGCTTCGGCCGCGGCTCGCCGAGGCGCATTTCAACCTGGGCAACGTGCTGCGCGAGCTCGGGCGCCTGGAGCCGGCCGCCGAGTGCTTCCGCCGCGCCGGCGACTGCGACGCCGGCCTGGCGCCGGCCTGGTACAACCTGGCCGACGTGCAGGAAGAGCAGGGGCGGCTGGAGGACGCGGTGGCCAACCTGCGCCGTGCGCTGGCGGCCGATCCGGCGTACGCCGACGCGCATTTCAACCTGGCCCTATGCCTGGAACGGCTCGGCCGGCTGACCGAAGCCCGCACGCACTGGGCCGCATACCAGCGGCTGGATCCCGGCAGCGAGTGGGCGGACTTGGCCCGGCTGCACTTGCAGTGACGGATTCCAAGAGTATCCGGCACGCTGATCGCGGCTCGGCGGGAGCTTTGCCCTCCCGGCATCTGCCGAGTTGCCGAGAGCGGGTATGACGGATTGCCGAAGGAGGGACTCGAACCCTCACCCCCTTACGGGGACGGGTTTTTGAAACCCGCGCGTCTGCCGGTTCCGCCACTTCGGCCAGACCAACATCATACCTTGCGGTCAACCGAGTGCAGCGCCCGGTCAGGCGCCGGGATGCGGCGCCTGTCGCGGCGTGGCGGGTCGGTCGTTGCGGGTTGAGTGCGCAGGCGTACCTGCGCGCCAGCCCGTCCGGCCTACGGCGCGGCGGGGTCGCCGATCGCCGACGTGGGCGGAGTGCCCAGCGGGTCATGTTGCTGAAGCATGGATTGCAGGGAGGCGTTGACGGCCTGCGCTTCAGCCGCCTGAGTCTGGGCCTGATGGCGGTCACCCAGATCGCGATGAACAGCATCGTTGCGCCCGGTTCGGGTGGTACGGGCATCTTGCCCGTTCCCTGACGGGCGGGACGCCCGTACCACCCTTCATACTGTAAGTTGCATTCTCAATGGGACACTACGCTGTCGCTAGCCTCGCAAACTCGGCTTCTCAGCGATGATGTCGTAGATCGGCGGCGTGCTGAAGAAGGCGTCGGGGTCGCGCGAGCGCTCCGCCCATTCGCGCTCGAAGTCCGCCTGCTCCTGCCGCGTCAGCAGCCCCATCTCGACCAGCTTTGGCACGTAGCCGGAGAAGAACGTCGTCGGCCAGTTCCACAACGCCGAACCAGGCCGCGCCACGCGCACGATCGGCCGCACATCGCGCACGCGCAGGCCGCAGCGGCGCATCATGCCCGGCACGCGGCCGGCCACATCCAGGTCGCCGCCGCGGATGCGCCAGCTTTCCTCCACTGCCTGCGCGACGCGGCGAAGCGCGGGGCCGTCCGGCGCCAGCGCGATGCCGGGGTAATGAAAGTAGTCGCTGACCGCGAACACGCCGCCAGGGCGCAGGGCGCGGGCGATGGCGGCGACGGCGTCCTCCGGCCGCGGCAGGAAGCACAGCAGCCAGCGGGCGTAGGCGCCGTCCAGCGAGCCGGGCGGCAGCTCCAGCCGCTGCACGTCGGCGCGCAGTGTCTGAATGTTGTCCCGCCCCAGCACGCGCCCCAGGCCCTCCAGGTGGTTCAGGAAGCGCTGCGAGTCGTCGACGGCGATGACGCGCCCGGCGGGTCCGACCAGCGTGGCCAGCTCGACGGCGGCGAACCCCGGCCCGCAACCGGCGTCCAGCAGCGTCTGCCCGGGCGCAAACCCGGCCCGCTCCCACAGCGCATACGCCTGCCGCGCCCACACGCGGTGCTGAAACGCCAGCCGCGCCAGCTCTTCGTCGCGGTCGCCCAAGAGGTATTCGTTCGCGCTCATTTGTGCACTTTGCGAGGGGATTGTATCAGCGCCACGGCGGAATCAACGCAGCGCGTCAGCAGCGAACCTGGCGATCCGCACTCGGCGGAATCACGTTCGACGCGCTGTTTGCGGCCTGTCAGCCGAACAGTTCGTCGAAAACGGCCGGGTCGATCCGGAAGAGCCCTTCGGCAAACTCGTTGACGTAGAACATGTCGGGCGGGAAGCGTTGCGCTCGCACACGGATCTGGAAGTTCGGCGTCTCCCGGTCGAGGTCAAAAAGAACAAGCCCGATGCCGAAGAGCATGCACAGCGCTTCAAGGCGCCCGTAGTCCACTTCGGACATCGCCGCCGGCATGACCGGGTCACCTGCGCCTGCTCGTCAATCCGGCACGGCGAAGAGCTCTACCAGGCGCAACTCGAACCCCGGCAGGAGCGCCGTTCGCACGACCCCGCGGCGGTCGAGCTTGGTCCGCCGCCAGTCGTCGCCGCGGCGCGTCAGCACTGTCGCCGTGCGTGTCAGCGGATCGACGATCCAGTATGCCCGCACGGCGGCCGCCAGGTACTCCTGCGGCTTCTTCTCGTAGTCGCGTTTGCGGCTGGTCTTTGAGACGACCTCGACCACGATGTCATCCTACCGCACATTGAAATACCGCGCCTGGGGGTGGTAGGCGATCATCGCGCTCGTGCTCTGCTCCGGGTCGAGCTGGTATTCCTCGGAGAGCGTGATGCCGATCCGCTCGGGCCGCAGGAGCTGCATCAGCTTGGCCTGGTCCTCCAGGTTCGGGCAGGCCGGGTAGCCGAACGAGAAGCGGCTGCCCTGGTAGCCCTGCTTGAAGAGCTTCTGCAGCTCGCGCTCGTCGCGGCCGGCGATGCCCAGCTCCATGCGGACCTGCTTGTGCAGGTACTCCGCCAGCGCCTCGGCCGTCTCCACTCCCAGCCCGTGCAGGAACAGATACTGCTGATACCGGTTCTGCGCGAACCACTCGCGGGCCACCTCGCTCACCCGCCGCCCGGCCGTGACGATGTGGAAGGCGACGACGTCGTAGACGGGCGGGACGCCCGTACCACCCCTTACAAGCGCGGCGCCCGCGTCGCTCGGCGAGACGCCGGCGCTGCCGTAGACACCGGAGGTGCGCAAACCAGAGGTTTGCACTACGACCGGGCGCCAGAAGTCGGACAGGCACCAGTACGGCGGCTTCTTCTGGCGCGGGAAGGTGAAGCGGAGGATCTCACGGAGCCCGCCATCAGGGGTCGGGGATCGGGGATCGGGGATCGGGCGCGCGGGACCTACCCGATCCCTGATCCCCGATCCCTGATCCCCGCCACTCGGCGGCTCGTACACAATCAGGTCGTCGCCGTTCGAGCTGCACGGCCAATAGCCATACACGGCCGCGAGCTGCAGGATGCCCTCGCGCTCGCAGCGCTCGACCAGCGCGCGGTAATGGGGGCGGATTTCGGCGTCGACGTAGCGCTTCCATTCCTGCGGCGAGCGGCCCTTCTTGCGGAAGCCCCACTGCACCTGGAACAGCATCGTCTCGTTGATGTAGCCCAGCGCCGCCTTCAGCGGGATGCGCTCCAGCACGCGCTCGCCCCAGAACGGGGGCGTCGGCGCCGGGTGGTCGTAGCGGATGCCGGAGATCGGGTGGGAAGACAGACGGGAGGCCCGTCCCCCAGTTGCAGGGTGGGCATTGCCCACCATACGTTCGTCGCGGTCAGCCACCGCTCCTACAGCATCCTCGTCGTCGATCGGTTTCAGACCGTAGCGCTGTTCGATCTCCGCTTCGAGCTTGTCTGCGCTGCGGACCGCGATCGCCGGAGCGCCTCCCTCGGCCGGCGCCGCCGGCGCGTCGGGAGCGGAACCCTCGCTTGTGCTTCGGGCTCGGACGGGTTGCGCGTTCGCGCGGACGGGCCCCTCGCTGCCGCTCGGCGTTCGGATTGCGGCCGCCGCTGCGGCTTCGCGTGGACGCCCAAGAGCCTCGCCCTCCGGCGCGACGGGCAAGGCAGAGCCTTGCGCTACGGTTGCTTGTGCGTCTGGCAAAGCAGAGCTTTGCACTACCGCCGTCCGTGCAACCGGCAAAGCGGAGCTTTGCACTACGGCGGGCGTTGTCTTCGGCGCGCGGCCTTCGCCGATCTCCTGCATCAGCCGCAGGCCGTCGAAGGCGTCCTTGGCGTAGAACAGCGGACCCTGGTAGATCGCCCGCAGGTCCTCCTCGACGTAGCGCCGCGTCAGGGCCGCTCCGCCCAGTATCACAGGCGTGGTGATCTCGTGCTCGTTCAGCACCCCCAGGTCGTCGCGCATCACCAGCGTGCTCTTGACCAGCAGGCCGCTCAGCCCGATCGCGTCCGCGTTGTGCTCGCGCCAGGCGGCGATGATGTTGTTGATCGGCTGCTTGATCCCCAGGTTGTACACGGTGTACCCGTTGTTGCTCAGGATGATGTCCACCAGGTTCTTGCCGATGTCGTGCACGTCGCCCCGCACCGTCGCCAGCACGATCTTGCCGCGGCTGACGCCCGCCAGCCGCTCCATCTTCGGTTCGAGGTGCGCGACCGCGGCCTTCATCGTCTCGGCCGACTTCAGCACGAACGGGAGCTGCATCTGCCCGCTGCCGAACAGGTCGCCGACGACCTTCATGCCGTCCAGCAGGAAGGTGTTGATGATCTCCAGCGGCGCGTACTTGCGCAACGCCTCGTCCAGGTCAGCCTCGATGCCCTGCCGCTGGCCGTCGATGATGCGCCGCTTGAGGCGCTCCTCGACCGGCAGGTCGGCGATCTGCACCTTCTGTCCGACCTGCTCGCCCTCCGTGAACAGCGCGATGAAGCGCTCCAGCGGGTCGTGTGGCACAGCCGCCCCCGGCTGTGTTCCGCGCCCAGCCCGGGGCGGCTGGGCCACAGGGCGCCGGTCGTAGATCAGGTCCAGCGCCGCCGCCCAGCGCTCGTCGCTGATCTTGTTCCGCGGCAGAATTTTGCCGGCATGTACGATGGCGGCCGTCAGCCCGCGCTGGATGGCCTCGTGCAGGAAGGCCGAGTTCAGCACCGCCCGCGCCGCCGGCTGCAGCCCGAAGCTGACGTTGCTGACACCCAGGATCGACTGGCAGCGCGGGTACTTCTTCATCACGCGCTCGATGCCGTCCAGCGTCTCCAGCGCCAGCCGCCGATCGGCCGGGTTGCCGGTGGTGATCGGGAACGTCAGGCAGTCGAAGAAGATGTCCTCCTCGCGCAGCCCATGCTTGTCGACCAGCAGGTCGTGCAGCCGGCTGGCGATCGCCAGCTTGCGGTCGGCGGTCTTGGCCATGGCCTCGACCGGGTCCTCGTCGATCGTCAAGGCGACCACGCCGGCCCCGTACTGCCGGCACAACGCCGCGATGCGCGCCAGCCTGCCCTCGCCTTCCTCCAGGTTGACCGAGTTGATGATGCACTTGCCGCCGGCCAGCTTCAGACCGGCCTCGATCACCTCCGGCTGCGTGCTATCGAGCATGAGCGGGGCGGTGACCTCGCGCGCGAAGCGGTCGATGACCTTCTGCATGTCGGGCACGCCGTCGCGGCCGACGTAGTCGACGCACACGTCGAGCACGTGCGCGCCTTCGCCCTTGACCTGCTCGACGGCCATCTGCACGCAGCCGTCGATGTCGCCGTCGGCCAGCAACTGCTTGAATTTGCGGCTGCCGTTCGTGTTGCAGCGCTCGCCGACGATCAGGAAGCTGGTCTCCTGCCGATACGGCATGGCCTGATAGAGGCTGGAGCAGGCCGGCTCGCGGACCGGCGCGCGCGGCCCCGGCTGCAGGTCAGAATTCAGAAGTAAGAAGTTGGAAGCGGGTCCCGCGACCCCAGCGCGCTCCACTTCTGACTTCTGACTTCTGGCTTCTGACTTCACATGCGGTCGCAACGCCTCAACGACCGCGCGCAAATGCGCCGGGGTGGTGCCGCAGCACCCGCCGACGATCTGCACGCCATCGACCTCCACGAACTCCTTCAGCCAGCGCGCCAGTTCGGCCGGCGTAAGCGGGAAGTGCGCCCGCCCGCCGACGAGCTGCGGCAGGCCGGCGTTCGGCATGACGCTGATCGGCCGCGTGCAGCAGCGTGCCAGGTAACGCACGTGCTCGCTCATTTCCTGCGGCCCGGTGGCGCAGTTCAGCCCGATTACGTCCACTTCGGGGTAAACCTCGATGGCCGCCAGCGCCGCCGCAAGGTCCGTGCCGACCAGCATGGTGCCGGTGGTCTCCATGGTGACCGATACGATCAGCGGCACGCGCCGGCCGCAGGCCTCAAACGCCCTGCGGACAGCATGAATCGCCGTCTTGCACTGCAGGAGGTCCTGGCAGGTCTCGATGACCAGCGCGTCTACGCCGCCGTCGAGCAGCCCACGGGCCGCTTCCAGGTAGCTGTCCAGCAGCGCGTCGTAGTCGATCTGCCGCAGCGTCACCAGCTTGGTGCCCGGGCCGAGCGAGCCGGCTGCGTAGCGCGGCCACGCCGGCGTCGAGTACGCCTCTGCCGCCCGCCGCGCGATCTGCGCCGCCTTGACGGCCAGCTCGTAGCAGCGCTCGGCCAGGCCGAACTCGGCCAGCACGTGCTTCATGCCGCCGAACGTATTGGTCTCGACCACGTCGCAGCCGACCTCCAGGAAGCCGCGGTGGATCTGCTCGATGGCGTCAGGGCGGGTGTCGTTGAGGATTTCGTTGCAGTTCTCCAGCCCGTGATAGTCGGAGAGCGGCAACTCCAGCGCGTGGATGCTGGTACCCATGGCGCCGTCGAAGATCACGACGCGCCGCGCAAGCAGATCCAGCAGGCCGGGACGGCTGGCAGGCGTCGAAGTTGTCCGCGGGCTGGCGATCATCTCGGGGTCTCTGGGACCGGCCACGCACCCCGACGGCCTGCGCCGGCGCCACGTGGTGCGCTTGCCGCCCTGGCGTGCAGGGGTATTATAGTGTGTTTGCGATTCACAACCTGAGCTAGCGGAGCACAACCCCGATGCCAGAGGCCGCTGTGGAGTTATCCAGCTTCTACGACGCGCCGGAGATCGATGTCGCAGAGATCGAGTCGTTCGCCGACCAGGCCTACGCCACCGCCCGGGCCCGCGAGCGCTTTGAGGAACTGACGAACGCGTATCGGACAAAGGTGGAAGCCGGCCAGGGTGACCCGCTGCGTCTCGCGCTGGGGCTGCACATTCTGGGCCGCTACAGCGACGCCCTGGAGCGCTTCAAGGAGTCGCGCGACAACAAGTTCCGCCGCTACTATGCGGCCCAGGCCGCCTTGGCCCTCGGCCGGCTCGACGACGCCGCCCGCAACTTCGAGCTGGCTGTCGACCGCGGCTGGGACGCCTTCGAGTGCGAGATGCAGGGCCTGGTGGTGCAGATCCGCGCCGGGGACCTGGCCGCCGCCGAGAAACGCATCGCCAAGCACGAACGGGCCGGCCAGGAGCGGGCCGAGTGGCACTACGTCCGCGGTCTGTTGGCGGAGCAGCGGCACGCGCGGACCGAGGCACTGGAACACTACGAGAAGGCCCTGGCGCTGAACCCCGATCACGCGCCCAGCATGTTCCGCGCCGCCTGGATTTATGACATCAGCGGCGAGGACGAGCAGGCCGTCGGGCTATACGAGCGGCTGGCGACGCAGCCGCGGGCGCACATCAACGCGCTGCTCAACCTGGCCGTGATCTACGAGGACCGCGGCAAGTTCGAGCACGCCCGCCAGTGCCTGCTGCGCGTGTTGGCCGCCTACCCGAACCACACCCGCGCCCGCCTGTTCCTCAAGGACGTCGAGAGCAGCCGCACCATGGTCATCGACGACAGCGTCGAGCGCAAGGCGGCCACGCGCAGCCGCCTGCTGGAGACGCCCATCAGCGAGTTCGAGCTGTCTGTCCGCGCCCGCAACTGCCTGAAGAAGATGAGGATCAACACGCTCGGCGACCTGATGAAGCTGACGGAAGCAGAGCTGTTGGCGTTCAAGAACCTCGGCGAAGCCTCGCTGAACGAGATCAAGGCCGTGCTCGTCAAGCGCGGCCTGCAGCTCGGCCAGTCGCCGGAGGAAATCGACCCGGCCGTGCTGGCCCAGGCCGCCGCCAGCGTGCCCAAGGTCAACGTGCCGCCCGGCCGCGAGAGCCTGCTGGCCAAGCCCGTCTCGGAGCTGGAGCTGTCGGTGCGAGCGCGGCGCTGCCTGCAGCGGCTGAATGTCGTGACGGTCGGCGACCTGCTCCGCAAGACCGAGAGCGACCTGCTGGCTACCCGGAACTTCGGCCAGACCTCGCTGAGCGAGATCAAGGGCCGCCTGGCCGAGATGGGCCTGCACCTGCTGGGCAAGTGACTGGTGGCCGCGCCCATCTCCTTCCGCATCCTGGCACGCAACCAGCAGGCACGCCGCGGCGTCATCCTGACTCCGCACGGACCCTTCGACACGCCCGCCTTCCTGCCGGTGGGCACGCGGGCCGCCGTCAAGGGCCTCACGCCGCAGCAGCTCCGCGACGCCGGCGCCCAGATTGTGCTCGCCAACACGTATCACCTGATGCTGCGCCCGGGGGCGGATGTGATCGCACAGCTCGGGGGCTTGCACCGCTTCATGGGCTGGCGCGGCCCGATCCTGACCGACAGCGGCGGCTATCAGGTGTTCTCCCTGGCTGACCTGCGCCGGCTCGACGAGGACGGCGTCGAGTTCCGCTCGCACTTCGACGGCGCCAGCGTCCGCCTCACGCCGGAGAGCTCGATCGCCGTGCAGAACCGACTCGGGGCGGACATCATCATGGCGTTCGACGAGTGCCCGCCCCTGCCCGCGGACGCGGACGTGTTGCACGCGGCGGTTCGGCGAACGGTCGCGTGGGCGTGGCGTTCGCGGGCGGCGCACGCACGCGCGGACCAGGCGCTGTACGGGATCGTGCAGGGGGGCCTGGATTTCAGCCTGCGCCGCGCCTGCCTGGAGCAGCTCCTTGAGATGGGCTTTGACGGCTACGCGATCGGCGGCCTCTCAGTGGGAGAGCCCACGCCCGCCAGGTGGGAGTTCGTGGCCGGGTTCACCCCCGAGCTGCCGGTCGACAAGCCGCGCTACCTGATGGGCGTCGGCACGCCGCGCGATCTGGTCGAGGCGGTGGCGGCCGGCCTGGACCAGTTCGACTGCGTGCTGCCGACCCGCAACGGCCGCAAGGGCTACGCCTTCACGAGCCGCGGCGTGCTGCGGCTGCGCAACGCACGGCACCGGCTGGCCGACGCGCCGCTCGATCCGGACTGCGCCTGCTACGCCTGCCGAGGGTTCTCGCGCGGCTACCTGCGGCACCTGTTCCTGGACGGTGAGGTGCTTGGAGGCACGCTGGTTTCGATCCATAATGTCGCCTTCTACCAGTCGCTGATGGCGCGGATGCGAACGGCAATCCAGGCCGGCGAGTTCCAGCGCTGGCGGCGCGAGTTTCTCAGCAGCCCCGCGGCCGGTCCGTTCGACCCGCCGCCGGCGGGCGAGGACGAAACATGATGCAGTTCTGGCTGCTGCTGGCGCAGGCCACCACGCAGCCGGCCGGGGGCCAGCCGCCCCCGCAGCCGGCCGACGCCTTCTGGCGCTTCATGATGCCGCTGCTGCTGGCGCTGGCCGTCTTCTACTTCATCCTGTTCCGCGGGCAGCGCAAGGAACGGCACCGCACGCGGCAGATGCTCGAAGCGCTCAAGCGCAACGACCGCGTGCAGACCATCGGCGGCATGTACGGGACAGTGGTGGACGTGCGCGGCAACGAGGTGCTGCTCAAAGTCGACGAGGCCAGCAACGTCAAGGTCCGCTTCCACCGCTCGGCCATCAAGGAAGTGCTCAGCGAGGCGCCGGCGGCGGAGGAAAAGAAGTGACACGTGACACGTGTCAGGTGACAAGACCGCAGACCAGCGCCCGGCCCACTGGCACTTGTCACCTGTCACCTGTCACTGGTCGCGGAGCGCGGCAGTGAGTTCCCTGGCCCGCTACCTCGACCCCGAAGTGATCCAGCAGGTCAGCCGATTGGATTTGCGGGCGCGGTTCGTCGTTGAGGGCTTTTTGGCCGGCCAGCACCGCTCGCCGTTCCAGGGCTTCTCGGTCGAGTTCAGCGAGCACCGCAAGTACGTCCAGGGCGACGACCTCCGCGCCCTCGACTGGAACGTCTTCGCCCGCAGCGACCGCCTGTTCGTCCGCAAGTACGCCGCCGAGACCCACCTGGATTGCCACCTTCTGGTCGACGCCTCGGCCAGCATGGGCTACGTCGGACCGCTGACCGGGCCGACGCCGCAGCGCGGCTCCGACAAGCTCCAGTACGCCATCCACCTGGCCGCCGCCCTCGGCTACCTCGTCACCCACCAGCAGGACGCCATCGGCCTGGGCGTCATCGGCGAGGGCCTGCACACGCTGCTGCCGCCACGCTCGCGCCGCGCCGACCTGCTCGAGCTCCTGGCGACGCTGGCGACCGTGCAGCCCGCCGGGCGAACCGGGCTGGCCGCGGGCGTGCACGAGGCGCTGGCCCGCATCCCGCACCGCGGCGTGCTTGTGCTGCTGAGCGACCTGCTGACCGACGCCGAGGCCACGCTGCGGGCCCTGCACCACGCGCGCTTCCGCGGCCACGACCTGATTGTCTTCCACATCCTCGACGCCGCCGAGGTGCGCTTCCCCTTCGAGGGCGCGCTGCGGCTGGAGGACCCCGAGACCGGCCTGACGCTGGACGCGGACGCGGCCGGCGTGCGCGAGCGCTACGTCGCGGCGGTCGCCGGCTGGCGCGCGGAACTCGAGCGGCGCATCTCGGCAATGCGCGGCGACTACGTGCCGCTGGACACCTCGATGCCGTTCGACAAGGCGCTGACGGAGTTCCTGGTGCAGCGCTCGCGCCGGCGGTAGCGGGCTCGCCGCAGAGGACTTAGCGCGGCCCTCGGCCACAACCAAAGTTGGGAGCAGCGCTTACAGTCAGCACGCGGACGGCCACATCCGAGAGGCTGCCGGTCAGCAGACAGAAGATGGCGACCAGCCCGCAGACGGCGATCGAGGCGATGAAGCTGAGCAGGAGCGTGCGCTGGGTTGCGGAGCGTGCGGCCATGCAGGGCTCCGTTTCGGGGCCGCGTGTCCAAAGGTTTTACCGCAGGCAGTCCAGCGGATTCGGCAGCGGGTCGGACCAGAGCCACGTCACGTCCAGCGCGAAGCCCGGCAGCACGCGGCTGCGGAAGCGGCCGCGGGTGAGGCGGCGCGACGTGTATCGGCCGCCGGCGAGCACGTCGGCCTCGAAGACCTTGCGCTGCGGATCGATCAGCCAGACCTCCGGCACGCGCCCGGCGCGGTAGGCGGGGCGCTTCTCCTCCAGGTCGTAGCGGCGCGTGCTGGCCGAGAGCACCTCGACGGCCAGGTCCATCGGGCCGCGGACCTGCCCGGCGCGGACCCGTTGTTTGTGTCCGAGGGTCAGAAACGAGACGTCCGGAGAGAAGCGCCGCCGGCCGAGCTGCATCACGGCATTCGACCCGTACACCTCACCCAGATTTCGGGAGCTTGCAAGGAGGTTGATCAACGTCGAGATGAACGTCACCAGCCGCTCGTGGGCGATGGACGCGGGCGAATGCACGATCAGCTCTCCATCGACGTACTCGCACTTGAGGTCCTCATCGCTGATCTGCTCGTAATCCGCCAGCGTGGCCTCGTACCGGCGGATCAGGTACGGCCCGGGCAACTGCCGCAGGGCTTCGCGAAGCTCCGGCACATTCACCTGTTCGTCGAGAAGCGACACGTGACACCAACGTCATTATACGTTCAGCAAGCGTGCCGGCGTCCGCTCCGATTCAGTGACGACCCCGCGCTTCCGGGAATTCCTCCGATACGGTCTGCGGGGCGCGCAGGCATTCGTCCAAGTCCTGCTGCCTGGCCGGCGCTGACCCGCCGTTTCACAGGTGCGTCAACGAGAGGGCGCGGGCGGTGCGGCCGGCGCGGTCGTTTTCGCCGCCGCTTTGGCGGCTTCGATGCGCTTCTCAAACTCGTCCGCGCCCTCCTGGAAGAACGCGATCTCCTGCTCCGGCGTCATCCCGCGGACGCGTTCGCGGATCTGTTGCTGGGCCGCGCGTTTGATCTGCACACAGTCAATCCGTTTCGTCTTCGTCGCCATACTCGATCACCTCGGCGGGCGAGCGAATCTCCACCGGACCGTAGCCGCATAGCGCGTTCACCGCATTGTATCTGCGGATCCGGTCCAGATGAACGATGTGCCTGAAGTTCCAGCTCACGATCAAGTCCGCGTCGCCGACGGTCGCCGTCGCCACGTGCGCAGCATCGTCCGCCCATCTCGCGCTCACGATCTTGTGAGCGACGTACGCGTCCCGGAGAGCCATCACCCGCTCGTCGAAGCGGACCAGCCGCATGTGCGGCAGCAGACGCTCCAAGAACGTTTGGACCTCCGCTGGCGCCCGCGACACCTCCTGTCGCACGACGTCCGATACCAGCAGCGCGAAGCGGCCCAGGCCCACCAGTTCAAAGAAACGGCGACTTCTCTTCGAGAACTCATCGTCGAAGACGCCGCCGTAGACAGACGTGTCCGCGTAGGCAACGATTGGGGCCATAACACCCCGCTGCAGCGGCTCAACCCCGGCCGGGTGCGCCCTTTAGTACCGCTGCCGGGCCTTGGGGCAACTTCTCCGCCACCTTTTTCAGCGCGCGTAGGCACTCGTCGAGGTCGGCGGTCGTGTGGCCGGCGGAGATCTGGCAGCGCAGGCGGGCTTCGCCCTTGGGCACCACCGGGTAGCCGAAGCCGCTCACGAACACGCCCTCGTCCAGCAGCGCCTTCTGCATCGCGATCGCGGTCGGCGTCTCGCCCACGAGCACCGGCACGATCGGCGTGATGCCGTCGATCGTCTTCAGCCCCAGCTCGCGCACGCCGGCGCGGAAGTGGGCTACGTTCTGGCGCAGGCGGGCCAGCAGGGCCGGGCCGCTGTCCGCGTGCGAGACGCCCGCGCTAGCCGAAGACACGGCCGAAACGGCCCTGCCACCCGTCCGAACGGGCGAGACGCCCGTACCACCCTCTGTTCCCATCAGGATGTCGATCGCGGCCATCGAGCCGTAGCACACTGCCGGCGGCAGCGCGTTGGAGAAAAGCTGCGGCCGCGACTTCTGGACCAGGTAGTCGCAGATCACGCGCGAGGCCGCCACGTAGCCGCCGCACGCGCCGCCCAGGGCCTTGCCCAGCGTGCTGGTCTGCACCGTGCCCTCGCCCAGCACGCCGAAGTGCTCGGCCGTGCCGCGGCCGGTCGCCCCGAGCACGCCGGTCGCGTGCGACTCGTCGATGACCAGGACAGCGTCGTAGCGGTTGGCGAGGGCCTTGAGGCGCGGCAGGTCGGCCACGTCGCCCTCCATGCTGAAGACGCCGTCGGTGACGATGAGCTTGTTGCGGGTCTTGCGGGCTTCGGGCGACTCGAGCATGCGCTCCAGCTCGTCGTAGTCGCGGTGCTTGAAGATGAAGCGCTGCGCCTTGGAGAGCCGGATGGCGTCGATGATCGAGGCATGGTTCAGGGCATCGGAGAAGATCGCGTCCTCCGGCGTCGGGGCCAGCGTGGGCATGACGCCGACGTTCGCGTCCCAGCAACTGATGTACGTGGTGGCGGCCTCGCAGCCGATGAACGCAGCGATCTTGCGTTCCAGCTCCAGGTGGCAGGTCATCGTGCCGCAGATGAAGCGGACAGAGGCGGTGCCCAGGCCGAAACGGTCGATGGCGCGCTTGCCGGCCTCGACCACTCTGGGGTGGTTGGCCAGGGCCAGGTAGTTGTTGGACGAGAGGTTGATGACGTCGCGGCCGTCCATCCGCGTGCGCGGCTCCTGCGGGGCCTGCAATTCGTTGGCCTGCTTGTACTGCCGCGTCTCGCGCAGCTCGTGCAGTTCGGCCGCCAGCGTGCGTTCAAGCGTGGTCTGCATGGAAGTCCTCCGAGGTCGCCGCGGCCATTCTATGCGATCACGCCGTGCAGCACGGCCTGTGGCGAGCGCGCATCCGCCCCAATGCAGCGCACCCCCAGCACGGACGGGGGCGCCGTCAGGGCTGGCCTTGGACCGGCTGGGAGGTGGGGACGGGTTCGGCCGGCGGCAACAGCGTGACCTGCACCCGAATGGGCGTCGGGTCGGCGGCTTGCGCAGCGCCGGCCGACGAGGCGAGATCGAACCACCAGGCCGTCAGCCGCTCCACCGCGGCGCGGAGCTCGCCGAATGCGTCGCGCGCCGCGCGGGCCGGCTCGTCAGCGGGCAGCGCCGGAGCTTCCGCGATGTTCTCCTCCTCGCGCATGCGCGGCTTGCCACTGACGTCCTTGCGGAGATGGTCTTGAGCCGCCACGCCGCCAGCTTCGCGGCGAGCGGCCTCGCCCGCGCCGTCGGATCCGGCTTCGCCGGCGCGCAAGGCGCCGCTCGCTCCACCGCCTCCGTCGGTTCGTTGCGCCGGTTGGGGCGCCCGCATGGCTCGGCGCTGGAGCAGCGGTGCAGGCTGCGCGGTCGCAGCAGCCGTGTCCGACTGCTTCGCTTCGGCTGCGTCGCGGTCCGGTTGGTCGGCCCAACGCGCATCGCCGAGCCAGGGGAGCGCGGGCTGGTCATCGGGGGCGGCCGACGGCGCCGGCTCTGCGGACAGAGGGCTCTCCGGTTGCCTTGTGTGTTCGAGTTTCCCGTCGGCCGGCTGCGCCACGGGCTGGCCGAGTTGCACGACTGCGAGGCCGTGCTGCTGAGCAGTGGGCGTTGTGTCGCTCTGCTCGAAGTAGGTGCCCAGCGCCTGCTGCACGCGCGACCAGTCCTGCGGCTGAAACGAGACGGTCACGCGTACTTGCTGCGGCGCGTGCTGCTCAAGTTGCCACAGCAGCTCGCCCACCCGCGGCGCCGGCACAACGGCCTCGACCTGCTCGCCTGCTCCCGCGGCGGGCAGCCGGCCGTGGGAGGCGTTCGCAGCGTCGGTGCTGCTTTGCGACGGCGGTGTGGCCGCAAGCGGCTGCGCCAGCACGCCGTCAGAGCCTTCATGGCTCACCGACCACGACGTAGCGCACTCGTCGGCCGACCAACTCGCTGACGCGTGCTCATACCACAGGGCCACGGTCTGTTGGGCCAACCGATATTCGTTCGCGCTGTGCGGTGCGACCGTGACCAGAACGATCGGCGCCGCGTCGACCTCGGCCGACTCCACGTCGAGCAGCGTCGTGCCGCTCGGCACGCCTTCCTCGGACGTGATGAGCCCCCGCGCCACACGTCCGGCCAAACGGAGGTCCGCCGACGGATGGTCTAGGGCGTCCTGCTCCCCGCCCCCCGCGTAGCCCAGCGACGGCCGCGCCCCAGCTCCTTCAGTTGCCGCCGCCAGCGGCTTCGCGATCGCGTCCGCCTGGAGCGCCATGGCTTCGGCGGGCGAAGGCTCGGCCTGCACGATCCCGCCGCGACCGACCAGCGGCTCGCCGCGGGCCAACCCCTCTCGCTCGGCCGCTCGCTCCGCTTCGCTGACCGTCGGCGGCGCCGGCCGCTCCGCGATGCCTGCGCTCGGCACGGGGCGACCCGTCCGGCCGATCGCCAGCCAGCCGGCGGCCACGCACGCCACGATCACTGCCGCCGAGGCCGTGATACGCGCGACGATCGTCAACATCACGCGGCGGCGCGGCGACCGGTCGTCGAACAGCAGCCGCCGCTCGACCTCGCGGCGAACGGCCGGCGCCAGCTCGGCCGGGGCGGCGGCGCGCGGCAGCTTCCGCAGGCCTTCGGAAACCGTGCGCAGCTCCGCCAGCGTGCGGCGGGCTTCCTCCGAGCGCGACAGCAACTCCTCGACCGCGCCGGCGCGGCGCGGGTCCAGCTCGCCGTCGAGGTAGGCCGACAGGTCGGCCAGCAGCTTGTCGCGTTCAGACCAGGCCATGCAACAACCCCTCGGCCGCGAGCTGCTCGCGCAGCAGCATGCGGCCGCGGTGAATGCGGCTCTTCACGGTCCCGACTGGCACGTCGAGGATCTCCGCGATGGTCGCATAATCCAGTTCCTCAATATCCTTCAGCACCACCGCGATCCGGAACTCCTCGTCCAGGCTCGCCAGGGCCGCCTCCAGCCGCTCGCCCAGCTCGCGGTTCTCCACGTCCCGCGCCGGATCGTGCCAACGCCGCTCGGGCGACGGCCGGAGCCGGTCCGCCTCACCGTCGAGCGCTTCGAGCGACACCTCGCGCCGCACCGCACCGCGCCGCCGCTGCGAGAGCGCCAGGTTCACCACGATGCGGAACAGCCAGGTGAAGAAGTTGGCCCGCGCCTCGAACCGCGGCAGGGCCTCGAACGCCCGCACGAACGCCGCCTGCGCCAAATCCAGCGCGTCGGCCTGATGACGGCACATGCGGGAGCACACGTTGAACACGCGCTCCTGATAGCGTGCTACCAGCGCCGCAAACGCCGCCCCGTCGGCGCGCTGCGCACGCCGCACCAGCTCGGCATCGTCGAGCGTGTCGCGGGCGGATCGGTTCACGGCGGTTCCGACATTGGTTTGGACGCGCAGGACGGCAGCAGGTTCCCGACCGGCCACGACAAACATGATACCCGCCGGTCGGGTGGCCGGTTTCGGGCGGCGGGGATAGTACGGCGGGGTGGCACGGTCTGACGCAGTCAGGCCGTGCTGCGTCTGGGGGGCGCAACCGTCGGCCGCGTTCGTCGTTGACAGCCCACCCGGCGGCGGCAACACTAGGGTGGAATGAGGGCTGACGGCAGAGCCGGGCGATACCTGAGCACAGCGGGCGGCTGTGCACACGTCGCCCGGTCGGCGCGGAAGCGCGGCTGCGGAGCGATTCCCCAGGAGTGAGTTATGCGCCTGGCTGTGCTGTTCGGATTGCTGGTCGGAGTCGGATTGCTGACGGGCTGCACGGGCGTCGTGAAGACGCCGGCGGAGCGCTCCAACACCTACGCCCAAGTCTTGGACATGGACACGCGGCAACTGGTCGATGACTGGGACATGGTCTGGCTCGCCGACCGGCAATACCGCCTGACCCGCTGGCACACGCGCTGAGCGATCCCGGCGCGTCCGGGAGCAGCTCCCGGGCGGTCAGGCGCATCGCCCAAGGGCGCTCCCGCGCTCCCCGCACGTTGGCTCTGAATCGCCAGCCGGCAGCGCCGAACCTTCGCACTTGAGTCTCAGCCAGCCTTCGGTTACATCCCGCGCGTCGACCCGTCGGCGGGGGATGCGTGGAACTGCCGCAGATCCAGTACGACGTGCTCACGCACCTGGCCCGTGCTGCCCGGCCGCTGCGCGTGCCGGAACTGGCCGCGGCCCTGCGGATCGATCAGTCGCCCGTCGCCGCCGCCTGCGCCGAGCTACAGCAAAAGGGCGGCGTACAGATCGACGAGCGGCCGTACGACGAATACAGCCTCGCGGACGCCGGCCGCCAATACGCCGCCGCCCCGCTGCCCGAGCGAACGATCGTCGGTGTGCTGCTCACCCAGGGCGGCCGCTGCCGCATCACCGAGATCCCGAAGCATTGCGAGCTCGACGCCGGCCAGGTCGGCCAGTCGCTGCGCTTTCTGAGCCTGCGCGGTTGGGCGGAGAAACGCGGCGACGAGCTGGTGCTCGCCAACCGCGGGCGCCACGATTCGCACCAGAAGCAGCCCGACGAGCAGATGCTCGCGGCGCTGGCCGAAGTACGCGTCGCCCGCGCCGAGGAGCTGAAGGCCCGCGGTATCGACCTCGACTCCGCCCTGGCCCTGCTCGCCAAGCGCAGAGGCTTCCTCCACATCAAGCCGCGCACCGACCGGCTCGTTTCACTCACCGACGCCGGCCGTGAACTACTCGCCCGCGGCGTCAAAGGCCGGCGGCGTGTCACGCAGCTTGCGCCGGAGCTGCTGACCGACGGCGGCTGGCGGAACGTCGAGCTTCAGCCGTATGACGTGACGCTGGCGGCCAAGAAGCTCTACCCGGGCAAAGAGCACGCCTTTCAGCGGACGCTCGACCGCGTGCGGCGCGTGTTCCTGGAGCTGGGCTTCACGGAAGTCGGCAGCCCGTGGGTCGAGTCCGGCTTCTGGGACTTCGATGCCCTGTTCCAGCCGCAGGACCACCCGGCCCGCGACATGCAGGACACGTTCTACGTCGCCAGACCCCATCGGTGCCGGCTACCCGACGACGCTCTGGTCGAGCGCGTGCGGGCCGCGCACGAGAACGGCGGTGACACCGGCTCGACCGGCTGGGGCTACCGCTGGAGCCGCGAGCTGGCGCACAAGCCCGTGCTGCGGACGCACACGACGGCCGCGACGATCCGGGCGCTGGCGGCGCACAGGCCGGGCGAGCCGGGCAAGTACTTCGCGATCGGGCCGGTGTATCGCCGCGAGACGGTGGACTACAAGCACCTGCCCGTGTTCCACCAGGTGGACGGGATCATCGTCGATCGGCGCGCGAGCCTGGCGACGCTGCTCGGTACCCTGAGCGTGTTCTACAGCAAGATGGGCTTCAAGGTCCGCTTCTGCCCGAGCTTCTTCCCGTACACCGAGCCGTCGGCGGAGGTGCTGATCTGGCTGGAGAGCCGCGGCGAGTGGGTGGAGATGGGCGGCTCGGGCCTGTTCCGGCCGGAGGTGACGCTGCCGCTGGGCATCCACGACCGCGTGCTGGCCTGGGGCCTGGGGCTGGAGCGACTGGCGATGCTGATCCACGGCCTGGACTCGATCGGCGCGCTGTACTTCGCCAGCATGCCCTGGCTGCGCGAGACGCCGCTGTGCCGGTCCTGACTCGCGCGAGCTCGCCGATCGAATCCTCAAGCAGAGCGACGCCCTGAAGGAGGACTTCAAGGGCGACGTCAAGCGACTGACGAACTTCACACCGGAATGCCGGTTTCCCGTCGGGTGAGCGTCAAGATCGTGGGTGTGGCCCAGCCGCCCACGGCTGGGAGGCCGGGACGGCACGGCCGAGGGCGGCTGTGCCACACGACAGCCGGGTCACCCGGGGTCTTACCCACGATCTTGACGCTCACCCTTTCCCGTCGCGACTATCGGGAGCTGTTTGAGTTGGTGGGCGAGCGGATTATCATCCATCGCGCGAAGCACCGCTCGGGAAGCGTACCGCAAGTGAACGGAGACGGCTGTGATCCAGTTGCAGCCCGAGTTCCTGAAGAAGAACGGCAAGCGCGAGTTCGCCGTTCTGCCGTACGACCAGTCTTACAGCGCGACGAGACGGACATGGTGGTCGCGGAGTGCGGCGATTCCGGGCTGTATTTCGCAAGGGAAAACGGAAGATGAAGCCATGGCCGACATCCGCCAAGCCATCCACGCCTGTCTGGCCGCCCGCGCGGCCAATGGTCTTCCGCTGACCGTCACCGTCCGCGAAGTCGAGGCAACCATCTGATGGCGGCGCGGACTTGCCCATCGTAAACATGCCCATCGCCACGCTTCTGCGGCTCGTCAATCGTGACGGGCGGGTGGCGCTGCGCGAGGAAGACGTCCCCGCCACGCTCCAGCGCATGGGCGTCGAGAGCGAGGAGGTCGCGACCACGCAGCAGTTCGCCTGCGGCGTGTGTGAGAAGATCGTCGAACGCACCGACGCCCAGGGGCCGCCGCTGAGCTGCTCCCACTGCGGCACCGACTTCCACGAGCGCGTCGACGCGCTGCGCCGCCTGGGCGACGTGCGCGTCGCGCGGCTGAACCTGTTGGCCGTGCGGCCGGACATCTTCGACCCGGGCGGCATGGCCCGCTACATGCGCGGCTTTCTGGGCGTGCAGACGGGGCTGAGCGAGTACGCCGTCGCGCCACCGCGGATCAACGTGCAGGTCGATCCGAAGCTGTCGCGGGAGGAGAGCTACCGGCCGTTCATCGCCTGCGCCGTGCTGCGCAACGTGCAGCTCGACGGCGACACGATCAAGCTGCTGATGAACCTGCAGGAGGACCTGCACTGGGCCTTGGGCCGCAACCGCAAGCTGGCCTCCATCGGCGTGTACGACCTCGACGCGCTGGAAGGTACGCAGTTCCGCTACGACGCGGTTGCGCCCGACGGGTTGCGCTTCGTGCCGCTGGGCTTCGACCCGCGCTCGCCGCATTCGCAGCTCACGCCTGCGGAAATCCTGGAGAAACACAAAACCGGGCAGGAGTTCGCGCATTTGCTGAGAGGCTTCCGCGCGTACCCGCTGCTGCGCGACGAGCGCGGCACGGTGTTGTCCATGCCGCCGATCATCAACAGCGAGTCGACGCGCGTCACACTTGAGAGCCGGGAGTTCTTCGTGGACGTGACCGGCACGTCGCAGCGCACGGTGGCTCGCGCCCTGAACGTGCTGGTCACCAGCCTGAAGGAGCTCATGCCCACGCTGGAGATCGAGGCCGTCACGATCGACGCCCCGGACGGTAAGCACGTCACGCCCGACCTGACGCCCGCGGAGCTGACGCTCAGCGTGCGCGAGGCGGCGGAGACGATCGGCGTGGCGCTGAATGCACCCCAGCTCAAGGAACTGCTGGAGCGCATGGGGCACGCCGTCAGCCTGGAGGGTGGCGAACGTCTCGCCGTCCGCGTGCCGGCATGGCGGAACGACGTCATGCACCCGATCGACCTGATCGAGGACGCGGCCATCGCCTATGGCTACGAGAACATCCGGCCCGAGCTGGTGCCGACGTTCACGGTCGGCCAGCCGCGGGCGATCGAGGAGCGATCCGCCGTCGCGCGGCGCGTCTTCACCGGCTTGGGGTTCCACCAGGTGATGACGCTGCCGCTGACCAGCGAGCCGGCCAGCTTCGGCAAGTGGGAGATGAGGCCCGGCGACCCGATCGCCGACGACCTGCTGGCCCGCAGCGTGCGGATCGAGAACCCGATCAGCGTCGAGCAGACCCTCTGCCGCGTCAGCCTGCTGCCCGGCCTGCTGGAGACGCTGGCGATCAACAAGCAGTACGACCTGCCGCAGTACATCTTCGAGGTCGGCGATTGCTGCTTCGTCGATCCCGAAGCCGAAACCGGCGCCCGTGAGCAGCGATTCGTTGCAGCCGCCATGATCGGCCCGCACGTCGGCTACGCCGACATCCGCGCCGTCTCAGACGCGTTCGCGCACGAGATGGGGGCCGCGCTGACGGTCCACCCGACGCAGATCGCCTGCTTCATTCCCGGCCGCGTGGCGGCGCTGCACGACGCCGCCGGCCGCTGGATCGGCACGCTGGGCGAGGTGCATCCGCAGGTGCTGGAGAACTACGGCCTGCGGCACGCGGTCGCGGCGCTGGAGCTGAATCTGGAGGCGCTGGTCGAGTGAAAAGTCGCAAGTGCAAAATTCAAAGTGAAGCTGCACGCCCGCGCAGGGCCGGGCGGCGTGAACCCCGCCTCTCGCATTCTGCAATCTGCACTGCATGATCCTTGGCATCCTCTCCGACAGCCACGGGCAGCATGAGCGGACGGCGCGGGCGATCCGGCTGCTCCAGCAGTGCGGCGCGGAAGCGTTCGTGCACTGCGGCGACATCGGCGGCGAGCAGGTTCTGGATCAGCTCGCCGGGCTGCGGGTGCGGTTCGTCTGGGGCAACACCGACGTCGTCGACGCTTCGATCGTCCGCTATGCGCGCTCGCTGGGCTTGACGCCGCCGGAAGGAACGCCGCTGCGCATCGAGTCGGCCAGCCGAATCATCGAGGTGTTCCACGGCCACGAGCCGGAGTTCGCACGCCTGACGCGGCGGCTGACGCGCGACGCCTCGTCCGCGACTCCGGCTTCCAGCCCGCGATACGTTCTGTACGGCCACACGCACTACGCCGCCGACGCGCGCTTCGGAGCCGTGCGGGTTATCAATCCCGGCGCGCTGCACCGTGCCCGCGCGTACACGGTTGCCACGCTGGAGCTCACAGGCGACACGCTGCGCTTCTGGCAGGTCGACGACGCCGCGCCCGATACTGCAAGGCCACAGCCCTACCAGCCGCGCTAATCGGGGGCAAACGGGATGGTGTCAACATAGGGGTGCGGGGCACGGGCAAGCGGCCGCGCGTGCGATTTTCGTAGCGGGAGGGACGCGCATGCGGCCGCCTCCGCCATTTTCACCTTGAGCTTTCTACACCGCACTCGCACAATGGCGATTGGGGCTCCGCGCCTGTTAACCCTCGCGTGGGGGGCCATCGCTCGACCTTGGGAAGAGGAGCAGGTCCATGGGGGCCTTTTGCAACCGCGGCCGAATCGTGCTCGCAGTCTCTCTGGTCGCCGCTGCGGCCGCCGCCCGGACAGCAACACCGCCCATTCTGCAACAGGCGCGCGAAGACACGCTGGGCCTGCGCCACGCGCAGAGCGAGCGGCCCGACGATCCCCCACGCCCGCGGCCGGCGCTGTCCGCCCCGACTGGTCCGGCCGGCCAGACGGTCGGCACGCCGCCCTACGTCAGCGTCCAGGTCAACGTCGACTCCGCCGGCCGCAACATCCCCGGCGATGCGGCCAACGAGCCGTCGATGGCGATCGACCCGACTTCGCCCAACCGCATCGTCATCGGCTGGCGGCAGTTCGACTCGGTGCTCTCCAACTTCCGCCAGGCCGGCTACGGCTACAGCCAGGATGCGGGCCGCACGTGGACGACCGGCGTGCTGGAGCCGGGCGTCTTCCGCAGCGACCCGGTGCTCGCGGCCGACTCGACCGGCGGCATCTACTACCTCAGCCTCACGGTCGAGGACCCGAACACGTTGAACGGCTTCCGCAATGACCTGTTCGTCTCCGGCGACGGCGGACAGTCGTGGAGCGCCAAACGCTTCGCCTACGGCGGCGACAAGGCGTGGTTCACGGTAGACACCACCGGCGGCGTCGGCAATGGTCACATCTACCAGGCCTGGAGCCTGTTCGGGAACGAGTACTACCCGTTTCAGTTCAACCGCTCGGGCGACGGCGGGGTGAACTGGTCGCCGCTGGTCGAGCTGCCGGACCCGCGCCCGATCTGGGGCACGGTGGCGGTCGGGCCGGACGGGACGGTGTACGTGAGCGGGGTGGACTTCGCGACCGCCGGCATCTACGTGTGCCGTTCGTCGAACGCGAAGTTCGCCGACCTCACGCCGGTCTTCGAATCGATTGCGAACGTCGACCTGGGCGGCGAGTTCACCGGGTTCAACGAACCCAACCCCGGCGGGCTGGCGGGGCAGGTGTGGGTGGCCGTCGATCGATCCGGCGGCGCGACGCACGGCAACGTGTACGTGCTGTGCTCGGTCGATCCGCCCGGGCCGGACCCGTTGGACGTGATGTTCGCCCGCAGCGTGGACGGCGGGCAGAGGTGGAGTCCGCCGGTGCGGGTGAACGACGATCCGCTCGGCAACGCGGCGTGGCAGTGGTTCGCGACACTGTCGGTCGCGCCCAATGGGCGGATCGACGCGGTGTGGAACGACACGCGCGCCAGCGGTCAGGCCACGGTCTCGCAGCTTTTCTACTCGGCGTCGCTGAACGGCGGGCTGACGTGGTCGGCCAACGTGGCCGTCAGCCCCGCGTTCAACAGCCATCTGGGCTGGCCGAACCAGAACAAGATGGGTGACTACTACCACATGATTTCGGACGAGAGCGGGGCCAACCTGGCCTACGCGGCCACGTTCAACGGCGAGCAGGACGTCTACTTCCTGCGGATCGGCAACAACGACTGCAACGGCAACGGCCTGGACGACGCGGACGACATCGCCAGCGGCCGCAGCCAGGACTGCAACCGCAACAGCGTGCCCGACGAGTGCGAGAACATCGAGGAGGGCGACCGCGATGGCGACAACGTCGAGAACATCTGCGACAACTGCCCGGACGTGCCGAACGCGGACCAGCTCGACACCGACGCCGACGGCGCCGGCGACGCCTGCGACAACTGTCCCGTGCGCCCGAACACTTCGCAGCTTGATTCCGACGGCGACCGGATTGGCAACGAGTGCGATGACTGCCCGTTCGCAGCCGACCCGGACCAGAGCGACCGCGACGCGGACGGACGCGGCGATGCGTGCGACGACTGCCCGGACAATTTCAACGACGACCAGGCCGACCGGGACGTGGACGGCGTCGGCGACGCCTGCGACAACTGCCTGCTGACCGCCAACCCGGACCAGGCCGATCGCGACGGCGACGGCGTCGGCGACGCCTGCGACGACTGCCCCGACGTGAGCGACGCGACGCAGCGCGACGCGGACGGCGACGGCCTGGGCGACGCCTGCGACAACTGCCCGCAATCCGCCAACGCCGACCAGGCCGACCTCGATCGCGACGGCGTCGGCAACCTGTGCGACAACTGCCTGAGCGTCGCGAACGCGGACCAGGCCGATCGCGACGCTGACGGCGTCGGCGACGAGTGCGACAACTGCCCGGACGTGGCCAACGCCGATCAGCTCGACCTGGACCGCGACGGCGCAGGCGACGTGTGCGATGCGACGCCGCCGGCCAAGCCGGCGTTCAACCCGCCGGCGAGCGACATCCTGCCATCGCCTCCGCCGCCCGCGCCGGACAGCGGCAACGTTCCGCCGCCGGTGCCGCCGGCCGGCTCAGTGCCGCCGGCGAATCCGCCGTCAGACGAAGCCGCGGCCGCGCCGGACGCGGCGGACGAGACGACCCAAGAGACTGCGCAAACCTGCGGCGCGGACCTGTGCGGCCCCGGCCTGGCCGGCTTCCTCCCGCTCACGCTGCTCGGACTGGCGGGCATGAAGCTTGCGGTCCCGCGAAACGCCCGCGTACAACAGCGGCAGTGGTCAAGTCTGAACTGAGCCGCGAGCGCGAGCGAGCGTTCCGGCTTCCGGGCGAGGAACGCTCCCTTACGGTCGCGGCTCGGATCCGAGCGTACGGTCACGGCCCAAACACGACGATGCTGAAGTCCGCGTCGCTGAATGACGTCGTGATGGTGCGGATGTCCACCTCGATCGTCAGCGTCGCCGCACCCGCGTCGACCCCGAGAAACTCGTAATACGCAAACAGCAGCTCCGGCAGCCCGCCGCTGCCCGGCGGACCGCCCGGGCCGCGCTTCTCCAAGCTCAGCAGGATCGCGAAGTCGTTCTCGCTCAACGTAGCCAGATCGAAACCGGCGTCCGCCAGCGACGCCAGGCTGACGATCACACGGTAACGGCCGCGCTCGTTCGTGCCGTCGCCGTCGATGTCGTGGATCACGTCCACGATCGCAATGCCGCGCGCGAGGTCGCCGTTGGCCAGCACGCTGCCGCGCGCCACAACGCCGGTCAGGTCCATGCCGTCGGCGCCCTGGCAGTCGGCGGCGCTGGGCAGGCCGTCGCCGTCACGATCCTCGCTGGCCACATCGAAGACGCCGTTGCCGTTCAGATCCCAGCAATTCAGGCCGTTGGCACCGTTCGCGCCGGGAGCGCCGTCCACGCCGTTGGCGCCGTCCTTACCGGCCGCGCCTTCGCAATCCGCCACGCTGGCGACGCCGTCGCCATTGCGGTCCTCGGTCGCGACGTCGAAGACGCCGTTGCCGTTCAGGTCCCAGCAGCTCAAACCGTCGGCGCCGGGCACGCCCGGCTCGCCGCGCTCCCCCTGCGCGCCGGGCTCGCCCGGCTGTGTGCGCCCGGCCTGTTCGTCGATCTGCTCCTGCTGCGCCTGGTCGAGCGCCAGCCCGCC
>Ga0209172_10000885_pt1 | contig 73887 bp, 58 predicted proteins | sample LarsenN4metaG_FD_184113 | JGI IMG/M metagenome (GOLD analysis project Ga0209172, IMG submission 184113) | Hot spring sediment bacterial and archeal communities from British Columbia, Canada, to study Microbial Dark Matter (Phase II) - Larsen... ... | reverse complement strand
CGATGTAGCGCGCGCCGCGCGAGACGGCATCGCGGAGACTGCCGGGGCCAGTGTCCTGCAACGTCGTGACCCGGTAGAGGGGCTGGCCCCTGCCGCCCGCGGTGACGCCGAAGCCCTCATAGGGGCTAGCGGCCGCCGCCGTTCCCATGAAGCTAGAACTGAAGCTGAATAAGACTGAAGTCATGCACAGACTGAGAACAACATTCGTGCAAAAGGATCTCCATCGCGTCATGTTGGGTCTCCCTACGCGGAGGACCCCTCATGCCCGATGGGTGCATGGATGCGCCCCTTCCTTCGGTAACCCGGCTGTCAGGTTATGTCCCTGACCCGTGGCTTTGCGTCCTCACCTCACGATGAGTTTGCCATTTCGGGAAGGAGTCCTCAGCTCATGAAAGAAGGTAATCTGCGGTTGATTGAACGATCAGGCGTAGTATCAAAGCAAGAGGTATGCCAGTGGACTTCTATGGCGGCCATCCTACGGAAGGCGGACTGCGAGGATTGCTCTACCGACTGTCGCCGACTCATGGGAGTAAGGGATATTCCGGCGTGGATGTGCTTCGCTCGGCAGAAATTGCCTAGAAGCTATGACTCCGCTTCAAGGAGACGTTTGATCATCAAGCAGGTTGCAATGGTCTCTACGGCTCCTTGGATTCCCGCTGGCACGGGAATGACTTCTTGATGGTCATGCCCGCCCCGTCTCCACGCGGGCGGGCTGCAGCGGCCATCCAGCATCTTGCTCTCTACCGTACCCTCGAATGGGGTCTGCTCTAATCCGTCACTAGTGGCCGCGAGGCTCTATTTGACCGCAGGGCCGGTCAGCTTCGATGTTCTTGTGAAGGGAACGGATGGCCGCATCCAACGGCTCACCCTCGTCAGTTAGATCGCTAACAATCAATCTAGCGAGGAGGCATAGGTTGCATTGCATGGCGCCAACGACACGAGGCTCAGGAGTGCCTTGTCCACGGAATCTAACGGTCTCAGCCCAGCGCTGTTCAAAACCTGCTGTGCTGCCGTACAAGCATCGCTTGTGGACACCGATTGGGCTGAGAAGGGGCTCGACTCCGTACCCAGACTATTGAGATAATCCGTGATGGCTGGGCCATGTCCACTCACATTACCTCTGATATGGGCTCGCGCGTACAAGCTGGAGTTGCTAGTTTGGCAGTTAGGGCTTTGTGAACGCGCATGACATATGTATATTGCGCGTCGTTTCCCTCCGTCCGAGGCATTGGGATCATGAAAGTAGTTGCTGACTATGTTAGCTCTCGTACCTTTCCAGATCTGCGTTCCCGAGTAGCCCCAATCCCAGACGATATTATTCCGGAAGTCAAGTTGGGTGTCTGTCGCTTGCGCTCCGGTATCTGACCACTTTGCCTGAGGCATACGCTCATAACCCTTGATGAGCAAGTTGTGATGCATGGTCACCCGACGCGTCACGCTACTTTGCGTGCCCGAAATCAGCGACAGCAAATGATTATCAGCAAGGATGCTCCACTGAATTGTGACATCCCGGGCTCCCTTGCTCACGGAAATCGAGAAATTTTGGGACCCTTCTACGGATACCCGATCGATCACGATATTATAGGCATTCATCGTCACGAGCACCCCACCCCCTGTCGTGGAACAACTGTCGCATCCTTTGGAGTTTCGCACCCTCAGACCGCTAAGGATGATGTCACGGGCCCCTCTGCTACCAGAGATCACCAAGCCATGGTCTTTTAAAGTGATACCTGGGGAAGGAGCCGTAGTGCCATCGATAGTGATATTTGCCCCGCCCACCCAAATATCTTGGCTTAACCGAATCTCCCCACCCTTATCAAAGACGATATACCTATTTCCCTGAGAGACGGCGTCCCGAAGGCTCCCAGCTCCGCTATCGTTCAAAGTCGTCACGCGGTAGACGGGCTTGCCTGAGCCCCCCGAGGTTTGGGAACCGAAGCCCTGATATGTCTGGGCCAGCGCCGAGGCTGCCATCCAAGGCCCACCGAGACCTTCCTGCAACACTATCAGCGTCACTGTTAGCGAAAGTCTCATCAGAAGTCGACTTGCCCACCTGCACCGCCTTTCACGTTCACCTGCGATCCACAGTGGATGTCGTGGGGGTTGTACACTTGACAAGGCGTCCTTGCTCTTCCTACCAACCTCAGAACCCACGGCAAAAGACATATCTTCACCTCCAAAGAGCGGCAATCTCGACCACAGCATGCGACAGTGACACGACACGATCAGCAACTATGACGGTGAGGTGTGGCTGGCAGCGAGTTCAAAAATGGAGTGGCCTTATCGACTAGGAACCCGCGAGAAGAGATTCATCGATGGTCCGGGGGAGATCGAAGCTTCGGGATCGGCTCTCCGCCGGGGTGGTAACTCCTGCCCCCATATCGTGTGAATCGTGAGCGCACCTATATCTCCGTGCACACGTTCCCGACGAACCATCCCCTTTATGAGGGGATTAATGATTGCATGACGCTACGACCGACGTCGTAAGAATCAGGGGGGCGACGGCGTTGGGGCTAAATTGTGGCAATGCGCATGGTAAAAGGGGACTCGAAGACGCTGTATGCCCTCAATAAGACTTGAGTACTACGATGTGTTTGCAAAGCCTCCTTTGTGCCGTATCCTCTTGGGTACTTTACCAAGAGGAGATTTGACGAACGAGCCATGGGGGCAACTCCAACCGCCGCCCCCACCCGAGAAAGCGAAGACCGGTCAGCTCGCTGCCGACCATCGCCGGCACGTCGACGGCACGTTGTGATCCAGACCACCAGTCGGGGTTCAGCCACCTGCTATCAGAAGTGCACCCCATACTACAAAGCTATGTGGTTTATTGCCGGGACACTCCTCTGCTAACGTAGGCTTTGCAACCACGCCGCAGGTCGTTGCAGAATCATAACATAGCCGTGCACAGGGTGTATAGTAAAAATTCGGACAGCCGTGATTCTTTCGCCCCAAAAGGCTCCTTGAGCTGCTGAAACTATCAGGAGGGGTTACCTCGTCGTCGCCTCTACTTAGGCTCGACGTGGCCAAATGTACGACGGGAAGACCGTCGAAGATCGATTGCCCCAGTATGGCTCTTGACCAGATGAGTGCCAGTCAACGAGCTTGGGCGCGGGACTTTGCAGCGCAACGGACGAACGTGACCCCGCGTTGTCTGATCTTGGGACAATGCCGTCGGTTGGCCCATCAGCTATTTAAACAGATTGAATGGATGGGGTGGAGCGGAGGATATCGGAAGGCATGTCATGCAGGGTTAAGCGAGAACTTGAGCTACGAGGTCTTGGGAGGCTAATCAATGGAGGCGAGTGACAGCATCCACCGTTTCAAACACCTGCAGGAGGGAAAACGGGCTTTTTGGCGAGACAGTGATCGGGCGGAATATCCTCATGTAGGATGCCCACACACGGTAAATTGGGGGAACTGCGGCCTGTTACTCTGGGTGTCCCTCTGAAGAACCTGCTTGAGGAAACCGAGAGTCAGTTGGATGCACCGAAAGCCGCACCAAGGGTGATGTGCCTGTTAACTAGGCGCTGTTTGAAACCCATAGGCTGCAGCCCAGGATAGTCCCTTTGCGACGGCTAGCGCCGCTCTCTTCACCTCCCGCTCCTCATGGGGTGGGACGATCTCATATCGCGCCCCTACCGAATAGTTCACGATATAGGGCCGCGGGTCCTGGACGATGCCTAGCGGTAAATGCTCAGGTACCGGGTGACCTGAAACAACTCGATGGGCCGAGAGGAATTGAGCACCAACGGGCGTGATTAACACATGCGCTCGGATGATATACAGCCGCCGGCCTTCGAGCAAGGGGGCGCGCACGTATGGCTGATAGACGCCAGAGGCATCCTCGAATAAGGTGGCCAGTCTTGCCAGGAGACGCCGCGATCGATTTTCGTGGCGCGCCCTTGTCAGAACTGAGCGAGCGTGTTCGGGATCGAGGGACTTGACGAAGATGATTCCCTTCCCGCCATCGTGTTCGGGAAGCTTATACACCAAATTCGGAAAGGGCTCATGGACATCCACATGCGCCAGCACTGGCTCTGACCGGGTGATTGGGAGATGGAATGCGTCATCAGAGAAATGACGCTTATACACCTCAAGTGCCCGACTGCTGGCCTGTTTATGCTGAAACAAGTAATCGAGACTGGTACGGTACAGCTTGATACGGACGATTAAGGTCTCTCCCTTATCCAGCCTGGGGAGGGCAAAGCTTTGGGCATCGCCTGACAACGGCAAAAATGCGTCCTCGACGAGGGTTAACTTAAGGCCTCGCGTGGCTGCCTCCTCCCTGTACTGCGCGGCCATCAATGCGTCTACTCCCGTCCCATTATTCCCCACGATTATGACATGGCGATAGCCCTGCATGGTGGCGAATTCGACAAGATTGGATACAAAGGGGTCGCGTTCGTATAGGGCAGTACGCTGCAGCCTCAAGGCACAATTGAGATTGCTCTCGAGATACTGATATCCCTCTGAGGTCGCAATAAAATCGATGCCGAGCACGACTCCGATGGTGTTGCGTTGGACTGCATCATGCCAGAAGCCTCTATACGCGGGCATTTGCGGGATATCACGCGCATAGCATACGGCTAAATCTCGGAGATCGATCCGCCCGAGCTTCAACAATGCCGCTACTGGAGGCCTGGGTGAATATTGGCCCTGCTGGATGAGTAGTTTTTCATAGAGAACGTACAGCAGGCGTGCGGGGCCGGTCTGTACGATCAGGGCAACCTCTCGCATCAATTTTTCAGCCATCGAGGATTTCGTTCGCAACCGCCGACGGAGCGTCCACAACGAGCGACTAATTCTGGTGTGCCACTCGCCAAGCTCATAGCCGAGCATGCGCCAGCGGTCATCAGCTACGATAGCTCGTAGGATAGCATGCTGGGCCTCATAGGGCAGGGACTCAAAAGGCCCGAAATACTCGGCAGGCTCAATCCCAGCCTTCTGCCGCATCGCATGCGGGGTGGCGGTCATAGCCTGGCGCAGGGTTTGGGCGTCTTTCCTACTCAGACGTCCGTCAGGTCCTACTTGGAACAGAGCCCGCTTTATGGCGGCAGCAAAAGCACTTTCGCTAGTCTTGGGAAAGGCCACGAGCGGTGTCTCCATGACTTGCTCCCTCTTCCGTAGCAACATGGCGCTGGAAGGTTCTCCGATTTGATGAATCGCCAGGTCTGTGACAGATAGCCTACCACCTGATAACGCTATTCTTCGTTGGAGAATACGCGCTATGAAGCTACTCAATTGATGGAACGCCGTCTTCAGGACGCCGTCGCTGAGACAGCACGCTGTCAACAGGACAAAGCGGTGATCCCTCTTCCCAAGATCAACTGCATCCAAGGCCTGCTGTTGAGTCGTTGCAACTTTGTCATAGCTAGTCGGTGTTCCACAGGCCCACAGCCTTTGCTTGGTGGGTGAGACATTTGGGAATCTCTGAGGGGTGTCTCCCTGCATGAGCCTATGAGCCACTCACGCCCCGCGTATGCGGCTGCATGAGCCGTTTCCCGTCGGACGCTGGCCCAAGCCCTATCGATGCATGGAGACCGTGCTTACTGTACTGATGTGCAATGAGTAGTGTAAACGTGGGAGGGAACGCATTACAGGGGGGACTGATGGGAAGGCATGGAGATATAGCCTGGCAGATCCGGTCGCGTAAAATCGTTTAAGCGTTCTTGCACAAGCGCAAGCAGAGCGATGCGTCGGAGGATATCGAAAGTTGAGGGGGAGGAAGAACGATTCGGTCTCGCCCGAGCCAAGGAATGAACCCCTTTGGAAAGCCAACGAGAGCGTGCGATGGTTCGCTCCATCCTCCGCTTGCACACTCTGCTCCAGGAATGCCGCTGAGATGGAGGCCGAGCAGTCCTTCTAAAAAATTCATCCCGCAAACTTTCGAAGCGAGAGCGATGCAAGTATTGCCCCAGTGGACCCTGATCGAGATATTGAAACTCCAAGAGCTTCAGGAAAGGCTGCCGCAGCGATTGCTTCTGCCGAATGTCGGTCGCCCAATCCGGTAAAGAGTCGGCGCGCCTAACTGGAACCGTCATGGCCCGCGGAAACTGATGGTACAAGGTAGAAATATACAGGTTTTTGTGCATGCGATAGTGAGATGGCAAACACTGGACGACATCGAGAACGCCGTTAGCCAGAAACGGTCGTCGCAAAGGAGTAGTAAACTCTTTAAAATATCGTAGAGGGAAAATAAATCGTGCAACACGGCCATGTACATAAAAGAAATCTTTTCGATCGACAAAATCTGTATTGTCGCAGGCATCAGCAATGCTCTTAATCGCCGCGCTGTACAATGCATCCACCTCTTTGGCGAATGCGGGCTCGAAGATGGATCGCAACCTCGGACCGACCTCTGGCGGAAAAACAGCAGCGTGTGCCTCCTTTTCATTCGCGACGTATCCTCCCCAACCCCAGGCCTCATCGCCGACGAGGACGACCTCTGTCGCCGCGTTCAGAGTCTGGGGGATGATCTCAGGCCCCTCCACGAACCATCCGAAGTTGTCGATCACGCCCTCGGACAAATAACTCCATCGTGCTAAGTGCGGGGCGATCGTTTCACTGTCGTAGACGGTAAACCGAAAAGGAATGCCAAACTCCTCGGCCAACCGTCGCGCCAGGAACACGTCAGAGTGCGGGATATCGTCACGCATCCCCCAACTCAAAGCGAGATTGGCTTGAAGGTTAATGCGATCGAGGGCGGCAAGGACCCCTCGCGAGTCCCATCCCCCTGACACCCACACACTAATATATGGAGGGGAGTCACACAACGTGGTTTTGTGGGCTGCGATAATGGCCTGCCCCAGAGCTTCCTCGGCCGGGCGGCGCCGGAGAAGCTCTGGGGCTGGGTCATACACCATCTTCCATAGCCGGGTTTTTTCCAGCGTCAGGGTTCGTAAATGCACTGAGAGGAGGGTGCAGGGTTCTAAGATATGCAGATCCTCAAACAGGGTCAGATCGCCAAAACAGTACCCCGCACTCAGAAAATTCACGACACCACTGGGTGCAAGCTGCGCCTTAAAGCCCTCATTGACCAAGACTCCCTTAGCTTCAGGGGCAAAGGCGAAGACGTCACGGGTTTTGGCATAGTACAGTGGAAGCATGCCAAGGCGATCATTCACGATAAAGACCTTTTGTTGACGCAGGTCAACCACCACCGCCAAGAAGCCACCCTCAAACTGCCCCCAGCGTGTAAAGCCATGATTTTGATACTCACTCAGTACATCTGCGGCGCGCATAACATGTGGATGTGGTGAGTGGGAGATCATGGTCCCATTGAGGAGCACACTGACTTGGGCTTGTGTGTCAGCATACCAATCGTATTCGTGCGTAGAGTCGCTGCGACAGATCACCCCGAGAGAGATCGCCTGAGTTGGTTGCAACGTCTTCGATCGATAGGCCGGGGAATGCAGGAGTTTGGCCACTGCTGAATCAATGCTAGCTTTTCGCCCATCGACTCGAATCATGCCTAGCAACCCGGGCATCAATTGACTCCTTGGCTGAGCTGTGCGCTTTGGTGGAAGCCCTCAGCATTTCTCTTAGACCGGTTCTTCATGCTGCAGGGCTCCATCGCTCCCGGCCAAGAAGCCGGAACACATCTGCACCGCCGCCATTCTCACCAACTAACCTGACAGGAGAGCGCGTGTGGAGCATGAGCCTCGCTCGCATGCCGTACCCCAGGCACTGCATGTGTCGGCGCCTTGACCATGGCCAGAAACATGCCTGCTAAATGCCATCGGCACTGAAGGTTGCCGCTCCACACGAATCATAGCCTTGGTATTCGAGTCGGGAGAGGCTTGCCATCAGCAGAGGGGCGACAGTGTCCATGCTCGCGATGCCGACGATCCCACACTTAGATTTCTTCTCTTCAAAGCACGGAGAATCATTTGGTGTTACTGAAAAAATATCCCCGCAGAACATGACAGAACCTGTTGCAGTAGTATATGGCTTTATCAGGATGAAGGAATATCCTTCCACTCAGATGATTTCCACTTGATAGTACCAGTAGAATTGTTGCAACGTTACACCGGAGCCTTGAGAATCCATAGAGGACCTTATACCGAACAATCCCCTGGTAAGGCGTTGCGTGAGGCTGGCGGGTGGAAAATGATGTGTGAGGTCAACGTCATTGATTTGGATTTGCCTGAGCGTATTCTGTGTTATATCGTGGTCAACGATGATCTTATATTCTCCTTCGGTGACTTTGAAGGGGAGCATGGTCTCGGGAAGACGTCGATCTGTTCGAAAGGCCCTTGCGCCGTCACCGACGCGGAGGATGACCCATCCAGATGTCTCGGGATGAGTAGCGTCAAAGGCCACGCCCACGAACGTCGAGGTAAACTCTGTGACACCGTTTGGCTCGCCTAAAAGCAGCAGACCGGCCTCCTGAGAGCCGCTATGGAGCTTGCTCCCTTCGCCGGTGAAGAGGCTGACCCGGGTTGCGTAACGAACGACGCCGCTCTCAGGGCTTAATATGCCCTGAATGAGCCCGATAGCCCCCGGCTCTCGCGTCTCATTGGTCACTCGAATGGCAGTCCGATACAGGTCGGTTGCGAGAGATCGCTGTGTCAGGGTCACTGTTCCCCAATGCTTGCGAGGTTCTACACCCGCGTTGATCTCAGGATGATCATCGCGGTTGAAAAGATCCCGGAATACGAGGGATGTTGGCCTAGATGGGGCCGGGATCGACTCCACCACCAGAGAATTGAAGCGCAGACTATGAAAGCCCGGATCAACCGTACGCGTCAGCTTTTGATACCATCCGGTGGCATAACGCTGATTCCCCCAGCGCCCGAACCAGCTCTTCCATCCCCGGAAAAACGATCCCTCATAGGCCCATGTCCACCCGCCGTAGGCGGGATCGCCGACGACGATACGCAAATGACCGTCGGTGATCTCGACGACCCCCGCCCCCTCGATCAAGCGGTTGCCCTGGACTTTGAGTGGCGGACCATAGGGTGGGCCTGCGAAGACCACCTCATGGGCCCGGAATTTCACGCTCCGTTGGTCGACCAGAGGTAGCGGCGCATTGTCGGGATCCACTGAGGTACATGTCACGCGATACCATCCATCGGGCAAATCGATGCGGAAGACGATGGGCAGGTTTTCCCGATGCGTTCCCTGCCAATTCGCCAATTCCAACCTGTTGAGGGCAATGGGGGAGGCCATGGTACCATCGGGTAAGATCATCTCGCCTGTTCCCCCTCCATCCCAGCCCTCCCCAGCAATGTCCGTCACCCACCCGTAGCCCCGCTCCTGAGTGTAAACCGCCCCATCATACTCCTCCCACCCGGGCGGGGTTGGCGTCCGTTGTCTTGCTTTGGGGACAAAATTGATTTTCCGTTGGATGCCATGTTGCACCGCATAAGTGTCTTTCGCAGCCGACGCTGCGCTCACGGCACACCCAGAGATCCCCACGAAGAGGAAGATGCCGATCCAGAGACTCCACAGAGCAATATGCATGGACGAGTGAGGTAGGTCGTGTTGAATCGCTACGTTCTTGGGAATGGCTAAGGGAGATTCTCGAATGTGCCGCCCGCACGGCGTACAGGAAGATGACAGGGGACTATGATCCTGCCCCCGCAGAAGCCCTCTTGACGTTTCTTAAACCGTATTGCTGGGCATGATTCCTCAGGTACGTCACTACGACTTCAGCGATGAGCGCATATCCGTCCGCATTGGGATGACCGTCCACCTCAAAAAAGAGCTTTTCCCCTGCCGCTGCTCGGGCGCGGAAGGCCGGCCCCAAATCCAAATAGGCAATACCTCGCTTCCTTAATTCTGGGATGAACGGTGCCGCGAGATCTGGAACATCCTCATTTAGCCTTGGGAGATACACTTCCTCTTTGCTGGGAAAAAAGAGGATTACACAATGCGTCTGGTGCGCTTTGGCAAGGGAGTCGATGCGCTCGAGGGTATCGAGAACAAGCTGGAATTCCGAGCGGTGTGGCTGAGCGTATGCCGCCATCTGCGCCAAGATACTCGGCACCAATTGCACACGCTCCCCCGAAGCTAGGATAAGCGTCTTCCCACCAAGAAATCGTCCGTCGCGGAACGAGTCGCGCACATCCTGCAGCAGAGCATGCAAATACAGCCCTTTCACCCGCTGTGCCAACCACCCTGATATGCTCCCGACGGCATCTGCCTTACCAAAAGCGGGGAACGCCCCTTGACCTCCGGCTTCTCGCCAACGCTCAAACTGTCTTGCCCCCCAGAGATCGTTCCCCAAAAAAAGGCCTACCAACAGCACCTTGGGGGAGAGGTCGAGGCCGAACGTCTCGTAGACGCGCAGATACTGTTGAGGTGCGCCTCCGATCAGCCCGAGGTTAAGAACGTGGTGCTGCGGCAACTCTTGCGCCAAACGCTCCGGCCACGCGTGATGATCATCGACCATCTGGCTATAGACAAGGGAGTCACCCACAGCCAAGATGTCCACCTGAGTCGGCCAAGGCCAGGAGTTACGAAAACCCCAGGCGTCACGCTTGCCGGCGGCCTCCACGCCGGGCCGCGCAGTCATAGCACTGGCATGCAGCTTTGTCTTATGTAAATGCCCAATATAGGGATGTGCGACATACCATTCGCGGTGTTCTCGCCGCAGCTCTTGCCAGTGAATCCGCAGCCGGCTGCCCTCCATCAGGAGATCCGGGAAAAGTCTCAACGTGGCCTCAAGGATGACCACAGTAAAGAGAATGCTGCCCACACTGGAGAGTAAGGCAAACACCTCCGATTTCGCAATCGGCTGCCCAAGAGGCTTCGAGCGAACGATAAGGCCGAAAAGCAGCAGTCCCGACCCCCCTAAACTCCATGCCAGCGACTCATCCCTCAACGACACGACCATCGCCAGCCAGGTCAGGGCTGAGATAGTCAGGAGAAGCCACGGCACCCTTTGCATGTGGGCACGCCGACGAAATAAGGCAAAACTCGTTATCGCCGACAGAAAGAGCCCCAATCCAAGCCAATCGAGCGCGGTCGTGGGCCAATCTCCACGCATCATCGTCGCCAGCACTCCCACCCCAGTGGTGAGGAAGAGGAAAACGATGATGACGTCCAAATATCGGATATTCCGCCTAAGGAAGTGTAACACCATACAACTTGCCTCCATGGTCCGCCCGCTGAAACGGTAAATCGATTGGACCATGCGCGGTGGCCACTTGGGTGAAGCAGGATTCTAAAGGCCCTCATCTCCCCTCCCCTCAAGCGGACCGCCCATGATGTGATGCACTTGATCAATGCGGGTGCAGGGTACCATCTGAGGATCGGGCTGGCATCGGCCCCATAGAGCTGAACCCTAACCCTATACGCTTTAAGCCTCAGCGATTACCTCATAAAAAACCTTCAGGGTCTCTTCAGCACACTTCTCCCACGTAAAATCCTTGGCCCTGACTAACCCTCTTTGAATGAGCTGTTGACGCCAGTCTTGATCAGCAATGACCCTAAGAATCGCATCTTTCATGCCAACATAATCGTGCGGATCGACCAAGACCGCCGCATCCTGGGCTATTTCAGGAAGAGCCCCCGTCGCCGCGGCGACTGTCGGACACCCGCACGCCATGGCTTCGACTAAACATAATCCGAACCCCTCATAGAGCGAAGGATAGACAAAGCAATCGGCCAAGCTATATAAGGCGGGGATCTCTTGGGGATCTACCCACCCAAGCACTTGGACGCGGTCCGCGAGCCCTTTTTCCATGACGCATTGCAAGTCACGCCTATATTTCCAGCGGGTTTTCCCGGCTACGACCAGTTGATGTGGGATGTCCCGAGCCATGAGGCTGAACGCTTCGATTAAGGCGGCGAAGTTCTTTTGCGGATAGAGCCCTCCAACGAACAAGATAAATTTTTCCGGTAAAGCGTAATGCGCTTTGACAGACTGCAGGAGACTTCTATTCGTTATCGGTCGAAATTTACCGTCCACGCCGTGGTAGATGGTTGTAAATTTTGATCCCGGCAAGCCTGTCGTGCGGATAAGCAGTGCTGTCAGCGTATTCGATATGGAGATCACGCGATCAGCAGCTTTCATCACCATTTTCATACGTATGGGGCCAGTGAGTCTCTCCCATAGCCAGAAGACCTCGGGCATGGTAAACCATTCATGCCCATGCATGACAAAAATCTTTTTAACATCTCCCACAAATGGGACGGAAAGGAATGGATTGAACAGTAAATCGATGTGGTATTCCTTCACGACTCTTGGAACGACGAAATTATCCCAATATAATGCGTGTGGAACCAGTGATTTGCTATAGACTTCTTGAACATTGTTGTATGATTTAAATTGTCCAAACATCCTAGACGATTCACCAAAAGAGGGGTATAGCATAATATATTCATTGTTGATATCGATATGAGGTAATTGCTTAACTATTTGTCGTGTATAGATACCGATCCCACCAAAATGTAACAAACTCTGTAACATAATGCCTATTCTCATAGCTTTAACCCCTGAGAATGGAGAGTAATTAAGATATGGGGCGTGGTCAGCGATGGGCAGGCGTCGTTAGAGGATTTGCTCTACATTGCTTTTGAAAACACCCCAGGACGCCGTAGGCACTGAGAGTGAAATCAACGAGCCGTGAGCCAGCAGTGCGGGCTATATGCGGAGACAGTACGATCGGGCAAGACAGAACAGCTTCGAGGTTTTCACTCGGATATTTGCTCCCGGTTATCTTGCAATTCCGATAGATTGTAGTAGTCCTTGCGTACCTTGAACCGGGTGCGGGAAACCACCGCACATTCCATAATCGAGGCGACGAATCATGCCGAACGAGATCACGGCTCGAGTTTGGCTAGCCGTTCACTCACCGAGTCTAAGGATTCCCCTAACAGGAAAAGGCGACCCCAAATCTCCAAGCAGACCAAATTGAAAAAAGCTTGGGTATCTTTGTGCCAAGCAGCGATGGCCTCCTTCATAACTCGTGGGCGAAGGTTTAAGACTTCCTTACAAAAACCTTGGTCAAAGAGGTTAAACCGCGCATACGGCGCCAGATAATCATGTAAGGGGATGGGGAAGCCGACTTTCTTCCGGTTCGCAACGCTTGCAGGAAGATAGCGCTGTGCCAGTCGCTTGAGGATGTATTTATCAGAGCGCTTGCCCACACGATAGGGCAAGGGGAGGTTGATGACTTTACGCACAAGCCGGTGGTCCAAGAAAGGCACTCGACATTCGACCGATGCGCCCATGCTCATACGGTCGAGACGGCTCAAAAGGGGCGTGAGAAAGTCGTCGAGATCAGCCAGCATCGCGCCGAGGATCGCGCGATCACGTTCATTGGCGACGAACGCATAGGCATCTGTGCATTGTAAATGCCAATCACGTCGGGCATACCGATCGATAAGCCCGATCGCATGCGGCAGCAGTTGGTCGAAAAGGAAGCTGGTCGAGGGCATGTCATTACAGGCATAGCCAATGATCTCGAGCCCTTTGCGAAGTTTGCGTGGCAGTCGAGCCAACACAGACTGCACCCTGAGAAGGTGTCTCAGGCGCCGATATCGCCAGGCATAGCCTCCAAACAATTCGTCTGCCCCTTCGCCAGACAACAGGACGATCACACCGTGCTGACGAGCGATTCGACAGATGAGGTAGAAGGCCACGGAGTTGGGGTGTGTCAGGGGGAAATCGCTGAGGTAAATAGCCTGCGGGAGGGCGCGCCGGAAGCCCTCACCATCGAGCGCCTGGGAAATGAGCGGAATGTTGAGTGATCTGGCCACCTCTGTCGCATAGGTATGTTCATCCAAATCGGGATACCCCGCGACGGACACATGGAACGCCGCGATCTGGCTATGATGCTGCGCTGCCATAGCCGTGATCAGACTAGAATCGATGCCGCCACTACACAGGGTTCCCACCGGGACGTCGCTGACAAGGCGATCTTTGACCGCCTGTTGCAGCGCCGTCTCGATTTCCGCAATGATAGTCTGCGAGCGTTCGCCTTCCACCTGACGATAGCGCTCTTCATCGACCTGTTGTGGCGGCGAGTAGTAACACCATGCGGAAATCGCTCGGCGTCGGATGGTGACGACATGGCCCGGGAGGACGGCATAGATCCCATCGATCAGTGTTTCAGGCGAGAGCACTTCGGCGTTGCGGTAGAGCGACCACTCCACCAGGCGTTGCTGGTTGAGCTTGAGGCGGCTAGCCACCTGCATGAGCGCCTTCATCTCTGAGCTAAACAGCACATGGCCATCGCGCTGCATGTAGTATATGGGCTTGATACCGAAGCGATCGCGCACCAGTTTGAGGGTCTCGGTGTGTCGGTCGTAGATGGCAAAGGCGAACATCCCCACAAAGCGGTTGAGGCAATTCTCTCCCCACTCGGCAAAGGCATGCAGCACGACCTCGGTATCGGTTTTGGATCGAAAGATATGTCCACGCTGGCTCAGCTCTTCGCGGAGTTCGGTGAAATTGTAGACTTCCCCGTTATAGGCGATCCACCAACGTTCATCTCGATCCGCCATGGGCATATGGCCAGCCGCTGTCAGATCGATGATGCTCAGACGCACCGCTCCCAGGCAGGCGTTCCCTAAAGCCACAAGGCCAGCATCGTCGGGACCCCGGTGAGATTGCAAGGCACACATCTTCCTCACGAGGGCAGCATGATCTTCTGAACGACACGTGTCCTCCCAGCACACGAGACCAGCGAGTCCACACATGTCAGGCCCACCTCGTTAAGGGACGCATCAGCTTAGACCTGCTCCCGGCGCCAGAGCGCAAATATTTGAAAGTCATCCCAGGTTAGCTCACGGAGGATCACTAATGACAAAATATATAAGCCCAACAAGAAAAGATATTCGACGAGCAACCAAGTTCCCTCAGCTGGCACTTGCGTTGCCACTACCGCGACCAAAGCTGTGGCTAAGAGTACTTTACTTACGGTATCCACCTCAATCGGCGTGCCGAAGCGTTGCCATACGAGGAGACCGGTGATAAGAGCCATGAGGCCCGCGGTCAATACGAGGGCGGTAGCAGCACCGATGGCTCCCCAGGTAGAGATCAGCATGTAATTCAGCAGGAGGGCGACCGGGATGTGAACCAGCTGTGCGAGAGCGGCGAGGTAGGCATTGCCCCGCGCGACCAGCATCTCACTGAACACCTGCGCGAAACCGAATAACCCAAAGGCCAGGACTTGTAAAGACAGGAGCTGAGCCCCATCGGCATAACGACTGGAGTAAAGGAACAGCATCAACTCTTCGGCGGTGATGGCCAGCAAGAGGCAGGACGGCAGCAGGGTCACGCAGAGGAATCGTCCTGCTCCCTGTACATACCGTCGAGCCAGCGCCAGGTCTTGCCTCGATAGCGCCATCGAGAGCGAGGGTAAGATTACGCCATTGATCACGGCAAAGGCCAAGGCCGGCATACGGGCTACGTTGAGAGCGGCGACATAAAGGCCTACGGTTTCGTCCTGGTTCGTCCCGATGATCTTCAGAGACCAGAGGTCGAGATTCCACAAGATCTGCAACATCAAGAGATAGAGGCCAACGGGGAAGGCTAAGCGCACCACAGCATCGACTTGACGCAACGAGGGACGAAATGAAGTGGGTGAGATGTGGGTGGCCATGTATAGCACCGCGCCTAGCGTGCCGGCGATATTGACGATCAGCGCCCCAACAATGGACAGGCCGATCGACACGGCAATGAGGATACCAACAAGCTTGGCCAGCGCATACGCCACCAATCCTCCGCCCACGACGCCGAAGTTGCGCCGTCCCAGCAGGATCCCTTGATAGGCAAAAAAGAAAGCGCTGACCGGGATATCGATCATGGCCAAACGAAAGAGATGAGCGGTCTCGGGAATCCCGAAGAGAGCCGCCAGCCATGAGGCCGCTGCCGAAAAAGCCCCGAACAGGACCAGAAAAATGATAATCATCAACGTCTGGCCGGTGTTCTCAATCGTGGAGGCTCGTGCCTCGTCTTCTGGCATCAGCTTGGCGCTGGCTTCTGGAATGCCAAAGCGGCCGATCTGCTCAACCCACACCAAGACCGAGAGGATAATGCCGTACAGCCCATACTCGGCCGGCCCCAATTCGCGGGCGATGATCACCGTAACTACATACCCGAGAGCGAAAAAAGACATTCGCCCGATCATGAGTTGCAGTGTGCCGCGAGCTGCACGGCGACTCGAGACCTGCATCGTAGAGGCGTTCGCGGAGGAATTCATCACACCCTCAGTGTTGGCAATTCAGCACCGGGACAGCGATCGCGTTCAGCGTGACCAGCCATTAAAGTTTGGTCCAGCCGCAAAGTGAGCGATCGGCAGCTTGCGCGGTCCTCATCTGGAGCCATTCGATTCTAACGGCCGTGAGAATCCAGCCGGGCAGCGCACTGATTCTTCATCTGGTCTTCCCCCCAAACTCACGATGCCGACTCGCGCCGCCAGAGGACAAATGGCTGCAAGTCATCCCTCGTTAACTCTCCCAGGATCGCCAAGGTGATGGCGTAACCCCCTAGGAGCGCAACGTAAGCTGGGATAAGCAGCGGCCCTTCCAGGCGAAGTTGCATGGCAATGATCATCATGACGGCGGTGGCGACGGCGACCTTTTTCAACACGGCCGACGCGACCCGCAATCCTGTCCGTCTCCGGACGAAAATGCCAGACACGACAGCGCCCAATGTCATGGTGAGCATGACGGCAATGGTGGCCCCCAACGCCCCGTAAGCAGGGATGAAGAGGCCATTCAAGATCGCAGCGCAGGGCACGAGGGCAAGTGCGACTCCTGCCGCGCCATATGGCGCACCACTACCGATCAGCACGGCGCAAAAGGTCATCAGATAGGTAAACGATAAGCCGAAGGCGAAGACGAGGAGACGCAGGAACACCGCGCCATCGGCATAGCGCTGTGAGTACAAGAAGGCCATCAGTGGCTCAGCCGTCAAGGTGAAGAGGCCACAGATCGGCACCAGCACCACACAGAGAAAACGCATCCCTCCGTGCATATAACGCTGAGCGAGGGCGCGGTCTCCTTGGCTGAAGGCCCGTGAAAGCGAGGGAATCAATACCGCTGTCATGACAAATGCGGCCGCGGTCGGCAATTTCGCCACATTGCCGGCGGCGATGTAGGCCCCTACGGTTGCTTCCTCCACGCCTTGTCCAAGCGCGCGGAGGGACCAGAGATCGAGGTTCAACAAGACTTGCACCCCAAGGGTGAGGAGGCCCAGTGGGATGGCGACGCGGAAAATGCCCACCACCCATGCGAAGGTGGGGAGGATCGGCCTCAAAGAGATATGCGTAGCCATGAAACATAGAGCCGCCACCGATGCCAAGATATTGACGATCAATGCGCCTGAAATGGAAATCCCCCACCAGACTAACAGCAGAACGCCGATGGCTTTGCCAAGACCATAGATCAGTGCGCCAATTGCCGCGGCGCCGAATTGCCGCCGTCCACCTAGAATTTCATCGCACACGAAGTACATCCCATAGAACGGGATATCCAGGGCGGCGAGGCGGAGCAGCGTCCCGCCGTGAGGAATCTGGAATAGAGTCGCCATGGCCGGCGCCGACACCCAAAAGAGAAAGAACACCACGGCGGAGATCGTCAAGCTGAGCGCCATGGCCGTTTGTTCCAATGCGAGCGATTGCCCCTCATGCTCAGGGATCAGCTTCCCCAAGGCCTGGGGGATCCCTAAGCGAGCGGTCAATTCCACCCCCACCAGAATCGACATGATCGTCCCATACACGCCGTAATCGTTTGGCCCTAAACCGCGCGCCAACATAATCACCGTAAGGTAACCACAGGCCATGAGACAGGCCTCGGCCACCATCAACTGCACCGTTCCCCGGGCAGCCACACGGCCTGAGGGGGCGCGGTTTCGCAATCTCCCAGGGCGAGGTTTACTCTGCATCGACAAAGGCGAGGGGGGCGGTAAATTGCGAGATAAGCAGCCGCCCTGATTAGCTCAAAGCTGGCGGGCTTAGGAAAGGGAGGCGGTGACCCGTTCCACAGACTCCTCCATGTAGAACAGGCGCCCCCACACTTCGAGGTTCAGCAAATTCCAGAAGACCTCAACAGAAGTATCCCAGGAAGCGATGAACTCGCGCATCACCTCGCCGCTCAAGCCCAGCGCCTCGGTGCAAAAGCCGCGCTGAAAAAGCTCCGGCCGGGCCAGCGGCGCCAGATACGCTCTCCAAGGAAGATCCCAGGGCCGTTTCTTGCAATAGACCAGCCTCCGTGGGATGTAACGGGCTTCGATTTGCTTCAGCAACCACTTGTCGGTCCATCTTCGGAAGCGATAGCGTACCGGGAGATTCAAGGCCAACCGCACCACCGTTGGATGAACGAAGGGGGCGCGGCATTCAACCCCAACGGCCATTCCCAAGCGGTCGGCGCGTTCGAGGTCCCAGCGCTCGGTGAGATCTTCGGCCATCGTCGCGAGGAGAGCTCGGTATTGTGCCTCTGGGATAAACGCATAGGCTCGCTCAAAGCCGAGACGCGTTTCGGCCCGCCTCCATCTATCCACGGCGGATAAGACCTGAGGGATGAAGCCTTCCGTGCCGATTAACGTAAAGGGCAGACCGCCATGGAGGCTCGCCGCTAAGGCTAAGGCGTTGCGCAGCCGGCGTGGCAAGCAGCCAAAGAGCCGTGTGGCCAAGCGTAGTAAACGCTGGCGTCGATGGCGGTACCACAGCCCGCCAAAATGATCATCCGCAGCGTCACCGGTCAATAGCACGCGAATGCCGTGGGCAGAGGCGTTTTGCACGAGCAAGAAGAAGGGCACCAGATGGACGTGCGCCAGCGGCATGCCATTGAGCGCAATCACATGGGCGAGTTCACGCTGGAATAGCTGCTGATCGATGGCTGAGCACAAGAGCTCAACGTTTAGGGCCGCGGTCACCAATTCGGCATAGCGCCGTTCATCGCATCCGGCTGAGTCTACCGCTGAGGCATGAAAGGCCCGCAAATGGGGAATCGATTGCGAGGCGATTGCGGTTACGAGGCTTGAGTCCACGCCGCCGCTGCAGAAGGTGCCAACTGCCTCTTCTCCGACCAGGCATTCTTGAATGCTGCTCCTCAACGCTGCTTCTGCTTCAGCAATCACAGTCCCTGTGGAAGCCATCTGGTAATGCTGATACCTATGAGGGTCAATGTAGTCGATAAGGGAGGCATAGACTTGGTCTGCAATCCGCTCTCTTTGGATCGTCACCAGATGGCCAGGTTGGACCGCATAGATATCTTGCACGAGCGTCTCGTTCGTCCCCAAATGCTGGTATAGCATCCATTCGAGGAAACATCGTGAGTTCAAGCGTTTGTGCGCGAGTTCTTGGATCAGGACTGGGAGCTCGGAGGCGAACCACACATGACCGGTAATACTCGCATAATAGAGGGGTTTCAAGCCGAACAGGTCGCGTGCGAGGTAGAGGGTTTCTCTCTGCTGATCGTAGAGCGCGAACGCGAACATTCCGCTCAAGCGCTGCACAGCTGCGGGTCCCCATTCGGCGAACGCCTTCAAGATGACTTCCGCATCGTCGGCGGCGCGAAAAGAATAGCCCTTGTTCCTCAATTCCTCCCGCAGTGTGGCCGCATTATATAAAAAGCCCTCGTAGACGATGCAGCCTCGACTCGCCTCTTCGCCAGACGGCCACCATGACTCGCGGCTTAGCGCCATGGATGCCAGTTTTCCGTGCTCCAGAGCGCTAGGCTCGATGACCAGAATCTGCAAGGCGCGACGCCCAGTGCGTTCTTGCCTGGTCGATAGTTCTTTTGCCTGAAGACGATGCTGTTCTGTAGAACATGTACCTTTCGCGCAGAGAAAACCAAGAATTCGCGGCATCCTACTACTCCATCAGACCCCTGTGAATTGCACCCCGCCAGCCCGGGCAAGCGGCTGGCGGGATCTCTACACCTGCATCTTCCAGCACGAGATAGTGAGCGGTGAGCCAAGAGCTGCACTGAGATCGTTCCGCACACGAGACGTCGTCACGCTCATCTCACAATCGGCAGCCCCTTCTAACCACGGGACGCTCAGCAGGCAGCACCTCCGGAAAGAAGGGAAACCATCACCACGCAAATACCCCCATATTAGGGAATTCCAGGCCTCCTCCCTATCAAGCCCTGCCAAAGATGGCAGGAACCCTCTTCAGTCAAGCCGATGACGCACGGCGTGACATCCCCCCTGTTAACTCGCCCCACACCCGACCGTCCATATGCTGAGGAGGCTCGACGCTGAGCATCGACATGATGGTCGGTGCGAGATCGACGATGTGACCACCGGTCAGGACACCGTTTTCGGCAATCGTGGGGCCACGGGCCAAGACGAAGGCGGCAGGCCGATGGTTACCGGTATAGAACGGAGCGACCTCAAAGCCTGCCTGGCCTCGGACCAACCCGCACCGATCGGATGCCAGCTCCGACAGCACCTTGGCGTCGATATCCCAGTTGACCACGACATCGGGCAAATAATCGCGGCGTGGTCCCGGGAAGACATCATCGGTGCAGATGACTTGGTGCGCAGCGATGCGGCCCGTTTGGGGATTGGTGAGGGCCTTCAACGTCGTTTGGAGGTCGGCGACGAGTTCGGCAGCGTCTGCACCCCTCTGAACCGTGCCTTGTGGTTCCCGGCCCGCAAGATTGAGCCTGATATAAGCCTCATTTGCATTGGGAATGCAAAAGGCTTTCGTCGCGCGCCAATCGATGTTGGCATTGGCCCATTTCATGCTGAGGTGATGCTGAAGGTGGCGTGGGATACAACGGGAGATGGCCCGCCGCATGCTGACGGGAATCAAATCCCTGAGCCTCGAAGTGAGACTCTTCTTCGGCGTCACACCTTTCCGGCCGCTGTCGCTGGCGCTGTCGTCTTGACCGATCCCGGCCGCATGGTAAAGGCCGAGTCGATGCAACACTGCCGGGATCAAATGGCAAGCAGCATAATTCGGCCCCATGCCATCGCCTGACGTGATGATCAGGCTTATCGAATCATCGAGTTCAGCGATGATCTCCCCGATGGCGGCATCGACGGCGGCATAGACATCGCGCACGGCATGCTCGAGCCCGACGATACCCCCTGGTGGATGGGCAGGAAAGGAGGTGTCAGCCAGATGCCACAGGTAATGTCCGGCAGGATGGGGCTCGCCGAAGGTGACGAAGAACATATCCCATGGTTGTTGCCGCATCAGCCAGCGGATGACCTTCGACTTGCGCGTTGCCCCCTCGATGAGCTGCCGGTGAAATTCATGCGGCTCAGGTACGCTGAGCACTTTTGAATGTTCCGGGACCGGATACGGCCCAAATCGACGGACAATGTCACGCCAGAGATCATGTGGAGTAGTTAGCGGCTCGGCAAACCACGTCCAGGTGCCATACTCGAGGATTTGAATCCCGCGAAAGTCATCGAGCGGATAATTCATGAAGGCATCCATCACGATGCAACGCTTCCCCGCCTCATCGAGAAATTTCCAAAACGGTGGCTGCCCGCACTCGTCGGCGCGCGTGCGATGGACTTCCTGTGCTCCGGGGCTGATCTGGTAGGCATGGTACATGCCATGCTTCCCGGGGGTGGTCCCGGTGTAGATCGAAGGCCACGCGGATACGTGCATGACGTCGGCCGTGGTGCCGAGCGTCCCCCACGTCCCCTGCTGACGTAAGGACTGCAAGTGGGGCAGATAGCCTTCATGGCACCACTGTTCGATGAGGTCGGCATCGGCACTGTCGAGGCCGATGACCATCACGCGGGGCGTAGAGCGCTGGATGCCCTGTCGAGTCCCCTTTGCGTCGACCGCAGGGCATCGGTCGGGCACGTGCGGCATCTCAGGCTACCTCCTCTCGATGCGCGGGTACGGTCGTCGACGGGCGATAGACCTCTTCGATGCGAACGAGCCGCCCTTCGGCGGCCGACCGTTTCCCGGCTTGGACCATGGCCAGAGTCCAGATGTTATCGTCGCCACTGGTCTCCGGCTTCTGGCCATAGAGAACGGCATCTCGCAAGCTGTTGAGCAACGACGTCGAGCCCTCCTTGGGAAAAGGGGCATCATCTCCCTGCGGAACGTTGACCGATTTAACCGGCCAGAAGAGCCGCTTGCCGCGCTCCCGCCAGAGGACATATTTGCGGTTCGTCCACAGTACCCCCAGTTCCCCTTCGATCCACACACTGTAGCGATAGCGGTGCGAGGTCAGGGTGCCGAGGTATTGGATATGGAGACCCCCTGCCATTTCGAGCAAGGCTTCGGTACATGCGCCATGCTGATAGTCGCTCCAGGGAGGATTCCACACGCGTGCCATCACACTCACCGGTTCACGGGCGAAGAAACTCCGCAAACTATCGAAATGGTGCACGGCGATCTCTTGCAGCTGTGGATATTCCATGGTCGCCATCCACGGGCCCTGGGTATGACTCGGCATGCGGCGACGATCGATAAACGTCACGTGCGCGATGGGGCCGAGCCGACCACCTTGCACAAAATGCCGCACGGTCCGCTCCGCCGGCACGAAGCGAAACTGTTCGGCGACGATGACCGGCTTCCCCACTTCGGCGGCTCGCTGGTTAACTCGCTGAGCCTCTTCGACGGTGGGGGTAAATGGCTTCTCGATCATGACCGCCAAACCCGCTTCCAACGCCTTCAGGGCGTGCTCGGCGTGCAGGAAGGGCGGACTGGCGATGAGCGCCGCATCGGCCTCCACTTCCTGCAAAGCTGCTTCGACCTCGGTGAAATACTGCCACGTGCTGCCGCCGAATTGTCGTTTGACCTCGTCCAGGGCTTGGGGGTCGGCGTCCACACAGGCGACGGAGACGGCATCGGGGTATTCCTTGATGAATTGCAGCCAGTGCCGCCCACGGATGCCCACCCCAATATGTACGATCTTCAACGCCATGACGCACTCCTCTACTTGCCCTCATGAACGATTCACTGATGCTTTCGCCCCGAAATTTTTTTGCCAATGTAGTTATAATGCCCAAAAAATGGCACCAACCATTGAGGCATAATCCTTTCAAACCCCATCAGATGCTCCACCCATGACATATTTGGAAAAAGGCGAAAGAAGCGGACGTTCTCTCTGACGATACCTCGCTTTGCAAATTCTCTACATAATGTATTTGGAAAAATTATCCGCTCATTACCATAGGCATGTTTTATACCTTGTTGATCCTCATACTCAATAACCGTTTTGAGTCCTCTCTTTGCTAGAAGTCTCATCTGAATTAATGGATTCCACGCATTCGCCTCGGAAATGATGATAAACCCCCCTTCTTTAACGAGATCTGTTATCCTGTCGAGGGCCTTTTCTCGAGGCTCAATATGATGGAGAGCCTGCTCCATCCAGACGATATCGAATAAACCTGATCCAGATAGATCGAATAATGACGCCTTTTCAATAGTCAAATGGAGCTTCCTCTCTAGGTATTCTTCCAAAATCTCTTGACGTCTTCTCGCGACATTCAATCTATCTTCCTGAATATCTATGGCTGTAACTCTAGCTCCTTGGTATGCCATCCACAGCGACTCTGTTCCACATCCGCAACCAATCTCCAGAACAGATGCGTTTTTGGTTTCTTCCAAAATTTCCATCAACTCATAACTTTGCTGATCATAAGAGTATTTCATATACTTGCCGAACTTTCTTTTATAGCTCTGATAATAACGCTCGAAAATTTCCCGCTCTGTACCTTGGAGAAGGTCTTTGCTCAACCACACCGCAAGGAAGTCCGAGATGTTCTCGACCAGGAACATATGAGGATGGTTGGATCGTGCTTCCTCAACGTTGGGAGAAGCCATATCGTAACCTCCCGCCAATGAGTGTGTCATGCAGTCCAGATGCAACCCATGATCGATGAACACAGAGCCATGTGAGGGCAATTTTGGACCTTACCCGGGACTCGCCCAGAAACCAGCCCAGACTTTTCCATCCATCGATGCCGAGCGCGGCAGCCCAAAGGCTTTTAACAGCGTGGGTGCAAAGTCCACAATATGACCATGCTCTACCACAGACCCGCTTGGGATCGATGGGCCGCAGGCGACGACAAATCCCGGTGGACGATGGGTGCCGGTCCGAGCATCAGGGGATGGAGCCTGGATGGTTCCAAGGGCTGGCGAGTGGACGGCTTGGATTTCCGCGTCATCAGCCCACAGGACCACGAGGTCGGGCAGATAATGCCGACGCTCTCCGGGGAATACAGCATCGGTCCGCACAATGCGCTGCACCGCTGGCCGGCCGGTACGGGGATTCACGAGCTCGTGCAGGGCCGCTGTCAGGGTCTGACAGACCTCCTCATACTCAGAACCTGGCTGAACGATGCCGTGAGGTTCCCGGCCTCGAACGTTCAGGCGAATACATCCCTCCAAGTCCGTCGGCAGGCAGAAAGCGCGGGTGTGCGCCCAATCGATATTCGCGGTCGTCCAGCGTGACATCAAAGAGTCACGCCAGCGCGTCGGCAACCATTGGGAGAGCCTCTGGCGCAGATCACCAGGGACGAGGTCGCGGACCATCTTGAGTAGATCCTTATGGTCGACAGCGGAGCCTTGGCTCCCCTGATCCTCCCCCCTGTTTTGCCCGGCGACCGCTGTAAACCCAAGGCGCTGGAGCACTTCAGGCAGAAGATGCCAAGCCGCATAATTCGGACCAACACCGTCCCCCGACACGACGAACACGGCGACATCTTCCCCAAGCCCCGCGAGGATCTGCCCAATCGCCCGGTCGATCGCCTGATAGACATCCTGCAATCGATGGCGCGCGGCGTTGGATGTCTCAGAGTTGGACAAAGCTGGCGCAGAAGGCCAGAAATAATGCGCGGCCGGATGCGTCTCGCCGAACACGACCCAAAACAGGTCCCAGGCTTGAGTGGCCATAAGCCAGCGTGTGGCGTTCGCTTTTGCCGTCGCCGCCGCGATGAGCCGTTGGTGCAAATTCGCCAAGTTGAGGGCCCCCAGTCCCACTTGATTGGCCTCAAAGCCCAGCGGATATGCCCCGCATTGGTCGGTCATTTGCCGCATCAATCGCCGAGGCTCTGACATGGGATGCCAATACCAGGCCCACGTTCCCCACTCGAAGATCTGAACGCCGTTGAAATTCGGTATCGGGTGCGTATATGGCGCATCGAAGATTATGCAGCGCTTTCCGGTCGCACTCAAGAGCTGCCATACGGGCGGCTGACCATACTGCTCCGGGCCAAAGCGCTGCACACTCTGCCGTCCCGGGGCTGGTTGAAAGGTGTAATAGACTCCATGTTTCCCCGGTAACGTCCCAGTGTAGAGCGAAGGCCAAGCCGAGACATGCAAGGTGTCAGCCGTGGTGTGCAAAATTCCCCGCGTGCCGCTTGAGATAAGCTGTTGCAACGCGGGAAGGACGTCTCGCTGGCTCCATTCGAAAATCAGGCTGGCATCCCCCACGTCCAAGCCGATCACCAGTACGCGTTGCGGCAATTTCTTAGAAGTCATGATGGGGCGTGCCTTCCGTGACGAGGGTTCAGGACCATCAGACGTCCTTCTCGGGGCAACAAGCCTGTGGGCTTAAAAAACACCGGGCGCCCTCACCATCAGCACTGATAGCGCCAGAATCAGCAGCGCCGCGATGATATTGGCGACGATCAAGCGAGGTGCCGGCCGATGCCCAACCCGCCATTGATAAACGATCATCCCGGCCACGAGCACGAGCTTCATCGCCAAAACGCGCCCAAAAGGGTTGCTCAGGAACTCGCCCGAAGCAAAGTGTTGCACTGTCATCCCGCGATAGGCTACCATCACGCTCCCAGTGAGGATCAGAAGCGCGAGGGCCGGCCAACCAAGGCCGCCCCACCTTCCACTCAATTGGCGGAGCGCCTGGCCCGCCTCGGGAGGCTCTATCCGTTTCGTCACGGGGCCGACCACGATCGACCAGAAAAACATGTGCCCGAGCCAAAGAGCCACGGCAAACAGATGCAAAATCACACAGAGGTGATACCAGTTCATCGTTTGAGCTTAACGCACTAGCAATGCCGATGTGCCAACGACGCAGAGCGTGACGATCATGGTGAGGTAGATGCGCTTGGGGGTGGGCCGCTGCGCGATCCAGTAGTGACAGAGCACCAAGACGAAAACAAGCCCCAGCTTAATGGCGAAGAGCCGGCGGTACTGCGGCAAGGCTATCCCCCCGATAAGGGCTATAAGCGTCCCAGTTAATCCCAGGATCGCGAGCGTAACCCAGCCAAAGCCCGGCAATGTGAGACGATACGCAACGGGGATGGCCATGGGCGGCCATAATGCCCGACGAAGCAAACCCAGGAGGTGGTCCGCCTGCTGCGGCGCGACGGTTCGCCCGAGAGGGCCGATGAGGACCGTCCAAAATAGACTATATCCCACCCACAGGACCGTGGCCAGGATGTGGATATAAATAGCCAGCAAATAGAGCGTTATCGTGGCATCCATCGTGACTGCTGTCGGACTCGCCCGCTTCGGCCCACGGAGATTGCGGAGCACTGCAGGGGCAAGGTCGGCAGGTCTGGCGTTTGGCCCGTTTCCTGACGAGAAAGATCGCAGTGCCCCCGCTGCTGGATCAAGGATTAATGTACACGTTATCGATGAACGCCAGCACGCGGGCGAAGGGCTGTGGTCCGGAAGGACAATTCGCTGCGTCACCTCGGACATCGAAGACTCGGTAGGTACGGAATGCGATGGCAGGCAGGGCATAGACGATGGAGCGAACTTCGTCGTTATTCTTCTGAAAATCCATCCGCTGATTGTTGGGATCCCAACTTATCCGGAGGGTGGCACTGTCTCCCTTGGCTACCGTTCCTAAATCCAAGATCGCGATGTCCTGCGTAAGCGAACAATTGGCGTTCGCGCAGCGGATCATACCCGCCTCGGTACGCAGGAGATGTTCGGGATCTGTGGAAATGCTCGTACGATAAAGAAAGAGAAAGACGTTAACGTCTCCAGTTTGATCACCTGGCCCCGTACTAGTGCCATCGTTGAAAAACACGCCGAAAAACCCTGCCAGGCTGCGTGAAATCGCCGATCCCGGAACTTCACAGCCAAGAACCTCGAAATCTTGGACCGTCACATCGAATTTGATAGCGGTCAGCGATCCACCGCTCACGAAGCGAAGTTGATTGCGACTGCTTCTTTGACCGAGATCGTTTGACGTCGCGCCTACGACCCGATGTGACATGACCAGTCTGTTGAAAAAAGGCTGTCTAATCAGTTCGAGACCGCCAACCCCGCTCTGCTGACTGGACCATTTGGCGGGATCGAGTTCGTTCTGGGTGAAATTGTCATAGAGGGTGTTTTGCGCATGTACTGCACCCACTGCAATGCCAAGCGACAGTATGACCACTGACAACAGTCCATGACAGAGCACTGATCGATCTTCAGCAAACACCGCTTTTCTCCTCATTTGTCAATCGCAACGTTATGTCTACAGCGTATCCACGATCATGGGATGAGCGACGACATTGGTGAATGCCAAAACATTATCCAGAAACAAACCTCAAACTCCATAATACCCAACAACCAATGCTACCATTCACCTCCTTCCAATTAGTATTTCACGACAAGAAGCAGCGGATGTTCTCAACAAGGCACCGTATCGTCTGTTTTTCCTGAGCAGATTTGCTTACATAAGTGCCAATAGCGCTGAGCAGTCATGTGCCAATTACAACAACCGACCGTCTTGGCTGCGATGGCGCCCATCTTCATCAACTTCTCGCGGGGTGGACATGTGGTTAAAAAGTTCACCCAATTCTGCACATGATTATGGAATAAAAAGCCTGAGACACGATCTTCGATGAGCGATAGAATATGCCCGCTTGGAACACTGACAACAGGCCGCGCACAAGCCATATATTCTGGAATCTTCAGCGTCGAATACGCCACCTGACCATGGGGGAACTTGGTCACATCATACGGTGCGAGGCACAAGTCAGCAGCCGCGATATAGCGCGGCACGCTTGCATGCGGTACACGTCCATGGAATACAACGTTCCGGCACCCTACGCCAACCAGCTCCTCATACGTTTTTCTCAGCATGCCGTCGCCGACGATGTGCAGTTCCAGTGAAGGAAAGGAGATTTGTCGTAAAGCTGTTAATACCGGGGACAAATCGTGTGTTTGATCAAGGACGCCGACATACAGCAGCACTGTCACCTCCGAAGCGATCCCCAACGCCAACCGAGCCTCTGCCTGATTTAACGGACGGAAAAGACTATGGTCGACCCCGAGGCCGACCACTTTGATACGCTCGTCGGGCAAGCGCCAACGATCGATCATCGCGGCCTTCAACGCCGCGGTTTCGGCGATAATGAGGGGAATCCGCTGGAGATATCGGCCAACGAGCGCCTGGGTGTATCGATGCCAGCCATAACGCAGGAGATCACGGGGTGTGCGTAGCGGCTCAGTCCACAGCCGTACGACGTTTTCGATGACCGCCGCCGGCACGCCGCGACGTTGACAACGGGCGGCGATATAACCGGAGAGGAGCCAACTTTTTTCAAGGACGACGTCATAGGTGCTTAAATGGGTATCGACGAATCTCCGCAGCGCCGCAAGATATATCAGAAATTCCCGTAAGCCGATACCACGGATAGCGGCATCATCTTGTCCTGTGTGCAACCTGGCCTGGCCTTTCTGGATGGCGATGACGGCATATCCACGGCCGACGGCAGGTGGTGCTACCGTGCGAAAGGCCACCGTGACATCAGCACGAGAGCTCAAGGCTTCTGCTAAAGACAGCACGTTCCGTGTCGGCCCTGCGGAAGGCACGCAATGATGGCCAGGGACGACATAACAAATAGATAGGCGGTGATCAGCCATTGGCTTCACATGGCCAGGATTTGCACCTACGAAGGGTGGAGCTAAGTCGCAGGCGGGGCGGCGGGCAGGAGCTTAGGCATCGCGACAAAAACCGATTCCCCAAGCGATCAAGCCGCTCAGACAGAAAGGCAGCAGCAAGTTGAACCGCAGAAAATTCACCGGATCCCGGCGAGCCAGCCGTCCCTCGAGCAAAACCAAACGGATCAACGGCACCAATCGCCGCACCGGATGGTTTGCCAACCAGGCCTGCGGTAGATTGACTTGCCGCCGTGCAGCGGCTGAGGCTTTCCCCAACCGCACCTGATGCTGCAGGAAGGCTCCGAGGTGAGGCCGAAAGATATGGCGGACTTGAATTTCGGGCACGAACAGAAGAGGTTCGCCACCTTGAACAAGCCGCCAACTGAAGAGATGATCCTCCGATGGCCAGAGATCCTCGGGGAAAGGGCCGTAGCGCTCGAAAATCGTGCGTTGGAAGGACACATTGCACGTTGGTAAGATGTCCACATGCCGTCTGGGGAAAGTTGGGAGTCGCTCGCTAAACTCCAAGAGGTAACCGCTCCAGGCCACCGGGTTCAACGGCAAAGCATTCAAGACCGCGCCTCCAATCGCTGCGCTCTCGCCTCTTTCGTGCTCGCGGACCATCTTCTCCAGCCATTGCGACTCTGGAACGCAGTCGGCATCGGTAAACGCCAAGAGGTCCCCTTGTGCTATCTGAATCCCGCGGTTGCGGGCAGGGCCTGGAAGCGTCCGCGACGAGAGCTGGACAAGCTTGACCCGGGGGAAATGCGAGGCAATCAACGCCCCAGTCCCATCGGTCGAGCTATCGACCACGATGATCTCGTATGAGCACTGCGTCTGTTGGCCGTGAAGGGCACTGAGACACTGCACGATCGTGGCGCGCGAGTTGTAGGAAGGAACGATGACGCTGGCGTGCATTCACCGGCCTCTTAGAGGGCAGAGCGGGGGACGGTCGTAACGGCTGCTTCGATAAGTTGCACAAGGCGCTCCCAGGAAAACCGCTCCTTGGTCTTGCGAATATTCTCCACGAACTCCGCCTCTTTGGCCTCGGCGAAATAGCGTACCACAGCCCTGGCAAGGGCCTCAGGGTCACCTGGATTGACGAGAAAGCCCGTCCGCCCATCCTCCACCACCTCGGGCAGGGAACCCACGCGGGTCGCGACGACGGGTTTTTCAAGACCGCAGGCGATCTGCATGATGCCGCTGCCGGTCCCGGAGCGGTACGGCAGAACGACCAAATCGGCGGCGGAAAAGTAGAGGCCCACTTCCTCATTGGGAACGTATTCGGCGATCACCCTCACCGCTGTCTCGAGCTTTAACTCTTTGATTAATCGATCAAAGGCTCCTTTGTCACCCCAGAATTCACCCACGACCAAGAGCGTGATGTTCCTGTCTCTAAGGATCAAAGGCATAGCGTGCAAGAGGTCTAAAATCCCTTTATAGGGCCGGATAAATCCAAAGAAAAGGATGATCTCCCCTTGCAGGCCCAAGCGCTGCTTCGCCTCCGCCTTCGGCATGGTGCCAGCGCTGAAGACATCGTAGATGGGATGAAACGCATGGGTGATGCGTGCGCCAGGCACCAAAGCCCGCAGCCGGTTGCCGTCACCCTCTGAATGCACGAGGAAATAATCCCCCTTGCTGAGCACCGCTCGGGTGCACAGACGGCTGAACGAATGGGACTCATGGTCGACGACATTGTGGCAGATGAAGAGAATTGGCGTCGCAGGCCGCCGTTTGATCACCGTGGCAATGGTAAAAAACTGCGGCGTCCAGAACGACGTCCACCAAGGCATGATGGTGAGATCGGCGCGTCTCCGCCTGACGTGCTGACCAACGCGCCACCATGTGAGTGGATTACAAGAGTCCAAGAGGTTGTCGATTCCCTCTTCTTTGAGCGGTGCGTGACTCGTATCCCGATCGGTCTCACCGGGGAAAAGCCACTGGGGATATTGTCGTTTGAACGTGTAAAAGGCGACATGGTGGCGTTGGCGGAGGTGTCGGTACAACAGCGTGGTATGGTGGGCTAGCCCCCCACGGAAGGGGTAGGCCGGGCCGATCAGGCAAATGCGCATGGGAGGCGATCTCGCCGCGAGTCCTTGGCTTTAACTGCTTGGGCGTTGAGCTACCCTAAAATAGCGTGTAGATAAAAGGAGCAATGGCTGAGCTCTGCGCGAAGATGATGAGGAACCCAAAGATGATGAGCAGGAGGAGCATCGGCATCATCCACCACAGTTTCCGTTCCCAAAAAAAGCGTAAGAGTTCTGAAGCAATGCCGAAGCGTTCCCTCAGACTCCTGATGAATTGCATGAGTTCGCTGCCTTTCTACCACACAAGCGATGATCGCCGCTTCAGGCTGGCTTTGTGATGATGCAATGATCCAGCACAAGCACATCCATGCCGCAGCGGCTAAAGGTGGTGAACGCTTCCTCCGGCGTGTTGACGATCGGCTCCCCTTTGAGATTGAAGGAGGTGTTGAGCAGGACCGGCACCCCGGTTGCCTTGCCGAACTGTTTGATCAGCTCGTAATAGCGGGGATTGATATGGGAGCTGACTGTCTGCAGGCGCCCCGTGCCATCGACATGGGTAATCGCCGGGATGACCTGGCGCTTTTCCTCTTTGACGTCGACGACATACAGCATAAAACGCGCCGGATAATGGCGCTGCGGTTCCGGCAAGACGAAATAATTCGCCGTGTGCTCCTCCAAGACCGAGGGGGCGAAGGGGCGGAATGGTTCTCGGAACTTGATTTTCGTGTTCACGATATCCTTCATCTCTGCGCGTCGCGGGTCAGCCAGGATACTGCGATTGCCAAGGGCCCGTGGCCCCCATTCGAAGCGCCCTTGAAACCAGCCGACGACCTTCCCGGCCTCGAGACTTTCCACGACCTGAGGCATCAGCTTTTCATCATCCTCAAATCGCCGGTAGGGGATATTGTGGCGTCGTAGGAAGGCCTCGATCGCTCCACGGTCATGCTCTTGTCCCCAATAGGCATGTTCCAGCACAAACTTGCGCGGTTGGCCCAGGACCATGTGATAGGCCCACAGGGCGGCGCCCATCGCACCTCCCCCATCGCCGGCGGAGGGTTGGACATACAGCTCCTCAAAGGGAGTTTCCCGCAAAATGCGACCGTTGGCCACGCTGTTCAAGGCAACTCCGCCAGCCATGCAGAGTTTCTTGAGCCCGGTTTCGGCATAGACATGCTGGGCCATCTTGAGGAGAATCTCCTCGGTCGCCACTTGGATGCTCGCGGCGATATCGGCATAATGCTGATTTTCGCGCGCCAATGCCAGGTAGTTGCCGGGCTTCTCCCCGAAATACGAGGGATAGCCGCTGTCGAGGGTGAAAAAATAGGCCTGGGGGTCACGTTCCGGACCGAAGAGATCGACGAATTTCCGGTTGTACGTACGGTCGGTCGAGTGGTGGAAGGTAAAGTAATCCATGTCGAGCTGAAAACTGCCATCCTTGTCGACATGGATGAGCTTATAGACTTTATCGAGGTACTTTGGTTGCCCGAAGGGCGCCATCCCCATGACTTTGTACTCGCCCTCGTTGACCTCGAAGCCCAAAAAAGCCGTGAACGCGCTGTAGAGCAGTCCTAAGGAATGGGGAAACCTGATCTCTTTGATGATGCGGATATCCGTCCCCTTGCCGATGCCGTAGGTCGCTGTAGCCCATTCGCCAACGCCATCGACGGTGAGAATGGCCGCTTCCTCAAAGGGGGAGCACAAAAACGCACTGGCGGCATGCGACAGGTGATGCTCACCGAAGAGGATTTTTTCCTCGCCCACCCCCAGCTTGTGCTTAATGAGATGCTTCACCCACAATTTCTCAGTCAGCCAGCTCATCATGGCTTCTTGGAAGACACGCCGTGAGCGCGGGAAGGTTTGAAGGATGGAGAACAGCAGGCGTTCGAATTTGACGAAAGGTTTTTCGAAAAAGGCGATATAGTCGACATCCTGCGCCCGGATCCCGCCCTGCGCTAGGCAAAATTGGATCGCCCGCATGGGGAAATCGTAGTCATGTTTCTTGCGGCTGAAGCGTTCCTCCTCGGCTGCCGCCACGACCACACCGTCACGCAAGAGGACGGCCGAGGCATCGTGGAAAAAACAAGAAACGCCCAGAATATCCATTAGAATTGCCTCCTTGCGGCTTCCCAACCACCGGCTGGTTTATCCTCGCGTCGATGCCAATGGGACTGAGGGTGCCGTTTCAGTCGAAGTGGATCCGACAACAGCCGCACGCCCAGTCCAAAGGGAGCAAGGATGAGGAAATAGAAGAGATTTAGCATCACCCTCGATTGGAAGGTGCCGATTTTATGGGCGATGATTTTCCAGCGGTCCCAAAGCCTTCGGAGCATAAGCCTCTCCTCACCCCACTCATTGATTCCCATGGGGGATCCTGCGCGGCCCTACGGGCAACCCATTTCTATCCTGTCGACGTTTTGATTTTTTTCGACGGGAGGAGATTCCGTAAAGGGCGGCCGAGGGTCTCACTGGCATGCTCGACAAGGACGGGATCGTTCCGCTTCAAACGGTAGAGAATCTCCTCATTCAACCGTCGATTGATGGAAATCAGATCCGCCAGAATGCCTACAACCCACATCTGGAAGCCAATGGTCAGGAGGGCCCCACTCAGAACCAGTGATTGGACGTGCCCAGACCCGGCGCCCGTGAAGTAATAATACAGAAACCTGAGGACGGCGACCAGCCCAATGGCGAAGATAAAACTACCGGCATAGAAGAAACTGCGCAACGGTTCGTAGAGGGTGTACATGCGTAGGATCGTCGCCGCAGATTTTTTGAGGTAGGTCAGTAAATTCGAGAACAGCCGGGACGGTCTCAGCGGTTTGTTGACTTGGATGGGTACATGGCTAATGGGGATGCGATGATTCCCCGCCAGAAAGAGGGTCTCCAGCGTATAGGAAAAATTGGAGAACACATTCATCCGCAAGGCCGCATCTCGACTATAGGCTCGAAAGCCACTTGTAGCATCCGGGACGTCTACATGCGACAGCTTGCTGACCACCGTGCTCCCCAGCACTTGGAGCTTCCGCTTCAGCGGTGAAAAATATTCGACCTGCGTCACCTCGCGATTGCCGATGACCACCTCGGCTCTACCGTCGAGAATCGGTTGGATAAGCCTTGGGATATCGCTGCCACGGTATTGGTGATCGCCGTCGGTATTAACGATGATCTCTGCCCCAAGCTCCAAACAGGCGGCGATTCCGTGTGCAAAGGCCTTGGCTAGGCCTTGCGTAAAGGGGAGACGCATCACATAGTCCGCCCCCGCTCGATGGGCCACTTCTGCGGTACGATCCACGCTCCCATCATCGATGACGAGGATGCGCACTTCATCGATGCCCTCAATCTTTCTCGGGATGTCGCGGATGACTTCTGGAAGCGTTACTTCCTCGTTGAGACATGGAATCTGCACGAAAAGTTTCATGGATCACTTCCTCTTTCCTCTCCGCCCGGTCTCACGTGGTAACCCCCTCTTGCTTACCCATGCTGCTCAGCTTTTGTATTAGTCCTCCTCAGGATCACAATCTCCGGGTACACCGCATGCAAATCCTCGATCCTCGGGACCCACGCTGGGGGATCCGCCTTGAACGTGATGACCTCTGCATACCCCCGGGCTTTGAGGAATTCCTCGACCTTCCCCCGTTGCTCCCTTCTACGTGGAATGCTCATACTCATGACGATATACTCAGCATCTAAGCCGACGATATCATCGATCTGTTCTCCATTGTAATCCCATATCCTTTTGATTTTTAATTTTTTATCTCCTGGAAATCTCGGGAGTGAGTATTCAGGTGAAATTCCCACGACAACTTTATCACTGTCAATATAGGTAGCAATCCATCGTTCTGCATCATATCTTGGATCATTCTTATATAAAATGTTGACCGAAAATCCATAAGTCAGAGAGGCAACACTCATCAATACGATCACTACTGTAGCGATTTTCCCTGATATAGATCGGAGACTTGTCAAGTCAGCTAAAAACTTTCCACCATGCCAGGTTAGCAGCAAGTATAACGGCAGAACATATCGCAAATGGTGGGTGCCATGAACCCTCAAAAAGAACAGATAATAAGTGACCATGGCTGGGACAAAAACAAGCACCTTCATCGGCCATCTGATCAGGCAGTACACAACCCCAACCGTAATCAGTGCAAAGATGATTTTCCCATTTATCTGTGACATGAAATACAGATAATCACGTAACAGATTCAAATCACCGCCTATGGTTCCCGAAGCTTCGCGAATGAAAACATTTCCACGTAAAGATCTGTGTGTGTGTAAAGTGATGTGCTCTACTATACCTTCATAGTTCAGTAAAGGATTGAAGAATATGATTAGTACGATGAAGAATAGTGATAGTCCTATTAGATTGCTTTTGTTCCATACTGACTTCCATAAGACTGCAGGCCATGTTGTTTTCAGCGATTTGTTATTATACTGGATCTGTACGACCATTAACGAGGCTACCAATCCTATGAAGAGGGCATAGATGCTTTCTTTCGTTAAAAAGGCCAAAGCAGTAAAAATGCCCAACATAATATAATATTTTGTCTCAAACGCTTGAGTAAGATTGACGAGTGCGAGTAAAGCCAGTGATGTCCATAAAAGATGAGGAATATCGATGTTGGCCTGATGTGAATAATGCACCAAAGGAAAGGCACCAAGGAGTAAGATCCCGGTGATGAATCCTGCTTTCCAGTCCTCATAAATCCTCTTAGCAATATAGTAGTTCGTTATGATTAATCCTATTCCCATCACAGCACTTACACTTCTGGCTATGAGTGTAAAAATCGTTAAAGTCCATTCAGGATCAATGAATCCATAAGGATAAAGATCATAGATCTTTTCTAATCCACCAAACAAAGAGAGATAGAGAAAATATGGTGCATAGGCAACTGCTAAAACAAAAAAATGCAGAGGCGGATACTTATGTATCCAGGGTTCGCCATATGCAAGCCTTTTCGCATAAGCGAGGGGGGCAAGCGGGGCTAGCGAATCTGGCGCCCAATCGATACCGCCAGCCGAGACCGCCAGCTCTCCCGTGAGCTTATGAGGTAACCCCCAGTCTATCCCATACCAATAGAACGCGACGGCCAAAGCCGTTAACATCAAGAGCGGGGCCTTATCCTCACTGGCGATTTTCATCACCGAGCTTTATCCTCTCTGTTTCCACGCCCGCGGGGTGGCTGTTATCGGGCACACAGTAAGCGTCTACACTTGGATACCGCCCTGGTGAGGGCAGTGGCCATGACCTCTTCGCGGTAGGCCCGCAAGGCCAGGGCGAAGTACATAGTGTGGCAATATTTGTCAACGGTGGGGTGGAGCCAGCTGAGATGGAGATTCCCACTGATCCGATGGATCTTTCTCGGATCTGCCCCGCGGCCATTCTTTTGCTCACCCTTAGTCGTCGCCAAATATCCGCTCTCATAGGCCAAGGCTTCAGCTATTGGCGTGAACGCCCCTCCCGGCCAACAGAGAAAATCGATAGACTTGCGCAGTCGCTCCGTTAAGATTCGTTTACTACCTTCGATTTCCAACTTTAAGCGTTGGACATATTCTTGATCTGTTTCGTATCTTCCTTCATCCTTATGGTGCTTTTTTATATCACGGAGAGACTGATGCATCTTTTCGCGCCATTGCGGGTCGGTGAACCGGTTTCGGGACGCATTCACATATGCGATGACGTCGGCAACTAATTCTCCGTTCGGGAAAAATTGCCTTCCAGCCAACGCTCTACCATACTGGTAAATTGGCGTCCCAACCTCAACCGTCTGCGTTGCCCCCTCATCCAACCAACGATATTTTCTCTCCGGATATTTATTCCACTGCATCCACGGATAATAACTATCTGGACCATAGAAATCCACGATATCAGATCCCTGAAAAAGCATAGTATGTGTCATAGTATGTGATTGGATATCTATTAATCCAGATTGATGCATCTCTTGAAGTTCATTCCATGACAAATAGCCTCTAGAACATAGTTCTGATTCACTGGCTCTTTTTTCCCACACATCCCCAAGCGTCGGCCGCATCACATCTTCAGGATTAACAAATTCCGGGGGGATGAAGATGGTGGCTTTCATGTTATATTTTTTTAAGAACGGAAAAGCATTGACCCAATTATCTAAATACCCATCATCGAAGGTGAGGACCACAGATTTCTCCGGCACTGATTGGCCATTGGCTAAGAAGTCATATAGTTCATATAGGGTTAGAGTTTTAAAACCGTGATATCTCAGATATCTGAGTATCTCTTCAAATCTCTCAAGAGGAGTAGAAAGATGCTTGTATTCCGGAATATGCGAGTTTGTAACGCTATGGAACATCAACACTGGAACCGGCGACGGCACTTTCATATCAATATTCCCAAGGAACTATTATAGTTTGAAGATTTTTTGACGTATTATCCCGATTAGAATAACGGCCTTTTTTATCTTTATAATGATACCTGGAACCGTTCACAAAATAATTTTATCACCGTGAGTCTGACGATGGCCTTTGTGAAGGGAACTTCATTATTGATTTTGTAAAGCCTATTCATGCGATAAAGCTTTTGAAAACTTTGATAAAGTGTAGGATTCTTCACAAGCCTTCCCCGCGCATGGCGAACGATTCTCTGCCACGGCGACTGCTGTTTGGCCATAGAAGGAGAGTGGATCAGGAAATTCCTACTCACCGCAGGGTCCACATATTCTGAAATGTCGAAAAACTTAGCACTATTCACCTGCTGAAAAAGCCTAGCCGACAAAAATTGGCAAACGCTGTTGTCGAATTTCGGAAGGTTAGGTAGTTCGGCAATTTCATTGAACAATCCTGGGTACGTTTGAACGATTATCTGTCGATATAATTGCTTACCGAATTGGTACTTACAAGGTACGGTCTTTAGGAACTCGAGAAGGTCGGTATCGAAGTAAGGAGTTCTTACTTCAACTTCGGTGCTTTTTAGGTAATTGAGAGGATTAAGGTAGTGTATGACGCGTTGGTCGAAGTAAAAATAATTCACCCGATTACTAGGATTCGTAGAGACACAGCGTCTCTCTAATCCTGTGAGTGTTTGTGAGAGCCGCGAGGTCAAGTCAACGAGAAACTCGGATTTCAACAATTGCCGATAAGCCGCACTATGATCGAGAGAGCGAATTCCTAATTTCTCAAAGACGATAGCGGATTCATAGGCAGGTTGTGAGAAGCCGAAGCACTCATCACCACGAAGAATGATGTCGACTCGCTGGTCCTCGCGTATACGCTTGAAGAGTTGCAGACCCTCAGGATAATTCAACAGGGCATCGGTTTGTCCCTCGTGCAGGTAGATAAAAGCGTCGAGGGACTGGGGGAGGAACTCAGGCCGTAGCCGGTAAAAACTGTGATTCAACTGCAATCGCTCAGCAAGCTGCCTGGCAACGGCGCAGTCGCTCCTCGGGGTATCGGGCTCATCCCCCCAAGTAATCGTTTCAATGGGTCGAGTCGGATGCAGCGCAAGGTAGCCGCCAAGAATTCCCCGAGAATCATATCCGCCGCTCAGGAGAACCCCATATCGGTGGGGAGTAGAAGTGTGACGTCTAATCGCCTGTTGGATAAGGGCTATTAAAGCCTCCGCATAGAATTTCCTGCCTCGGTCCGGCAGGTCATCGCTGAGGGTAAAGTCCCAATATTTCTTTATGGTAAACGACCCAGGCTGGATCGTTAAAAGGCTGGCGTTCTCTAATTTGGAAAGTCCTTTGAGGTATGGGGCACCGTTTAGGAAATGTCCTGCAGCGAGAAACCCCGCGACGGTTGTTAGATCGATTTGCCTCTTAAGGCTTGGGTTCACGAGCAATGACTTCAGCTCAGGCCCGAAAACGAAATGCTCGTCCGAGACCGCATAAAAGAACGGCCTCGATGCGATCCGATCGTTTATGATGAGTATCTTCTCAGCTTCCTCATCAATGAGGATAATATTGTATGAACCATTCAACTCCTTTACAAATGCTTCCCCATGCTTCTCATAAAGTTTATAAATATACTGACATTGGTTGGTACCTAGTGCTTCATCATTAAAAAGCTCGCCGTGTAAAAAGACTTTAATCCCGCCTTTCTTTTTTGTATACGGCTGTGCATCAGCATTGATGATTCCTAAATGAATCCTCCCGATTGCAAATTTATCATTCGCATCGACATAGATATCCCTTTGGTACCATGAACGGTATGTAATCGTCTCAACCATCTTTTGGAAGAGATCGAGGTTTAATACAGTTTCTTTCCGTAATTTGATAATCCCGGTCAATCCTGGCATGACATTTTCATCTCTGGCCATAAAGGATGCGACGAATTTGGCTTAGCAATCTGCACTACGGCATCCGAGCACTCAGCTTAGTGGCAGACAAAATAATATGCGGCATGAGCCAGCGACCGATCTTTCTTTGGATGGATTTCTCACGTCGCTCGAAAATACGCTCGAGTGCCGTCATCAGGGCCAGAGGGGCCGGAAGAACGCTGCCGCGGGCAAATCTGAAGCCCCGCAACCTTGCAAATCCTAATTCGAGGAGCAATTGAATCAGTTCACGGTAGGTCCACTCCTTCAGATGGAAGCCTTCCGCTTCATCCGAGAACCGACGCGAGATATCATGCGGACCCGAGAAACGATGGGGTGTTGTGAAGATGTAGATGCCTCCCTCCTTCAGGATTCTTCCGACCGTCTGCAAATGCAACCTCACGTCATCCGGATGGAGGTGCTCAAGGAGCTGATCGCTGAAGGCGACATCAATACATTGGTCGGGGAGCGCCAAGCGATAACCATCGTAGGCGATGAAGGAAAAGTTTGGCGGAATTTCTTGCGAGTTCCCGATTTGGCAGGAAATATCGACCGCATAAACCTTTCCGACATACTTGGCAACTTCGAGGGCGAACCGGCAGTCGCCAGGTCCGAACTCTAAAAAGGACGTCGACGGTTGCAGGGTTTGTTGTATCAGCTTGAGTCCACGGCACACCCGGCGTCGTGCCGCCGACGGGTCCTCTCTGCGAGTCAGGCGTGGGTGGTCGGGAACTTTGGCGAAGAGCTCTTGGTACATGGTCGCATAGATCTGCGGCCGTTCCGCGCGAGAGGCGTTCTTTAGTTTCTGGGCTAAGGCCTTCTCGACCTCATAGTGATGCCGCAATTGTTGTAGTGTACGTCCGCTGGCGCCATTTTTGTTCGCCATTAGTGAATCCTCACTGAGCTATCTGTGGTCAGCACCAAACCGCCACAGTCGGATAAATCCCGCCCGCTTACCCGTGAAATGCGTGCCGATGGCCACACCCATCCCAAGCAAGCTCCAGAAGATAATTTGGATAGAAAGCTTGTAGAAGACATCAGATCCATTCATCGAAACTAGAAAGCCACAGATCGAGGCGAAAATGGCCCACAGAACCAATCGTAGATGTGGATCGTTCACCTTTGGAAATGCGACATACAAAAACCGCAACGCCGCCCCCAAAATCCACATCATCAACAACCATCCTATCAGCCCGTTCTCGATCAGGAGGGTGAGATGCATATTGGGAGGAAGCCGGACTTGCTCCGTTGCCTGGTCGTCGGACACTGCGCTCTTTGGCGATGGGATATTTCCGAGGTTTCTGGTGCCAATCCCAGTCAATATGCGTTCTACGGAGTTGTGCGAAAACGGGGTCGCCGCGCTGGCAATTGCTCTTTTGAACTCATCGACAGCCTGAGAAGGGGAGTAACGAGAGATCCCAATCAACGGAATGATCGAGAGTAAAAGCGCAAATCCAACGATAAATGCAATTGAATAGTATTTGGACCGTTTGACATAGAAGATGGCCCCACTGACGGCAAGAGACAATAGCGCTAAGCGCGTCTGGGTTAAAATGATCGCTAAAAATGCAATAGTGGTACTGACGAGCCAAAAGTCTCGTGAATGTTTTTTCTCCGCATTAGCCAGCTCACACAGAAGCAGTGGAAAGCCTAAGACAAGATAGGTGGATAATGTTACTGGGTTTCCTAAAGTAGAAGAAATTCTTGGCCATTCCAACATTACCTGTCCACGCTCGTTTTCAAGATATGTGATGATAGTATGATGTGTAATAAAAAGTTCGAATAAACCTACAATCGATACAATAACCGTCAGGATAGATAACACCCTTGCAGTGCTGGTGATAAATCCTCGTGTAGTTTGGCCATTCATAATAAGAAGAACTATTAAAAATCCAGTAACACCATAATACACTGCCCCCCGAAAAGCAGTAACCGGTTGTATGGCCAAGTAACTTGTCAGCGTAGCTATCAGAAAGAACAGAGCCATCGGGAAGTTAATCGGTGTCTTATATAAGACAAGGGTATTCTTATAGACCCTCTTCATGAGTATCCAGGCGGCTCCCAAGACAATCGCAAGATGAATAAAGTTCAATTTTGTACTGGATATTTGAGTAGAGGTTGATTTTAGAAGGCTTTCAGATACAAATGAAACAAATAAAAACAGGGTTAGGCAGAGAAACCCAAGGGTGAACCATCGATTCAGAAGCATGAAGAGCGTTAAAAAAATCAATTTCATATCTAGCCAAAAAGAGCGGTTCTTAAGATATACAAGTTCGTAGCGCAACTTGTCCTTCGGCTCAGTGAAGTAGCCGCCTTTGATCTGAGCCAAGCCGGTCATGCCAGGCTTCACCATGAGCCGCAGGGGATAAAGCGGGATAGCGTGGCAAAGGCCGTCGAGGAAGATTGGGCGGACGGGCCGCGGGCCGACAAGGTTCATCTCACCCTTGATCACATTGAGGAGTTGAGGCAGTTCATCGAGTTTCGTACGCTTCAGGAACCGTCCGATGACCGTATAATAAGCATCATATTCGGTAAGAAGGCGTGCGCCGATCTTCTCCTCGGCGCCTACTTGTAAGGTGCGGAACTTGAAAATCTTGAACACCTGTTGATGCTTGCCGACTCTCAACCCACGGTAGAAAATAGGCCCGGAACTGGTCAGCTTGATTGCTGCGCCTATGATAATGAATAAAGGTAAGGCGAGCCCCAATCCCAACAGCGCCATGCCAAATTGGACGACCTCGGACAGATAATTCGACCTGTCGAAGGTCGTAAGAAGACTCTTCGGCACGCCAGCAGCGCTGCTCTCGAGAGAATTATTGCTGATCGTCTTTTGTTCCAGCATGTGGTATCCTAATCGCCATGACAAGGTCCCACCGGCTAGGACGAGCGAGCAATCCACCTCCGCATTGCCGCACCCGCCGGTAAGTCTGCGCTACAGTTAGGCCATGGATGGTGCTCACTTTGGGAGACTCCCCGCCCGAGCCCGCATTCCCTCCGTCCTTGCCCCGTCACGATAAGAATAAGCTCTCCCAGATCCTCAAGGTGAGCAGACGGAACATTAACCGTTCATATGAGATGGTCGCCGGATCATTCGACCATCGTCTTTGAGCCATCATATATTTTTGTTTTAGCCCATGATAGAGATTAGGATATTTCCCACCCCATAAGCACATGAAGGATTTGAGTGAATTTTTTTGTCTTGTTTCAGTAATGTTATGCAAAATGTTGTCCAGGCTTTTATCTTTAAGAAGACTATCAAGAATAAACGATCCCTTGGAAAACTCTTGCCTGAAAAACTCTCGCAAAATTGACGATTGTTTAATCGAATAGTTCCAATCAATTGCATCTGATTGAATGGCCACTTCGCTGAAAAAAGGGCGAAACATTTGCTTGACTGTTCGCTTGTATAAAGCTTTATCTTTTCTATATCGCACTGGTAGTTTTGACACAAAATCAAGAATGTCGTTGTCGATATAGGGATTTCTCACTTCGACCTCAACAGATTTTAGTGAGTTTAAAGGATTTAAGTAATATCGCAGTCGTTGATCAAGATAGAAAAAATCTTTTCGATTATGTAGTTCCTTCAAATGGCACCGTGAGGATATATCATCTAGAAGTTGTTGATACACCATCCTGAGAACAAACCAGTTATCATCTCTAAATAACGGACGAAAACAGTCGAGATCCTCAAAATTTTCAATCCCTAAGGTTTTGAACACGCTCTTCTGGTCAAAAGCTGTTGACACCCATCCGAAGCATTCGTCACCTCTCAGAATGATTTGAACTGCGAGCTCTTCTCGAATCCGCTGAAAAATCTTAACTGATTCAGGGTAATTGCCACACGCATCAGTAAGGCCATCATGCAGATATACAAAATCATACAAATGCTGTGGGAATCCTTCTGGATTTAGTTGATAAAAAATATGGTTTGTACCAAGGGTGTCGGCTACATGTTGGGCAACAGCACAATCGCTATACGGAATATCTCGTGTACGCCCCCAGGATATTGTCGTCACAGCTTGATCCTTCTGGGCCTCAAGATAGCAACCCAAAATACCCCGAGAATCGTATCCCCCACTCAGGAGGATCCCATAACGGTGATCCGTGCGCGTCCGTCGCTTGACCGCCACATGGAGCAGCTCAGCGAGAATTTTCTGATAATAAGACCAACCGCGATCCATAGGTGCTTCTTCAAAGGTGTAGTTCCAGTATTGACGGAAGCTGATTTGACCATTTTTAAGATATAATATTGAGGCATTATCCAAAGTGTTGATGTCCTCAATAAGGGTTAATCCATTAAGATAATACCCAGCGGTCAGGAAACTTGCCACTGCTGCTTGATTGATCTCTTTTCGTAAAGATGGAATACGAAGTAGTGCTTTCAATTCAGATGCAAAGTAAAGCACTTTGCCGTCAGAGAAGTAGAACAGAGGGCGTGTCGCGGTGCGATCATTGGCAATAATAATACAATCCTGTAGGTCATCAATGATGACAATGATAAAGGACCCATTAAGGTGTTTTACAAAGTCAGCCCCAAGTTTACCATAGCGATCAGCGATAAAATCGATTGGATGCGAATTAGCAACCTCATCATTGAATATTTCTCCATACATAAAGATTTTAATCATGTCATTATTATACAAGTAAGGTTGCTTGTCTTGATCAAGAATGTTTAGATGGATTCGGGATAAAGCTATACTTTGGGCGTCATCTATGTAGATATCTTGTTGATACCAAGGGCGGTGCGAGACAAGCTCTAACATCTGTTGAAAGATGGCCAAATCTAGTGGATGGTTTTTCTCTAGCCCGATGGCACCAATTAGCCCTGGCATGATAAGTTTCCCGCGGCTTTCAAAGGTTTGCTGGACGACCGAGGCTTGTTGTGGACGTCCGAGATTATGGGTGTGCTGCAGAAATCCCTTGCGGAGGGAGCGCGCGGCGGCTTTCCGCCGGAGAAGGCCGAACGTAGGCGTCGTACCACAGCATAAAAATGAGTAACCCCCAGATATTACGGCTATAATCGGCGCGCTTCTCGTCATGATCGCGCACCAAGGCAGCAACGGCGGATGGTTCAAAAAAGCCGCTTTGCTTGATGCGCCGAGGACTCAGCACATCGTACACTAAATCGCGCAGTTCATGACGCAGCCACAGCGGTATGGGGACGTTAAAGCCACGTTTCTTGCCGCGCACGATTTTCGTGGGGAGGTGGCGAGCCATGGTACGTCGCAGAATGTACTTCTTCGTCATCCGGCGGAGTTTCAGCGCAGGCGGGATGGAGACGGCGAATTCGACCAAGCGATGATCGAGGAAGGGAACCCTGACCTCAAGAGAATTGGCCATACTCATACGATCCGCTTTGACCAAGATATCGTCGGGCAGGTAAATTTTAAGGTCGATGTGCTGGAGTTTTGTGAGAGGATCAGCGCTAGAACACTGCTCATATGCTTGGCGATATAGAGTGACCGGATCCATCACGCTGCCGAGCTGTCTCCCATAGAGGCTTCTTTTCGCGTCCTCGGTGAAGATAACCTTCCACCAAAAATGGCCATCCGCAGGCGGGCGCAACGCGCCATCCACGAAGCGTTTTGCCTTATAATCAAAGCTCACCTTGTGGTGTGAAACCGGTAGTCTTTTTATTAAGGATGGTATTAATGTTTGGCTGAGAAAAGGGGGCAGATGCTTATAAAGGGTGGCAGCCCTGAAGGCTGCATAGGTGTCATAGCCAGCAAATACTTCGTCCCCACCCTCACCGCTTAAGGCCACCTTGACATGCTCTCCGGCCAGTTTGGCGACCCAATAGACGGGAACTGCGGAACTATCCGCGAACGGTTCATCGAAATACCGTACAAGTTCCGGCAGCAACTCAATGGCATTCGGTTTAACGACCAGTTCATGGTGTTCCGTACCGAATGCCCTCGCAACGGTTCTGGCCTCGTCCAGCTCATTGTATGACTGTTCTTCAAAACCGATGGAAAAAGTCCTGATCGGCTGCGAGGATACTGCCCGCATCAATGCCACTAGAGTGCTAGAGTCCATGCCTCCACTTAAGAATATCCCCAGAGGGACATCGCTAAGCAGATGCTGTTGTACCGTCTCCTTGAGAAGCCCATACAGCTCTTCACAGTAACTTTCGATGGGTCGTGTGCCATTGCGCGAAGAATCGATCGGATACTCAAGATCCCAATACGGATGCACTGTGACGCGTCCTTGGGAGCAGATGAGCGTAGAGCCAGGAGGTAATTTGCGGATATGTGTGAAGATCGATCGAGGTCCCGGTATGTAGTTGAACGAGAGGTAATCATGTAAGGCCTGCAGATCGATGTCACGATTCCCATCATGTTGTAAAATGGCTTTGATCTCAGACCCAAAGAGCAAACGTTCCGAATCTGCAGTGTAGTAAAGGGGCTTAATGCCCAGGCGATCGCGGGCGAGGATCAATTTTCTCTGGCGTTGATCCCATACGGCGACGGCGAACATTCCGGCGAGATACTTTACGAAGGCCTCTCCATATTCCTCATATAAATGAACGATGACTTCGGTATCTGAGTGCGTATAAAAAGCATGTCCCTTTTGTCGCAGGATCGTGCGCAGTGCGGGGTAGTTATAGATTTCCCCATTGAACACCGTCCAGATCGATCGGTCTTCGTTATGGATGGGTTGTTTCCCCGTGGTAAGGTCGATGATGCTCAGGCGCCTCATCCCCATGCCGAAGTTCCCATCCAGGTAATAGCCCTCGTCGTCCGGCCCGCGGTGCCTGAGGGTCTGGCACATGCGGACGAGGTCCACCATGGTGACCGGTGTATCGGCGTGAAAGTGTAACTTGCCAGAGATCCCACACATAACGCAGCTATCCAATCCTCATCGTAATGGCTGTCTGAGTTGACCAGCGTATTGACGGAACAAATGGGAAACCGCATAAGATCGCCTGCGTGAGCGAACGAAGGCGGGCACAGGCAAAGTTATCGAGACTTCATATGTGCCGCTGCACACAGTTATCTTGCCGATAGGCATTGTGATTACAGGCGCTGGCTCTTGTAGGGCCTGGGCCGATGAGTCTGCCATAGAGCTGTTCGAGAGCCTTGACCATCTGGCGGCTATCCATGAGGGCAGACGCCTTTACGCGGGCGTTTGCCCCAAGTCTCTGCGCGAGCGCTGGGTTGGAGACCAACCGATCGATGGCAGATGCGATGGCGCTTGGATCGCGCGGGGGAACGAGCAAGCCTGTCTCCTCATGGATCACCAATTCCTTGACGCCGTTCACCGACGTGGCAACGACAGGAAGCCCCCAATACATCGCCTCGGTCAATGCACGGCCAACCCCTTCGTAGCGCGATGACATCGCATAGAGGTCAAACACATTGAGGAGATCGGCGATGTCGCCGCGTTCACCCAAGAGGACGATGTGCGATTGTAATTGAAGACACCGGACCTGTTCCTTGAGGGCGGCACAGAGTCTTCCCCCGCCTACGAGTAATAACCTGATCCGTGGGTATTGCTTCCTCAGCAAAGCGATCGCTTCGATCAGGTAATGCTGCGCTTTCGCTTCTACCAGGTGGCCGATCGAGCCAACGATCGGCCATGAGCCCTCGAGGCCGAGCCTCCGCTTGGTTTCTGCCGCGGTGTACTGCGGGATATAGGATGAAAAATCGATGCCGCTATAGATTGTCACGAGTTTTTCCGGCGGCACCCATCTCCACTCTGCCACTTCTTGACGAACCGCCTCGCCCACACATACCAGCGCATCTGTTATGTGCCCGATCCAGCGCTCTACCGTGGTATATGCCCTCGCCCGCAGGGCGTTATCCATTTCGAAGGGATAGCCATGCACGGTGTGGATAATGATCGGAACCCCGGCCCACCAGGCGGCCAATCGCCCCAAAAGGCCAGCCTTGGTGGAGTGGGTATGGACGATGTGATAGCGCCGCGCCCGGAAGAGCTTATACAGAGCCATCAGGGTACGATAATCCTGGACGGGGTCGACCACGCGAATGAGGCTTTCGAGTACGTGAACCGGCACACCACATGCCGCTGCTTTGTCGATCAATGGGCCGCCGGGCCCGCAGATGAGCTCGGGCCTATAACCATCTCGCATCAAGCCTTCAAGCGTTAGCAATGTGTTGCGCTGAGCCCCGCCGAATGGCGTGGACTCGGTAATGACGTGGCCAATGGCAAGCTGCATCTTGTTCACAACGCTTCCATCAATACCAGTTGAGGTCCTGACCATCTAAGCCCGAAGATTTCACTGGCAATCGCCATCGCAGATGTGCGTACGTGAGGCCGCATCGCTCAGGTGGGACGACCTGACAACCCAAGGGATTTCACGCCAATATCGCGATATAATTGCGCATAGCGTGCCGCGATCGTAGGCAGACTAAAATTCTCTTGAATGCGGTGGCGCGCACGAAGCCCCAACATCGTGCGGGCGTCCCGCCCCATCTCGATCAGTTCAACCCATGCTGCCGCCAGGGCTTGAGGATTCCGCGGGGGAATAACTCGTCCCGCCTCTCCCACGAGGAAGGCCGAATCGCCCACGTCGGTTACGACACAGGGGATACCGCAAGCCATCGCTTCGCCGATGACGTTCGAGAACCCTTCCCCATATGATGATGAGACGGCGATATCTAAAGCCGCCGTAATACGGGGGATGTCCGCACGTTCTCCGAGGAGATGAAGATTCGCGCCGAGCCCTAAACTCTCGATGGCTCGCGTGAGGGGCACATTGGTCCTGTCTAGGTGTTCCCCAACGAGTACGAAATGCACCCCGGGGTGCGACTGGAAGAGGGCCCCGGCAGCCGCAAGAAACGTGTGATGGTCCTTCACGGGGTGATAGCGTGCGATCGAACCGATGACAAGCGCTGACGAAGGCAACCCCAGCTCTGTTCTCAGCTGGTATCGCGCCTCTTCAGAGGGAGCAAATTGCTCGGTATCGAAGCCGTTGGGGATGACGATGCCTTTGCTTGCGTCATAGCCCAGAGCTTCGTGCTGAAGTGCACTGGTTCGGGCCACATAGATCACCCGCTCGGCTTTGCGAGATAATCGCGCACCCAGCTTGATCACCAGCGCTGTGCCTCGCCTCTCATCGGCGAGGTTGTAGACTGAATGGCGGACGTTCCAGATCACCGGCACCTTCGACTGGAGGCAGCCCCGCACCAATTGCGCCGCCAAATTGCCGTGGTATTGCCAGCCCTGGACCAGGTCTGGTTCAGCTTGCCTGGCCAAGCGCATGAGCCGCCAAAGGCTGGTACAAAATCCCATGCTGGGACGCATACCGACCGCGAACACCGGCACTCCAAGTGTGGCGATCCGCTCTGCCAGATAGCCATAACCTGTCAGGGAGATGACCACGTGCGCGAACTCCTCTCGGTTCATCTGGGACAACAGTTTATAGAGCATCATTTCAGCGCCAGCTCTCGAGAGGTTCGTGATGATATGGAGAATTTTCATGGGATATCGACCACACCCAGGTCTGGCTTGGTCGCGCTAGAAGATTTGTCGCTTCGCTGAACGGACACGTTTCGTGCCAAACGGGCGCCCATCGACGCGCTCGACTTGGCGAAACACCGCGGCATAGGCATCCGCCATTTGCTCCCAGCTGAACAGTCGCCGAACTCGATCTTGGCCGCGTCGACCCATCTCGCGTCCCTGACTCGGATCATGCAAAAGCTCGATGATGCGCTCGCTCAGCGATTGAGCGGTGTACGAGGTCAGAAAACCTGTGACCGAGTGTTCCACGACTTCTGGACAGCCGGCAGTGGCCGTGGCCACGATCGGGAGTCCTGCAGCATGCGCTTCAAGGAGTGCGCGTGGCAGGCTGTCGTTCGAATCAGCCGGCGTGGCATACACGAACAGCTCGCTGCTCGCCAGCAGATCCGGAATATTCCTCTGGTTATAAAGAACGGTGATGCAGTCTTTCCAAGGCACCGTGGCCAGAAACTCCTCAATTTCTTGGGCAAATCGTCGATGCCTGGCTTTGGCCGCAAGCACTAGACGTGCGGTCGGAAACGCTCGGCTGATCGGCCCCATGGCTTCGATGAGCAACCGAGCGCCGGAGGCCTTGGCTTCATGGTCCCACGTCATGACAGCCAGCAGTGTCCTCGCGTCTGGAGAAATCCCCTCAAGATGGATACGCTTTCCTACGGCAAATTTATCAAACTCAATCCCGTTATAAATCGTGACCATTTTCTGTGCATGATGGGGAAAGGTCCTCTCGAGCCTTCGTTGTAGATACCGGCTGTTACAGACAATGGAACTCGCCCCCTCAAGAATACGATGCGTCAGGGCGGGATACAGGGAATCTTCCAGAATATGAGCCAGCGGTAATCGCCCTGCTCGAAGGCGATACGTCGCGGGAATCCATCCAACGGCATTGAACACGTATGGAATACCACGGACGAGTCGGTTGAGGTAAAGGCACATCGCTGGGACAAAGCAAAAGGAGGTCACATAAATCTGATGGTGAGTGGCGAGCAGACGCCTAAACGCCGGTACAAACGCCATGCGCACCGCGACATACGTTCCAGGGACCCCGTGGTCATTGTAGAGCGTTACCGAAAACCCCCGAGCGCGAAGCTCTTCGGCAAGCAGATGACTGCGTACCGGCCGGCCGAAAAAGATCCCGACATCTCGCGGCGACGCGCAGGAACTCATCGTAGCTGAAGCACGGAGTGATAAAGCCTGCGATAACGCTCGGCGATATGTGGCAGCGTAAAATCATGGGCACGTGCCTTCGCAGCGCTTCCTAGGGTCTGACGGAGATGTTGGTCCGTCAGCAACGTGACCATAAGCTGTGTACAGGCCGCTGCATCGCTCCAGTCCACGAGAAAGCCATTCTGGCCATCGGTAATGACGTCCCGATTGCCGCCGACATTTGATGCCATCACTGGGAGTCCAGCGGCCAAGGCTTCGAGCAATGCATTGGACATCCCCTCTGTCTTCGAAGGCAGCACGAACAGGTCAGCAATAGCGTAAAACTTTGTGACATCACGACGATGGCCAAAGAAGCGCACTGAGGCAAGGAGCCCTAACGCCTGAGCCAAGCGCTCGAGATCGTGCCTTAAGGGGCCATCGCCCACGATGCAAAGCCGCGCACGTTCACGACATGGCAAGGCCTGCCAGACGGTGAGCAGACGATCCAGCCCTTTCTCCTCAACAAGGCGCCCGACAAAGAGCACCGTCTGCGCTGTCGCGTCACCAAGCAACTGCATTTTGAGCGGACCCCGCTCGGCTGCTGGAGGGCCAGGCATGAACTCTACGCCATTCGGAATCAAGGCGATCCGGTCGGATCGTATGCCCTGGGCCTGCAGTAACTGAGCAATTTCGGTCGACACCACGACGAAACGATCGACTCTTCGGATCAGGGTCCACCGGCGTAATCGGCGCGCAAGGCTAGACCCCTCAAAGTAGATCACATTTTTTCGGGAGGGGATCTTCACCACCACCTTTTTCCGTAAGACCCACCCAATGAGGCAGCCGATCACCCCAAGGGACGCGTTATGCGCATGGATGAGATGGAAATCCCGACGGTGGATGAACGCCCAAACCAGAAATCCCACAAGCAGGGACCACCCAGGCAGTCGATGCAACGTCGGGAGGTGGACCACCTTCACCCCACCGAAGCTGTCCGCGCCTTGCCTTTCCTCATCGCCGATCCCCGCCCCTTTGGTCCGCTTCCGGCGTTTGTTCACGCCGGATACAACGATGCCCTGGGACAGCAGTTCGATGGCAAGCGTTAATGCTTGTTTTTCCATGCCCCCCACCGAGGCATCGAAGATCGGTGCCAGCATGACAACGTGAACGCCGTTCATCATCAACGACACAGACGACAAGCTCTTATCCGCCACGCACGCCACGCTAGAGAACCCGCGCTCATGATTTCGCAAACGCCGCCCTCACAAGCTGGTAAACATCGCGCACTTCAGGTCGTTGGCAAAGAATCGAAGAAAGCAGGTAAACACTGCTCCCTAAAATGATCGCCGCGGCCAACCCTGTTGAAATCGCTGCGACAGAGGCCCCAGCGGCGAAGACAGTTTCAAAATAGGGCAGCGCCAAAAAGATCACCGCGCCCATACCAGCCGTAATGGCTATGGTAAAAGCGAAGGATTGCAACATCGTCCAGTATTCGGCCTGTTTCAATGCTTTGGGCAAAAATGCTAAAAGCAGGATGGTTTTCAGGACGAAAGAGAGCGAATCAGCCAGAGCAAGACCGGCATGCGCTAACGACCCGATAAGAGCAAACGATAAAAGGATTTTCACACCTACACGTACCAGCCCGATAAGAACGGGCGTCTTTGTATCTTGAATACTGTAAAACGCGTAAGTGAGAACATAGGAAACACTATACATTGAAAGCCCAAGGGCATAGTAAAACACAGCCTGTCCGGTGATAACCACCGAATGTTCAGTAAAGGCACCTCTTTGATAAATTAAACGCACGAGTGGCTCATGCAAGAGCGCTAACCCGATTGACAGAGGAAAAGCGATCCAAAACAATACCCGCAGGGATTTAAAGAGTTTCTGGCTGAGATTGGCGTAATGATCAGCATCGGCACTTCTCGAGAAGTAGGGAAAGAGAACAGTAGTCAGCGAAGCCACGAATAATTGAAAAAACATGGCGTAGGTGAGTCGGTGACCGTAAGCGAGGGCGGACAAGCTGCCCGCCGGCAACAATGAGGCGAACACCCGATCGGTAATCCTATCGACCTCTGCACCGCCGGTGCCAACCAGTAATGGCAGGCTCAACCAGGCCATGCGACGGATTATCGGGTCTTTGAGGTTCACGCGCGGGAGGTAATAAGCGCGATTTCTCCACAGGATCGGCAGTTGTACCAGTGTTTGCGCCACCGCGCCGGCAACCGTCCCGATGGCCAGGGCATAGACCCCCAAAGCTGGCGTTAGCATCACCACTAACATGACGACAACGAGATTATCCAACGACGTCGTGATTCCAGGTCTTCCGAAGCGATGATATGCATAAAAGAGAGCGGACAAGAGGCGTGCCAAGCCTAGGAAGAGGACGCTCAGCATGATGGTTTTGGCGAGATCAGCCGCGAGCGCTCCGATCTCCGATCGCAGCCCAGGCGCGACAAGGATGACAAGATAGGGCGAGAGGAACCAGCCCAACACGGTAACGCCAAGGTACAGCATGAACAGCGTATTCAGCAAGACGCTGGCCTTCGCCCATGCGGATTGCTCACCATAAGTCGTGAGTTCTTTCGTAAAGAGCGGAATGAGTGTGACCTGAATGGGATCTCTCAGCCACACCACCAGAAGGCCCATAATCGTCATAGCCACAAAGAACGCATCCATCGTTGCCGATGTGCCAAAATAGGAGGCGACGACGATGTCTCGCACGAAGCCGCTGGCTTTCGCGAGCAGGGTAAGCCCCATCACCAAGGCGGTCGATTGCAGGATTTTTCGCCCCGAAGACCTCATCCCCTCGACCATTCCAGGACGCGAGATGGGACTGGGGTGGCGATCCGAAGGTCGGCCTGCGACCGCCGCAGAGATAAGGCAGCCATGGCGCCAGTCAACCCGACGATGGCATACAAAAGATCGCTATGCCATAAATCCGCGAAGGCCGAGGCGATCATGAATAAGACGAGGCCGATACGCAACCCCTTGCTTAACCACAAGAGGTCGTGCGGGCCTGACCGTTCCAAGCGGCGCAACATCCGATATGTGCCGGCCAAGAGGAACAGATACAACACCAAGGCCCCGATCCCGCCACTGACAAGCGCCCAGATGTAGGAATTATGAGTCGCCAGAGCGGTGCCATAGAACGCTTGGTGCATCCAGGTAAAATTTCCAGGCCCAATGCCAAAGACGGGATCCTGAGCCACCATTTCGAGTGCAGTGAGGACTGTTTGGATACGATCACTCATCGACTTGCCACCGGGAGCCGTCCAGGATGCTTCGAAGGTCGTGGCTCTCAACAAGGAGCTCGTCGGTATGATCAGCAAAAATACGAGGCTCACCGCCCCCAGGAATAACAGACTCCGGAGCCGCTTTGCTACCGACCATCCTTCCTGCTCCTTGAAAATCAATGCGAGGAAAGCGATTAACTGTAGGAAGCCGGCTCGCGAACCAGAAGCGAGCGCGAGCGCAGGCAGTGGCAGAAACAGAAGGAAGGTCACCGTTTTCCAGCGTGGCGCTATCCGATATGAACGATAGAACCAGAGAAGAGAGGCTCCCAATAGACAAAAGAAAGCAAGGCGGTTCGGGTTTCGGCCGATGCCGAATGAGGCCCATGCACGTCCCGCCCCTGGTAAAGAGAAAAGGTATAAAGCATTGAGGGCAGATGCCACGATAATCAGAATCACGACCCAAGCAGCCAACTCAATTTGTTTCGATGTTCTCATAAAGGACAGGAAGAGAACTAAGAATATCAAACGAGTGAAGAATTGTTGCATGATCTCCATCGTTTGATCTAGCTCAGGAACTAGAGTTATAGGATTTCGATAGTAATTCCATCCTGTAGAGGCAAGGAAGAGGATCCCAATAGCGGTGAGAATTTTCACTTGAGGAAGTCGCCACGCCCATAAAGCTCGTTCACGGATAATCAATAGGACGAGGGCCACCAGCAAGACTGCACTGATCAGATAGGGAATTCGCAAATAACTGATGCCGAGGAAGGCTGGTGAGAATCGCAGCAACCACAGCGCCAGAATACTGAGGACCCCCCAATGTGGCTCTTTAATCAGCCACAAGGCGCAGAGGCCACCGATGATACTCTGCAGAAAGAGTAGGGCTCGCGGTCCCGAAAGGATGTGAAACAACACGGCGGTGAGTAGTAAAAAGCCCACCGCCTGCAGGATGAGGCGTCTTCGTGGAGATTCCATCGGGGCGACGGTCTCTTTTAGCATAGGAGGGGGAGCTTCAAAAGCTCGGGAAGATGTCTTGAGAAGTGAAGGCTAGGTCCGCAAGATTCTCTTGAGAAAAGCCGGTAGGTAATCCTTTCGGCGATTCAACACCACCCCCAGCAGCCGCCCTCCTGCTTGCTCCAGATTGCGCTTCGCCCTTTGTGCATCTTCAATCGAGGTCTTCTCAGCCTCGACGACCATGATGATGCCATCGACTTTGGGCGCCAGGCCATACGAATCGGGGAATTCAATGATGGGGGCGGCATCGAAGATAATAAAATCGAATTTTTTCTTGAGTTCGGCCAAGAGCACATCGATTGCCTCGCCCTCGAAGATCTCGCTCGGCAATAACGAAATCTGTCCGGTGGTGAGCACGAAGAGATTTTGTCGATCGGTCGGTTGGATATGCGCGTCAAAGGGTACCCCTGCAGAGACGACCTCAGTAAAACCTCCACGGTTTTTCACTTTAAAGGCTCGGTTTAACGAAGAAGTGCGAAAGTTCCCGTCAATGATCAGCACCCGAAAATTCTTGCCCTCCGCCAGGGTCCTTGCCAGTAACGTGGCCGTCGTCGTACTCCCCGTTCCTGCTCGGCAGGAGACGATCATCACGGTTTGCAGGCGTTGCCCCCGATAGACGGGGTTGGTCAACCACACGCGAATCTTTTGATATTCGACGTGATTCACCACGCCTTTCCCGAGCTGAAACGGTGTAGGATTCTCCCCGTTATGGAATGCCCTGGCGTCATGCGACCACCCACTCTGTTGCTTGGCGGCCTCTGCTTTTTGTAGCGCTTGGTAGGTTCTACTCATGGGACCTCCGGTGTGTGCTATAGCCCAGGAATCCTTGCAGGAGGGAGCAGGAGCTGCCACTCACGGTGATGAACTCTCTAGTGCCAGCGAACGATCTTTAAAATCCGGGATGGATGCCAATACCGGGACCCCAAGGTAATGCTCAATGTCTTCTTCTGTACGCAGAGAATTGTTGAAGAAATCGAAGCCGAAGGCAATGGCCGCTCCCAATGACAGTCCCACGATGGCAGCGAGGAGCGTCACGCCAATCCGCTTATTGATGTCGGTGCCCCGGACAGCATAAGGCGCCTCAATCACCGCCACATTCGACAGCTGTTCCTTATCCAATCTTGCGGCAATGCGCGCTTCCTCGGTCTTCTTCCCGTAAAGCATATAGGCTTCTCGGTTCAATTCCACCGCCCGCGACAGACGGTTGAATTCCACCCGCTTCTCCCGCATCGCCTCCAGAGCGGCGGACGCCTCCCGAACTTGGGTGCGTAGCGTATCCCGCTGCGAAATAAGCGAGGAGAGGTACGCCTTCTCGGTGGCTTGGAGCTCTTTTTTCACCAACGCTACTTGCTCTTTTCTCTCTTGGACGCGACGATCATTTTCCGTATAGCGCTGCAGAATATCTTGGAGGGCAACCTCTGCGGCCACGAGGTCCCCCTTGAGCTTGGCAACTAGTGGGTCGCGAACGCTCTGACGGTTCATCGCCAGTTCCGTGTCAATTTCTTGAAGGGCGCGCTGACGCTCCGCCAATGTCGTGATGAGACGGCTGACTTGTTCGTCGATCGAAACGACATTATTTGCCTCTTGCCACTTCTTGAGTTGATCCTCTGCCATACGTAGCTGCGTTCCAACTCTTTCTCTCTCTTGCTCATAGAAAGAAAGAAGCTTCGTCGAGCCAGTATAGACAACTTCGTGCTGAATCATATATTGATCGAGAATCATATTCAGCGTATTGACCGCTTCTTCGGATGATTCAGCGAAGTATGTCACCTGAATGAGAGAGCTGTCTGGAAAAGCCACAGGAACAACATTACCCTTGAGGCCGATGATCATTGCCTCGATTTCAGACGAGGTGATTTCATGCTCAGGCCGGCCAGCGCTGACTAACAGGCTTTTTGCCACCGGCAACAGCACCTCTCGGCTTTTGATCAGTTCGACCTCAGACTGCATAACTTGGGGGGACGCTGGGAGTTTTCCCCCCACAGAACCCAGCCCCGAAATCTGTAGCGTCATCCGATCTGGTTTGACGAGAATCTTCGCCGTGGCTGTGCGTACCGGAGGTTTCAAATACATCGCCACCCCCGCCGCGACGGTAAAGGCGAGGAATAAGGAGAGGATTAACACTTTCCACTTGAACAGCGTGATGAACAGCTGCTTCGCTGCTCCCCAACTTTGCGCCTCTTGGTGCGGTCGGACAGCATAAAACGGTGGCACGGACTGCTGCGGCCCTAAAGCAGTATCTCCCTTCGGGATCATGTCTTGCGCCATGGCGGGCTCTCTCTTTTAGCAAGGGGCTGTTCTGCAGCCTACGCCTCGAGATGGTAGGGGGATATACACCGCAGAAAGGCTCTGACTGTCACTCAAAATGGCCGCCCCACCATACCCTCGCTGAAGGCTATCCATTGGTTGGCCGAGGCAGTGTTCCACGCTTCATCGACCGCCGCGAGGTCTTGTAAACCTTCGATCTCGACCCTGTGTAAGAGCAGACTGTCGCTGACTCTGCGTGGGGTGACCGCCACCTGATAGCCTCGTGAACGAGCAAGTTGGGCGAATTGCTCTGCCTGTTGCGGCAGACGGAACGCGGTCAAAATAATGTTGTAGGAGCCATCGGGCTGCTGCCGGACGAGAGTCTCTCGTATAAGCGGCGGAATCCACAGTCTCTGCCCGGCGAATACGCGATTAAGATTTTCGATATGGGTGTTAAATTCTTTGATGAGATCGAGGCCTAGGATTCTTTTAGCCCCGTAGGCATCGGCGGCGATTTCGGCGATCGTGGCGCCGGCTTGCACGACCAGCGGGGTCTCTTTCCAGGCGGGGGACTCGGGAGGGGCAGATGCCACGGATGTCCCTGCCCGATCCCCGTCGACATTTCCACGCATGGCGGTGGCGTTGTTGTCGACCGCCTGCGTTTGAGGCGCGGTCGCACGCGCTTGCCGGTCGCCTGTCTGCCGTTCTGGAAGAGGCAGGTCTCGACCCGCAATCGGTCCAGGCTTGTCACCTACCGGTGGGGATCTCACATCGTTTGAGACCATTTGAGCGGAGTCTCGGCGAGGCTCTCCAGCATTATCCCCTGAAGTTCGCGCGCTGAGTGCCTCCTGTAGGGTATACTGTAGAGCTTCTAGGCCCCCTTTCAGATTCTCCAAAAAACTGGCGTTGGCCCGCCAGGCGTACCATCCCGTTCCGCCGAGACCACACAAGAGGATTGTCGCTGCAATCCATGCCCTCCTACGACCCTGGCGATGGCGCCCCTGGTATGACGGAACTTCTATGGGAGGTAGCGATTCCCAGCTCTCATTGGCCGCCGAGTCGCCAGACGCTCGCCGGGAGCGCGCAGCCTCCATGACCTCGTGTTCCGTCGGCGCAATCAGCCGCAGGTCGCTGGCGGCTTCTCTGACGATGTCAGCAGTCACCCGCTTTTGCGAGGTAGCATAGGTGATGAGCAGTGCGTTGTCGCAAAGAATGTTAATGAGTCGGGGAAAGCCTTTGGAATGGTAGGCGATCTCTTGAATGGCATCGGCGGTGAAGAGTTGCTGCCGTTTATACCCAACAGCGTTCAAACGATAGTTGATGAACGGACCCACCTCGTTCGCGTTGAGCCGGCTCAGTCTGCATTGAATGGCGATGCGCTGTCTCAATTGTCGCAACTTGGGTTGTTCAAGCTTGGTCTCTAATTCCGGCTGGCCCACGAGCGCAATCTGCAAGAGCTTCTCGCTCGAGGTTTCAAGGTTTGACAGCAACCGAAGATTCTCTAAGACCTCTTCGCCTAAATTTTGGGCTTCGTCGATTAGCAGGACGACGGTACTACCCTTCGCCAATTGCTCCAAGAGATACGCATTCAAGGTCTGAATTTTCTGCAGGCGCCCACCCTCTTTGACCGGTAGCCCCAACTCGTCGCAGACGAAACTTAGAAACTCCTCGAAGGTCAACGTCGTATTGTAGAAGAAGACAAAGTGAACGTTGGGCTCCATGCTCTGCATCAACCGGCGTAGGAGGGTCGTTTTACCTGTCCCAACCTCTCCGGTCAACATGACAAAGCCTCGGCGTTCGCGAATGGCATAGACCAGGTTGGCGTATGCTTCCTGATAGCTCGGATTCGTATAGAAGAAACGCGGATCGGGGGTTACGCTAAAAGGTTTTTCGCGAAACCCGAAATAGGCTGTATACATAGGCTGAGGTCACCTGGCTACCGCGGTAGCGCCTACGTTGCCGCGAAGGAATGGCACGAGATCGGTGATGTATTGCCGCACCCAAACGTTCGCGTTGGCGATGGGCGTTTTGGGCACGAAAATCACATCGTGCGGGGCAAGGGCAATCGGCTCTTTCGAACCGTCGACGATTACCTCTTCCAGATTGATCTTGCGACTGATGAAGTCGTTCTCCTGGCCATCTGCCCGCACCAAGATGATGCTATCAAGGCGCGCCGTGTCTCGAAAGCCTCCAGCGGCTAGGATAGCTTGGAGAGGCGATAACCCCCTGCGATACGGGATGGTTCCCGGCTTGCCAACCTCTCCTCCCACATAGACGGTTTTTTCGCTAAACCGAGTCACCTCTACGGCCACCTCTGGATCGCGGAGCCGATCAGAGGTGCGTTCGATTAAAAGCTGCGCCAGTTCGCCCGGGGTCATGCCAACAACATTGAGATCTCCAACCATGGTCGCGGTAATTTTGCCGTCAGGACGCACTACCTCTTCTTGATTCATCTCGGGATGAAACGTGTAGCGGATCTGAATGGTATCGCCGGTCTCGATGCGATAGGTCTCATGAGGGTAATTGGCCACTGCCTGCATCCTAGAGACGTCGGCCATCGTCAGCGGAGGCACTTTTATTTCAGGGCCACAACCCCACAGCATCGACAAACCGACCAGGGCGAGGGGGGGGAGGATCCGGGCTTTCCCGCCCGGAAAACCTGACCGAAAGTATTGCCGCATCATGTTGTATGCCCTCACCAGGGAGCCCTCCCAACCATCAGGGCTAGGATATGATCGAGTTTCTCACTACATTGAATTACCTTCAAAGAAACTATCACAGTTTGACTATTTTCTCCTGGTTGTGCCTGATCCCTCTCGTGGCATTCCTCGTATCGATCGCAGAACAAGCCCGCTCGGCCACCCAATTATAATTGATACCGCGATGATCCGTAACAATCAACACACAATCAGCCGCCCGTAAAGTCTGATCATCCAGCGCCATGGAAGGCAACCCACGTCCATCCACCCTGAGCCTTGGCACATAAGGCTCAGGGTACTTGTGGATGCGTGTGCTGTCGAGGTCCAACCCCGTCACTCGCCGGCCCGCCTTCGCAAATTCCATCGCCTCGGTAAGACCCACATAGCCCAAACCCAATCATGCCGGCTTCGACCGCTCGCGAGCGAATGCGTTGCTGCAGTGACATGATCGCTCCCCCAGGAGTCGGCTCAGTATTCTTCGACAGTGACGTTGTTTCCTCCACAGTAAGACTTGCCACGGACAGTCGAGGCGCGCCTGTGCTCTCAGGGGCATGGGCGGATGCATCACGCCGCCGTAACGAGGCTACAATCCACCTCTACGGCCACACTTCTGTGCAGGAGTTCGACAGAGAGGATCAATAATCCCTTGCTGGGTTTGTATTGCACGAGAATGCCCTCCATGCCTGTCAAGGGACCCCGCAAAATGCGTACACGCTGCCCCTCCCGCAGGAATGGATGAGGCATCACCCGTAGGCGAGCCTGTAAGACTTTCCGAATGGCATCGATCTCCGCGTCCGGCACGATGCTCAAGCAATTCCATTGCTCTCCTAAGATACGCACCAGGCCCCTGGCTTTTCGGATATCGATGTAGCTCACCTTGTCGATGACGTGACGGAGAAAAAGGTAGCTACGGAACATCGGTACGCAGACGAGATGACGCCTCCCTGACCGCGATGACCACATTTCGACCTGTGGCAGGAAGAGGTGATAACCTTTGGCGGCTAGCTGGTCGAACACCAATTGCTCACAATGGCTCTTGGTATACAATGCATACCACTGAGCGTGGGATTCCCCTGCGAGGGCCGCCTGCCCCTCGGTCTGCGGGCCGATCGCGCTTGGATTATGCCAACCGATCGCTGGCAAGGCTCCGCCCCCTTCGATTTATGACCATTTTCGAAGCCTAAGCATGCTGTAAACCTTCAAACCCTGAAACCGTAAACGCCCGCCCCCACATGTCAGCCGGAAGGACACAGGGGCAAGCCCCAACACATCACCGCTCTCAGCCGCCTCCTCAGGAGGGCAAAGTCGAAAAGGCGCCTCTGCCTCCACGGATACACGGCGTTACCTGTGTACGGCTCATTTCCACCGCGATGCAAATTTGCAAGGCCTGCAAGGGGACTAACAGCATCACCCGCGGTTCTGGCCGAAGAATGCCGGTCAGGCCTCGAAGTGGACCGTGGACGACCTCGACATATTCACCTTCGGTCTGATAGTCAACCCGTTCGAGTGCCAACCCGGCATCGCTGAGTTGGCGTAGCAGGCGCATTTGGTCTTCCGGAATGATCAACAGTTCGCCTGCCGCCTGGCTATCTTCGACAAGGCGCATCACCCCTGGCAGACTGATCAACTCCAAATGGGCATACATCTCCAGATAACACCGCACAAAGACGTACCGTGGGAACAGCGGGATGGCAGCCTGTCGCTTCCCCTTCTTCGCCCGCCGCCACACCGTGGTCCAGGGGAGATAGGCCTGAAATCCTTTGTCCAATAACCGCTCGTAAACCGCCCGTTCATGGTAATGGCGAGTGTAGAGTACATACCATTTCATAAGTCCTCGTCTGATCTGTCGCCTGAGGAGACATGGCGCATCATTTCGCGGTCATTCCGAGCGAGTCCGAGCTAGGCAACGTCGCACGAAGGTCTCGAGTCGGCGATTAAAGCGGGCGGGGTCTTCCACGAACGGGAAATGCCCGGTCTCTTCCCAGATCTCAAATTCCACTTCCGCCAGTCCTTCCGCCACGGATCGCGCCAGATAAGGGGGGGTAAATAGGTCATTCATACCCGCGATCACCAGCGCTGGCGCTCGAATGTCTCCGAGCTTGCCGGTGAGATCAGCGGCCAGACAGGCCGCCCACGTATAGGCGACGGCTTTCGCCTGCTGTTCCATGGCGAGCCCCCGTAAGCGGTCGGTCTCTGGCGTATGGCGGTCGAGATAGGTCGTCGGCAGCACATATCTGAGGAAGAGCTCCGTGTGGCTCGCCATCTCGCCTCGTTCAGCCAACCGAAACAAGCGATCGACTAGGCTCCGTGTGTGTTCGCTGGGGTGGCTCCATGGGCTAATCAGAATCAATCCGCGCGCCATCCATGGATCGTTCAGCGCCATATACATCGCGACCGCAGCCCCCATCGAGACACCGACCACAAACACTGGCCCTGCGTGTAGTGCTGCCAAGAGCGTTTGCACATGGCTCGCCGCCCGCTCAAGCGAAAACTCATGCGGTGGCCAGGTCACCTCACCGTGCCCCAGGAGATCAATCGTGATCACACGGTATCTACGGTAGAGGGAAAGGCGCTGATGATGCCAAAGGCGACGGTCCGTCGCCACCTGATGGATGAATACCAACGGAACGCCATGTCCCTCCACGTCATACGCCATCGCATGTGCGTCCATCGGTAGAATCGCCACACTGTCACCGACGCGCTAGGCTTCACGCACCAATCGCCGCGACCGTCACATCAACCGCATCTGACCCATGTCGCTCATATACTCTTCGCCGATCACGCTGTCTTTATGACCGCCCACGCTTTCGCGCAGTCCTCGGCCGTGGCCGAATCAGCTGTGGACTCTGGTGCCGCCTGTTCAGGTCGCTGCGCCTTTAATCGCCTTTGCAGCGGCGCACCGTGGAAATGGGCTGCCTTTGCGAGAGCCGGGTCTGTCATTTCAAACCTTCTCTCGCGGCTACCGATGTTTCAGGGTGGGGGTGTCCTGCTATTCGAGCAAACTCTTCTGAACTGCTGAGCATAGCGACGTACAGCAACACCATGATCTTACGTGGAACCGATGAGAAAGGAGGGCTCCCCCTTTTCAGGGGCAGACCTCGGGGGGAGTGAGCAAAAGAAATGCCGGTAGAGGGATTTACGCCCATTGGCCGCGTTCTCTAGGGCTACTGTAGCGGGTTAGCAACTTCATCGACGGCCAGAGGTGCGAGCGCTCTCCGGCACAGAACGTCTCATTTCTGAGACTTGGATAGCTGAGGACATACGGAGGCTTCCTGAAATTGCATTTCTTGGGGGCTATACCAATATTGAGATTTAATTCTCCAATTCGAAACAAATGTCTCAGAATCGTGACATTTTCTGACACACAGACGATACCGACCAGCATAGAAAGCCTCTCATTTACGTTCTGCCGCACCCGAGTACGATGGGTTCTCCCAGGCTGAAGGAACCAACTGCGATAGCGCCTCACTCTGTCACCGCCCGCGACCGCCGAATGCTCTTCCTTAAATCTTGGGTGCAGAAGCGGACGCTACTGTCACTCGCTCCATCGACGCTCGATCTTCCGTATGTCATAGCCATGCCGGAAACTGCTTGGGCGCATGCCAACCTGCGAGCCATCGGTTAAAAGCCGGAGCGTAATCCTCCTGTGCGCTCCAGATCAAGACGCTGGCCCTCTACCGATGAGGTAATATCTTCCTTGTAGACGAGGATTTCGATGCGCCGGTTCTTCCGCCGTCCCTCGCGAGTGCGATTGTCCGCCAGGGGAGCGCTGGCCCCATAGGAGACGGCGGTGACACGCATCGGATCGATCCCTTTATAGCCGATCAGATAGCGTGCCACACTCACTGCCCTTTTTTGCCCTAACTCGAAGTTATAGTCCTCGGCGCCGATATTATCGGTGTGACCAGCCACGACGAGTTGCGCCTCGTCCATGCCCTTCAGTTCAGCCATGAACCGATCGATCTGCCTCTGCGCCTGAGGGGTTAACAGGGCTGAATCGAAGTCGAAATGCGCGCCATCTCGCAGCGTCAATACGAAGCGCCGTTCCAAGCGGAGGTTATCGAGGCGATCCAAGGCTCTGTCGGCTTTCCCACTCACTTGGATGACCTGCGCCTCATGCTGGCCGAGGCGCGCCTCCACATCAGCCACACGTCCGGAGAGAGGTCCCATTTGCTCCTGGACCCATCCACGAGTCGCCACGCACCCTGGAGCCCCGAGCAGCACCAGGGTGCTCGCGGAATACAGGAAGAGCTTTCCCTTGTGGCCTAGCCATTGTCCGAGAGCCATATTTCCTCCCTTGAATGTCTGAAGAATGTCGTGACAGTGCACTGCGAGGTAGCAACCGCCTGTTCTCCTCTCGCGCTTGCCCTCTTCCAGCCGACCCGGCGTGACGCTCATGGCTCCTCCTCCTGCGGTGAGGCAAATGTTTGACGCCTCCCCACCTCCAGCACCAGCAGCGGTTTATGGGGTTGGCGGATGTCCCTCCGCTATGGAAGGCTGTGCCACCATCACCGAGGCTCACGACGACGGTCCAGGCAGCGAAGGATCGGCGATCTTGACACAAGCTACGAAGATGGCCAGGGTCCTGTGCAATGAGCAGGCCAGAATGGGCTAGGGGCAATGTGCACAATGGAAGGGCTCTGCCAGATCTTCAGCCAGTATTTGTGGGCAAAACCCGACACTCTTGTCGGCTTTTATATACAGACTGACCCACACCGACATTGGGGAGTAATAGTGCTTGCCTTGGCAGGGTGGGCGTGGTGCGAGGCCAGTGAGGCGGCCGTAGGTGATCAGGGGGGATCGATGGGTTGGCCCAGCCGAGCCAACCCTGCGGGGCTCAAGATGATTTCACTCGGAGACGTCTTTGAAAGTGCTGGGGTCCAGTCCGTACTTCCGTAGCAATTTATACAACTCGGCGCGATGCCGCCCGGACAACTCCGCGGCACGCGACACATTGCCTCTGGTGGCTGTTAGAATCTGGATGAGATAGGCCCGCTCGAATGCCGCCCGCGCCTCTTTGAAAAGCGGCAGGGGGGATTTCGTGGGTTGAACTGAAGGCCGGCCCAACAGCAGGAGATCGGAAGTGATTAGGCCATGCGTGGCTAATACCACGGCCCTCTCGACGACGTTCGCCAGTTCACGCACATTCCCTGGCCAACTATAGAACAAAAGCTGTTGCATCGCCTCGGGGGCAAAGCCCTCCACCTCCTTTTGCATGACTCGACTAAACTGTCGCAAGAAGTGATGCGCTAATAAGGGGATGTCTTCCTGACGCTCCCGCAATGGCGGAAGCGTAATGGGAATGACATGCACCCGATAATAGAGATCCTCGCGAAACCTTCCCCGGCCGACAGCTTCCCATAAGTCTTGATTGGTGGCAGCGATGAGGCGAAAATCCACCTTCGTGGGCTGGCCTGCTCCTAAGGGATAGAACTCTTGCTCTTGGAGGACACGCAGGAATTTGACCTGCAGGGCAGGCGGCAGTTCGGCGATCTCATCCAAAAACAGGGTGCCGCCATCAGCTTGGCGTAGGAGGCCGCGCTGTGCCTGATCGGCTCCAGTATATGCGCCTTTGACATGGCCAAACAGCTCATTCTCCAGGAGCCCCTCGGGAATCGCCCCACAGTTGATCGCGATAAACGGGCCGCGAGCCCGTCGGCTCATGGCATGGATGGATTTGGCAATGAGCTCTTTGCCGGTCCCGCTTTCGCCATACAGACAGACCGTCGAGTCGCTCGTGGCGATTTGTGCCACTTGACCCAGTACATGGTGCATTTTCGCGCTCGAGGCCACGATGTTATCCGGATGATAGCGTTCACGCACAAGAGAGCGGAGTTGCTCGACCTCACCGCGCAATCGGCGGACTTCCAGCGCCTTCTCGATGCGGTGTAAGAGATCCTTCGGATCGAACGGTTTGGTGAGATAATCGTACGCGCCCTTCTTCGTGGCCTCCACGGCACTGGCGATGCTGCCATGGGCGGTGAGGATGATCACCGGAAGATGGGGGTGGAGCAGCAGCAACTTTTCGAGCAAGTTCATGCCATTCATCCCATCCAACTTGAGATCGACGATGGCCATATCGTAGATTTCTTCTTGCGCCAGCGCTAACGCCTGCTCCCCCCCTCCTGCCAGAGCCGCCTTATACCCCGCTGACTCAAGCCGAACCTTCATCAAGGTCAGCAGTCCCTGATCATCGTCAACGACGAGGATTTTCTCGCCTGGCATCGCCTTCCTCAACGCAAGAGCTCACGCTCTTTCTTGTCGATTTCGAGGTCGATCTCGCGCGACCGCTGCAACTGCCCGCGCAGCTTGCGAATCATGGCCTCTCGTGTACGCAGCTCGGACCGCAGCCGCCGTTGGGTCTCCTCGAGAAAGGACTGTTCAGTGATGAACGCGACCAACAGCTGTCCCTGCGACGTCCATGGACTGTCCGGATAGCGAGTCTGGAGCTCTTCAACGTAGAGCCGTGCCTTGCGTGCATCGCGGTAAGGGCTGTCGGGATAAGCATACACGAAGGCCAAATTGTATAAGGCGAGGTCACATTTTATCCAGCCGCCGCAGCGCTCAAGCTGCCGTTGATTCTCAGCCAGAAAGCCGGCGTAATTCCCAGAGGCCATCACCCGTTGGGGCGGAAAGGACTCGGAGGTCCAGATGCGGGCGGTCTGCGATGATACGCAGCCCGTGAGGAGCAGCCCTAGGGTCGCTATGTGCCACAGGGCGCTCGACAGCGTGCGAAGCTTTGGCCTACGACACTGCATGGCGCGCCCCCTCACGGCTGAGGGCGAGTGGAGCCGGCAGCGAAGAAGCCGGTTCCACGATGCCGCTGCACCCTGCATGTTGATCCCCGCCAGGCACAGGTAGGACGATGACGAAGGTCGACCCCTTCCCCACTTGGCTCTCAACCCAAATTCGGCCACCATGGGCCACGACGATATGCTGCGCAATCGCCAAGCCTAGGCCGGTGCCTCGATGGTTCGCCTGCTGATGCACGGGACCCTGGTGGAATTTGTCGAAAATCCGTTCCAGCTCTTCCGCCGGAATGCCCACCCCAGTGTCCGACACCCGGATTTCGATCCACCGATCGTGTTGAGCGTTGTCCTCTTGCAGGGAAGCCGACACCCGAACGAGGCCCCCGTCCGGGGTAAATTTCACGGCATTGGTCAAGAGGTTGTCGAACACCTGTTGCATCCTGGCCTCATCAACGGATACGAGGGGCAAGGGCGTGGGGCAGAGGACCTCCAAGCGAATCCCTTTCCGCTGGGCCATGAGTTGTACCATTTGGGCGCTGCGGTCCAGTAGGGCCGATAAGTCACTGGGCACGCGGAGGTATTCCATCATCCCCGCCTCCATTTTCGAAAGATCGAGGACAGAGGACAGGAAATAAAAGAGTCGTTCACTATGGTTGCGCACGACTTCGATGATTTGCCGTTGGGCAGGGGAGAGAGGGCCGGGAATTTCCTCCCAGAGGAGGGTCGTGCCTTCACGAATCGCGGTGAGCGGCGTGCGGAGTTCATGAGAGATGTGCGCGATGAAATCCTCTTTCATCTCGTCAAGCTTGGCCAATCGCAATGCCATCCAGTTAAACGCTCGCGCGAGTTCGGCGACTTCTGTGGGGCTTTGGATATCAAGGTGACGCTGGAATTCGCCCTTACCCACGAGGCGGAGTTCCTGCGCCAAGCTTTTCAAGGGGCGGCTGACCCGGCGGGCGTTCACAAAGGAGAGCAGTACGACAACGGCGATGCCGCCAAACGTGGACCAACTGACCACCGTGGTCGCAAAGGCGGCTAGGTCACGCGCGGCAGCGGTCTTGCGGGCGATCTCCCCCTCTCGGAACCGAATGAGGTCGTTGATGGTGTTGGTGATGCCAGCACCGATTTCGCCTTTAACGTGCTGCCAGGTACTCTGGGGCGCTAGAGCCGTGGCGAGCGCGTCCTGATACTGGCCATACAGGGTTTTGACGTGTTCGAGGAGGTCGCGTTCATGGGGAGTCTCAGCCAAGGCAGCCAGAGTCTCTATCGTGCTGTCGATCTCCCGGCTGCCCTCGGTGAAGTGCTGATACAGTGTCTTATCTTGCAGGAGGACGTACTTTTCGGCCTTGCGCATCTGCCCGAGAAAGACGCGCAAAAAATGCTTTCCCGCCTCGATACTGGCACCATCTCGGGACGAAATCTCGGCATTAAGGCGGGCGAGGTGGTGAAGATGTGAAAGGGCATAGACATTCACCACTATGATCAACGCGATCAGCGACAGTTGGGCGACGATGATGCGCCAGAAAATGGTCAACCGCACGAGCCTCTCCTCACGGGGTGCTCATCCACGACAACCTACGCTCACACACAGATGGTTATTTCGTCCCGCGCGTTTGATCAAAGCCAGTGGTTTGAAAAATCTCATTAAAATATAGATGATTCTCTTCGCCTGTCAACGTGCTGGTGCTGACGCCACAGTATGATAAGATGCTGACCGTCCCTTGAGCGGTGTTGTAGGCATGATCATATCGCATCATCACAGACCCGATGATGTCGGGTGCCAGGGATGCCAGGGCGGCAGATCTCGGCGGCGAGGGGAAGCCCATGGCACGATGTTATCTATGTCCTGAAGAGGGACCGTAAATGCGATTCTTTGGCTTTGGGAAAAAGCGACCGCCCCCCGTTTCTGGGGCGTCGACATCTCCAGCGCTCCCTGCAAGCGACGCAGGGCATACCGCGCCAGTGCTCCAAGAAATCGTGGTGTATGGCACCACCGATGGTACCCGCTGCCGGCAGCTCCGGGCTTTACTCGAGAAGCAGGGGTACACCTACAAAGATGTGAGGGTCGATGCCGACCTCGGCACTCGTGCCTGGCTGCAACGCACCACGGGTGACGACGCCCTCCCTAAGGTGTTCATAGGAACGCAGTGTTATGGCGGCCTCGAAGATATCCAGGTGCTTGCCTTCGATGGTAGACTCCAGCGCTTGGTGCATGGGGAAACACTTCAGGATGGTCCGGAAGACGACGTGGCGGCCCTGAAGAAAGATCTAAACGCGGTCTCGATGATCACCTTGCTGCGCCAGGGAGAGATCTTGACCATCCGGGAAGGCGGCATGGAGACCGACGCGTGGGCTGAGCCGATGGCCAATCCACCGACCGTCTACTACGAAGGCTCGCCTCGTCCACTGACCGAGTTAGAACGCATCGTCGAGGACATCCTCACGCGCCTCAAAGATGGGGAAATCGAGGTGCATTGGAAAGAAAAAGATTAAGCTCTTACCCTCCTGTGGCGATGTACGGCCAGCCGCTTCAGCCGACGAGCCCGTACTCTTGAATCTTCTGGTCAAACGCTTTGAAAACGCGCTGGCGCAGTTCAGTCCAGAACTCCGGCGTGATAAAGTGCGGCAATTTGACATGGGGATTCGGTGTATAGGTCCGTTCTGGCAAGGTGTAGTCGTCGAGCGTCGTCCCTTGGCGCCGCTCCAACAAGAGGCCACGCAGATATGTGCGCATCGTGGCGTGGTACATGTCATCCCGCGTCAGCGTCACGCCATACATGTCCCGGAACGCTGGGACGATGTGCTCATCTGGCGTGCCAGCGAACTTGCAAAGGCCGATCAGATCGTCGCGCGTGTAATAGATGCCGCGATTGACGATGGCGTCTTCCCAGTAGTCCATATCGGTCTTCCCTTCGAAGACCAACAATAGGAAAGTCCGCATCGACATATGTCCACCGGCGATGGCGAATGGGTAGCCGGGGTTGGTTTCGGGTAAATAAGCTGGCAGCTCTAAGCCCTTGCATTCCATGGCGTAGGAGGTCTCACCGAGGGATCTGGCCAGCCGCCTCACTCCCCGGCCAATGTCGGGTGCCCGCCCCGCCGCCGTCTCGCGAATCCAGTGGCAGGCTTTCTCGAAATCGCCAAAGGTCATGCCGTCGAAGATCGGCGTCTTCGGATGCCGGGCGTTGTACTCCATGATGTAGCCCAGCGTCACTCCCAGACTGATGGAGTCGAAGCCGAGTTGATCGACCAGTTCGACGATTTCTAGCGCCTGATGTTGATCGTAGATGCCCAGGTTCACGGTCAGCAAGTCGAGCGGTTCATAATCGAATTTGGTGTAAAATTTCCCCGCCTTGCGCTTACCATTCTCTGGGATGGCTTCGTAGACGTTCTTATGGCAGGCGATGCCGCACTGCCAGCACGACTCGTCCTTGATGACGAAGTTCGGCTCGAAAGCATCGCGATACAGGCTCTTCGGGCCGTCGCCGCCGTCCGGCCAAAAATTTTTCTCCGGCAGGGCTCCCAACGGATGCAACCCGTGGATGTTCCGCCACGTGCCGCCCAAGCCATTGCCCTTATGGGCATCGCGATAGTTGCGGGAGCCGGCGCCGCGGGCGATCTCTTTGTTGGCAGCGAGGACGGCCGGCGGCAATTTGCCTCGGTCTGGATCAGGGGCTTGGGCGACAATCGCCACGATATTCTTCGAGCCCAGCATCCCTCCCATGCCGCCGCGTCCGGCGAAGCGCGGTTTGCAGTCGCGCGAGCGCGTCTCATTGGTCGTGCTACAGGCGATCGCCGCGTAAAAGTTCGTCTGCCAGTGTTCGCCACTCGGGCCAAGCGCTGCGACGTGGGCGCCTGGATGACGATCGACCAGCATCATGATTTTCTCATGGGTCGTGTGGCCGAGGAGGTCAGCAGCGTCTTCGAGCGATAACACCGGGCGATCATGTTCGCGGCGGATGAGCACATAACTGGGCCGAGGCGCTCGTCCGAGGAACAGCACTTCATCCAGTCCTGCCGCCAGCACTTTGCGCCCGAAATCGCCGGAAGCCGCCGACCACATGGGTAGGGGTATGCCGTTGTTGGCCACCTTAAGGGGGCTGTAGGCGGAGAAGAAGACGCGCAGACCGGTCATGACCTCGGTGCCTGAGAAGGCTCCTAGGTTCATTATGAGCGGGGATTCCGGGTCATAGGCCACGGTGACGCGATAGCGTTCCAATAACTTAAAAGCACGCCCAATCCCTCCCAAGAAATCCTCGACATCTTGACAGGGCAGCTCTTCGAACACGAATTCGCCGCGATCGAGACGAATCGTGCAGCGGCGATAGCGGTAATCGGTGATCTGTTTGGCCTCCTGCATGACGTCCGACCACATCGGAATACCCCCTTTTTCTCTTCGGTAGCATCGTCTGCTGGACTGGCGAGGATGTTGGGGCATCTAGCTGCCAGATGCTCGTTTCCTATCATACCAATTCTTGCGCGCGCTGCCTACTTCTCTCAACTCAACCCCACCTCGCGGCGTATGTCTGCGACTAGGGCGGCAAAATCACGATGGTTTCCGGTGAGATCCTCGGCCAGCAGTTCGACCTCATGCGGTCCACGCGCACCCAACCCAAGCGCGATGGCACGCTGAATCTGAATCTGCTCCCAGACCCCCTTCGACGTAACCCGCTGCCATCGCCCGAAAGCTTTGATCAGACCCAACGCAACGACATCGGTAGCGATCGGATCGCCGCTGGCGAGGATCAGCTGGGTCGACACCGCTTCTCCGGACCATGGTCCGCCATGGACTAGACTTTGCAGGCCATCGACGACGTACAGGTGCGGATGAACGGCAGCGTTCAACTCTGCCACTGCCGCCTCCCAGCCGGAGCCATACATCCACGGTTTATTTTTGCCATGCACACAGCCTACGGTATTCTTCAAGGCACAGCTATAGCTGGCATTGCGGTGGGTCTTGATCACCGGCAGGCTGATGAGGCGCTGCGCTTCGTAGGCAGCTTTGGCGACATACACGGTCGTGGTATATTCCGCCTGCGGCAAGCGCACCTCCACCCACTCGCCCTCCTCGAACGCGAGGGCGTCTGCACCCAGCGTTTGCGCTGCTTGCGCGATGCCCGTCTGCTCCAGGTGCCGCCGCGTCGGCAAGGCCATCACCGCCGACATATCGCCCACCGCCAGGGACGCCGGTTGGTGCGCACGCACCACCGTGCCCACGGCCTGAATGACGCGCGGATCGGTGGTAATGGGGGGAGCCCCGCTGCCGACGGCGTTGGGTTTCAGCAGCACATGAGTGCCGGCAAGTTGCAGCTTGCCGATGCCGCCGATCAGCTCGAGGGCGCGCTGTACCATCATTGGAATGTCTGTCCCATGCACGACGGCCACGAGGCTCTTGCCATCCACGCGAAAGGCATTGCCCGCCAGCGGCGGCGGTGGCACCGATTGCGCCTTGGGAGAGAAGAGAATCTGGTAGAGCATTTGGCGGCAGGCCGGGATCGCCAATCCCAATGCCGCCAAGCCGGCTAAAGAGAAAAGCACGCGGCGCGTGAGTGTCATCTGGCCTGGGCCTCCGCCACCGTGAACAGCTCGGTCGTACGTGTATTGCGTGCCACCACCCGCCCAGCTTTCAGCACCCAGAGCTTTTCCGACTGCTCGGTAATGGCCTGGATGGCATCCGAGGCGTCCAAGACCACCAGGTCGGCGCGACAGCCCTCCGCCAAACCATATCGCTCCAGCCCGATGGCTTGCGCTGGATTGACGGTGATGAGATCGAGCAACCAGGCCATCTGCTCGAGGTTGCCTAGATGCGCCGCCATGGCGGTGATCAGCGCCTGTCGGAGCAGGTCGGGATGGCCGTAGGGCGTGAAGGGATTAACGATGTTGTTGGTGGAAATCGACACATTCACGCCGGCGGCGCGCAGCTCTTCGATGCGGGTGACGCCGCGCCAGGCATGCTTGTCGGCGCGGCCTTTGACGTGCATCTCCGTGGCGGGCAAGCTGATGACAGCGATGCCAGCTTCGCGGAGTTTATCGATGACGCGGGCGCGATGCTCGGGCTCCAACAGATCGAGGGTGCACAGATGGCCGAGGGTCACCCGCCCTTGCAGGCCGCGGACGATGGTCTGCTCAGCGATATAGTCGCAGGTAAGCCGCGCTGGATCGTCGCCGGAATCGGCATGAAAGTCGAGGGGGACACCGGCCGCTTCCGCCGTATCGAAGAACCAATCTATGTGACGGCGCTGGTCGTCATCCATATACGGACATCCGCCGAGCACCGGTAACCCCATGTGCAGCGCCTCTCGCAGCAAGTCCTGCGTGACCCCGTCGTGGAAAATGCCCTCCTGTGCGAAGGCGATGAGCTGGAGATCGAGCACCCCGGCGAATTCCGTTTGCACTCGCTGCAGCGCCTCAACGCCGCGCAATTCGACATAGGCATCGATTTCAACATGGGCGCGCATGGTCGTACACCCGTGCCGAATCGCCAAGAGCATCACCCGGCGGGCGCGCTCGTAAATATCTTCAACGGTAAAGGCCTTCTTCAACTCCGCCACCAGCACCTGAGGGGTCGGCCCACCACGCCGCACTCCCGCCGTGCGGTCGGCGACAAACGCCTTGTCAGGGTGAATGTGGGACTCGACAAATCCAGGCAAGACGAGTTTGCCGGTGATATCGATGGTGTTATGGGCAGGGGCGGAGACTTTGGGGGCGATCTGTCGGATGCGCCCCTGCTCGATGGCTAAATCGCGTTGGCTCCCCGCGATGATCCCGCCCTGGAGGATCAGATCATCCATGGCACTTCCCCTTGCGAACCGCGCCGCTTAAGACACCGTCACCGCGCGCATTCTCCCCATCTGCCGTCCTCTTTCAGTATTTCCCGGGCTTTTCTTCGATTCCCTGCATGGTCAGCTGGATCAACGAAGACCTCTCGTCCCCACCCCCAGGCGTTCTCAATGACACCGTATCCCCGACTCATTGGTGAGTGCCGCCAACGTCCACCCCGACGCTATTGGGCACGGATGATCCGCGTCCCCTTTTCTCGTCGGCCGCTCAAGCGCTTTGCGTTCGGCGTCGTCTGGTTCCTCCTTAGTACCATGTCTCCCCGGCGAAGACAACGGAAAAGCTGCGATCAACGACGTGCCCGCAGTCGACCGTTGGTTTGCGCACTCAGCGGGGAAAAAGAAGTTCGATGCTGGTCGAAAGCCTCTATAATAGAGGTTACCTGACGACGTCACAGGCCCGACCTTGGGCAGCAGCGCCGATTTGGCGGGGTTGGGAGTGCATGGCATATCGCCAACAGCCGGCTATCACAGCACCACCGCAGGAAGGGGGAACGGCATGGAACGCCGACGCTTGGGACGTACTGAGCACCTGAGCAGTGTGGTCATCTTCGGCGCCGCTGGAGTAGGCATGGTCGACGAGGCGACGGCGGCTACGGCCCTCGACCGCGCCTTTGCGGCGGGGGTGAATCACATCGATGTGGCGCCCACCTACGGCGAGGCCGAATTACGGGTTGGCCCCTGGCTGGCGCAGCACCGGCAGAACATCTTTTTAGGATGCAAGACCAGAGAGCGCACGAAGGAAGGCGCCGCGAAGGAACTGCGGCGTTCTTTGGAGCGGCTAGGGACCGACTACGTCGATCTTTATCAATTGCATGCCGTTACCGATCTGGAGACCCTCGAAGCCACCCTCGTCCCCGGCGGCGCGCTTGAAGCCGTTATGGAGGCCAAAGAGGAGGGGCTCCTGCGCTACATCGGCATCACCGGGCACGGTCACCAAGCTCCGGCCGTCTTTATCGAAGCCTTGCGTCGCTTTGATTTCGACACGGTGATGTTTCCCCTCAACCCGGTGCTCTATGCCAATCCTGTCTACCGTCGCGATGCGCAGCGGCTGTTGGCGTGCTGTCGGGACAACGATGTGGGGGCGCAGATCATCAAGTCGGCGGCCAAACAACCTTGGCCCGATGCCGAAGTGACGCGGCGGGTCATGCGCATGCCACCAGCCGAACTCCGGGTGCGATGTCCTTACACCACGTGGTATGAACCCCATGACCAACAGGAAGCCATCGATCGCGCCGTGTGGTTTGCGTTGTCGCAACCCGGCGTGACCGCCATCGCCAGCGCTGGGGACGTGCGCATTTTCGAGCGCGTCCTCGATGCCGCGCGCCGTTTGCGCCCGTTGAGCGAGGCTGAGCAGGAAGCCGTTATCGCGGCCGCCGATCCAACCCGGACGATTTTTGTGTGACCATCATCGTGAAGCGTTTTGACAACCCGTC
>Ga0209172_10000884_pt1 | contig 73889 bp, 57 predicted proteins | sample LarsenN4metaG_FD_184113 | JGI IMG/M metagenome (GOLD analysis project Ga0209172, IMG submission 184113) | Hot spring sediment bacterial and archeal communities from British Columbia, Canada, to study Microbial Dark Matter (Phase II) - Larsen... ... | reverse complement strand
AACAGGACCGTGAAACGAGACCGCGCCAATGATATTGCCCACCCAAGGGCGAGAAAGTAGGTCAACACCAGACCCCCCAATCAACAAAGCCCGCTGATTCACCAGCGGGCTTTGTGCGTTTACGGCGCCTCTACCTAACTCCGACCGCGCAAGCTCATGCGCTGTTAGCATACGGTATGCTGTACTTGCATCACGGCAATCGTCCCGAGCGCCTCGCCGCCAGGCTGGCGGCGGTATTGCGCGACGACCCGCTGCCGCTCTTCGAGATCGACACCGTGCTCGTGCCCTCGACCGCGCTGGCACGCTGGCTCGGCTTCCGGCTCGCCGATGGCTTGGGCATCGCGACCCAAGTGCGCGCTGCCTTCCCGGCGGCTTACGTCTGGCAACTTTTTGGCAGTGTCCTGCCGGACGTGGCGGCACACAATCCGTTCGACCGCGAAACGATGCAGTGGCACTTGTTGCGGCTGCTCGGCGAGAGCCACGCGACAGAGATCCATCATTACCTCGAGAACGACGACGGCACGCGGCAGTTCGAACTGGCGCAACAGCTCGCCAGCCTGTTCGACCGCTACCTGGTCGAGCGGCCGGACTGGCTCGCGGCCTGGAGCGCAGCTCGTCGGCTCGGACTTGGGCCGGACGAGTCCTGGCAGGCCGCTCTGTGGCGCGCACTGCTCGACGCTTTGCCCGAGGTGGCGGCGGAGCACCCGCGCGAGCGCTTCCTGGCGACCTTGCGCGAGCACCCTGAGGCACGAGCGAGGCTGCCGCGCCGCCTTTCGCTGTTCTGCGTCGAGGCGATGCCGGCGCTCTACTGGGAGGTGTTCGTCGCCCTCGCAGCCTGGATCGACGTGCATGTATTCGTGCTGGCGCCCTGCCGCGAATACTGGGGCGATATCGAACGCTTGCGCGAGCGCCTGCGTCTCAAGATCGAACGGCCGGAGGCGGCGATGCTCTATGAGAGCGGTCATCCGCTGCTCGCCTCACTGGGACGTGCGCGCCAGCATGCGGTGGTGCGCCTCGCCGATGCGGTAGCACAGGCGGCGTGCCGGGAAGACGAAGAATTCGTCCTGCCTGCCACCACCTTGCTGGGAACCCTGCAACGCGACATCCTCGAATTGACGACGAGCACGGCCTCGCCCGACGCCACGTTGCAGATACACGCCTGTCATGGCGCACAGCGCGAGGCGGAAGTGCTGCACGACCGTCTGCTCGAGCTTTTCGAGCGCCTGCCGGATCTGGAGCCGGCCGACATCCTGATCCTGACCCCCGACGTCGAGACCTACGGCCCGATCGTCGCCGCGGTTCTGGAAAACGCGCCGCGAACACGGCGGCTGCCCTGCACGGTGGCCGACCGGCCGCTGGCCGCGCTGCCGCTGTGGCGGGCATTGCGGCAATTGTGTGTCGTCGCCGCGGGCGATCTCGATGCCGAAAGCGTGCTCGCTTTGCTGGAAGAGCCGGCGCTCTCCCGCGCCTTCGAGATCGGCGATGAGGATTTGCCCCGCCTGCGTGACTGGGTGGCGGCCGCCGGCATCCGTTGGGGCATCGATGGCGCGACGCGGGCACGGCGCGGGCTGCCGGCAGATGACGCCTTCGGCTGGCGTGTTGGCCTCGAACGCCTGCTGCTCGGCGTCGCTTTGCCGGATGCGCCGGAGCGTCTCTGGCAGGGCCGGTTGCCGGTGCCGGGCATCGAAGGCGAAGGCGCGGCGCTGCTGGGGCGTTTCGCGCAGTTCGCCGAGGTGTTGTTCGATCTGCATGCGAAACTCGGCGCTGGCAAGACGGCACCCGAATGGTGCGCGTTGCTGAGTGAAACGTTCGAGCGCTGCCTCGCCCCGGACGAGACAGAAGAGGCGCAGGCGCAGCGGCTGCGCGAAGCCCTGCGGCAGATCGGGGAAAGGGCCGCGACCGCCCGCTGCACCACCCGGCTGCCGCTGGCGGTGCTGCTGCGCGAGCTCGACCGGCGCCTGGCCGAGCAGGCGCCGGCGCAGGCGTTCATGTCCGGCAGCGCGACGATCGCCGCCCTGCAGCCGGGACGCCCGGTCGCGGCGCGCGTCGTCTGCCTCGTCGGCATGAACGACGGTGCTTGGCCGCGTCCGCGGACGATCCCGGCGTTCGATCTGCTCTCGGCCCATCCGCGTCCGGGGGATCGCAATTTGCGCGGCGAGGAGCGTTACGCCTTCCTGGAAATGCTGCTGTGCGCGGGCGATGCGCTGATCGTCACCTACACCGGGCACGATCCGCGCAGCAATCTCGCCTTGCCGCCGGCGCCGCCGCTGGCCGAGCTGATCGACGTCGTCGCCGCGATGACCGGCAGGTCGGCCGAAGAGGTGGTCGTGCATCATCCCTTGCAGCCTTTCGCCACTGCCTATTTCAACGGGCAAGACAACCCCCTGTTCAGCTACGACGAGGAGCATTGCCCGCCGGCCGCACCACGGGCCGCGCCGGCCTTCCTGCATGTGGAGATGGCGCTCGAGGTGCCCGAAAACGTAGAGGTGGATCTCGCAGCGCTGCAGCGCTTCTTTGCCCATCCGCTCAAATACTTCCTGCGCGAGCGCTTGGGTCTCCATCTGGAAGAACGCGAGGCGCTGCTGGAAATTCACGAACTCTTCGTGCCCGACGCGCGGGAACGCTACCACTTGCGCGAGGCGCAATTCTCCGCACTGCAAGGTGGCCTGGCGCCGGAGGAAGCGCAAGCCTGGCTCCGCGCGCGCGGCGAGTTGCCGAGCGGTGTCGCGGGCGATCTCATCTCGCGGCGGGCGCGACAGGAGGCGTTGGGTCTCTGGCAAACGGCGCAGCCGTGGCTCGCGGCGCGGACGATCGAAAGCGTCGAGATCGACTACGCCGCCCACGGCGTGCGGCTCACGGGACGGATCGAGGGGCTGACCGAGCGGGGGCTGTGGCGGGTGCGGCATGGCCGGATGCGTGCGCAAGACAGGCTGCGGCTGTGGATCGATCATCTGCTGCTCAACGTGGCGAAGCCCGAAGGAGTGCAGCCGACGAGCATCCTGATCGCGCGGGATGCGACCCTGCAGCTCGGCCCCGTAGCGCGGGCAGAGGCGCTGCTCGACGATCTGCTGGCCTGGTACCGCGAAGGAGTGAAAAGCCCTCTGCCGTTCTATCCCGAAACCGCCTGGGCCTGGCTGGCGGGCAAGAGCGTGAAGCCGGCCTGGGAGGGCGATGCCTACCGCGACCGAAAAGGCGAGCGGGACGATGCCTATGTGCGGCTGTTTTTGCGCGACCGGACGGACGACCCGCTGGGCGAGGAATTCCAGCGACTGGCGATGGCGATCTTCGGGCCGTTGCGCGAAGCATTGAAAGTCGGCGATGGCTGAACGGCACACCACGGCGTTGACATCGCCTTTGGAGGTCGAATTGCGCGGCATGCGGCTGATCGAGGCCGGCGCCGGCACCGGCAAGACCTGGACGCTGGCGGCGCTCATGCTGCGCCTCTTGCTCGAAGAGAAAATCGAGATCGGCCAGATCCTCGTCGTCACCTACACCCGCGCGGCGAGCGGCGAGCTCAGGGGCCGCATCCGCAAGCGGCTCATCGAGGCCCTGGCCGCCTTCGAGACCGGATCGAGTCAGGATGAGTATCTTCAGGCGCTGATCGGGCGCCATGAGGTCACCGAGGCGAAAGCCCGGCTCAGGCTGGCGATCGAGAGCTTCGACACGGCGGCGATCTTCACGATCCACGGCTTTTGCCAGCGCGCGTTGGGGGAGGCGGCCTTCGTCGCCGGCCAGCCGTTCGAGCGTGAGCTGATCGCCGACCAGAGCGAGCTCTTGGCCGAGGTGGCGCGCGATGCCTGGCGCAAGCAGATGGCGGCGGCGACGCCGTTGTGGGCACAGTTCCTGATCGACACATTGCAGGGGCCGCGGGGGCTCGTCGCTCGGGTCAAGGATCATCTCGGGCGTGTCGGCGCGCAGGTGGCCATGCCGGAAGCCGTCGATCGCCTGGCCATCGAACGCGAACTCATGGCGAGCTGGGCGGACGCACGCGCGCTCTGGCAAAACGAGGCGGCGGCGCTGCATGCCTGGCTCAAGCGTGCGCGACTCAAACGCAACATCTATCCCGCCGCGAAGATCGACGGCGCGGTGGCGACGGCGACGGCTTGGTTTGCTGAAGACCTGCCGCTCCTGCCTCTGCCGGAGGAACTCTTTCTGCTGACCCGGCAAAAGATCGAGCAGGGGCGCACGAAGGAGAGCCCGGCGCCCGAGTCTCCGTTCTTCGTTGCGATGGAGGAACTCTGGCAGGTGGCCGAACATTTCCAGTCGGCCTGCGATCTGGCCTTGCGTCGCCTCGTCGCGGAATTCCTCGGCGAAGCGCGCGTGCAACTGGCGCAACGCAAGCAGCAAAGTGGCCTGCAAAGCTACGACGACCTGCTCATCGCGCTTGCGGCGGCGCTCGACGGGCCGGCGGGCGGCCGCCTGATCGAGAGCCTGCGCGCGCGTTACCGCATCGCGCTCATCGATGAGTTCCAGGATACCGATACGCTGCAACTTGCGATCTTCACGCGCGTCTTCGGCAGCGAGACGCATCCGCTGATCTTCGTCGGCGATCCGAAGCAAGCGATCTACGCCTTTCGCGGCGCCGACGTGTTCGCCTATCTCGCCGCGCGCGCGCGCGCCGATGCGATCCATGCGCTGCTCGACAACCGCCGCTCCGACAAGCCCTTGCTCGAGGCGCTGAATGCGCTGTTCGCCCGGCCGCTGCCCTTCCTGCTCGACGATCTGCCTTATGAGCCCGCGCGTGCGGCCGAGGCCGAGCGCACGCCTTGCGTGATCGAAGATGACGGCGCGCCGCTCACGCTGTGGACGATGGAAAAGCCGGCGGCGGCCAAGAGCTTCACCAAGGAGCTCGCCCATGCGATGGCGGCGGAGGCGGTCGCCAGCGACATCGCGCGGCTCTTGAAGCTCGCCGCCGAGGATCGGGCAAAGCTCGGCGAGCGGCGCTTGAGCGGCGGCGATATCGCGGTGCTGGTGCGCAAGCACCACGAGGGCGACCTCGTGCGCGAGGCGTTGAAGCGGCGCGGCATTCCTTCGGTCAGCGGCGGGGGCGGCAGCGTCTGGGCGAGCGAGGAGGCGGAAGAGATCGAGCGCTTCTTGCTCGCGGTGGCGCAACCGTCGCGCGAGGCGCTGGTGCGCGCGGCGCTGGCGACCGTGCTGCTCGGCGTCGACGCCGCGCAGCTTGCCGCTTGGCGCGAGGATGATCTCGCTTGGAGCGAGCGGCTGGAGCGCTTCCACGACGATGGCCTGCTGCTGCGTGAGCGCGGCTTCATGGCGATGTGGCGCCGTCTGCTGCGCCGCGAGAACGTCGTGGCGCGCGTGATCAGACGTCCCGACGGCGAACGGCGGCTGACCAACTACCGCCATCTGGCCGAGCTCTTGCAGGCGGCGGAACACCAGGCGGCACTCGATGCCGAGGGGCTCGCCCGTCACATTGCCGACCAGCGATCGGCCCCCGAAAGCGAGGAGAGCCTGTTGCGGCTGGAAAGCGACGCCGATCTGGTGCGCATCGTCACGCAGCACGCGGCGAAGGGGCTGCAATACCCGATCGTCTATTGCCCCTTCCTCTGGCTCGGGCCCGAGGAAAAGAACGACTGGCCGCTGCTCGCCCACCGGGACGGCGCGGCGCTGCTCGATTTCGGCTCGCCCGAGGCGCAGGCGCTCGCCCGCGTGGCGGAACGCGAGGCCGCGGCCGAGGAATTGCGTCTGGCCTATGTCGCGCTGACGCGCGCCGAGCATCGCTGCGTCGTGATCTGGGGCAAGACGAACAACTGCGCGCGCTCGCCGCTCGCCTGGCTGCTGTTCGGCCCGCGCGAGGCGGTGGACGGCGATCCCCGTGAGTGGCTGGCGCAGTGGCTGGAGTCGAACGATGAAAGCGGGGCATTGCGCGAGCTCGAAGCTCAGCTTGGCGGCGCGCTGAGAGTGCTGCCGCTGCCGACGGACGGCGTCGGCTCTCTACCCGTCGAAGCCGAACGCCCCGAATGGCAGGCGCGGCGGTTCGTCGGGCGGATTCCGCCGCCCTGGCAGGTGAAGAGCTTCTCCTCGCTCGCCGCGCGTCTGGCGGAAGAGGCGCAAAGCGCCGACCACGATGCCCTCATGCCGTGGGGTGCCGTCCCGCCAGCGCCGACTTTCCGAAGCGAGGTGGCGCCCGGCGGGACGTCCCACATTCCGTCAGCGCCGACTTTCGACGATATCCGGCAGTTCCCCCGCGGCGCGCGCGCCGGCAGCTGCCTGCACGCGCTGTTCGAGCGCATCGATTTCCAGCGCCCACAGACGGCCGGCCCAATTGCTGCCGCGGTGCTCGCCGAATACGGCTATGCCCCGGCGTGGCAGCCGGCGCTCGAACGGCTGGTGGAGGACGTGCTCGCCACGCCGCTCGCTCCGGCGGGGTTCCGGCTCGCCGACATCCCTGCTGCGGCGCGCATCGCGGAGATGGAATTCACTTTCCCGCTGGATTCTCCGGCGGGCCAAGCGGGCTACATGAAGGGCTTCATCGATCTGGTGTTTGAGGCCCATGGGCGCTGGTACATTATCGACTGGAAATCGAACGCGCTGGAGGATTACGGCCCCGCGTCCCTCGTCGAGGCGATGCGCTTTCATCGCTACGACCTGCAGCTCCGCATCTACGCGGCGGCGCTCAAACGCGCGCTCGCTTTGCGCGAACCGCACAGCGACTGGGAGACGGCTTTCGGCGGCGTGTTCTATCTCTTCCTGCGCGGCATGAAACCTGGCAGCAGTGAGGGCGTGTTCTTCGCCCGGCCGACGCTCGCCGAAATCGAAAACTTCCTCGACGGAGGAGTGGCGTGATGATGTCATCCCTGCCGGCGATCGTCCGCCAGCTCGCGCGTTTTCTCGGCGAGGGAGAGCCTGATGCGGAACGGGCCGCGGCGCTCGCCTGCCTGGCGACCGAGGAAGGCCATGTCTGCGCCGATCTCGATCTCGATGCCGGCTGGGGGCCGTGGGCGGCCGAAATGGATGCTGCCGCGCGCGCCGCGTTTCGCACCCGCCTGCCGCGGCTCTCGATCGTCGGCGGCGCGGAAGACTGGACGCCGCTGGTCTGGGACGGCCGGCGTCTCTATCTGCGCCGCTACTGGGATTACGAGCAGCGCGTCGCCGCCGATCTCATCTCACGGAGCGCGGAGGCCGAAGCGCCGCTCGCAGCGCTGGAGGAGCGACTGGCCGAGCATTTTGCCGATGCCGGCCAGCGGCATGCCGCGCGCGTGGCGCTGACGCGCCGGCTGGCACTGATCTCCGGTGGCCCCGGCACCGGCAAGACGCACACGCTGGCGCGCATCATCGGACTGTTGCGGACGGATCGGCCCGAGCTGCGCATCGCGCTCGCGGCGCCGACCGGCAAGGCAGCGGCCCGGATGGGCGAAGCCTTGCAGGCAGCAGGAGTGACGCTGGCGGAAGGCGCGAAGACGATTCACCGCCTGCTCGGCGTGCGCGGCGATGGCGGCTTTTGGCATGACCGCGATCGTCCGCTCGCCGTCGATGTGCTGGTCGTCGATGAGGCCTCGATGATCGATCTGTCGCTGATGGCGCATTTGCTGGATGCATTGCCGCGTCAGGCGCGGCTGATCCTGCTCGGCGATCGCGATCAGCTCGCCGCCGTCGAGGCCGGCGCGGTATTCGCCGATCTGTGCGACAACCCGCGGCTCGCCGGCTGCGTGGCGCTCTTGACGACGAACTTCCGCTTCGGTGCGCAAAGTGGCATCGGCCGGCTGGCGGAGCGTTTGCGCCAGGGCGATGCCGAGGGCGCGCTTGCGCTGCTGACGGCGGGCGGCGACGACCTCGTCTGGACGACGCGCGGCGACGGCCGTGCCCTCGTCGATGCCGCGCGCGAGGGCTATCGGGATTACCTGGCCGGCGTCGCCGAAGGGCGGGCGCCGGACGAGCTGTTCACCCGCTTCGACGGCTTTCGCGTGCTCTGCGCGCATCGTGAGGAGGCCGAGGTGATCAACCGCGCGCTAAGCGGCGATATGCTCCTGCCGCCGCCGGGCGCGCCGATCATGGTGTTGCGCAACGATCCGCTGCTGCGCGTGTTCAATGGCGACATCGGTTTGCTATTGAACGATCCGGCCGATGGGCGGCGGAAGGTCGCCTTTCCCGGCGAGACGATGCGCTGGATTCCCTTGAACCGGCTGCCGGAGTGGGCGCCGGCCTGGGCGATGACGGTGCATAAGGCCCAGGGCTCGGAATTTGCTCGGGTGCTGCTCGCGCTGCCCGCCGCCGTCTCGCCGGTGGCGACGCGCGAACTGGTCTATACCGGCGTCACGCGGGCAAAACGGAGCGTGCTGCTCTGGACGAGCGAAGCGGTGCTGCGCGCGGCGACCGAGCGCCGCTCGATGCGCATGTCCGGCCTGCGCGAAAGGCTGGCTTGACGAGGGCTTTCAAAGACCTCGCTGGATCTTGTTCAACATCCGCGCCCGACCGGAAGCTTCGGCCTGATTGGCTGCGGAAACCTGACGCCCGTAGGCGTCGCGTTCCTCCTTGGAGCGCTTGACGGCCTCGATGCTCTTGATGCAGCGCCAGCGCGAGCCGGTCTTGGTCACCAGAAGCCGCATTTCCTCGACGGGATGATGCGTGCGGCAGTGATAGCAGTAACGCGTCGCGGGTTCTTTTTTGTCGGTGCTCATAAACCTGCGGATTATACAGAATGGAAGGCCAGCGCGCTAGGCGGGGCTTAACGTGAAACGCCTTACATGCTGACCACAACCCTTGGCGTTACATCCACCGTGGGTGGCCCAAGGTCAGCGATGCGGCGTTAGGCCGGCCGGTTTCATGCGGACGGGGAGCGGATGCCCCTTGCGCGCGCGGGCGGCGCGGTAGGCGTCGGCTTCCTTGCCGGCGAGCCGCCACTCGGCGGGCTTGCCGCCGCGCCCGATGCCGGTGACGACAAAAGCGTCAGTGCCGACCGCGACCGCGACCATTTCGTCCTTGGCGTCGAGCGCCTGCAGGATCGTGCCGCGCCCCTTGGCCATCGTCTTGACCTCGGCGAGCGGGAAGAGCAGCAGGCGGCCGCTGGTGGAGATCGCTGCTGCAGTCCCCATATTGGCGGCGGATCCGGCTGCTGCCGTCCCGCCAGCGCCGACTTTGGCCGGTGCGATGGGTTTTTCGCCTTTTTCCAGGGTCATGAACGCCTTGCCGGCGCGCTGCCTGGAAACCAGATCGGCGATGCGCGCGACGAAGCCGTAGCCGCCGGAGTTGGCGAACAGATACTGCGCTTCCGGCGCGTCGGTGATCGCTTGGGCCAGCTTGCCGCCATCCTGGAAATCGACCAGCGTCGTGATCGGCACGCCGTCGCCGCGCCCGCCGGGCAGATCGGCGACGCGCACGCTGTAGGCGCGGCCGTTCGTGTCGATGACGACCAGCGGCCAGACGGTGCGCGATTCGGCGACGAGGAAGGGGAAATCGCCGGTCTTGTAGCCGATGCTGGCCGGGTCTAGCCCATGCCCCTGGCGGGTGCGCACCCAGCCGTTCTTCGAGACGATCACCGTCACCGGCTCGTCAGGGATCGCCACCTCGGCGGGCGTGACCGGCGCGACGGCCTCGATCAGCGTGCGGCGCGCGTCGCCATATTTCTTCGCGTCCTCGGCGATTTCCTTGAGCACGAGTTTGGTGAGCTCTTTCGGGTCTTCGAGCACGCGGCGCAGGTCTTTGGCTTCCGCTTCGAGCGCCTTCTGCTCCTGCTCGATCTTGATGCCCTCCAGGCGGGCGAGCTGGCGCAGACGGATCTCCAGAATGTCCTCGGCCTGGATCTCCGAGAGCTTGAACTTCGCTATCAGCTCGGCCTTCGGCTCGTCGGCCTCGCGGATGGTCTCGATGATCTTGTCGATGGACAGGAAGGCGAGCATGCGGCCGGCGAGGATGTGCAGGCGCCGCTCGACTTCGGCGAGGCGATGCCGGCTGCGACGTTCGACGGTGGCGTGGCGGAAGCGCAGCCATTCGGAAAGCATCGCCATGAGTGGCTTTTGCGCCGGCCGGCCGTCGAGGCCGATCATCGTGAAGTTCACCGGCACGTTGGTTTCGAGGCTGGTGCGCGCGAGCAGGACGGCCATGAATTCGTCCAGCGGCACCCTGGAGGTGCGCGGCTCGAGCACGATGCGCACGGGCTCCTTTTCGTTCGATTCGTCGCGCACCGCGTCGAGCACGGCGAGCATCGCCTGCTTGAGGTTTTTCTGCTCTTGGGAGACATCCTTCTTGCCGGGGCGCGGTTGCGGATTGGTGATCGCCTCGATCTCCGAGAGCACCTGCGCGGTCGACACGCCGTGCGGCAGTTCGTAGACGATCACGCGCCACTGGCCGCGCGCCAGCTCCTCGACGCGCCAGCGGGCTCGCATGCGGAGGCTGCCGCGGCCAGTCTCGTATGCTGCGCGAAGGTCCTCGGGCGCGGAGATGATCTGGCCGCCGCCGGGAAAGTCCGGCCCGGGCAGCACGGCCATCACCTCGTCGAGCGAGGCGTGGGGCTTCTTGATCAGGAGCTTGAGCGCCTCGGCCACCTCGCAGAGGTTGTGCGGCGGAATCTCGGTGGCCATGCCCACCGCGATCCCCGAGGCGCCGTTCAAGAGCACGAAGGGGAGCCGCGCGGGCAGGCGGGCGGGCTCCTGCATCGTGCCGTCGTAGTTCGGCACGAAGTCGACCGTGCCACGGTCGATTTCCGAGAGCAGCAGTTCGGCGATGGGTGTCAGGCGGCATTCGGTGTAGCGCATCGCCGCCGCCGCGTCGCCGTCGCGCGAGCCGAAGTTGCCCTGGCCGTCGACGAGCGGGTAGCGCAGCGAAAAATCCTGCGCGACGCGCACCATCGCGTCATAGACGCTCGCGTCACCGTGCGGATGGAACTTGCCGATCACGTCGCCGACCACGCGCGCGCTCTTGACGTGCTTCGCGGATGCCGCGAGCCGCATCTCGTTCATCGCGTAGAGGATGCGGCGCTGCACGGGCTTCAGGCCATCCTCGACCTGCGGCAGGGCGCGCGATTTCACCACGCTCATCGCGTAGGCGAGATAGGCGCGCTCGGCGTAGGCGTCCAGCGGCAGGGCTTCGCCCTCCGCGAAAGTCGGCGCACGCGAGTCGCCATTGGGCGGCTCGCCCATCTCATTGGGGACGGCAGGGGGAGGAGGCGGGACGGCTTCGAAAAGGTCAGGCGTTTGCGGAGTCATCGATCAACGGATTGAAGCAATTGAGTCGGGGAAAGCGGCCGAAATCGCGATCCGCCGTCCAGAGTTTCTTGACGCCATGTTGCAGGCACAAGGCGGCGATGCGTGCGTCGTGCGCCTGCGGGCCACTGATGCGCCCTTGCGCGATCAGCGCGCGCAGTTCGGGCCAGTGCAATTCCGATTCGCCGAGCAGCACCAGCGACGGGGATTCCAGCCAGGCGTCGATCTGTTCGAGCGCGAGGTCGATCGGCGTCGGCGGGGCATAGATGCGCGGGTGGGTGACGATGGCATAGAACTCGTGCAGGCAGGGCCAAGGGATCGCCCACGGCGCCGGATCGACGGCGAGCGACTCGATCGCGGCATAGGCGCGCGCGTGAAACGGCGAGTCCTCCCGGTGGGCATAGACGAGCAGGTTGGTGTCGACAGCGATCATCCAGGAAGCCTCTGCATAACCTGCTGCGCGCCCCGTTCGCGGTGTCGCATGCTCGCTCGCTCCTCGCCTATCTGCGGGATATGTCTCGTCGCTCGCTGCGCGGCTTCTTGCGCCCGGGGCTGCTCGCGACGCTTCTGCAGCGGCTCCCTATCCACCGTGACTCTCATAGGCCATCTCACGCAGACGTTCCCAGCCGGCATCGCGGATTTCCGGGCGCAGTCCCTCGCCCTTGAAGGTCGCGCGGCGCAACTGGAACCCGTTCGCCTGCTTTTTTTCCGCGATCGCGGCGCGCAGGCTCTGCTCGATCAGGGCGCGCAGCGTGATGCCTTTTTGGCTCGCCAGCTTGCGGGCCTGCCGCATCAAGGGGTCGGAGATCTCGATGGTCGTCTTCATGTTCGCGGAGAAAAGAGTATGGGCACCCATATCGTAGCGCCCATGAATATGGATTTCAAGCTCATACGTCGGCCTCGATCAGGTTGCCTTTCTCTTCCATCCAGGCGCGGCGGCCGGCGGATTCGTTCTTGCCCATCAGCAGATTGAAGAGCCGGACCGTCTCTGCGTGAGCGTCCGGGCGCTCGAAGACCGGCAGCACGCGGCGGGTGGCCGGATCCATCGCGGTTTCGCGCAGCTGCTCGGGGTTCATCTCGCCCAGGCCCTTGAAGCGGCCGACCTCAATCTTGTCGAGCGGGACGCCTTCCTTGGCAAGTCTCTCTTTGATCGCTTCGAGCTCGCCGTCGTCGAGCGCGTAGAGCCGCTTGGCGGGGCGTTTCTTGCCGGAGGCCGGCACATCGACGCGGTAGAGCGGCGGCTGGGCGACGAAGACGTGGCCCTTGGCGATCAGCGCCGGGAAATGGCGGTAGAAGAGGGTGAGCAACAGCGTCTGGATGTGCGCGCCGTCGACGTCGGCATCCGACATGATGATCACCTTGCCGTAGCGCAAGCCGGAGAGATCCGGGTTGTCCGGTTCGATGCCCAGCGCTACGGCGATGTCGTGGATCTCGGCGTTGGCGTACAGGCGGTTCGGCTCGATTTCCCAGGCGTTTTGCACCTTGCCGCGCAGGGGCAGGATGGCCTGCGTCTCGCGGTTTCTCGCCATCTTCGCCGAGCCGCCGGCCGAGTCGCCCTCGACGAGGAAGAGCTCGTTTTCCGCGATGTCGGTCGATTCGCAGTCCGAGAGCTTGCCCGGCAGCACGGCCACGCCCGACTGCTTTTTCTTCTCGACCTTCTGCGCGTTCTTCTGGCGCGCCAGCGCCTGCCGGATCGCGAGTTCCGCGATCGCCTTGCCGGCCTCGACATGCTGGTTGAGCCAGATTTCCAGCGGATCGCGCACCCTGCTGGCGACGAGCTTGACGGCCTCGCGCGAGTTGAGCTTTTCCTTCACCTGGCCTTGGAACTGCGGGTCGAGGAGGCGCGCCGAGAGCACGAAGCCCAGCTTGCCGCAGACGTCTTCCTGCTGGAGCTTGACGCCGCGCGGCAAGAGCGCGTGGTGCTCGATGAAGCTCTTCACCGCCTCGAACACGCCGGCTTTGAGCCCCGATTCGTGCGTGCCGCCGGCCACGGTCGGGATCAGGTTCACATAGGACTCGGTCGGCGCCGCATCGGGCCACCAGCCGAGCGCCCAGGCGGCGCCTTCGCCCGCGGCGAAGCTCTCGTCCTCCGCGCCGGCGTAGTTTTCGGCCGACCAGATCGGCGCGACCGATTCGCTGCCGGCGATTTCCTTCAGATAGCCGGCCAGACCTTCGGGGTAGCGCCAGGTCTTTTCGAGCACGCCGCCGTCGGGCTGCTCGACCGCCAGGGTGACCTGGACACCCGGCAGGAGCACGGCCTTCGAGCGCAGCAGGCGCTCGAGCTCGGCCTGCGGCGCCTTGGGCGAATCGAAATATTTCGGGTCGGGCCAAACGCGCACGCGCGTGCCGGTTTGCTTGCCGCATTCGCCGACGACTTCGAGCGCCGAGACCTTCTCGCCGCCTTCGGCAAAGCTCACGGTGTGAATCTTGCCGTCGCGGCGCACCTCGACCTCGACGCGCTGCGACAGCGCGTTGGTCACGGCGACGCCGACGCCGTGCAGGCCGCCGGAAAAAGCGTAGGCGCCGTTGCCGGCCTTTTTGTCGAACTTGCCGCCGGCGTGCAGGCGCGTGAAGGCGAGCACGACGACGGGGATCTTTTCCTCGGGATGCGGGCCGACCGGGATGCCGCGGCCGTCATCCGTCACGGTGACGCTGCCGTCCCGGGCGACCAGTACATGGATGTGTTTCGCGAAGCCGGCCAGCGCCTCGTCGGCCGCGTTGTCGATCACCTCCTGGATGATGTGGGCCGCCGAGTCGGTGCGCGTGTACATGCCCGGCCGCTCGCGCACGGGTTCGAGCCCTTTGAGGACGCGGAAACTGGATTCGTCGTAGGTTGGTTTCATGGCGGGTGCGAAAAAAACGAGAGCGGCAGTTTACCTGTTCGAAACTTCCGCTATAATGCGCAGCTCTTCGAAGCGCCCGTAGCTCAGCTGGATAGAGTACCTGGCTACGAACCAGGGGGTCAGGAGTTCGAATCTCTTCGGGCGCGCCAGAACAGGAAAGCCGGTGACCGCGAGGTCGCCGGCTTTTTTCATTCAGTGCCGCACGTCTTCCAGGTGGCTCACATCATCATGGATGCGCTGATTGGCCTCGAAACGGCGCTTGACCAGCCACATCGTGCCAGAGACGAACAGGCCGAACAGCACGATCACCCCGTAGATGTGCAGTCCGGCCTTCAAGAGCAGCGAATAGATGCCCGTCATCACCAGGATCGACAGGTTCTCGTTGAAGTTCTGCACGGCGATCGAGTGTCCGGCGCCCATCAGGATGTGGCCGCGATGCTGGAGCAGCGCATTCATCGGCACGACGAAGAAGCCTGAAAGGATGCCGACGATCACCAGCAAGGGGATGGCCGCCCAGGTATCGCGCACGGCGAGCATCACCAGCACGCCGACGCCCATCGCGATGCCGAGCGGGATGACGCGGACCGACTTGCGCAGCGTGATCATCTTCGCCGCCAGCACGGCGCCGATGGCGACGCCGATCGCCACCACGCCCTGCAGCATGCTGGCTTTCGACAGGTCGAGGTTCAGTGCCGCCTTGGCCCATTCGATGACGATGAACTGCAAGGTGGCGCCCGCGCCCCAGAACAGCGTGGTGACGGCCAGCGAGACTTGCCCGAGCCGGTCGCGCCAGAGCAGTCTCAGGCAGTGATTGAACTCGTGGAGCAGGTAGAGCGGGTTTTTCTTCAGTGGCTTGTGATCGACGCCGGTATCCGGGATGAAAAGATTGAACGAGGCGGCGACCAGGTAGAGCAGTCCGATGACGAGCAGGTTCATCTCCGCGACGGTATCGATGCCGGTATCGATCAGGGGGAAATCGAAGGCGAGCAGCATGGCCGCGATGTCCGGCCGGATCAAGAGGCCGCCAAGGAGCACGCCGAGAATGATCGCCACCACGGTGAGGCCCTCGATCCAGCCGTTGGCGATGACGAGCAGCCGGTGCGGCAGATATTCGGTGAGAATGCCGTACTTCGCCGGCGAATAGGCGGCGGCGCCCAGTCCCACCACGGCATAGGCGATCAGCGGATGGACATCGAAGAACATCAGGCCGCAACCGAGGATCTTGATGCCATTGCTGATGAACATCACGCGCCATTTCGGCATCGAATCGGCAAAGGCGCCCACGAACGCGGCGAGCACGACGTAGGAGACGGTGAAGAAGGTCTTCAGCAGGGGTTCATAGGCAGCCGGGGCCTGCATGTCGCGCAAGATGGCGATGGCGGCGATCAGCAAGGCGTTGTCGGCGAGCGCGGAAAAGAACTGCGCCGCCATGATGATATAGAACCCGAGGCTCATGGACGCCGGGTTATATCACGAAAGTCGATGCGGTCCGATGACAGGCTGGTGCCGGATCGGGCAAGAATGGGGCGGATCCGCCGAGGTATCAGGCTTTCTTATGGGCCGGAATTGTGCTTCAATAGCGCGGTCGACGCAGAAAACAACATGAGGGACGAGACATGGCTGATCGCAGGCTCCAGGTGTTCCATGCCGTGGCCAAGCAGCTTTCCTTCACCAAGGCTGCCGAAGTGCTGTTCATGACCCAGCCAGCGGTCACCTTCCAGATCAAGCAGCTCGAGGAGCACTTCAACACCCGCTTGTTCGACCGCGGTCACGGGCGTATTTCGCTCACCCCGGCGGGGGAGATGGTGCTCGCCTACGCCGAGAAGATCCTCGCGCTTTCGAACGAGATGGACGTGCGCATGGCCGAGATGACCGGCGAGATCGGCGGTTCCTTGCTGGTCGGCGCCAGCACGACGATCGCCGAATTCCTGCTGCCGCGCATCATGGGCGAGTTCAAGTCGCAATATCCGAATGTCCGGCCGCGGCTGGTCGTCGCCAATTCGGAAGCCATCGAGACCCGGGTGGCCGAGCATACGCTCGACATCGGCTTCATCGAGTCCCCGACGCATCATCCCAACCTGCAAACCGAAGTTTGCTGCGAGGACGAGATGCAGGTGATCTGCAGCCCGAAATTTCCTCTGGCACGGCTCAAGGAGGTCAGTCCGCAACAGCTGGCCGATCATCCCTTCGTGTCGCGGGAACCGGGTTCCGGCACACGCGAGTTCACCGAGGTCTATCTGCACAAGCAGGGCGTCGATGTCAGCCGCATGGCCCCGGTGATGGAGCTGGGCAGCCCCTTGGCACTGCTCGAGGTCGTCGAAACCGGGCTGGGCTATGCGATCGCCTCGCGCGCCTCGGTGATGCACGCCTTGCGTCTCGGCACGCTGGTGTCGATTCCGCTCAAGCCGCGCCTGGTGCGCAAGCTCTCGATGGTCTATCCGAAAGAGAAATTCCGCTCGCGCCTGGTCACCGCTTTCGTTTCGTTCGCCGCCGAACGTCTCAAAGAGCACAAGACAACGTAGCCGGCTCTTCATGCCGCGCCCGATCCGCGCCATCATCGATCTGGCCGCCCTGCGGCACAACTTCGCCATCGCCCGCCAACATGCCGGGCGGGCGCGGTTGTGGGCGGTCGTCAAGGCGAATGCCTACGGCCACGGCCTGCAGCGCGTCGTGCGGGCCTTGTGCGAGGTGGCCGACGGCTTTGCGTTGATCGAGCTCGAACGCGCGATCGCGTTGCGCGAGGCGGGCTTGACGAAGCCGATCCTGATGCTGGAAGGCTGCTACTCGGCCGACGAAGTGCCGCTGTTCATCCGCCATCGATTGATACCGGCGATCCATCGCCGCGAGCAGCTCGACTGGCTGCTGGCCGCGGACTGGCCGGCCGGGCTGCCGGTGTATCTGAAGCTCAACACCGGCATGAACCGCCTCGGCTTCGATGCGTCGGGCCTCGCGGCCGCAAAGTCGGCGCTGACGGCACGGCACATCGGCTGTGTGCTGATGACGCATTTCGCCGACGCCGACGGGCCGCGCGGCATCGACTGGCAGCTCGAGCGTTTCCGGGCGATGACGTCCGGCATGGACGAGGAAACCTCGCTCGGCAATTCGGCGACGATCCTGCGCTTTGCCGAGCACATCGGGGACTGGGGACGGCCGGGCATCATGCTCTATGGCGGCTCGCCGTTTGCCGAGGTCTCCGCCGCCGAACTCGGTCTCAAGCCCGTCATGACCCTGCAAAGCGAGATCGTCGCCGTGCAGGAACTCGCCGCGGGCGAGAGTGTCGGCTATGGCTGCACCTTCACCGCCGAGCGGCCGATGCGGGTCGGCGTGGTCGCTTGCGGCTATGCCGACGGTTACCCCCGCCATGCGGGCACCGGCACGCCGGTGCTGGTGGCGGGCCGGCGCACGCGCACGCTCGGTCGCGTGTCGATGGACAAGCTGTGCGTCGATCTGACCGGCAGCGCCTGTGGCGTGGGCGACACGGTGACCTTGTGGGGCGAGGGGCTGTCGGCCGATGAAGTCGCGGCCGCGGCCGGCACGATTTCGTATGAACTCTTTTGCGCGCTCTCTTCGCGGGTGCCGGTGATCGAGCGGGAGTGAGATGGCGAAACCCAAGTCCCTCTATACCTGCACCGAATGCGGCGCCGCCTCTACAAAGTGGCAGGGGCAATGCCCCGGCTGCGGGCAGTGGAACACGCTGGTCGAGACGGTCGCGGAGGAGGCATCCCCCGGCGCAAAGCGCTTCGGGGCGAATTTCGCGCCGCTGGCCGCGACCGGCAAGCCGCAGGACCTCGCGTCGATCCGCCCGCGCGAGGAGCCGCGTCTGCCCACCGGCATCGAGGAATTCGACCGCGTGCTGGGCGGCGGGCTCGTCGCCGGCGGCGTGGTGCTGATCGGCGGCGATCCGGGCATCGGCAAATCGACGCTGCTTCTGCAGGCGCTCGCGCGGCTCGCACAAGCCGGGCAACCCGTGCTCTATGTGAGCGGCGAGGAATCGGGCGAGCAGGTCGCCTTGCGCGCCCAGCGGCTGCAAGTGCCGGCGGCGGGCCTGCGCCTGATGCCCGAGATCAATCTCGAAAAGATTCTCGCCGCCTTGGCCGAAGAAAAGCCGCTCGTCGCGGTGATCGACTCGATCCAGACGCTGTGGTCGGAGGCGCTCGCCTCCGCCCCCGGCTCGGTCGCGCAGGTGCGCGAATGCGCGGCACAGCTCACACGCTTCGCCAAGCAGACCGGCACGAGCGTGATCCTCGTCGGCCACGTGACGAAGGAGGGTGCCTTGGCCGGCCCGCGCGTGCTCGAACACATCGTCGATACCGTGCTCTATTTCGAGGGCGACACGCATTCGAGCTTCCGCCTCGTGCGCGCCTTCAAGAACCGCTTCGGCGCGGTCAATGAGCTGGGTGTGTTCGCGATGACCGACCGGGGCTTGAAGGGCGTCTCGAACCCTTCGGCGCTGTTTCTCTCGCAGCACGCGCAGGATGTCGCAGGCAGTTGCGTGCTGGTCACACAGGAGGGCACGCGGCCGCTCCTGGTCGAGGTGCAGGCGCTCGTCGATAGTGCGATGGGCGGCAATCCTCGCCGGCTCACCGTCGGTTTGGAACCCCAGCGGCTCGCGATGCTGCTCGCGGTCCTGCATCGCCACGCCGGCGTGATGTGCGGCGACCAGGACGTGTTCGTCAATGCCGTCGGCGGCGTGCGCATCCAGGAACCGGCGGCGGATCTGGCCGTGCTGCTGGCGATCGTCTCGTCGTTGCGCAACAAGCCGCTGCCGGGAAAACTCGTCGCCTTCGGCGAGGTGGGGCTCGCTGGCGAGATCCGTCCGGCGCCGCGTGGCCAGGAGCGGCTCAAGGAGGCCGCGAAGCTCGGCTTCACCCATGCGCTGATCCCGAAGGCGAATGCGCCGAAGCAGCCGATCAAGGGCATCGAGGTGATGGCGCTCGAACGCGTCGAGCAGGCCATCGAGGTATTGCGCGCGCTGTGAGCACGCTGCGCCTGATGCTGCGCATGCTCGCGCGCGATCTACGCGCCGGCGAGCTGACGGTGGTGTTCGTCGCCCTCGTGCTCGCGGTCGCGGCGCTCACCAGCGTGGCTTTTCTCGCCGATCGCGTGCGCCATGCCGTCGAGCGCGAGGCGCATCAACTGCTCGGCGGGGATTTGCTGCTCTCCGCCGACCATCCCTGGCCGGATGCCTGGCGCGAGGCCGCGCGACAGCATGGCTTGCGCCTTGCCGAGAGCGCATTGCTGCTCTCGATGGTCGGCAGCCTGGATGACGCGGGCGGCGTGCAGCTCGCGGAGATCAAGGCGGTTTCCGCCGGCTATCCCTTGCGCGGCGCCTTGCAGGTGGAGCAGGCGGCCAAAGTCGGCGCTGGCGGGACGGCACCCCTGCCGCCCTCGGGCACCGTTTGGCCGGACGAGCGGCTCGCCGGCATGCTGGCGCTGACGCCCGGGGCAAGGCTGCGCGTCGGCGCGCTGACGGCGACCGTCAGCGGCATCCTGACGCTCGATCCGGAGCGCGGCATCAATCCGTTCGCCTTCGCGCCGCGTCTGATCATTCCTCTCGACGACTTGGCCGCCACCGGCTTGATCCAGCCCGGCAGCCGTATCACCTGGCGATTGCACGTCGCGGGAGAGGAGAAAGCCGTGTCCGCGTTCCGCGCCTGGGCGCAGACGCGACTTGGGCGCGGCGAGAGGCTCGAAGCCCTCGACAATGCGCGCCCCGAGGTGCGCGTCATCATCGAGCGCTCCGAACGCTTCCTGCGGCTCGCGGCGCTGCTGACGGTGGTGCTGGCGACGATCGCGGTGGGCATGGCCGCGCGCCGCTTCATGCAAAGGCATCTCGATGCCTGCGCGGTGATGCGCGTCTTCGGCGCCAGCGAGCGGCAGCTCTTGCTGATCCACGGCGGCGAATTCGTCGTGCTGGGCGGCCTCGCCACCCTCGTCGGCGGCCTCTGCGGCCTGCTGGCGCAGGAAGCCTTGCACGGCCTGCTCGCGGGACTGCTCGCCGAACGCCTGCCGGCACCCGGCATGCTGCCTTGGCTGCATGGCATCGCCGTCAGCGCCGTGCTGCTGGTCGGCTTCGTCTTTCCGCCCTTGCTGCGTCTCAAGTCGGTACCCAGCTTGCGCGTGCTGCGTCGCGAATGGGGAGAAGTGGCGCCCCTGTCGTGGCTGTCCTATCTCGCCGGCGCGTGCTGCCTTGCCGGGCTGATGTTCTGGATGGCCGGCGAAGCTCGGCTCGCCGGCGTGGTGCTCGGCGGCTTCCTGGCGGCAGTCGTGCTCTACGCGCTGGCGGGGCGGCTGCTGCTGGAAGGCGTCGTGCGCCTCGCGGCTCGTTTCATTTCGGGCGGCTGGCGCATCGGCATTGCCAGCCTGCGTCGCCATCGCAATGCCGTGCTGGTTCAGACCGTCGCGCTCGCACTCGGTTTGACCACCCTGATGCTGCTCTCGCTGGTGAAAAACGACCTGCTCGCCGCCTGGCAAACGAAACTGCCGCCCGATGCGCCGAACCGCTTCCTGATCAACATCCAGCCCGAGCAGCGTGCGGCGCTCGGCGAATTCTTCACGCGTGCCGGTTTGCCCGCACCGCGCCTGGAGCCGATGGTGCGTGGCCGGCTGGTGGCGGTGAATGGCCGAACGGTCAGCCCGCAGGATTTTGCCGACGAGCGCGCCCGGCGTCTCGCCGAACGCGAATTCAACCTTTCGCAGCGTGACGATTTGCCGGCCGGCAACGCGATCGTCGCCGGCCGATGGTTCGCGGCTGCTTCGGCGCTGCAGTTCTCGGTGGAGCAGGGACTGGCCGAGACGCTCGGATTGAAACTGGCGGATGAGCTCACTTTCGAGGTCGCCGGCCAGCGCATGAGCGGAGCGGTGACGTCGCTGCGCAAGCTCGACTGGGATTCTATGCGCGTCAACTTCTTCGTCATCGCGCCGCAGGGCACGCTCGACGGACAGCCGACCAGCTACATCACCAGCTTCCATCTTCCTCCCGGCCGCGAAGCCTTCATCCGGGAAGTAGTGCGAACCTTCCCGAACGTCACCGTGATCGACGTGGCCGAGCTGGTCAGGCAGTTGCAGGAGACGGTCGGGCAGGTGATCCAGGCGGTGCAACTGGTGTTCCTCTTTGCGCTGCTCGCCGGCCTCGCGGTGCTGTATGCGGCGATCGAGGCGAGCAGCGGCGCGCGCAGCCACGAGCTGGCCGTGATGCGTGCCCTGGGCGGGCAGAAGCGTCAGTTGCGACAAGGCGTGCTGGCCGAATTCGCGCTGCAGGGCGGTGTCGCGGGTTTGCTGGCGGGCGCGGGCGCGACGGCGATCGCCACCGTTCTGGCGCAACAGGTCTTCCGGCTCGAATACCTGCCGGGCGGACAGACGCTGATGATCGGCTTCGTCGCCGGGCTGGTCGGCATTGCCGTGTTTGGGATGATCGCTTCGCGCCGCGCTTTTTCCGGGGGCGTCATCGAGCGCTTGCGTGAGGATTGAGCATTGCCGCGCTGGCAATCATTGCCGCCTTTGCCATAATAGATTTATAGGCGAGGCAATGATGGACCAAAGCGTATTGTGGCTGCTGGTCGGTGTGTCGGTCGCGGGCAGCATCGCGATGGCGGCGTTTTGGGGTGTGCAATATGTGCGCGCGCGGCGGGCACAGCTCGCACTCACCGAACTGACGACGCGGCTGGAGGAAACCGTGGCGCAGCGCACGCACGAGTTGCAGGAACGCAATGACGCGCTCCAACGCGAAATCGAGGAGCGCCGCCAGCGCGAAGAGGCTTTGCTGATCGCCGATACCGTCTTCGAGCATGCCACGGAAGCGATCGTCGTCACCGACGCCGACAACAACATCGTGCGGGTGAATCCGGCATTCACGGCGATCACCGGCTACACTCCCGGCGAAGTGATGGGACGCAAGCCCAGCCTGCTGAAATCGGGACGGCACGACAGCGCGTTTTATGCCGAAATGTGGTCGTCGCTGGCGACACGCAAGCACTGGGAAGGCGAGATCTGGAACCGCTACAAAGATGGCGAGATCCATGTCGAGTGGTTGTCGATTGTGAAGATCGATGGAGGACACGGCCCAGTGCATTATCTCGGCATCTTCCACGACATCACCCAGCGCAAGGCGGATGAGGAGTTGCTGCGCTTCAAAGCGCATCACGATCCGCTCACCGAGCTGCCGAATCGAGAGCTGTTCATGGACCGCCTTCAATCCGCGATCGGCCAGGCGCGCCGCTACCACCGCAATTTCGCCTTGCTGGAAATCGATCTCGATCGCTTCAAGGAGGTCAACGATACGCTCGGCCATAGTGCGGGCGATCAGCTGCTGGTCGAGGCGGCGCGGCGGCTGGTGAGCTGCGTGCGCGAGACCGACACCGTGTCGCGGCTCGGCGGCGACGAGTTCGCGATCGTTCTGACCGAGACGGCCAGCGCCGAAGAGGCGGAGCAGATCGCGCGGCGAGCCGTCTCGTTGCTGAGCGAGCCCTATTATCTCGATGCGGGAACGGTGCGTATCACCGGCAGCGTCGGCATCGCGCTCTACCCCCATGATGGCCGCGAAGCAGAGCAACTGTTGCGCAATGCCGATTTCGCGCTCTATGCCGCGAAGGAGGGCGGGCGCAATCAGTATCGGCTGTATGCCACGCACGAGCGCTTCGAAGATGCGCAAGCGAGCCTGCTTTGAATCATGCTGCCAGCAGAGTTGCAGGGCTCTGTTCTCCGGTTAGAATCCGCCATCGTTTTTCGTGAGACCGACATGCTTCAACCAGGACAAACCGCCCCGCGGTTCATCTTGCCCGACGCCGACATGGAGCTGTTCGATTCGGCTTCACTGATCGGCAAGCAGCATCTCGTGCTGTTTTTCTATCCGAAGGATGGCACGCCCTATTGCACGCTGGAAGCCATCGATTTCTCCGATCACGAGAGCGAGTTCAACCGCCTCGACTGCACGGTGGTCGGCATCTCTCGCGACGACTGCCTTTCCCATGCGGAGTTCCGTGACAAGCACGGCCTCTCGGTGCGTTTGCTTTCCGACGAAGAGGGCGAGGTCTGTCACAAATACGGCGTGATGCATTACCGTGAGCACGAAGGCCACAAGAAACTGTGCCTGATCCGCTCCACCTTCGTCATCGACAAGCAGGGCGTCGTGCGTCATGCGTTGTACGACGTCAATGCCAAGGGACATGCCGCCGAGGTCCTCAAGCTCGTCAAACAACTCGGCCACAAGTCCACGCGCGAACACGCCTGACCGGCCTTCTCTGGAGCCTTCAATGAAAATCGAACCGAACACCGTCGTCACCCTGGCCTATCGGGTCACCGATCCCGATGGCGAGCTGATCGACCCGGGCGAGCGCCCGATCGTCTATCTGCATGGCGGCTACGACGACATCTTTCCCCGCATCGAAGAAGCCCTGCAAGGCAAGCAGACCGGTGATGCGGTGCAGGTCAAGCTGCAGCCCGACGAAGCCTTCGGCGAATACGATGCCGATCTCGTGCAGATCGAGCCGCGCTCCAGCTTTCCCGAAATCCTCGAAGTCGGCATGCAGTTCGAGGGTGCCCTGCCCGGGGCGGACGAGGATGATTTCATCATCTATCGCGTCACCCAGATCCTCGACGACAAGGTGATGCTCGACGGCAATCATCCGCTCGCCGGCACCGCGCTGGTGTTTTCCTGCACCGTCAGCGACGTTCGTCCGGCCACGGCCGAGGAGATCGCCCACGGTCATGTGCATGGCGACGGCGGCCACACACATTGAAAAGCCGATGCGCGGAATCAGCCGCTGCCCTTGCCGATCGCGCTTTCCAGTAGCTCGAGAAAATCCCGTTCGTCGCGCACCTTGGCGACTTCAGCCGAAGTGACGGTGTAGCCGTAGGGTTGCGCGATGGCCGCGTAGCGCGGCTGGCGCTCGTGGAACAGGTAAGGGAAGACCCAGCGCGTGAAATCGTCGGGATCGGCCTCGGCGATGTCGTCCAGGCCGCGTTCGCGCAGGTAGAGCGGGATGTGGCTGGCGAGGAAGGCCGGCCGGAAATAAAGCGGCTTCGGGTCGGACTGGGCGCGGCGGATCAGCTCCGCTTCTTCTTCTGCGGTGGTCACCTGGACATAGAGGATCAGCGTGTGCTCGACCAGCAGGTCGATCACGCCGGGATCGTCGAGCTCGCACAGGCTGCCGGCGGCGTCGTTGACGAAATGCGCGTAGCCGTAGATTTCCTGCGCCTTCCTGACGAACTCGGGCACGTCGTGCATCGCGGCGATTTCGGCCGCGCGGTAGAGCGCCTGGCGACGCGAGAATTCGCCGAGCGGCAGGCCGCCGCGCGCGGGATCGCCGAGCTTGCCGACGAAGGTGAGCACCGGGCCGAGGTCGTCGATCTTGATGTTGTTCTTGATGTCGATCCAGTCGCGGCGCAACAGGTCGCGCAGGAACGGCACCTGCATCGCCTGCTGCTTGACGAGATCGAGGATCGGCTCGTCGAGATAGCGCTTGCCGATGCGATAGTCGGCCGAGTAATGGAACCAGTCCTGCGTGCGCAAGAGCGACGACAACCAGGTCTTGCCGACACCGGACATGCCGAGCAGGGTGATCTTCTTGTGCGGCCAGGCGCGGAATCCTTCGACGCTGAATTTCATGCCTGCCATTATCGCGCAGCTCGTTGCGGATAAACTGCGCGGCCTATGAACAAAACAACAACAAGCCGCGCCGAACGCTGGCAGGGGGTGGCGTGGATCGTGGCCTCCGCCACCGGTTTCGGCGCGATGGCGATCTTCGCCAAGATCGCCTATGCAGAAGACATCACGCTGAGCACGATGCTGTTCCTGCGCTTTTCGATCGCCGGCCTGCTACTGGCGGCATGGGGCGTCGCGCAGGGCATGCGCTGGCCGCGTGGGCGCGATCTGCTCTGGGTGATGGCGATGGGCGCGATCGGTTATGTCGGGCAGGCGTTCTGTTATTTCTCGGCGCTGAAATACGCGAGCGCCGGTCTGGTCGGCCTGCTGCTCTATCTCTATCCGGCGATCGTCACGGTGCTCTCCGCCTGGATTCACCGGCGCAAGATCGGCGGCCCGCGGACTCTGGCCGTGGGGGTGGCGCTCGCCGGCACGGCGCTCACCGTGGGGGGCGACCTTGCCAGTCAGCCATTCGGCATCGTGCTGGGCATCGGCGCGGCGCTGATCTATTCGCTCTACATTCTCGCCGGCGAGCGCGTGATGCCGCGCGTCGGCGCCCTGCCGGCGGCGACGGTCGTGATGCTCGCTGCGGCGGTCGTCTATGGAGGCGCGGCGGCCGCTGAAGGCCTGGCCCTGCCGCACTCCTCGAAGGGCTGGGCGGCGGTGCTGGCGATCGCGGTCTTCTCGACGCTGCTGGCCATCCTCGGCTTCTTCAAGGGCTTAGAAAAGCTGGGCGCTGCGGATGCCTCGACGCTGTCGACGCTGGAGCCGCTGGTCACCATCGGCCTGGCGTTCCTGGTGCTGGGCGAGGATGTGACCGCAATGCAATGGCTTGGCGGCGCGTTCATTCTCGCTGCTGTGGTCTATCTCGCCCGCCATCAGGCGCAATAGCCTTGTCCGCTACAGGCTGACCAGCTGCGCGGGCACGCTGCGTTCCGCCAGCGTGGTCAGGCCGAGCATCGGCAGCGCGAACTGCAGGCGTTGCGGTTTCGCCGTCGCCTGCAGGTGAAGCTCGGCCCGGCCTTGGATCTGTCCGCCCAGGCGCACGACCTGACGTGCGACGGCATCGGCGACGTCGACGAGTTCCGCGCATCCCGCGATCACGGGTTCGATGATCGGCGTCAGAAACGCATAGTGGGTGCAGCCGAGCACGATCCGATCGACGCCGTCCGCGATGAGCGGGGCGATCTTTTCTGCCACTTCGGCGCGGAATTCGCCGGTGAAAGGACGCAGGGTTTCCACGTGGGTTGCCCAGCCGGGGCAGGGAACGACGTCGACTCGCACGTCGGCGGCATGGCTGGCGATCAACTGGGCGAGGCGGCGGCTTCTCGCCGTCGCCTCGGTGGCCAACACGGCGATGTGCTTCGTGTGCGTCGATTGCGCCGCGGGCTTCACGCCCGGCTCGACGCCGACGATCGGAATGCCCGGCAGATGATGGCGCAGGGCCTGAATCGCCGTCGTCGTCGCGGTGTTGCAGGCGACCACGATCGGCGAGCAGCCCTGGGCGGCGAGATGTTCGCCGATCGCCAGCACGCGACCGGTGATGAAGCCTTCCGGCTTGTCGCCGTAGGGCACATGGGCGGTGTCGGCGAAATAGAGCAGGTCCGCCCGCGGCAGATGGCGGGCGATCGCGGCCAGCACCGACAATCCGCCGAAGCCGGAATCAAATACGCCAATCATTCCACGCGATCGAAAGTCGGCGCTGGCGGGACGGCACGTTCAAGCCTTGACGACGGGAATCTTGCCGATCTTCATGCGCCACTCGCTCGGCCCGGTCTCATGCACCGAGGCGCCGGTCGAGTCGACCGCCACGGTGACCGGCATGTCCTTGACCTCGAATTCGTAGATCGCCTCCATGCCGAGATCCGGGAAGGCGACCACGCGCGCGGCCTTGATCGCCTTCGAGACGAGGTAGGCGGCGCCGCCGACGGCCATCAGATAGGCCGACTTGTGCTTCTTGATCGCCTCGATCGCCGCCGGTCCCCGCTCGGCCTTGCCGACCATCGCGATCAGCCCCGTCTGCGCCAGCATCATTTCGGTGAATTTGTCCATGCGCGTCGCGGTCGTGGGTCCCGCCGGGCCGACGACCTCGTCCCGCACCGGATCGACCGGGCCGACATAGTAGATGACGCGGTTCGTGAAATCGACCGGCAGCTTCTCGCCGCGGGCCAAGAGATCGGCGATGCGCTTGTGCGCGGCATCGCGGCCGGTGAGCATCCTGCCGTTCAAGAGCAGGGTCTGGCCCGGCTTCCAGGAGGCGACCTCGGCAGGCGTGAGCGTATCGAGATTCACGCGCAGCGATCTTTCGGTATCCGGCTGCCAGGCGACTTGCGGCCAGTCGCCGAGGCGTGGCGGTTCGAGCTTGGCGGGACCTGTGCCGTCGAGCGTGAAATGGACATGGCGCGTCGCGGCGCAGTTCGGGATCATCGCCACCGGCAAGCTGGCCGCGTGCGTCGGGTAGTCGAGGATCTTCACGTCGAGCACGGTGGTGAGTCCTCCCAGGCCCTGCGCGCCGATGCCCAGCGCGTTGACCTTGTCGTAGAGTTCGAGCCGCAATTCCTCAATGCGGTTGTGCGCGCCGCGTGCTTTCAGCTCGTCGATGTCGATCGGCGCCATCAGCGCTTCCTTGGCGAGCAGCATCGCCTTTTCCGGCGTGCCGCCGATGCCGATTCCGAGGATGCCCGGCGGGCACCAGCCGGCGCCCATCGTCGGCACGGTCTTCAGCACCCAGTCGACGATCGAGTCGGAAGGGTTGAGCATCACGAACTTCGCCTTGTTTTCCGAACCGCCCCCTTTCGCGGCGCAGATCACCTCGACGGTGTCGCCCGGCACGATCTCGACATGGACTACGGCGGGAGTGTTGTCGCGGCTGTTGATGCGCTTGCCTGCCGGGTCGAGCAGCACCGAGGCCCGCAGCTTGTTGTCCGGATGCAGATAGGCGCGGCGCACGCCTTCATCGACCATTTCCTGGAGCGATATCCGCGCATCCCAGCGGACGTTCATGCCGATCTTGAGGAACACCACGGCGATGCCGGTGTCCTGGCAGATCGGCCGCTTGCCTTCGGCGCACATGCGGCTGTTGGTGAGGATCTGGGCGATCGCATCCCGGGCCGCCGGACTCTCCTCGCGCTGGTAGGCGCGGCCGAGCGCCTGGATGAAATCGAGCGGATGGTAGTAGCTGATGAACTGGAAGGCGTCGAAGATCGACTGGATGAAATCTTCCTGGCGGATCGGCTGTGACATGGTGGGCTCGCTTCGGTTTCGTTCAGTGTTTGTCGTGTTCGATGCACAGGGTCTGCATCATGATCTTGTCGGTCCAGGCGATGGCGATCGCGGAAACGAGGAAGGCGAGATGGATGGCGATTTGGATCACCACGACGCGATCGGTGATCTGTGACGCGTTGATGAAGGTGCGCAGCAGGTGGATCGAGGAAATGCTGATCAATGCCACCGCCAGCTTGACCTTGAGCACCCCGGCATTGACGTGGGAAAGCCATTCGGGCTGGTCGGGGTGTCCTTCGATCGCATCGAGACGCGAGACGAAGGTTTCGTAGCCGCCGATGATGACCATGATCAAGAGGTTGGCGATCATCACGACATCGATCAACCCGAGTACGATCAGCATCACCTCGGTTTCACCCAGTTCGCCCGCCTTGCTGACGAGATGGGCCAGTTCATGCATGAACTGATAGACATAGACACCCTGGGCGGCAATCAGGCCGAGGTAGAGCGGCGCCTGCAGCCAGCGGCTCCAGAAGATGAATTGTTCCATGGCTTGAACGGCTTTTTTCATCGGATTCACCCAACGAGCATCGACAGCAGAAAAGGAAATTCTACACGCCCGACAAGGCCGGGCCGGCTTCCATGCGGCTGCGTAAGAGCCCTGTAAGCTTCGCCGATTTAAATGTTCGAATAGAATCGGTTGCCGGATCGGCTTTGTCGAGCCCGATGGGCAATCTGGCTTTCACTGCCTTTGAGGGTTGTTTTCATGTTGCTACTGTGTCATTGTGAGAGGAGAAGGTCCCAATGAGCGCCATCGAATCGGTCATGCAGGAAAGCCGAGTCTTTCCACCCTCCGAAGAGGTCGTCAAGAATGCCACCATTTCCGGCATGGCAGCCTATGAAGCCCTGTGCAAGGAGGCCGAGCAGGACTATGCAGGTTACTGGGCCCGCCTGGCCCGCGAGCACGTGGTCTGGAAACAGCCGTTTACCCAGGTGCTCGACGAATCGAACGCGCCTTTCTACAAATGGTTCGCCGATGGCAAGCTGAACGTGTCGTGGAACTGCCTCGACAAAAACGTCGAAGCGGGCCTGGGCGACAAGGTCGCGCTGATCTTCGAAGCGGATGATGGCGCCGTCACCAAGGTCACCTACAAGGAACTGCTGTCCCGCGTCAACAAGTTCGCCAATGCGCTGCGCGCCGCGGGCATCAAGAAGGGCGACCGCGTCCTGATCTATGTCGCGATGTCGATCGAGGGGGTGGCTGCGATGCAGGCCTGCGCCCGCATCGGCGCGATCCACTCCGTCGTGTTCGGCGGCTTTTCCGCCAAGTCGCTGGAAGAGCGCATCCTCGATGCGGGCGCCTGCGCCGTGATTACGATGGACGAACAGCATCGCGGCGGCAAGGCGCTGCCCCTGAAGCCGGCCGTCGACGAAGCGCTGTCGATGGCCAAGGATCATCAGGTCAAGACCGTGTTCGTCATCAAGCGGGGCAGCGGCAATTGCAACATGCAGCCTGGCCGCGACGTCTGGTATCACGACGTCGTCGCCAACCAGCCCGATACCTGCGAACCGGAATGGGTCGAGGCCGAGCACCCGCTGTTCCTGCTCTATACCTCCGGCTCGACCGGCAAGCCGAAAGGTGTCCAGCACAGCTCGGGCGGTTATCTGCTGCATGCGATCCTGACGACGAAATGGACCTTCGACCTCAAGAAGGACGACATCTTCTGGTGTACCGCCGACATCGGCTGGGTGACCGGCCACACCTACATCACCTACGGCCCGCTGGCCTGTGGCGCAACCGAGATCGTCTTCGAATCCGTGCCTACCTATCCGGATGCCGGACGCTTCTGGCGCATGATCCAGGATCACAAGGTGAGCATTTTCTACACCGCGCCGACGGCGATCCGTTCCCTGATCAAGGCTTCGGAAACCAATCCGGCGACCCACCCGAAGAACTACAACCTCAAGTCCCTGCGCATCCTCGGCACGGTCGGCGAACCGATCAACCCGGAAGCCTGGATGTGGTATTACGAAAACGTCGGTGGCGGACGCTGCCCGGTCGTCGATACTTTCTGGCAGACCGAGACCGGCGGCCACATGATCACCCCGCTGCCGGGCGTCACGCCGCTCGTCCCGGGTTCCTGCACCTTGCCCTTCCCGGGCATCCAGGCGGCGATCGTCGATGAGACGGGGCATGAGGTGCCGTGGGGGCAGGGCGGTTTCCTGGTGATCAAGAAGCCCTGGCCGTCGATGATCCGCACCATCTGGGGCGATCCCGAGCGCTTCAAGAAATCCTACTATCCCGCCGACTTCGGCGGCAAGCTCTATCTCGCCGGTGACGGTGCGGTGCGTGACGCGAAGACCGGTTACTTCACCATCATGGGCCGCATCGACGACGTGCTGAACGTCTCCGGCCACCGCATGGGCACGATGGAGATCGAATCGGCGCTGGTCGCCAATCCGCTAGTCGCCGAGGCGGCGGTAGTCGGCCGGCCGGACGAGCTGACCGGCGAGGCGATCTGCGCCTTCGTGGTGCTCAAGGGGCCGCGGCCCAGTGGCGAGGAAGCGAAGAAGATCGCCAACGAGCTCAGGAACTGGGTCGGCAAGGAAATCGGCCCGATCGCCAAGCCGAAGGACATCCGTTTCGGCGACAACCTGCCGAAGACGCGTTCCGGCAAGATCATGCGCCGTCTGCTGCGCTCGCTGGCCAAGGGTGAGGAGGTGGCCCAGGATGTCTCCACACTCGAAAACCCCGCCATCCTGGAGCAGCTCAAGCAGGCGAGCTGACCTAGCCCGACATCTCCCGTGACTCCGGCCCATCTCAAACAGAGCTTCGGGCCGGAGGATGCGAACCGGAGGAGGACATCGACCGCGGCCGCCACAAGCGGCCGCGTTCTTTTCGGCTATTCGGTGCCGTCCCGCCAGCGCCGACTTTCGAGCAGCGGTGATTTTGTCCGTTTTCTTCCGCTTGAATCGCCCGGACGGGGAGCGCAGGATACGTCGCGAACCGCTTGTTCCGTCGCACCGAGGCTTCCATCATGATCATCCAATCCGTCGAACTCGTCGCCCTGCCGGGCGCGCCCGAATATCAGGAAAAGATCTATCGCGCCCATCTGGACAATGGCGAGGCCATCGATCTCTTTCAGCAGCACTGGGACGTGCCTCTGCCCCCGGAATCGCTGGTGGGGCTGACACCGGAAGAAGCGCGGCGCAAACGGGCGGCGAAGATGCTGGCGGCGGCCGGTCTGCACTAACGCCGCATCGCCGACCTCGGGCCACCTACAGCCGATGGAACGCCAAAGGTGGCGGTCGGCACGTAAGGCGTTCCAAGCCCAGACCTGCCGCGCCAGGAATCAGTCCGTCGATTCGCCAAGCGGTTTGAAACCGCGTTGTCCGGCGAGCAGTTCGACCGCCTGGCTGACGCTGCCGGTCTTTTCGTAGGCGGTCAGTGCCTCGTAGCGGGTGATGTGCGCGTCGGTCATGTTGATGCCGTACTTCTCGATCAACGCGCGGTCGAACTCGTTCATGATCTTCAGGGTTTCGAATTTACCCACCCGGTTCATGTTCATGGCAGTGCCCTGTGGCTGTTGCAACGCAGCAAATGCTACCAGCGGTTCAACCGCAAGAGAAACTGTGGAAGCAATAAATGACGACGGGCGCTGAAAGCGCCCGCCGGCTTTTCTTGGGTGACAAGGCTCAAGCGGCCTCGGCATTGGCCTTAGGCGGCCAGTGCGAAACGCTCATCGTTGGCGTTTGTGGGTTTGCGCGAATTACGTTCGTCGCCTTTCGGGTTGCCTGCTTTCCTTCGTCCGCCCTGTCGAAGCCAGTGCACCCCCACCCAAGGGTATCGTCGCTTCAAGGCTCGGCGTGTGCCCTTGGGTGGAGGTGAGGGGAATCGAACCCCTGTCCAGAACGTCTCCGGATCGCCGGAATTACAACCATGTCGCCATTATGGGGCTGGCAGCGGGGAATTTCAAGTCGTCACATCGTCAGCGCAGCAATCGGCCCAGCAGTTCGGGGTTTCGAAGATGCGTACGCGTTCGAGACGCAGATGATTCCCGTAGATGTCTCGGTAGGCAGGGGCGAGCCGTTCGAAGGCGATGCGGGCGAGATTTTCCGCCGTCGGCACCCGATCGAGGATCACCGTCTTGTGACCCGGGAGGGAAGAGAGAAAATCCACGATCGGTTTATCGCCGGCATGGACGAGAAAGGCGTGGTCCCACTGATCGACGACGAGACGCCGGGCGATCGCCTTGACCTCGGCGAAATCCATCACCATGCCATCGTGAGGTTGCCCTGCGGCCTCGATCACCTCGCCGGCGAGCGTGATTTCCAGTGCGTAACGATGGCCGTGGAGATGACGGCACTGGCTGGCATGGTCGGGAATGCGGTGTCCGGCGTCGAATTCGAGGCGACGGGTGATTTTCATGAGGGGCGTGATAATCTGCGGCCGGGCATTATATTCCAGGCATGCGTGCGATGACTTTCCCTTCACGCCGGCTCTCCATCGCAGATCACGATCGCGACAGCAGCGGCATGACCTATGTCTATGCGGTGGTTTCCCGGCGCGCGCGCGGCGTGTCGGTCGGCATCAACCTGAACCCGAACAACGCCTGCAATTGGCGCTGCATCTACTGCCAGGTGCCGAACCTGAAGCGTGGCGGGCCACCGCCGATCGACCTCGGTCGGCTGGAAACGGAACTGCGTATGCTCCTCTCCGCGATGTTCCATGGCGATTATCTGGAACGGCACGCGCCGCCAGAGGCCCGGCGGGTGGTCGATGTCGCCTTTTCGGGGAATGGCGAACCGACCAGCGCGCGCGAGTTTCCCGCTGCCGTCGGTGTCGTCGCGCGGGTGCTCGATGAGTTCGTCGCTCCGCAGCCGCCGCTGCTCCGGCTGATCACCAACGGCAGCCTGCTCGGCCGACGGGTCGTGCAGGACGGTATCCGGCAGATCGGCCAACGTCAGGGCGAGGTCTGGTTCAAGATCGACGGCGTCGGCGCGGAAACCACCCGCTTGATCAATGGTGTCGCCCTACAGCCCGACCTCGTGCTCGGGCGGCTGAAAACCTGCGCATCGCTCTGCCCGACCTGGGTGCAAAGCTGCTTTTTCGCGCTCGACGGCCAGCCCCCTCCGCAGAATGCCTTGGCGCGCTATCTCGCCTTGCTCGGCAGCGCGCGGGAGGTGTTGACCGGGGTGCATCTCTATGGCCTGGCGCGCCCCTCACAGCAGCCGGAAGCTCCGCGGCTGAAGGCCTTGCCGGCCGAATGGTTCGAAGCATTCGCCGCGCGGATCCGCGAGACGACCGGGCTGACCGTCCAGGTCAGCCCGTGATTTCCCATTTCAACCCTTCTTCGCGGCGCGGGCTTCTTTCTTGAGCTCCTTGAAGAGATCGGGTTTCTTGGTCTTGAGATACTCGATGACCTCGTAATCCTCTTTCTTGATCTTCTGGATGTCGATCTGCTCGACATGCACCAGGCGCAACAGGTGCTGCACCGGGCGCGGCATGTTGCGGCCGCTCTCGTAGCGGGAACCGCCGCTTTGCGTGACGCCGAGCTTCGACCAGAATTGCTGCTGGTTCATGCCGAGCTTGCGGCGGATCTCGCGAACGTCGATTTTGTCGATGGCTTTCATTCGATTATCCTTTCATTAAATACCAGACGGGTATGATGAGCGACTCTTTTATACAACGGAAGTTATAGAAGTGCAAGCATATCGGATATTGGTTTGCCATAGCAAGTGTCGGCAGTAAGTAGTTTCCGCAATCAGGCGTTTCGGATAGAATGCGCCACTTTCATTTTTGGATCGAACATGGCGCTGATCGTTCAGAAATACGGGGGCACCTCGGTGGGCAGCCCCGAACGCATCCGGGACGTCGCCCGGCGCATCAAACGCTGGAAAACGCAGGGACATCAGCTGGTGGTGGTCGTCTCGGCGATGAGCGGCGAAACCAACCGGCTGATCGCTCTTGCGAAGGAAGTATCTCCCCAGCCTCATCCGCGCGAACTCGACGTGATGGTCTCCACCGGCGAGCAGGTCACCATTGCGCTGTTGGCGATGGCCTTGCAGGATCTCGGCATCAAGGCGAAGAGCTATACCGGTGGGCAGGTCAAGGTGCTCACCGACAGCACTTTCACCAAGGCGCGCATCCTCTCGATCGACGAGCACAACATCCGTGCCGATCTCGACGCCGACACGGTGGTGATCGTCGCCGGCTTCCAGGGCGTGGATGAGCTTGGCAACATCACGACGCTGGGACGCGGCGGCTCGGATACCTCCGCCGTGGCGCTCGCCGCGGCGCTCAAGGCCGATGAGTGTCAGATCTACACCGACGTGGATGGCGTGTATACGACCGATCCGCGCGTCGTGCCCGAGGCGCGCAAGCTCGATCGCATCACGTTCGAGGAAATGCTCGAAATGGCGAGCCTCGGTTCCAAGGTCCTGCAGATCCGTTCGGTCGAGTTCGCCGGCAAATACAAGGTCAAACTGCGCGTGCTGTCCAGCTTCGAGGAAGAAGGCAAGGAAACCCCCGGCACGCTGATCACCGTTGAGGAAGACACCACCATGGAACAACCGATCATTTCCGGTATCGCTTTCAACCGCGACGAAGCGAAGCTGACCGTGCTGGGCGTGCCGGATCGCCCCGGCATCGCCTCGCAGATCCTGGGGCCCATCGCCGAGGCCAACATCGACGTCGACATGATCATCCAGAACGTCGGCCACGACGGCACCACCGATTTTTCCTTCACCGTGAATCGCGGCGAATATGCGCGCACCCTGAAGATCCTCGAAGAGCAGGTCAAGCCGCACATCGGTGCGCGCGCCATCGAAGGCGACAACAAGATCTGCAAGGTTTCCGCAGTCGGCGTCGGCATGCGCTCCCACCCCGGGGTCGCCAGCAAGATGTTCCGGGTGCTGGCCGAGGAGGGAATTAACATCCAGATGATCTCCACTTCCGAAATCAAGATCTCGGTCGTGGTCGATGAAAAATATCTCGAACTCGCGGTGCGCGTGCTGCACCAGGCTTTCGGGCTCGATCAGGCACCAGCTTCAGTTTGACCCCGCGGGGTGCCGCGGGTATCATCCGCCCACTTCGGAGACGTGGCCGAGAGGTCGAAGGCACTCCCCTGCTAAGGGAGCATACGGGCCAAAACCTGTATCGAGGGTTCGAATCCCTCCGTCTCCGCCAGTGACGTTCGAATAGCGAGACGAAGGCGGACCGCGGTTCGCCTTTTTGCTTGGAAGCGAAGCCATGTTCGATTTCGTTCGCAACAACAAGAAAATCGTCCAGCTGGTGCTGGCGATCATCATCCTGCCGTTTGCCCTCTGGGGCGTGGATTCCTACATTCGTGGCAGCGGAGGCAGAGCGAACGAGATCGCCAGGGTGGGCAATTCGCCCATCAGCCGTGATGAATTCCAGCGTGCCCTGACCGAGCAGCAGGAACGCCTGCGACCTCAGCTGGGCAGCAACACCGCCTTGCTGGAAACGCCGGAATTCCGGCGCGGCGTGCTGGAGGAGTTGATCAACCAGCGCGTGCTGCATCTGCACGCCGCGAAAGCGCACATGGGGATCAGCAATGAAATGCTGGCGGCCATCATCACGTCGCTGTCGGCCTTGCAGGTGGATGGCAAGTTTTCGCGCGAGCGTTACGAGGCGATGGTCGCCGCGCAGAACATGAGCATCGCGCAGTTCGAGGCGATGTTGCGCCAGGACCTGCTCACGCAGCAGCAGTTGCTGCCGATCGCGAACGCTTCCTTCACGGGCAATCTGCCGGTGGGACGCTGGCTGAGCGCCCGCCTCGAAGAGCGCGACATCGCCGAAGCCGTCATCCGCGCGGAACGGTTCGTCGCCGAAAGCCGCCCGGATGCCGAAGCGGTGCGGCGCTACTATGAGGAAAACCGTGCGCGCTTCGAGCAGCCCGAACAGGTGCGCGTCGAATATCTGGTCTTAAGCCGCGACAAGCTGATCGAAAATGCCAAGGTCAGCGAAGCGGAAGTGAAGGCCGCTTTCGAAGCCAATGCGGCGCGCTACCGCACGCCCGAGCAGCGGCGTGCGAGCCACATCCTGATCCGTGTCGGGAAAAATGCTTCGGCCGACGAGGTCAAGGCGGCCGAGGAAAAGGCCAGGCAGATTCTCGCCCAGGTGCGGACCCATCCGGACGATTTCGCCAAGCTGGCCAAAGCACAGTCGCAAGACCCGGGTTCCGCGGCGAAGGGGGGCGATCTCGGCTACTTTGGCCGCGGCATGATGGTCAAGCCCTTCGAGGAAGCCGCCTTCGCATTGCAGGAAAACCAGATCTCCGAGCTGGTGCGCACCGATTTCGGCTTCCACATCCTCAAGCTGACGGGCATCCGCCCGGAGCAGGCGCGCAAATTCGACGAGGTGCGCGGCGAGATCGAGGCGGAACTCAAACGCCAGGCGGGAACGAAGCAGTATGTCGAAGCGGCGGAAGGGTTCTCGAACCTGGTCTATGAGCAGGCCGACAGCCTCAAGCCGGCGGCCGAAAAGTATGGACTGACGATCCAGACTTCGGACTGGCTCGCCAAGGAGGGGCAATTGAGCGCGCCGTTTACGAACCCCAAGCTGCTGGCAGCGATCTTTTCCGAAGATGCAATCAAGAACAAGCGCAATACCGAAGCGATCGAGGTCGCACCCAATACCCTCGTGGCTGCGCGTGTGATCGACCATCGTGCTGCCGAGATGCTGCCGCTCGATAAAGTGGCTGGCGTGATCGAACAGGTGCTTTCGCGCGAGGCCGCGCTCGCCAAGGCGGTGGCGGCGGGAGAAGCCGAACTCGAGAAACTGCGCCGGGGCGAGAAAACATCGCTCACCTGGGGCACGGTGCGCGCGGTGAGCCGCCAGTTCGCCCCGGATCTCGATCCGGCAGCGGTTGCGGCGATCTTTGCTGCGGATACGAAGCAGCTACCGGCGTTCGTCGGGACGAAGGCGCCGACCGGCTTTGCCCTCTACCGTATCGACCGGGTCAGACCCTTCGACCCGGCCAATCCTGGAGAGGCTGCACCCCGCGCTCAGGCGTTGCGTCAGCAGTACAACGATGTCGTGGCGCGCGAGGAACTGATCGGCTGGCTTGCCGCAATGCGCGAGCAATATGGCGTGACGATCAACAGCGCGGCGCTCGAACGCAAGTAGCTCGAAGTCGGCGCTGGTGGAACGGCACCGACTGAGGAAACTTCCTCAGTTCGACGCGCCCGGTAGGGGCTCGGGGTTGCCCAAGGCGACGGTATGCGTGCCGCCATCCACGTAGAGCACTTCGCCGGTGATGCCGCTGGCCAGATCGGAGAGCAGGAAGGCGGCGGCATTGCCGACTTCCTCGATCGTCACGTTGCGCCGCAGCGGCGCATGATGCGCGTTGTAGGCGAGCAGCTTGCCGAAGTTGCCGATGCCGGAAGCCGCCAGGGTCTTGATCGGGCCGGCCGATACCGCGTTGGCGCGGATGCCGCGCGGGCCGAGGCTGAAGGCGAGATAGCGGGTCGCCGCTTCCAGGCTCGCCTTGGCCAGCCCCATCGTGTTGTAGTTGGGCATCGTGCGCTCGGCGCCAAGATAGGTCATGCACACCAGCGACGGGTTGTTGCCCTTGAACAGCAGCGGACGCGCCGCCTTGACCATGGCCGGGAAGCTGTAGGAAGAAATCTCGTGGGCGATGCGGAACGCCTCGCGGGAAATGCCGTCGAGGAAATCGCCCTCGATCGCTTCGTTGGGCGCGTAGGCGATCGAATGGACGAGGCCGTCGAGGCCCTCCCAGCGTTGGCCGAGCGCGGCGAATACCGCATCGATCTGCGCATCGTCGGCGACATCGAGCTGATACACCATGTCGCTGTCGAACTCGGCGGCAAACTTCTGCAGACGTTCCTGGAAGCGTTCGCTCTGGTAGGTGAAGGCGAGCTGCGCACCTTCACGGTGGCAGGCCTTGGCGATGCCGTAGGCAATCGAGCGGTTCGACAACAGGCCGGTGATCAGGATGCGCTTGCCGGCAAGAAAACCCATGGTGATTCCTCCCAATGTCTTCCGAGCGCCGGATTATAGCGGCGATTCCATTACACTTCGGGAATGCGGCGACTGTTGATCCTGTCGGCAAGTTTTCTGCTCGGCGCCTGTGGCGCCGTCTGGAACGACCCCTATCCGGCGGCCGAGCGCGGGCAGAATATCCTCTATAGCGCATTCACCGAGCGGCCGAAGCATCTCGACCCGGTGCAGTCCTACAGCGAGGACGAGATCACGTTCACCGCGCAGATTTATGAGCCGCCGCTGCAATATCACTACCTGAAGCGCCCCTATGAGCTGATCCCCGCGACGGCGGTGGCCGTGCCGCAACCCCGCTATCTCGATGCGCAGGGCCGGCCGTTGCCGGCCGATGCCGATGCTGCGCGGATCGCTTACACCGACTATGTCATCGAGATCAAGCCGGGTATCCGCTACCAGCCGCATCCGGCCTTCGCCGAGCAGCCGGCCGACATCTCCGCCTTCCACACGCTCGCCGACTTCCCGAACCGCGGCACGCGCGAGCTGGTGGCGGACGATTACGTCTATGCGATCAAGCGGCTCGCCCATCCGCATCTGCATTCGCCGATCCTCGGCCTGATGGGCGAATACATCGTCGGTCTGAAGGAATTGGCCGACGAGCTGCAAAAATCGGCGCTGGCGGAACGGCACGGCTGGCTCGATTTACGCGCATGGTCGTTGTCCGGCGTCGAGGCTCTCGACCGTTACCGTTATCGCATCCGCATCAAGGGCAAATATCCGCAATTTCTCTACTGGCTGACGATGCCCTTTTTCGCGCCGATGCCCTGGGAGGCCGACCGCTTCCACAGCCAGCCGGGCATGGCGGAGAAAAATCTCACCCTCGACTGGTATCCGATCGGCACCGGCCCCTACATGCTGACCGAGAACAATCCGAACGCGCGCATGGTGCTGGAGCGCAACCCGTATTTTCGCGGTGAAACCTATCCCTGCGAGGGCGAGCCGGAAGACGAGGGGGAAGGGCTGCTCGCCGACTGCGGCAAGCCGCTGCCGTTCATCGACAAGGCGGTATTCACACGCGAGAAGGAGCAGATTCCCTACTGGAACAAGTTCCTGCAAGGCTACTACGACGCCTCCGGCATTGCTTCCGATTCCTTCGACCAGGCGGTGCAGGTCGGCGCGGGTGGAGAGGTTTCGCTGACGCCCGAAATGCAGGCGCAGGGCATCCGTCTGACGACCTCGGTGGCCACCTCGACGTTCTACATGGGTTTCAACATGCTCGATCCGCTGGTCGGCGGCGACAGCGCTGCCGCCCGGAAGATCCGCCAGGCGATCTCGATCGCCATCGATCAGGAAGAGTTCATCTCGATCTTCCAGAACGGCCGCGGCATTCCGGCGATGAGTCCGCTCCCGCCCGGCATCTTCGGCTACCGCGAAGGGCAGGCCGGCATCAATCCCGTGGTCTATGACTGGACCGACGCGGGCCCGCGCCGCAAGGACATCGCGGTGGCGCGCCGGCTGCTCGCGGAAGCCGGCTGGCCGGACGGCCGCAATGCCAAGACGGGTGAGCCCTTGGTCATCAATCTCGATACCACGGCGACCGGCGTCGGCGCGAAAACCCGCATCGACTGGCTGAACAAGCAATTCCAGAAGATCGGCGTACAGCTGGTGGTGCGCAGCACCGATTACAACCGCTTCCAGGAGAAAGTGCGCAAGGGGGCGGTGCAGCTGTTCTATTTCGGCTGGAATGCCGATTACCCGGATCCGGAGAATTTCCTGTTCCTGCTCTACGGCCCGCAGGGCAAGGTCAGGCATGGCGGCGAGAATGCCGCGAACTACACCAATCCGGAATACGACCGCCTCTTCGAGCGCATGCGCGCGATGGAGAACGGCCCCGAACGGCAAGCCATCATCGACCGCATGCTGGCGATCCTGCACGAGGACGCGCCGTGGGTGTGGGGCTTCCACCCCAAGGATTACAGCCTGCGCCACGCCTGGCTCCTGAATCGCAAGCCGACCAAGGTCGGCAACAACACGCTGAAATATCAGCGCATCGACGTGGCGCTGCGGGAAAGGCTGCGCGCGCAATGGAACCGGCCGGTGTTCTGGCCGCTGCTGCTGGCGGGCGGCTTGCTCGTGGCGCTGGCCTTGCCGGCGATCCTCAGCCACCGCCGCCGCGAGGCGGCGGGAGTGGGAGGCTGATCACGCGGGGCGCCGGGCGCGCAGCAGGTAATTGACGCTGGTGTCGCTGCCGAGCGAATAAGTCCGCGTCAGCGGGTTGTAGCTCATGCCAATGATTTCCTCGACTTCCAGCCCGGCCTGGCGGGCGAAGCGCGCCAGTTCGGCGGGGCGGAGGAATTTCGCGTATTCGTGCGTGCCCTTCGGCAGCAGGCGCAACAGGTATTCGGCGCCGATCACCGCGAACAGCCAGGCCTTCGGGTTGCGGTTGATCGTCGAGAAAAACACCTGACCGCCGGGTTTGACCAGGCGGGCGCAGGCGCGCACGATCGAGGCGGGGTCCGGCACGTGTTCGAGCATTTCCATGCAAGTGACGACGTCGAAACTGGCCGGCCTCTCCGCGGCCAGCGTTTCGGCGGAAACGAGACGATAATCGACCCGGTGGCCGCTTTCATGCAGATGCAGCTGTGCTACGGCAAGCGGCTTTTCCGACAGATCGATGCCCGTCACTTCGGCGCCGAGCGCCGCCATGCCTTCTGAGAGCAGGCCACCGCCGCAGCCGACGTCGAGGACTTTCTTGCCGGCGAGGCCGGTGGCGCACCGCTCGATCCAGGACAGACGCAACGGATTGATGTCGTGCAGTGGTTTGAATTCGGAATGCGGATCCCACCAGCGATGGGCCAGATCGCCGAATTTGGCGAGCTCCTGCGGATCGAAATTGACGGTCGTGCTCATGGCGGACTCCGGAAAAGGAAAAGCCCTGCCAGGCAGGGCTTTCCACGGGCGATGACGGACGTGCTCAGTTTTGCGTGCCGATCACTTCGATTTCGACGCGGCGATCGGGCTGCAGGCACTCGATCAGCTTCTTGTTCTTGTGGTTCTCGGGGCCCATGTGCTTGCACTTGTCACCGGTCACCGGCTGCTTCTCGCCCTTGCCCTCGGCATAGACCCGGTTGGCCTCGATGCCCTTGCTCACCAGATAGTCCTTGACGGCGGCGGCGCGGCGCTCGGAGAGCTTCTGGTTGTAGGCATCCTTGCCGATGCGGTCGGCATGGCCGACGGCGATGATCACTTCCAGCTTGATGGCGCCCATGTCGCTGACCAGCTTGTCGAGCTTGGCCTTGCCTTCGGGACGCAGGGTGGCCTTGTCAAAGTCGAACAGCGTATCGGCGGCCAAGGTCACCTTCTTCGCGGCGGGCTTCGGTGCAGCGGGCGCGGCGGCGGGCGCGGGCGCAGGGGCGGGCGCGGGCGCAGCGGCCTTCGGCACCAGATCGGGATCGCATTCGGCGATCGCCATCGCCGGCGTCCAATAGCCGGTGCGCCAGCACAGGCCGGTGCCGCTCTTGGCGACATTGCCGCGCTGATCGATCACATAGCCGACGGTGCCTTTGAGATCGACACCGGGGGTTTGGGCTTGGGCAGCCGCGCCGAAGCCGGCGACGAGCGCTGCCGTCAGAAGGTACTTGGAGGCAAACTTGATCATGTTTTTCTTCCCTAGAGAATAAGGTTGTTGAAAACGGAAGTCAGAGTCACGCTTAGTCGCTTTGCATTTTTATTGGCGGCTCACGATTGACAATGATATCATTATTCCAGATTCGCGCCGTGGCCACCAAGGCGGCAGGATCGAGGCCGACCGGGCGAGTGTCTTTTATCCGCAACCTGCCGCGGACCCAGACATGGGTGATCTGCTCCCGACCGGCGGCATACACGAGGTGGGAAACCGGATCGTAGCAGGGCTGCAATTCCCATTCGTCCAGACGCAGCGCGCAAAAGTCGGCGGCCTTGCCGGGCTGCAGCGAACCGATTTCATTTTCCAGCCCCAACGCTCGTGCCCCTTCGAGAGTAGCCATGCGCAGCGCCCGATGGGCGGGCAGACAGGCGGCATCGCGGCTGCCCAGCTTGGCGAGCAAGGCGGCTTGCCGCATTTCCTGCAGCACGTCGAGCCGGTTGTTGCTGGCGGCGCCATCGCTGCCCAGGCCGACACCGACGCCATTGGCGAGCAGGGCGCCGACCGGCGCCAGGCCGCTGGCGAGTTTCATGTTCGAGGTCGGACAATGCGCGACATGGCAGCCATGCTCCGCCAGCAGCTCGATTTCGTGGCTGTCGAGATGCACGGCATGGACGGCGATCAGTTGAGGGCCGAGCAGGCCGAGCCGGTGCAGGCGTTCCAGCGGCCGGACGCCGTGTTCCTTGAGGCTGCCGGCGATTTCGTCTTCGGTTTCATGGACATGGATGTGGATCGGCAGGTCGAGCTGGTCGGCCAGGACGACGACCCGCTCGAAGGTCTTGTCGGCGACGGTGTAAGGCGCATGCGGGGCGAGACAGAAGGAAATGAGCGGCTCTTCGGCGAGTGCGTCGCGCGCTTCCAGACCTTTGGCCAGATAGTCCTCGGCATCGCTGCCGTAGGCGCTGGGAAATTCGAACACGGTGATGCCCAGCGCGGCGCGGATCCCGGCGTCCAGGGCGGCTTCGGCGGCTGCCTGTGGAAAGAAATACATGTCGTTGAAACAGGTGATGCCGCCCCTGAGCATCTCCCAGCAGGCGAGCAGCGTGCCGTCGCGGACGAATTGCGGCGCGACATGGCGGCTTTCGGCCGGCCAGATACGCTCGGTGAGCCAGCGCATCAACGGCATGTCGTCCGCGTAGCCGCGCAAGAGCGTCATCGCGGCGTGCGTGTGCAGGTTGACCAGCCCCGGCAGCAGCAGGTGCTCTCCCAGCATGTGATGTTCGCGTGGCGCGAAGCGGAAGTGAGCTTCCGCGCTGGGCAGGAGCGCGACGATCCGCCCTTGGTGGACAGCCAGACTGTGGTTTTCGAGGACGAGATTTTCCGGCTCGACGGGCACGATCCAACGGGCGTCGACCAGGAGGTCGATTTCCGTCGGCGAGGAGGGTTCGGCGGTGGCATTCATGCTAAGATTTTAGACTTTTCAATGCCCTGCGGGGCTGGCCGCCAGAACCGATCCCGACACCGATCCCAATGACCACCGCTTTCGCCAAGGAAACCCTGCCCATCAGTCTCGAAGAGGAGATGCGCCACTCCTATCTCGATTACGCGATGAGCGTGATCGTCGGCCGCGCGCTGCCGGATGCGCGCGATGGCTTGAAGCCCGTGCATCGCCGCGTGCTCTATGCAATGCACGAGCTGGGCAACGACTGGAACAAGCCCTACAAGAAATCGGCGCGCGTGGTCGGCGACGTGATCGGTAAGTATCACCCACACGGCGATACCGCGGTCTATGACACGATCGTACGCATGGCACAGGATTTCAGTTTGCGCTACATGCTGGTCGACGGCCAGGGCAACTTCGGTTCGGTTGATGGCGACAACGCCGCGGCGATGCGTTACACCGAGGTGCGCATGGCCAGGATCGGTCATGAGCTCCTGGCCGACATCGAGAAGGAGACCGTCGATTTCGGCCCGAACTACGATGGTTCGGAAAAGGAGCCGCTGGTCCTGCCGGCGAAGATTCCCAACCTGCTGATCAACGGCAGCGCGGGCATCGCGGTCGGCATGGCGACCAACATCCCGCCGCACAATCTCGGCGAGGTGGTCGATGCCTGCCTGGCGATGCTGGAGAACCCGGAGATCGCGATCGAAGAACTGATCAAGATCGTCCCCGCCCCCGATTTCCCGACTGCCGGCCTGATCTATGGCCTCTCCGGCGTGCGCGAGGGCTACCTCACCGGTCGCGGCCGCGTGATCATGCGCGCGCGCACGCATTTCGAGGAACTCAAGTCCGGCCGGCAGGCGATCATCGTCGATGAGCTGCCCTACCAGGTCAACAAGAAGACCTTGCAGGAGAAGATCGCCGAGCTAGTCAAGGAAAAGAAGATCGAGGGCATCGCGCACATCCAGGACGAATCCGACAAGTCCGGCATGCGCGTGGTGATCGAACTTTCGCGCGGCGAAGTGCCCGAGGTGGTGCTCAACAACCTGTTCAAGCAGACGCAGCTGCAGGACACTTTCGGCATGAACATGGTGGCGCTCGTCGATGGCCGCCCGCAGACCTTGAATCTCAAGCAGCTGCTCGAATGCTTCCTGTCGCACCGCCGCGAGGTGGTGACGCGGCGCACCATCTTCGAGCTCAGGAAGGCGCGCGAGCGCGGTCATGTGCTGGAGGGCCTGGCGGTCGCGCTCTCCAACGTCGATGAGATCATCGCGCTGATCAAGGCCGCACCGACGCCCGCCGACGCGAAACGCGAGCTGATGGCGCGCACCTGGCGCTCGGCGCTGGTCGAGGAGATGCTCGCGCGCGCCGCGGCCGAGGCTTCACGCCCCGAAGGGCTGGCGCCGGAATTCGGCCTCTCAAGACGCGGCTATTCGCTCTCCGACGTGCAGGCCCAGGCAATCCTCGATCTGCGCCTGCAGCGCCTCACGGGTCTCGAACAGGACAAGATCGTCGCCGAATACCGCGAGGTGATGGCGCAGATCGAGGATCTGCTCGACATCCTCGCCCGGCCGGAGCGCATCACCCAGATCATTGCCGACGAACTGACCGCCATCAAGGCGCAGTTCGGCGACAGGCGCCGTTCAGAGATCGTGCTGCAGACGGCGGATATCAACCTCGAAGACCTGATCGCGCGCGAAGACATGGTGGTCACGCTCTCGCACGGCGGTTACATCAAGCGCCAGAGCCTCGACGACTACCGCACGCAAAAGCGCGGCGGGCGCGGCAAGCAGGCGGCGGCGATCAAGGAGGACGATTTCGTCGAGCGCCTGTTCATCGCCAACACGCACGACTATCTGCTGTGCTTCTCCAACCGCGGCCGCGTCTATTGGCTCAAGGTCTATGAGGTGCCGGAAGGCTCGCGCACCTCGCGCGGCAAGCCGATCGTCAATCTCTTCCCGCTCGAAGAAGGCGAGAAGATCACTGCCGTCTTGCCAACGCCGACTTTCGACGAGGATCACTTCGTCTTCATGGCCACGGCGCAGGGCACGGTGAAGAAGACGCCGCTGACCGAATTCGCCAATCCGCGCAAGGCGGGCATCATCGCCGTCAATCTCGACGAGGGCGATTACCTGATCGGTGTCGCGATCACCGATGGCAAATGCGACGTGATGCTCTTTTCGGATGCCGGCAAGGCGGTGCGCTTCTCCGAAGAGGACGTGCGGCCGATGGGGCGCATCGCGCGCGGCGTGCGCGGCATGATGCTCGAAGACGGCCAGAAAGTGATCTCGATGCTGGTGGCGGCCGACGAGAAGATGAACGTGCTCACCGCCACCGAGAACGGCTACGGCAAGCGCACGCCGATCACCGAATACACCAGGCATGGCCGCGGCACCAAGGGCATGATCGCGATCCAGACCTCCGAGCGCAATGGCGCGCTCATCGGTGCCGTGCTGGTCGAGGAGAACGACGAGGTGATGCTGATCTCCACCGGCGGCGTGCTGATTCGTAGCCGCGTCGACCAGGTGCGCGAGACCGGGCGTTCCGCGCAGGGCGTGCGCCTCATCCAGCTCGACGACGGCACGCGGCTTGCCGGCATCGAGAAGGTGGTCGAGACCGAGGACGAGGAGTGATCATGGCGCGCCCCTACAACTTCAGCGCCGGGCCGGCGACGCTGCCCGAGGAAGTGCTGCGCCAGGCCGCCGAGGAAATGCTCGACTGGCACGGTTCGGGCATGTCGGTGATGGAGATGAGCCATCGCGGCAAGGAATTCACGCAGATCATCCAGCAGGCCGAGGCCGACCTGCGCGAGCTGCTCGCTGTGCCGGCGAATTACAAGATCCTGTTCATGCAGGGCGGGGCGATCGCCGAGAACGCGATCGTCCCGCTCAACCTGCTCGGCGGCAGGGCGACGGCCGACTACGTCGTCACCGGGTCCTGGTCGGCCAAGTCGTTCAAGGAGGCGAAGAAGTACTGCGCGCCGCATCTGGCCGCCGGTTCGCTTTCCGGGCCTTGGCATGCCGTCCCGCCAGCGCCGAGTTTTCGGTATTCCGCCGATCCCGCCTACCTGTTTCTCTGCAGCAACGAAACCATCGACGGCGTCGAGATGTTCGATCTCCCCGAGGCGCCGGCCGGCGTGCCGATCGTCGCCGACATGTCGTCGAACATCCTCTCGCGGCCGGTCGAGGTGTCCCGTTACGGCCTGATCTTCGGCGGTGCGCAGAAGAACATCGGCCCGGCCGGCCTGACGCTGGTCATCGTGCGCGACGACCTGCTCGACCGCGCTTCGCCGCTGTGCCCCTCGGCCTTCGAATACAAGACCGTGGCAGCGAACGGCTCGATGTACAACACCCCGCCGACCTATGCGATCTACATTGCCGGGCTGGTGTTCCAGTGGCTCAAGCGCCAGGGGGGCTTGGCCGAGATCGAACGGCGCAACATCGCCAAGGCCGAGCTGCTCTACGGCTATCTCGACTCGACCGATTTTTATCTCACCAAGGTCGAGAAGCCTTTCCGCTCGCGCATGAACGTGCCCTTCTTCCTGCGCGACGAATCGCTCAACGAGGCCTTCCTCGAAGGCGCGAAGGCGGCCGGACTGCTGCAGCTCAAGGGCCACAAATCGGTCGGCGGCATGCGTGCCTCGATCTACAACGCGATGCCGCTCAAGGGTGTGCAGGCGCTGGTCGCCTTCATGAAGGAGTTCGAACGCCGCCATGGCTAGCCAAGAAGAAGCGCTCGGCAAGCTGCGCGAGAGCATCGACGCGATCGACGACGAGGTGCTGCGGCTCCTGTCCGAACGCGCGCGGCTCGCGCAGCAGGTCGGCGAGATCAAGCGCGGCAACATCTACCGCCCCGAGCGCGAGGCGCAGGTGCTGCGCCGCATCGCCGCGACGAACCCCGGCCCGCTGCCGGAAAGTGCCGTGCGCACGATCTTCCGCGAGATCATGTCGGCCTGTCTGGCGCTCGAACAGCCGCTCAAGGTGGCCTACTTCGGCCCGGCGGGCACCTTCACCGAATCGGCGGCGAAGAAGCATTTCGGCTCGGCGCCGACCTTCACGCCTTTCCTCACCATCGACGACGTCTTCCGCGCCGTCGAGGCGGGTCAAGCCGATTACGGCGTCGTGCCGATCGAGAACTCGACCGAAGGCTCGGTCGGTCGCACCCTCGACCAGATGCTCGTCTCGCCCTTGATGATCTGCGGCGAGGTGAATCTGCGCATCCATCAGAACCTGATGGCCAAGGCCGACAGCCTCGAGCGCGTGAAGAAGCTCTATTCGCACGCCCAGTCGCTCGCCCAGTGCCACGAATGGCTCAACCGTAACCTGCCGCACCTGCCGCGCGTGCCGGTGGCCAGCAATGCGGAAGCCGCGCGCATGGCGGCCGAAGACCCGGAATCCTGCGCCATCGCCGGCGAGGCGGCGGCGCGCCTGTATGACCTCAACATCCTCGCCGCGAACATCGAGGACGATCCGAACAACACCACGCGCTTCGTCGTGCTCGCCACGCACGATGCCGGCCCTTCGGGCAACGACAAAACCTCGTTCGTCTGCTCGGCGCAGAACAAGCCGGGCGCGGTGCACGATCTGCTCACGCCGCTCAAGACCCACGGCGTGTCGATGTCGCGCTTCGAGTCGCGGCCGGCGCGCGGCTTCGGCAATTCGCGCTGGGAATACGTCTTCTTCATCGACATCGAAGGCCATCGCAGCGAGCCCCGCATCCGAGCGGCCTTCGACGACCTGAAAAACTGCGTCGGCTTCCTCAAGGAGCTCGGCTCCTATCCGCGCGCGGAGTGAATGCATGAGCCTCATCGATCAATCCCTGCCCTACGTTCGCCAGATTTCCCCTTACGTGCCCGGCAAGCCCATCACCGAGCTCGCCCGCGAGATGGGCCTGCCGGTCGACAAGATCGTCAAGCTCGCCTCGAATGAAAACCCTCTGGGCATGAGCCCGAAGGCGCGGGCGGCGGTCGAGCAGGCGATGTCTGGCATCGAGCGCTATCCCGACCCGTTCGAGCTGATCGCCAAGCTCGCCGAGCGGCTGGGCGTGGCGCAGAGCCAGATCGTGCTCGGCAACGGCTCGAACGACGTGCTCGACCTCGCGGCGCGCGTCTTCCTCGCCCTCGGCCGCTCGGCCGTTTTTTCGCAGCACGCCTTCGCCGTCTATCCGCTGGCGACGATGAGCACCGGCGCCGAATGCATCGTCGCGCCCGCGAAGCATTACGGCCACGATCTCGCGGCGATGCAGGCGGCGCTCCGGGCCGATACGCGCCTCATCTGGATCGCCAATCCGAACAATCCGACCGGCAACTTCCTGCCCTATGCCGAGCTGCATGCCTTTCTGAAGCGCGTTCCCGCCGATGTCGCGGTGGTGCTCGACGAGGCCTACAACGAATACCTGCCGCCGGCGGAGCGCGTCGACACCGTCGCCTGGATCAAGGAATTTCCGAACCTGATCGTCACCCGCACGTTCTCGAAAATCTATGGCCTTGCCGGCCTGCGTGTCGGCTATGCGGTGGCCGCGCCGGACGTCGCCGACTTGATGAACCGCGTGCGCCAGCCGTTCAACGTCAACAATCTGGCGATCGCCGCGGCGCATGCGGCGCTCGACGACCATCTGTTCGTCGCCGAGAGCTACCAGCTCAACCGCCGCGGCATGGAGCAGATCGTCGCGGGACTCAAGCGCCTCGGCCTCGAACACATCCCCTCGCATGGCAACTTCGTCACTTTCGCCGTGCCTCCGGGGCAAACGGGCGCGACGGTAAACCAAAAGCTGCTCAAGCAAGGCGTGATCGTGCGGCCGATCGGCGGCTACGGCCTGCCGAACCACCTGCGCGTCACGATCGGCCTCGAGACCGAGAACGCGCGCTTCCTCGAAGCGCTGGAGCAATCGCTGTAATGGCCGGTAAGCTGGTCGTCTGCGGCGTCGGCCTGATCGGCGGCTCGTTGGCCCTGGCCATCAAAGCGGCTTTCGCGGGTCGACGCGAAAGGAAGTCGGCGCTGGCCTCAGTTGCCAATGAGCGGCACGATTGCCCGTGCATCGTCGGCATGGGCCGCAGCCGCGCGTCGCTCGAAGAGGCGCTCGGGCGCGGCGTGATCGACGAGATCGGCCGCGACTGGGAAAGCGCGCTGGAAGGCGCCGATCTGGTGTTCCTCGGCATGCCGGTCGGGCAGATGCCCACCGTGATGCAGGCGATCGCGCCGCATCTCTCCCCGCGGACGCTGGTCACCGATGGCGGCAGCACCAAGTCGGATGTCGTCGCCGCCGCACGCGCCGCTTTGGGCGACAGGATCGGCCAATTCATTCCGGGGCACCCGATCGCAGGCGCCGAGAAGAGCGGGGTGGCTGCGGCACGCGCCGATCTCTATCAGGGCAAGCGGGTCGTGCTCACCCCGCTGCCGGAAAACCGGCCCGAGGATGTCGCGGCGATCCGCCAGGTCTGGGAACTCTGTGGCGCGAAAGTCTCCGAACTATCGCCCCAGGAGCATGACCGCGTCTTCGCGGCGGTGAGCCACCTGCCGCATCTGCTGGCCTTCGCGCTCGTGCACGACCTCGCCAGCCGCGACAACGCCGAGCAGTTGTTTTCCTTCGCCGCGAGCGGTTTTCGCGATTTCACGCGCATCGCCAGCAGCCATCCGGAAATGTGGCGCGACATCTGCATCGCCAACCGCAATGCGCTGTTGAAGGAACTCGACGCCTTCATGATCGAGCTATTGAAGACGCGCGTGCTGCTTGCCAGCGCCGACAGCGCCGGGTTGGAGGCGATGTTCGCCACCGCCCGCGCGCGGCGCGACGCCTGGCTGGAAACGCTGTTGCCGGTGGGCGAATGACAGGGCTATCATTTCCCACGTCATGACAATGGAGACGCGCATGGTCACTCTTCTCCAGGTCCGCGAAAACACTGCTTTTCCTTACCACCGCTGGACGGTGGAGGACTACTACCGCATGGCGGAAGTCGGTTTGTTGGCACCGTTTGACCGCACCGAACTGATCGAAGGGGAATTGATCGACATGGCGCCTATCGGCTGCAAACATGCCTATTGGGTGGATAGATTGCTGGCGGTTTTCTCCCGCAAGGCCACGGCATGCTTGATTCGTGTGCAAAACCCGATCCGTCTCGATCTGTATAACGAACCACAACCCGACATCGCCTTGGTGCAAAACAGGAGTTACCTGGAGGCGCACCCCAATGCCACCGATGTCTATCTCCTCGTCGAAGTGGCCGACTCTACGCTTCCCTTCGACCGCGATGTCAAACTGCCACTCTATGCCCGGCACGGCATTCCGGAAGTCTGGCTGCTCGACGTCAATACCGAGGAGCTCACGATCTGTCGAGATCCCGTCGATGGCCAATACCGGACGATATTCACACCAAAGACCACCGAGCCGATCGCGCCTCGGGCTCTGCCGCAGGCGGCCACGACGCTGGCAGAAATCGCTCGGCCAGTCCCATGAAAGTCGGCGCGGGCGGGACGGCAGCATCGGTGCTGGCCGGCGTTGCCATTATTTCCCCATGCTGATTTTCTGATTTTCCTGTATGACTCATTTCGATCTCCCGCCTTTGTTGCGCGCCGCCGGCACGGTGAGGCTGCCGGGCTCGAAGAGCATCTCCAACCGCATGCTGCTTCTGGCCGCGCTGGCCGAGGGCGTCACCGAGATCCGCGATCTGCTCGATTCGGATGACACGCGCGTGATGCTCTCGGCCTTGGCGGCACTGGGCATCGGGCTGGAGGCGCAGGGCGCGAACTGCTGGAAAGTGCGGGGCGCAGGCGGCGTCTTCCCGGTCAAGCAGGGCGAGTTGTTCATGGGCAACGCCGGCACGGCGATCCGGCCGCTGACTGCCGCGCTGGCGCTCTCCGGCGGGCATTACAGGCTCTCCGGCGTTGCGCGCATGCACGAGCGGCCGATCGGCGACCTCGTCGATGGTTTGCGCCAGATCGGCTGCGATGTGCGCTACACGGGCAACGCAGGTTTCCCGCCGCTGGAAATATTCCCCGCGCAGGTCAATTTGTCCGCGCCGATCCGGGTGCGCGGCGATGTCTCCTCGCAGTTCCTCACCGCGCTGCTGATGGCCTTGCCACTCACCGGCGAGAAGGCCATCATCGAGCTGACCACTGAACTCATCTCCAAACCCTACATCGAGATCACGCTGAACCTGATGGCGCGCTTCGGCGTGCGCGTCGAGCGCGAGGGCTGGCAGCGCTTCGCGATTCCCGGGGGACAGCGCTACAAGAGCCCCGGCGTGCTGCATGTCGAGGGCGATGCGTCGGCAGCCTCCTATTTCCTTGCCGCGGGCGCGATCGGCGGCGGGCCGGTGCGTGTCGAGGGGGTGGGGAAGAACAGCATCCAGGGCGACGTGAAGTTTGCCGACGCGCTGGAAACGATGGGCGCCAGGATCGTCTGGGGCGACAACTTCATCGAGGCTTCGGCGCCGGCGGGCAGGCTGAAAGCCTTCGATCTCGACCTCAACCACATCCCGGATGCGGCGATGACGCTGGCGGTGGCCGCGCTGTTCGCCGACGGGAAATGCGTCCTGCGCAACATCGGCTCCTGGCGCGTCAAGGAAACCGACCGCATCGCGGCGATGGCGACCGAACTGCGCAAGCTCGGCGCGACGGTGGAGGAGGGGAGTGACTGGCTTGCCGTCCTGCCAACGCCGACTTTGCAGGCAAACGCTGAAATCGACACCTACGACGATCATCGCATGGCGATGTGCTTCTCGCTCGCGGCCTTCGGCGGCGTGCCGGTGCGCATCAACGACCCCGGCTGCGTCGCCAAGACCTTTCCGCATTATTTCGATGTCTTCGCGCAGATCGCCGCGCCGGTGATCGCGATCGACGGCCCGTCGGCTTCCGGCAAGGGCACGGTGGCGCAGCGGGTGGCCAAGGCACTGGGCTTCCATTTCCTCGACAGCGGCGCGCTCTACCGGCTGACGGCGCTGGCGGCGATGAAAGCGGGCGTTTCGCTCGACGACGAGAATCGTGTGGCGGCGATCGCCGCGAAGCTGCCGGCGGCATTCCAGGGCGACAGGATATTCCTTTCCGAAGAAGACGTTACCGAGGCGATCCGCAGCGAGGAGGTGGGCAAGGGGGCCTCGAAAATCGCCGCTTTCCCTGCCGTGCGCGCAGCGTTGCTCGACCGCCAGCGCGCCTTCCGCCGCTTTCCGGGCCTGGTCGCGGATGGCCGCGACATGGGCTCGGTCGTGTTCCCGGATGCCCCGGTCAAGGTGTTTTTGACCGCTTCTGCGCCGGCGCGCGCCGAAAGGCGTTATAAGCAGTTGATCGGGAAGGGAATGCCTGATAACATGCGTCCCCTTTTGCAAGACATCGTGAAGGATCTCGAAGAACGGGATGCCCGCGATGCCGCAAGACCCGTCGCACCCTTGAAACGATTGCCCGATGCCGATCTCGTGGATACCACGAACTTGAACATCGACGAAGCCGTGGCAGCGGTGATGGACAGCGTCCGTCACCGTCTGCCGTTTCTCAACCCGCCCGTCATCTGACGGTTTTTTCCATCCACCCTCAACCCTATGTCTACTGCCGCTACCGCCGTGAATCCCAGCAACGAATCCTTCGCCGCCCTCTTTGAAGAAAGCCTCTCGCGCAAGGAAATGCGCGCCGGCGAAGTGATCACGGCCGAAGTCGTCCGTGTCGACCCGAATTTCGTGGTCGTCAACGCGGGCCTCAAATCCGAATCTTTCATCCCGGTCGATGAGTTCAAGAACGACCGTGGCGAAATCGAAGTCAAGCCGGGCGATTTCGTCCAGGTCGCCATCGAGATGCTCGAGGACGGCTATGGCGAAACCCGCCTCTCGCGCGAGAAGGCCAAGCGCATCTCCGCCTGGAACGATCTCGAAAAGGCGATGAACGAAGGCACCCTCGTCAAGGGCGTGATCACCGGCAAGGTCAAGGGGGGCTTGACCGTCATGACCAACGGTATCCGCGCCTTCCTGCCCGGCTCACTGGTCGATACCCGTCCGGTCAAGGACACCACGCCGTTCGAAGGCAAGGAATTCGAATTCAAGGTCATCAAGCTCGACAGGAAGCGTAACAACGTCGTGCTCTCGCGCCGCGCGGTGCTCGAAGCCAACATGGGCGAGGAGCGGCAGAAGCTGCTGGAAAGCCTGCAGGAAGGAACGATCGTCAAGGGCATCGTCAAGAACATCACCGAATACGGCGCTTTCGTCGATCTCGGCGGCATCGATGGCCTGCTGCACATCACCGATCTCGCCTGGCGGCGCGTGCGCCATCCGTCCGAAGTGCTCAACGTCGGCGACGAGGTCACCGCCAAGGTGCTCAAGTTCGACCAGGAGAAGAACCGCGTCAGCCTCGGCATGAAGCAGCTCGGCGAGGATCCGTGGGTCGGCATCGCGCGCCGTTATCCCGCCGGCACGCGCCTCTTTGGCAAGGTCACCAACCTCACCGACTACGGTGCGTTCGTCGAGATCGAGCAGGGCATCGAGGGCCTCGTGCACGTCTCCGAGATGGACTGGACCAACAAGAACATCCACCCCTCGAAGGTCGTGCAGCTCGGCGACGAAGTCGAGGTGATGATCCTCGAAATCGACGAGGAGCGCCGCCGTATCTCCCTGGGTATGAAGCAGTGCAAGCCCAACCCGTGGGAAGAGTTCGCGATGAACCACAAGAAGGGCGACAAGGTGAAGGGTGCGATCAAGTCGATCACCGACTTCGGCATCTTCATCGGCCTGCCCGGCGGCATCGACGGCTTGGTGCATCTGTCCGATCTCTCCTGGTCGCTGCCCGGCGAAGAGGCGAAGCAGAACTACAAGAAGGGTGACGAGGTCGAGGCCGTGGTGCTGTCGATCGACGTCGAGAAGGAGCGCATCTCGCTCGGCATCAAGCAGCTCGACGGCGACCCCTTCACCAGCTTCATCGCCACGCACGACAAGAACAGCCTGGTCACCGGCACCGTCAAGAGCGTCGATGCCAAGGGCGCGGTGATCGATCTGGGCGGCGACGTCGAGGGTTACCTGCGCGCCTCCGAATATTCGCGCGACCGCATCGAGGACCTCTCGCAGCACCTCAAGGTCGGCGACACGGTCGAGGCGATGATCATCAACGTCGATCGCAAGTCGCGTTCGATCAACCTGTCGGTCAAGGCCAAGGACCAGGCCGAGCAGGCCGAGGCGATGCAGAAGCTCTCGGCCGAATCGGCGGCCGCCGCGACCGGCACCACCAATCTCGGCGCCCTGCTGAAGGCCAAGCTCAATCAGCAATAAGCCGGGGCCATGACCAAATCCGAGTTGATAGCCCGTCTGGCACAGCGCTTTCCGCAGCTGGTGGCGAAGGATGCGGATCTGGCCGTCAAGGTGATTCTCGATGCGCTCGCGGAAACCCTCGCCAAGGGGGAGCGCATCGAGATTCGCGGTTTCGGCAGCTTTTCGCTCAACTACCGCCCGCCGCGCATCGGCCGCAACCCCAAGTCCGGCGTCAAGGTCGAGGTGCCGGCCAAGTATGTGCCGCATTTCAAGGCGGGCAAGGAGTTGCGTGAGCGCGTCGATCAGGCCGGCAAATAAACGCTGCCCATGAACGCGCTGCTCTGGTTTCTGCGCGGCATTCTGTTCGTCGTCCTGCTCGGGCTGGCGGTCAAGAATGGCGCGGATGTGGAGCTGCGCTTCTACTTCGATACCGTCTGGCGGGTGCCGCTGTCATTGGCGTTGCTTGCCGCGCTGGCGATCGGCGTCGTCCTTGGTCTGCTGGCATTGCTGCCGCAGGTGATCCGCCTGCGGCGCAGCGTCAGCCGTCTGGAACGGCAAGCGCGCAGCGGAGCCGCGGACGCGCACGAACCGCCGGAGCGGCTGGAACCCTGAAAAGTGGAAATCGAACTGTGGTGGTTGCTCGCCCTGCCGTTGTTCTTCGGCTTCGGCTGGCTGGCGGCGCGCATCGACATCAAGCAGGTGGTCAGCGAATCGCGGGCGCTGCCGCGCTCCTATTTCACCGGCCTCAACTTCCTGCTCAACGAGCAGCCCGACCGTGCGATCGAAGCGTTTCTCGAAGCGGCGCGCATCGATCCGGAGACCGTCGAGCTGCATTTCGCGCTCGGCAGCCTGTTTCGCCGGCGTGGCGAGACCGACCGCGCGATCCGGGTCCATAAGCATCTGATCGACCGCGACGCCTCGCTCTCGCAGCTCACCGAGGAACAGCGGCTGCTGGCGCTGGCCGAGCTCGGTCAGGATTATCTGAAGGCCGGTCTGCTCGACCGCGCCGAGGACGTCTTCCTCAAGCTGCGCGGCACGCCGCGCGACGAGGAGGCGCTGCGCAACCTGCTGGAGATCTACCAGCTGGAGAAGGACTGGGAAAAGGCCATCGCCATCGCCCAGCAGATGCCGGGCCATGCCGAGCATCTGTGGCAAAAAGAGATCGCCCAGTTCCATTGTGAGCTGGCGGCCTCGGATCTGCTCAATGGTCGCTTTGATGCGGCGCGCAGCCACATCGAGGCGGCGCTGGCGACCAACCGCCGCTGCGTGCGCGCGACCCTCTTGCGCGGCGAGCTGGAAGCGAAACTCGCCGCGGGAGGGAATGAGGATACCGATTCGCCCAGAAAAATCGGCGCTGACGGAACGGCACCTCCCGACCCGTTGGAAAACGCGCTGCGCATCTGGCAGGGGATCGAACAGCAGAATCCGCAATATCTCTCGCTGGCGGCGGAGAAGATGATGACGGCGTTCCGTCAGCTCGGCCGCGAGCAGGCCGGCATCGAACTCATGCGCGGCTATCTCGAACGCCACCCCTCGCTCGATCTGCTCGATGTGGTGTTCCAGGCGGAATTGAGCCTGCGTGGTCCGCAGTCCGCCTATGTGCTGGTGCGCGACGAGCTGCGGCGCAATCCGACCCTGCTCGGGCTCGACAAGCTGTTCGAGGCGCAGATCCTGCTCGCGCCGCCGGAGCAGCGTGCCGATCTCGAACTGGTCAAGAACCTGATCCATACCCATACCCGGCGCGTGGCCCGCTACCGCTGCGACGACTGCGGCTTCAAGGCGCGCCAGTTCCACTGGCGCTGCCCGGCCTGCGGCGGCTGGGAGACCTTCCCCCCGAAACGCACCGAAGAATTCGATCTCGCACCATGAGCCTGAAACTGCCCGATACCCGCCATGCCCGCGTGCTCGTCGTCGGCGACGTGATGCTCGACCGCTACTGGTTCGGCGAGGTTTCGCGCATCTCGCCCGAGGCCCCGGTGCCGGTGGTCAAGGTGGAGCGCACCGAGGAGCGTCCCGGCGGCGCGGCCAACGTGGCGCGCAACATCGCTGCGCTGGGCGCTCGGGCCACCTTGCTGTCGGTGGTCGGCGCCGATGAAGCCGGCGCGGCGCTGGCGCGGCTCCTGGCCGAATCGGCGATCGATGCGAGCCTGCACGAGGATGCGCAGCTCAATACCACCGTCAAGCTGCGCGTGATCGGCCGCCAGCAGCAGCTGTTGCGCATCGATTTCGAAAACTGGCCGACGCACGAGGTGCTGCAGGCCAAGCTCGCCGAGTTCGAGGCGCGCGTCCGTCATTGCGACATCGTGATCCTCTCCGATTACGGCAAAGGGGGCCTCACCCACATCGGCGCGATGATCAGGAACGCCCGCGCGCTGGGCAAGCGCGTGCTGATCGACCCGAAGGGCGACGACTATGCGCGTTATGCGGGTGCGAGCATCATCACGCCGAACCGCGCAGAACTGCGTGAGGTCGTCGGCCGCTGGCACGACGAAGCCGATCTGGCTGCCCGGGTGGCGAGGCTGCGCGCCGAGCTCGGTCTCGATGCCGTGCTGCTGACGCGCTCGGAGGAAGGCATGACGCTCTTTACCGCCGATGGCGCGACGCACGAGCCGGCCCAGGCCCGCGAGGTCTATGATGTCAGCGGCGCCGGCGATACCGTGATCGCCACGCTGGCGGTGATGCTGGCCGCGGGCCAATCCCTGCCCGAGGCGATGCGGCTGGCCAACCGTGCGGCGGGCGTCGTCGTCGGCAAGCTGGGCACTGCCACCTGTTCCCTGGAAGAACTGAAGGAATGAGCATGTATTACGTCGTCACCGGCGCGGCCGGGTTTATAGGAGCCAACCTCGTCAAGGCATTGAACGAGCGCGGCATCGACAACATCCTCGCCGTCGACAACCTCACCAAGGCGGACAAGTTCAAGAACCTCGTCGATTGCGAGATCGCCGACTATCTCGACAAGCACGAGTTTCTCGAGCTGCTGCAGCAGGGCCATTTCGACGGCGTGCTGGAAGCGGTGTTCCATGAAGGCGCCTGCTCGGACACGATGGAAACCGACGGCCATTACATGATGCAGAACAACTACCGCTACAGCTGCACGCTGCTCGATCATTGCCTCGATCAGGAGGTGCAGTTCCTCTATGCGTCCTCCGCCTCGGTCTATGGTGCGGGCCGGGTGTTCAGGGAGGCACGCGAGCATGAGGGGCCGCTCAACGTCTATGGCTACTCGAAGTTCCTCTTCGACCAGGTGGTGCGCCGGCGTATGCAGCAGGAAGAGCCGGCTTCGCAGGTGGTCGGTTTCCGCTACTTCAACGTCTATGGCCCGCGCGAGCAGCACAAGGGACGCATGGCCTCGGTGGCCTTCCACCACTTCAACCAGTATCGCGAGAGCGGCAAGGTGAAGCTCTTCGAAGGCTGCGACGGCTACGGCAACGGCGAGCAGAGCCGCGATTTCGTCTATGTCGAGGACGTCGTGAAAGTGAATCTGTTCTTCCTCGATCACCCCGGCAAGTCCGGCATCTTCAACCTCGGCACCGGCCGCGCGCAGCCGTTCAACGACATCGCCCACGCCACCGTCAATGCCTGCCGTGCGCTGGAGGGCAAGCCGCCGCTCTCCTTGCAGGAGATGGTCGCGCAGGGCATCGTCGAATACATCGCCTTCCCCGAGGCGCTCAAGGGCAAATACCAGAGCTTCACCCAGGCCGACATTTCCGCGCTGCGCGAGGCGGGCTATACGGACGCATTCGATTCCGTGGCGGAGGGCGTGGCGAAATACGTTCATCATCTGGCTGGCAAATGAAAACCCATACCCTCGAAGACTTCGTCGGCAACACGCCGCTGGTGCGTCTGCAGCGCCTGCCGGGCGTGGAAAACGCGCGGCGCAACAACGTCATCCTCGCCAAGCTCGAAGGCAACAATCCGGCCGGATCGGTGAAGGACCGGCCGGCCTTGTCGATGATCCTCGAAGCGGAAAAGCGCGGCGAGATCAAGCCGGGCGACACGCTGATCGAAGCGACTTCCGGCAACACCGGCATCGCGCTGGCGATGGTCGCGGCGCTGCGCGGCTACGAAATGATCCTCGTCATGCCCGAGAACCAGAGCGTCGAGCGCCGCCAGAGCATGCGCGCCTATGGCGCCGAACTGGTCCTGACGCCGAAGGCGGCCGGCATGGAAGGCGCGCGCGACGAGGCCGAACGGCTCGTCAGGGCAGGCCGCGGCGTGATGCTCGACCAGTTCTCGAACCCCGACAATCCGCTCGCCCACTACCGCGGCACCGCGCCGGAAATCTGGCGCGACACCGAAGGGAAGATCACGCACTTCGTTTCCAGCATGGGCACCACCGGCACGATCATGGGCTGCTCGCGCTACTTCAAGGAAGTGAATCCGGCGATCCAGGTCATCGGCTGCCAGCCAGCGGAAGGGGCGCAGATTCCGGGCATCCGCAAATGGCCGCCGGAGTATCTGCCGAAGATCTGCGACTTCTCGCGCATCGACCGGCTCGAATACGTCTCGCAGCAGGATGCCGAGGAGATGACGCGCCGCCTGGCGCGGGAGGAGGGCATCTGCGCCGGCATCTCGTCGGGCGGGGCGATGGCTATCGCCTTACGCATCGCCGCCGAGGTGGAGAATGCGGTGATCGTCAGCATCATCTGCGATCGCGGCGACCGCTACCTCTCGACCGGCGTGTTCCCGGCGTGATTCCGGTTCTGGTCTTCGACATCGAGACGATCCCCGACATCGCGGGGCTGCGGCAGCTCCACGAGCTGCCGGCGTCGTTGCCCGATGCCGAGGTCGCCGAGTTCGCCTTCCAGAAGCAGCGCGCGAAGAGCGGCTCGGATTTCCTGCCGCATCATCTGCAGCGCATCGTCGTCATCTCCTGTGTGATGAGGAGCGACGAGGGCCTCAAGGTCTGGTCGCTGGCCGAGCCGAAGCTCGGCGAAGCCGAGATCATCCAGCGTTTCTTCGCCGGCATCGAGAAATACACGCCGCAGATCGTGTCATGGAACGGCGGCGGCTTCGACCTGCCGGTGCTGCACTACCGCGGCCTGATCCACAATGTCGCCGCGTCGCGCTACTGGGAGATGGGCGAGGGCGATTACAAGGATAGCCGCGACTTCAAGTGGAACAACTACATCAGCCGCTACCACACACGCCATCTCGACCTGATGGATCTCTTGGCGCTCTACCAGCCGCGTGCCAACGCGCCGCTCGACGAGCTGGCGAAGCTGATGGGCTTGCCCGGCAAGCTCGGCATGGACGGCGGCGCGGTGTGGGGCGCCTGGTGCGAGGGCCGGATCGAGGAAATCCGCGATTACTGCGAGACCGACGTCGTCAATACCTACCTCGTCTATCTGCGCTTCCAGAGGATGCGCGGCCAGCTGACCGCGGAAGAGTACGACCTGGAAGTGGCCAAGGTGCGCGATGCGCTGGCGAAGATCGATGCGGCGCACTGGCGGGAGTTCCTCGCCGCCTGGGCGAAATGAAGCCGCCGTCGTGCCGTTCCGCCAGCGCCGACTTTTTCAACGCGCGCTGCGGATCATGGCCACATTGAGGCGGAACGCCTCGTTTTCCGGCCAGTCTTCGAGGGGAACGGGCAGCTTGCGCTGCCAGTTCGGATGCTGGTCTTCGACGGTGCCCGGCACGTTGATCTGCTCGCGGCAGGCGAAGACATCCTCGGGCTGCACGGCCAGCAGCATCGCCGGACTCCGCGCCAGATAGGCATGGATCGCGGCGATGAGCTGCGGCGTCAGCTCGGGCAGGGCGGCCGGGTCCTTGCCCACGCCGTCGGGCAGCAGGTGTTCGCGCTCCAATGCCCACAGCAGCCGGCCGCGATCCCAGCCGCGCTCGGTGTAGAGCCGCTCGCGCACCTCGCTGTTCGGGAACAGCATCAGCCGCGTGCGGATTTCGAGATCGAGCCCCTGCCAGAAGCCGGCCAGCGTCGGCAGATCGTGGGTGCTGGCCGCGACCAGCGCCTGGCGCGGCATGTCGGCGGGCAGACGGAAATTGCCGTCCGGATAGCGCTCGAAGATCAGCGGATGGTAGGAGAGCACGCCCGCGTCGCGAAGGCGCTCGCGGAAACCGTCGGGCACCGTGCCGAGGTCCTCGCCGATGACCAGGCATTCGTTGCGCAGGCTTTCTCGTGCCACCAGGCCGAGCATGTCGTCGAACGGGTAATGCACATAGGCGCCCTCGGTCGCCGGCGTGTCGGCCGGCACCCAAAAGAGGCGCATCAGCCCCATCACATGGTCGATGCGCAGCGCGCCGGCATGACGCATGTTGGCACGCAGCACCTCGATGAACGGCGCATAGCCCGCCGCCCGCAGCCGGTGCGGGATCAGCGGCGGCAGGCCCCAGTCCTGGCCGAGCAGATTCAGCTCGTCGGGCGGGGCGCCGGTGTTGGCGCCGCCATTGCCGATCGCGAAAACATCCTGCCACTGCCAGACTTCGGCGCCGCCGGGATGGGCGCCGACCGCCAGGTCGCGATAGAGGCCGATCGCCATGCCGCGTTCCCGCGCGCGCTGCGCGACGGCGGCGAGCTGCTCGTCGGCCAGCCATTGCAGCCAGGCATGCCAGTCGATCTCGACGGCGTGCTCGCGGGCGAAGGCCTCGACGGCGGGGCTGGCCGGATCGCGGTATTCCGCCGGCCAGGCCGGCCAGCCCCAGCAGTCTGGGTTTTTCGCGCGAAAGTGCGCCTGCAGGGCCGCAAAGAGCGCGAAGCGTTCCAGCGCCTCGCCCTGCTGCGCGCGCCAGACGGCGAAACCGGCCAGGCAGGCGCCGGCACGGGCGCGGTGGAAATCGAACAGCGCCCTGAGCACCTCGAGCTTGAGCCGCGCGACGGCGACGTAATCGACCAAGGCGCATTCGCGCAATGCGGCGAGCCGCGCTTGAAACTCGGCGCTGGCGACACGGCACCGGACGTTCTCGCAGGCAGCGAATTCCGGCACCGCCTCGACGTCGATGTAGAGCACGTTCAGGAAGGCGCGGTGCGAGGGGCTGTAGGGGCTGATGTGCGCCGGGGCGTCCGGAAACAGCGCGTGGAGCGGATTGAGGCCGATGAAGGCGCCGCCGGCCGCGGCGACCCGATCCACGAGCAGGGCGAGATCGGTGAAATCGCCGATGCCCCAGTTTCTTGCCGAGCGCAGGCTGTAGAGCTGGACGTTGAGGCCCCAGAGGCGTGCGCCTTCGGTCAGGACTTCGGGCAGGTGGCAGCGTGCGGCGGTCGCGCCCGCGGGCAGCGCGGGCATGTCGCGGGCGGCGGCCTGGAATTCTTCCAGCAGCGCCACCGGATCGCGCGTCAGGTCGAAATGCATCGCCGCGAGCAGGTCGCGCCGCGTGCTCTCCGAGGTTGGATGATGACCGCCCCAGATGTCGTGGTATTCGCGGGCGATGCCGCAGGCGGAGGCCAGGCGTGCGAGGGCGTCGTTCATGATGGTGGGATGGTTTGGCCGGCGGCCGGTTGCTGGCGCAGCAGGGCGAGCGTGCGGCCTTCGAGCGGATAGGGTTCCCCGCCGCGAAAGCTGCCGTCGGGCTCCAGGCCGGCGTGATAGTGGGTATCGATCAACACCTGCCAGACACAATCCTCGCACAGCCGCGGCAGGACGAAATCGATGCGCTCGACATGGGCGTTGAACAGCAGGAGGAAGTTGTCGTCGCGGATGCTGCGGCCGTGGCGATCGACTTCGCCGAGCGCCTCGCCGGAGAGATAGACGCCCAGGCAGCGGGCGTAGTCGTGCGCCCATTCCTCGTCGGTCATGTCGGTGCCGTCGGGCTTGAGCCAGTGGATGTCCTTGATGCCCGCCTCGCCGCTGAAGCGGATCGGCCGTCCCTGGAAGAAATTGCGCCGCCGGAACACCGGATGGCGGTGCCGCAGCCGCACCAGCCGGGCGACGAACTCCAGCAGTTCGCGGTCTTCCGCCGTGAGGTGCCAATTGACCCAGCTGATCGGATTGTCCTGGCAGTAGGCATTGTTGTTGCCGTGCTGGGTGCGGCCCATCTCGTCGCCGGCCAGCAGCATCGGCACGCCCTGCGAGAACAGCAAGGTGGCGAGCAGGTTGCGCTTTTGCCGCGCGCGTAATGCGCTGATTGCCGGATCGCTGGTTTCGCCTTCCATGCCATAGTTGCAGGAGAGGTTGTTGTCGGTGCCGTCGCGGTTACCCTCGCCGTTGGCCTCGTTGTGCTTCCTTTCGTAGCTGACCAGGTCGTGCAGCGTGAAGCCGTCGTGGGCGGTGATGAAGTTGATGCTCGCATAGGGGCGGCGGCCGTTACGGGCATACAGATCGGATGAGCCGGTGATGCGCGTCGCGAATTCGCCGATCTTGCCGCCGTCGCCGCGCCAGAAGGCGCGCATGCAGTCGCGGTAGCGGTCGTTCCATTCCGCCCAGCCGAGCGGGAAGTTGCCGACCTGATAGCCGCCCTCGCCGAGATCCCAGGGTTCGGCGATCAGCTTGACGCGCGAGAGCACCGGGTCCTGATGCAGGATGTCGAAGAAGGCGCCGAAGTGATTCACCGCATGCTGCTCGCGGCCGAGCGAGGCGGCGAGATCGAAGCGGAAGCCATCGACGTGCATCTCCTGCACCCAGTAGCGCAGCGAATCCATCACCAGCTGCAGCACGCGCGGATGTTCGAGGTTGAGCGTGTTGCCGCAGCCGGTGTAATCGCGGTAGAAGCGCGGGTCGTCGGGCTGCAGGCGGTAATAGACGCTGTTGTCGATGCCCTTGAAACTCAGGGTCGGGCCGAGATGGTTGCCTTCGGCGGAGTGGTTGTAGACCACGTCGAGGATCACCTCGATGCCGGCCGAATGCAGGGCCTTGACCATGGTCTTGAATTCCTTCGGCGAGCCGCTCGCCGAGTAACGCTGCTCGGGTGCGAAGAAGCCGATCGAGTTGTAACCCCAGTAGTTGCGCTTGCCCTGATCGACCAGATGACGGTCGTCGATGAAGCTGTGGATCGGCATCAGCTCGACGGAGGTGATGCCCAGCCGCTTCAGATGGGCGATCACCGGCGCGGTGATCAGGCCTGCGTAGGTGCCGCGCAGCGGCGGTGGCACCTCGGGATGCTCGATCGTGAAGCCGCGCACGTGCAGCTCGTAGATCACCATCTCGTGCCAGGGAATGTTCGGCGAGCGGTCGTCGCCCCAGGAGAAAGCCGGATCGGTGACGCGGCACTTCGGCATCCACGGGGCGTTGTCGCGGCGGTCGAACGAGAGATCGTCGTGCGCGGCATCGACCCGATAGCCATAATGGGCGTCGTTCCACACCAGCGGCCCGACGATGTCGCGCGCGTAGGGATCGAGCAGCAGCTTGTTCGGGTTGAAGCGATGGCCGCGCGCCGGATCGTAGGGGCCATGCACGCGATAGCCGTAGAGCAGACCCGGTCGCGCCTCGGGCAGGTAGCAGTGCCAGACCAGGTCGGTCTGCTCGGTGAGCGTGATGCGCTGCACCTCATGCTGGCCGCTGGGGTCGAACAGGCACAGCTCGACCTTTTCTGCATGTTCGGAGAACAGGGCGAAGTTGACCCCTTCGCCATCCCAGGTGGCGCCGCGCGGATAAGGCGCGCCGGGCCAGACGGTGGTGATCGGGAAATGATGAATCCGTTGCATGGTCGGGGATGTTAGCGTGAAACGTTCCGGTCACGCCGTTGCTCAAGGCGGAGCGTAGGCAAAGGGTGTAGGATTTGCGCCTTTTCCGGCGGCGCCGGAACGTATCCAGCGCGCCCTGGCTCATGAAACCCCTTGATCGAACGAGGAAAAACGTCATGCCCTCCCCTGTGCAACCCACCGTGCTGCGCATCGGCCTCGAGCCTTTCGCGGCGCGGACCGAAATCGAGCCTGCCACGAACCGGACGATCGGTCCGGTCGATTTCGGCTGGCAAGCCTGGCGCCGCCATGGGCCGGCGGTGCTCACCTTCGGCGCCGGCATGCTCGCCAACAGCCCGCTCGCCGGTTCGCGGCGATTGGTGTTTTGCGGCTACAGCCCGCAATGGGAGAGCTTCTACATCTCCTCGATGGGCGGTGCGGCCCATACCTTCCGGCACTTGGGCGTCGATTACGTGGAACTCACCGGTCGCGCAGCCAGGACGAGCGTATTGCTGCTCAATCACGATGGCAACGAAATCCGGGCGCGACTCGAGCCGTGTGAGGACTTCGAACGGTTCTGGCAAGGCTACCGGGCGCCGGACGGCACCGAACTGAAAGGCATTTTCGCGCTCCAGCAGGCTTTGATCGACCGCTGGGGCGGGGAATATCTATCCAAGCAGGTGCGCGCCTTCGTCGTCGGCCCGGCAGCGGCCAGAACCATCGAGGGGGCGATCGTTTCCAATCCGGTCGAGAAAGGCATCGTCACCGGAGTGACCGACTGGGCAGGACGCGGCGGGCTGGGCAGCCAGTTGTTCCGCCAGCACAACCTGGTCGGCTGCGTGTTCGGCGGCCACTGGGAGCCTCCCGTCAAGGAGTCGCTCAAGGATTACGACCCCTATTTCATCGCGCATTTCGGCGAACGGGCGATCAAGGTCGAAAAGGCGGCGACGAGCAAATACTCCCTCGATCCGAAGACCGGCACCGGCGGCACCTTCGGCTCGAACTACCATGCGATGGGCGAGAAGCTGATGAGCTTCAATTACCGGTCGGTCTTCGAATCCCGGGAGCAACGGCTCAGGCAGCAGCAGGCTTTCATCGTCGATCACTATCTGCAGCAGTTCAACGCGGAAACCATCGCCAACAAGCAGTTCGAGCACTGCGGCGAACCCTGCTCGGTGGCCTGCAAGAAAATGAATGGCCGCTACAAGAAGGATTACGAGCCCTATCACACGCTCGGTCCCCAGGTCGGGGTTTTCGACCAGCGCGCCGCCGAGCTGCTCAACGATCATGCCGATGCGATGGGCTTCGACGCCATTCAGATCGGTGGCACCCTGGCGTGGATCATGGAATGCGTCGCCACCGGCCTGATTCCCCCCGAAGACTACGGCCTGCCACCGCGCAGCGCGCTGCGCTTCGAGAAATTCACCGCCGATCCGCAGGACTTCGATCTCGTCAACGACAGCATGCGCAACGCGCGCTATGCGATGGCGGTGATCGATGCGATCCTGCAAGATCCGCGCGCCGCGGTGTTCCGCGCCGGCATCCGGGCGGCGGCGCGGGAACTCGACCGGCGCCATCCGCAGACACGGCCTGGGCAATGCGCCGTCTATCTGGCGCACGGCGAAAACGGCTCGATGGTGCCCAACCAGTATTTCGTGCCGGGCATGGGCAGCCCGATGCCGCTGATGGGCAAATACTATGTCTATTACGGTCCGGAACTCCTCACGCCGGACGAACTCGGTCGCCGTAACGTCGAACGCATGGTGTATGAGCTGATCAGCGACAACACGGGCTTGTGCCGCTTCCACCGTCAATGGGGCGAACCGATGGCGGGCAAGCTCGCGTGGGAGCGTTTCGGCCTCGATATCGATTACTTCCGCCACCATTTCGAGCTGGCACAGCAGATCCAGGCCAGCGAAGACGGCAAGAGCGTGCCGTGGGAAACCGATCGCATGGCCGAGATGTTCTTCCACTATCTGCGCTGGCAGATCGAAAGCGGCAAATCCTTGGCGCACCTGTCGCCGTGGCTGGAAGCTGCCGGCCTGGCGCTGGAGAACATCACTGCGGACGCGACCTTGCCCGTCGATCATGCGGCGCTCAGGAAAGCCGCGCACGTTTTCTGGGAAGCGATCCGCGCCGGACAGGCATCCGCTTTCGCAGCGCCGCCACGGGCAGAAATGAAATTCGCCGCGCCGGTCGAGCAGGCGGCGCCGAACCGGGATCCCTGATCTACAAGAAGCGTTTCAAGAGCTTGCGGCTTTGCGCATCCAGCGCGTCACGGTCGCGGATCAGATAGTGGATGCCGTTGCTGTCGGCGATCAGCAAGCCGCGGGGATGGCGGCTGCCATGCAAGCGGCGGATGTCGTCCTCGCTTTTCAGGATCAGCTCGGTCTCGCCACGGTCGGTCTCGACCCGCCAGGTGGAGGGGGTGACGAAGCTGCCGACCGCGACGATGCGATGAATCTCCGGCATGAATTCGCGTTGGGCGAGTTCTTCCTCGATCAGTGTGCGCAGCGGCGCCGGCAGGTCGGCGAGACGGTCGATCCACAGTAATTCCTTGCCTTCGGCCGAGAGCAGCGCGATGCCCTCGTCCGGCGCGGTGAGCGCGAAGGCGCGCACCGGGGTCACACCTTCGTGAGCGATGCCGTCGGCGCCGACGAAGACCAGTTTGCCGAACGGGTTGCGGTTCAGCGTGAAGGCGGGCGCGCTCATGCGACGGCCTCCCGTTCCGCGGCCTTGGGTTCGGGCAGCACGATGGGAGGTAACGCCTCCTTTTCCGGCTCGCCGAGCGGCGGCGGCTCGTCGAGCTGCTTGCTCTGCGCCATGTAGAGCCGCCAGTAATGGCCCTGCTTCGCCATCAGCTCGTCGTGATTGCCGATCTCGACGATCCTGCCGCGATCCATCACCACCAGCCGGTCGGCGCGGCGCAGCGTGGAGAGACGGTGGGCGATGGCGATCGTGGTGCGGCCGCGGATCAGGTTGTTGAGCGCCTGCTGGATCTCGAACTCGGTCTCGGTATCGACCGCCGAGGTGGCTTCGTCGAGGATCAGGATCTTCGGATCGATCAGCAGCGCGCGGGCGATCGAGATGCGCTGGCGCTCGCCGCCGGAGAGCGCCTGGCCGCGCTCGCCGACCAGTGAATCGTAGCCGAACGGCTGGCGCAGGATGAATTCGTGTGCGTGGGCGGCGCGCGCCGCGGCGACGATTTCCTCGCGTGTCGCATCGGGCTTGCCATAGGCGATGTTCTCGGCGATCGTGCCGAAGAACAGGAAAGGCTCCTGCAAGACGAGCCCGATGTGTTTGCGATATTCCGCCACGGCGATGCTGCGCAGGTCGACGCCCTCGATGCGGATGCTGCCCTCCGATACATCGTAGAAGCGGCAGATCAGATTCACCAGCGTGCTCTTGCCCGAGCCGCTGTGGCCGACCAGCCCGATCATCTCGCCGGGGCGGATGTCCAGATCGATGCCGCGCAGGATGGCGCGGTTGCCATAGCGGAAATGCACGTTCTGGATCTGGATCGCGCCCGTGACCGGCGGCATCGGCACCGGCTTCACCGGGTCGGGCACGCTGGAGACGTGGTCGAGGATGTCGAAGATGCGCTTGGCGCCGGCGGCCGCCTTCTGGGTGGTCGAGACGATGCGGCTCATCGCGTCCAGCCGCGTGTAGAAGCGCGAGATGTAGGCGAGGAAGGCGGTCAGCACGCCGACCGTGATGCGGTCGTGGGCGATCAGCCAGATGCCGAACACCCAGACGACCAGCACGCCGATCTCGGTGAGCAGGCCGACCGTCGGCGCGAACAGCGACCAGATGCGGTTCAGGCGGTCGTTGACTTCGAGGTTGTGGCGGTTGGCGTCGCGGAAGCGCTTCGCCTCGCGCGCTTCCTGCGCGAAGGCCTTGACGACGCGGATGCCGGGGATCGTGTCCGCCAGCACGTTGGTGACTTCGGCCCAGACGCGGTCGATCTGCTCGAAGCCGGTCCGCAAGCGGTCGCGCACGATGTGGATCAGCCAGGCGATGATCGGCAGCGGGATCAGCGTGATCAGCGCCAGCCAGGCGTTGATCGAGAACAGGATCACCGCGGTCATCGCGATCATCAACACGTCGGTGGCGAAATCGAGCAGATGCAGCGAGAGAAAGACGTTGATCCGGTCGGTTTCCGAACCGATGCGCGCGAGCAGGTCGCCGGTGCGCTTGCCACCGAAATATTCGAGAGAAAGCTTTAACAAATGCTCGTAAGTCGTTGTTCTCAAATCTGCACCGATGCGCTCTGAAACCAGTGCGAGGATGTAGGTGCGCGCCCAGCCCAGCGCCCAGGCCAAGCATGCCGCGCCGAGCAGGCCACCGAGCAGCCAGGCGACCTTGACCCAGTCGATCGGCGTGCCGTTCTGGTAGGGAATCAAGACGTCGTCCATCAGCGGCATGGTCAGATAGGGCGGCACGAGGGTCGCCGCGGTGGCCGCCAGCGTGAGCAGGAAACCGGCGAACAGCATGCCCTGGTAAGGCTTGGCAAAACGCCACAGCCGCAGCAGCACCCAGGTCGAGGGCGGCGTGTGCAGTTCGCGCGCGCAGTTGGGGCATTCCTCTTCGTCGGGCGGCTGCGGCGCCTTGCAGATCGGGCAGGTGGCGGCGACCGTGGTCGCTGGCGGACTACCGCTGATCAGGCTGTCGCGCAGGCGGTTGAATTCACGCTCGAAACGCAATGCGGCCGGGTTGCGGGCGAGGGTGTAGCGCCAGCGCGCGAGCAGGCGCCGATCGTCGGCGAGCTCCAGCGTGCCGATGCCGCCGTGGTCGGAATGGGTGAGCGTCAGTGCCGCGGATAGCGGCCAGGAAAGTTCCCCGGCGCGAATTTCATGCGCGTAGAGCTGGATCAGGCCGGGACGGAAATTCAGCCGTTCGTCGAGGTCGATTTCCAGGGTGGCGATGGCCGGAACGGATTCCATGGGTGTTGCGGTCTGGCGTAAAGTGGCGGTATCGATCACGATGAGGAAAAACTGCCGGCAGATGGCGCGCATGATACGGCGTGCCGTTCCGCCAGCGCCGATTTTTCGATGAATGTCAGCTTTTCGACGATCAACGCGTTACTCGTCCGGAAGTTTCACCCGAACCCAAACCCCAAGAATGAAATCCATCGAATTTTTGAAAATCGTGCATTTGCGCGGTCCCAACATGTGGACCTATCGTCCGGTGCTGGAAGCCTGGGTCGATATCGGTGAGCTGGAGGATTTTCCGTCGAACACGCTGCCGGGCTTCACCGAGCGGCTCATCAATTGGCTGCCCACGCTGCAGGGTCACCGTTGCAGTTACGGCGAGGAAGGCGGCTTCATCCGGCGGCTCGAAGAGGGCACCTGGCCGGCCCACATCATGGAGCACGTCACGCTCGAGCTGCAAAACCTCGCCGGGCTGCCCGGCGGCTTCGGCCGCGCCCGCAGCATGGAGACGCGCGGCCACTACAAGGTGGTGGTGCGCGCCTGGCATCCCGAGGTCACGCGCGAGGCGCTCCATGCCGCGCGCGATCTCGTCATGGCGGCGATCGAGGATCGGCCCTTCGATGTCGCGGCGACCGTGAAACGGCTGCACGAACTGGCCGACCGCCTGATGCTCGGCCCCAGCACGGCCTCGATCGTCGATGCCGCCGATGCCAAGCCGCGCCGCATTCCGCACATCCGCCTCAACGAGGGCAACCTCGTCCAGCTCGGTTACGGCGCCGCCAGCCGGCGCATCTGGACGGCCGAAACGGATCTCACCGGCGCCATCGCCGAGAGCATCGCCTGCGACAAGGACCTGACCAAGATGCTGCTCGCCGCCTGCGGCGTGCCGGTGCCCGAAGGGCGTATGGTCGAGAATCCGGACGATGCCTGGGAAGCGGCGCAGGAGATCGGCGTGCCGGTGGTGGTGAAGCCCTATGACGGCAACCACGGCCGCGGCGTTTCGCTCGAGCTGATGAGCGAAGCGGAAGTGAGGGCCGCATTCCCGGTCGCCGACGCGGAAGGCAGCGGCGTGATGGTCGAGCGCTACGTCCGCGGCGAGGAGCATCGCCTGCTGGTCGTCGGTGAGCGGCTCGTCGCCGCCTGCAAGGGGGAAAGCATCTATATCACCGGCGACGGGAAGTCGACGGTGCGCGAACTCATCGACAGCCAGCTCAACACCGATCCGCGCCGGGGAGAGGCCGAGGAATTCCCGTTGGAAACCATCGTGCTCGACCGCGATCCGCTGGTGCAGCTCAACCTCAAGCGCCAGGGCATGGAGGGCGAGAGCATTCCCGCCGCCGGACAGAAGGTGCTGATCCAGCGCACCGGCACCTACGCGATCGACGTCACCGACGAGGTGCATCCCGAAACGGCGCAAACCGCCTGTCTCGCCGCGAAGATCGTGGGGCTGGACATCGCCGGCATCGACCTGGTGGTCGAGGATGTTTCCCGTCCGCTCGAAGAGCAGCGCGGCGCGATCGTCGAGGTGAATGCAGGCCCCAGCCTCTTGATGCATCTCAAGCCCGCGGTCGGCAAGCCCCGCCCGGTGGGCGAGGCGATCGTCGAGCACCTGTTTCCGGAAGGCAGCAACGGTCGCATCCCGGTGATCGGCATCACCGGCAGCCGCGATACCACGCCCGTCGCGCAGATCGTCGCCCGCTTGCTGCAGCTTTCCGGACTGCGCACCGGGCTGGCTTGCGCCGAGGGTCTGTTCCTCGAAGGCCGCTGCGTCGAGGCGGGCGATTGCGCGCGATGGGAGCCGGGGCAGCGCCTGCTGGTAAACCGCAGCCTCGATGCCGCGGTGATCGAGAATTCCCCAGGCACGATCGCCGGCGAAGGGCTCGCTTACGACCGCTGCCAGGTCGGCATCGTCACGGCCGTGGATCCCCGAGCGCTGATGCCCGAACATGGCATCACCAACGAGGAACTGCTCTTCAAGGTGATCCGCACCCAGATCGACGTCGTGCTGCCCGGCGGCATCGGCGTGCTCAACGCCGACGATGCGACGGTGGCCTCGCTGGCGGAACTGTGCGACGGCGAGGTGATCTTCTTCAGCCGTGACTTCTCGATGCCAAGGCTTGCCGAGCACCGCGCGAAGGGCGGGCGTGCCGTCGTGCTGCGCGACAGCCAGGTGGTGCTGAGCACGCCGACGGTCGAGATGCCGCTCGTCGCCTTGGAGCAGATCCCGCTGCTGCAGGAATCGCAAGAACATCTGGTCGCCGTGCTGGCGGCGCTGGCAGCCGGCTGGGCGTTGGGTTTGAGCGCCGATCTTTTGCGTGCCGGTATTGAAACCTATCGGGCCTTCGCCGAAATCTGAATCTCATCATGGAAATCTTTCGCATCCGTGCCCTGCGTGGCCCCAATCTCTGGTCCAGGCACACTTCGATCCAGGCCCTCGTCCGTTGCGAGGAGAACGAACGGGCGATGAGCCGGCTGCCCGGCTTCGAGGCTCGCATCCGCGCCCGCTTCCCGCAGATCGGCGCGATGCGCCCGATCGGTTATGCCGGCGAGCTCTCGCTCGCCCATGCGGTGCAGTTCGCCACCCTGAACCTGCAGGCCCAGGCTGGCTGCCCGGTGTCCTTCAGCTGCACGGCGCCGACCACCGAGGCAGGGCTGTATCAGGTGGTCGTCGAATACACCGAGGAGGCGGTCGGCCGGCGCGCGTTGCAACTCGCCGAAGCCCTGTGCCAGGCCGCGCTGGCGGACACGCCCTTCGATCTCGATGCATCGCTGGCCGAATTGCGGGCGCTGGACGAGGATGAGCGGCTCGGCCCGTCGACGGGCTCGATCGTCCATGCCGCCCAGGCGCGCGACATTCCCTGGCGGCGCCTGACCCGCGGCAGCCTGGTGCAGTTCGGCTGGGGGTCGAAACAGCGTCGCATCCAGGCGGCCGAGGTCGACAGCACCTCGGCGATCGCGGAATCGATCGCCCAGGACAAGGACCTGACCAAAAGACTGCTCCGGGCCGCCGGCGTGCCGGTGCCGGTCGGACGGGTCGTCGATGAGGTCGAGGCCGGCTGGCAGGCGGCGCTCGAAATCGGCCTGCCGGTGGTCACCAAGCCTTACGACGGCAATCAGGGCAAGGGGGTGACGGTCAATATCGTCAATCGCCCGCATTTCGAAGCGGCCTTCGCCGCCGCCCAGGCGATCAGCCGCCATGTGCTGGTCGAGCGTTTCATCACCGGCTACGACTTCCGCGTGCTGGTGGTCGGCGACCAGATGGTCGCAGCGGCGCGGCGCGAGCCGCCGACGGTGATCGGCGACGGCGTGCATTCCGTCCGCGAGCTGGTGGATATCGTCAACAGCGATCCGCGCCGGGGCGAAGGGCATGCCACTTCACTGACCAAGATCCGCCTCGACGAGATCGCCCGCCAGCGGCTCGCCGCGCAAGGTTTCACCCCCGAGTCGGTGCTGCCGAAGGGGGTGCGGGTGGTGTTGCGCAACAACGCGAATCTTTCCACCGGCGGCACGGCGACCGACGTGACTGGCGACGTCCATCCCGAAGTCGCGGCGCGCGCCGTCGCCGCGGCGCGCATGATCGGCATCGACATCGCCGGCGTCGATGTGATCTGCGAGGACATCGGCCAGCCGCTCGAAGCGCAGAACGGTGGCATCGTCGAGATCAACGCGGCGCCGGGTCTGCGCATGCACCTCGATCCGTCCTACGGCAAGCCGCGCGACGTCGGCAAGGCGGTGATCGACATGATGTTCCCGGCCCATGAGAACGGCCGCATCCCGGTCGTCGCGGTCTCCGGCACCAACGGCAAGACGACCACGGTGCGGCTGACCGCGCATCTGATCGGCCAGACCGGCAAGCGCATGGGCATGACGCTGACCGATGGCGTGTTCGCCAACGGGCGCTGCATCGACCGCGGCGATTGCAGCGGGCCGAAGAGCGCGCGGAACGTGTTGCTGCACCCGGAAGTGGATGCGGCGGTGTTCGAGGTCGCCCGCGGCGGCATCCTGCGCGAGGGGCTGGGCTTCGACCGCTGCGACGTGGCCGTGGTGACGAACCTCGGCATGGGCGATCATCTCGGCCTCAATTACATCACGACGATCGAAGAACTCGCGGTGGTCAAGCGCGTCATCGTGCAGAACGTGAGCCCCGGCGGCATGGCGGTGCTCAATGCCGCCGATCCGCACGTGGCGAAGATGGCGAGCGCCTGCCCCGGCAAGGTGACATATTTCGCCACCGACCCCCATCATCCCTTGATGATGACCCATCGCGCGCAGGGCAGGCGCGTGATCTTCCGCGAAGGCAACGCGATCGTCTGCGCCGAAGGCAATCATGTCGAGCGCCTCGAGCTCGCCGCGATCCCTCTCACGCGCAATGGCACGATCGGCTTCCAGGTCGAGAACGTGATGGCGGCGGTGGGCGCCGCCTGGGCGATGGCGGTCGATTGGGAGACCATCCGCCGTGGGCTGGCGACCTTCATCAGCGATGCCAAGACGGCGCCGGGCCGCTTCAATGTCTTCGACTACCGCGGCGCGAAACTGATCGCCGATTACGGCCACAATCCGGACGCGATCCGTGCGCTGGTGCAGGCCGTCGATGCGCTGCCGGCGAACCGACGCTGGATCGTCATCAGCGGCGCGGGCGACCGGCGCGACGAGGACATCATCCGCCAGAGCGAAATCCTCGGCTCGGCGTTCGATGGCGCGATCCTCTACCAGGATGCCTGCCAGCGCGGCCGCGCCGACGGTGAGGTGCTGGCGCTCTTGCGCAAGGGGCTGGAGGGCGCGACGCGGACCCGGGAGATCGAGGAAATCCGCGGCGAATTCCTCGCCATCGACACGGCGTTGGCGAAGCTCCAGCCGGGCGATCTATGCCTGATCCTCGTCGATCAGGTCGAGGAGGCGCTCGCGCACATCGCCCAACGCGTCGCTGCAGCGCAAAGCTGAAAGTCGGCGCTGGCGAGACGGCACCCCGAGGTCAGACCGCCTTCGCCTCAGAGCTTGTGAAAAATTTCGTCGCGAGCGGCCCGAGGGCAAGGCGCACGGAGCGCAGCGACCAAGACATGACAACGAGTTAGGCGCGGGAGCGAGCACCGGGCAACGCAGCCATCGGGACGCGCAGCAGAAATTTTCACAAGCTCTCTCCGCCCAGCGCGGCGAGCAAGTCCTCGAACATCCGCGCCAGCTCCCCCGCCATGAGGACGAAGTCGGCGTCGAACTGCTCGTCGGCGCCTTGCGCTGCTTTTTCCGCCTGCTCCTTGAGGATG
>Ga0209172_10000881_pt1 | contig 74175 bp, 59 predicted proteins | sample LarsenN4metaG_FD_184113 | JGI IMG/M metagenome (GOLD analysis project Ga0209172, IMG submission 184113) | Hot spring sediment bacterial and archeal communities from British Columbia, Canada, to study Microbial Dark Matter (Phase II) - Larsen... ... | reverse complement strand
CCGGGGTCGAATGTCGTTGCCGGAGCGCCATTCACAGTGAAACCCTGGCTTACGATGTTGTTGTCGCCGGGCGTTCCGGAGAGTGCTACCGGGTCAGAATAAAGACAGAACGGACCACTCAAATCAGACGTAATGGTCGGATTCGGGTATTTGCAGGAGTTTCCGATATTCAGGATTTGGCCCGTCTCACTTTGTACGGTAATCGAGTAGCCGAGGTCGTCCACATGAACGCCGCTCAGGAAATAGTCGCCGCTATTCAGCGGATTTTCAACGAATTGTGTTCCAATGGGGATAGCGAGAGGAGGGTTCGGCGGCGCAGGGCTGTTGGCCGAATAAAGGCCATTTACGGCAATAACCGTCCAGGTTTTTCCCGCCAAAGACTCGATTTTCAACGTTTCTCCAAACTGGCCGTTGGTCAAATTTGTAGCATTATTTTTACAAACGCATGGGTCGGAAATGAGGATTTTCGGTACGCAGCGTGGGAACGGCAGAATAGTCACTTGCGAAGTGCAAACGCCTACATTGCCGCAAGGATCGGTCACTTGCAACACGTAGGGCTGGGTTGTTCCGGCTTGCGCGCAGGTGAAAGTGACGGGGTTGGCCACCACGCTCAAATTACCGGAAGAGGCGCAGTTGTCCGTTGCGCTGAAGCCTACCGAAGCGCCAGTGATTGTCACGTTCCCGAAGTTGTTGAGGCTGACAGTGATATTTTGGCAACTAACCGTCGGGGCAGAATTGTCCTGAACAGTAATGATTTGAGTGCTCACGCCGACATTGCCGCAAACGTCTGAAGCCGACCAGGTACGGGTGATGGTGTACGAATAAAAATTGCAATTCGCCGGGTTGGCACCTTTCGTGCTGACTTCGTTAAAAGTAACTGGCGAAGTGGCCGAACAATTGTCGGAAGCCGTCACGTTGGTGGGGGCAGCGGGGATGGCCTGGTTGCAGGAGAGCGTCACATTCGCCGGAACGCCATTGAACGTTGGCGGCGTAACATCCTGAACTGTAATGACTTGAACAAGCGAATTGCTGTTTCCGCAATCATCCTCTACTGACCAGGTGCGTGTAATTGTGTAGTTGTAAAAATTACAATTAGCCGGGTCGGAGCCTTTTGTATTGCTTTCGTTGAAAGTCACGACAAGGCCGGCTTGCTGCGGAATAAAAAATTGATCGGAATTGACAGCGCCGGGAGTCGCGGCCGCAGGCGCATTCCAGACAAAGTCGGAATATTCGTCGCCGGTGCCGCTCAGACGAAGCGAAGTGCCAATGGCATTATTTCCATCTTCCAAAACGCCGATGTCAGTGGAAGTCATGCCGCTGGCAGGGCCGCCGACTGCGACCATCACGCCTTCATAACTCAAAAACTGAATTACCATCCCGCCGGAAACCAGTGCCACGCCGTCGGGCGCGCCGTTTTGGAGACCATTGACCGGGTAGTTCACAACTACGGTGCCGAAGCCATTGCTTTGGTTAGGAATAATACCGCTCAAAGTCGTGGAGCCATAAGTGCCGCCGCCGGAGCCGTTGTACAGGAAGAGGGAATAAGTTGAAAGGTCAACGCCTGCTGTGCCTGCGATTTCGATAAATTCGCCGACGTCGCCGCCCACATTGTCGTAGTGAATTTCGTTGATCCAAACCATAGCCGCGCCGCCGCTGCCGTCGTCGCAATCGTCGGTAGCGAGCAAATTTGCTGCCGGTGGAATGGGGTCACTGCAACTGATCGTAATATTCTGTGGTAAAGGCGGTACGAAATTCGGCCCCGTATTATCCTGAATATAAATGGTTTGTGTGTAAACGTCGCTATTGCCGCAAGCATCCGTCGCTGTCCAGACTCGCATCAAAACTGTTTCCCCATTGCAGTCGCCCATCATAGTCGTTTCTTCCAAAGTAGCCAGAATAGTGCCGGGAAGCGGCGACAACGATTGACCTGCATTCAGCGAATTGGGAGATTCTGAAACAGGTCCGACCCAGTTGAAATCGCCGTATTCTTCGCCCGTGCCAGTCAGTTGGAGCGAGGTGCCGAGGGCGTTGGCGCCGTCTTCCTGAACGCCGATGTCTTCGGAAGTCAAGCCCATGGCAGGACCGTTCTGCGCTACGAAAGAGCCTTCATAACTCAGAAATTGAATTACAGTATTCGGCAATTTTATCAAAGCCACGCCGTCAGGCGAGCCATTTTGAATACCGTTGACGGGATAGGAAAATGCCACTGCGCCAAAACCGTTGCCTTCATCGTCAATCGTGCCGCTCAAAGTCAGTTCGTTGTAAGAAACGCCGCCGTTACCGTTGTACAAAACCAACTGGTATTGAGACAAATCAAGACCTGCGGTACCTGCCACTTCGATAAACTCGCCTGCGTCAACGCCCACATTGTCGTAGTGAATTTCATTGATGAAAATCACGGATGGAACCTGGCCGGGGTCGCAGTTGTCGGTTGCTGTTACTGTCGGCGCCAGCGGCAGCGGGTCAGCACAAGAAATGGTAATGTCTTGTGGCAGAGGTTGGTCGAATACCGGGGCCTCGTCGTCAAAAACGGAAATGGTTTGTACAAACGAAGCAACATTACCCGAACAGTCTGTTGCTGTCCAGGTGCGCGTGATGGTTTGTTCCTGCGGGCAGTTGCCACTGCTGGTTTCATTAAAAGAAACCTGTACGTCGGAATCACAATTGTCATTTGCCGTGACGACAGGCACATCCGGCAGCGGATCAGAACAGTTGATGCTCAGGGTTATTTCTGCCGGAAGATTTTCCAAAACAGGCGGTGTCGCGTCATTGACGGTAACAATTTGAACAAATTGCGTGCTGTTTCCGCAATCATCCGTTGCCGTCCAGGTGCGGGTAATCGTCCTGACCCCTTCGCAATCGGAAGGTGTAACTTCTTCATTAAAAGTTACTTCCACATCCTGGTCAACATTGTCGGAAGCCGTAAGTGTCGGGGCGTCGGGGATGATTTCGTCGCATTCGTACGTTTCATCTTCCGGCAAAACGGGGTCAAAAACGGGCGGCTCGCCATCGCCGGGAGCGACTGTTGCAGAACCTGTATCCATGCAAGCCGGGTCAGCGGTATCGCGCACTTTTACTGTGTAAGTGCCTGGCGCCACGCCTGAAAATGTGTTGTCGGGTTGAAAATTGGCGCTATCAATCGAGTATTCGATAGAGCCGCAGGTAGTGCAGGTGGCTGTGATAGTGATAGTCCCGTCATTATCGCCAGGACAGGTTTCGGAAGTTGTTGCTATGCCGGTAATATCAATGTCGCAATTGCAGCCAGGAGGAAGTATCAGCGTGGCCGTTGCAGTTCCTTCGCAACCGTTATCATCCGTTGCGACAACCTCATAAGTGCCGGCGCCGAGTGTGGTTTGGTCTTCGTCGTTGGGATTCAGGCCACTTCCGTCATTTGTCGTCCACAAATAAGTGTAGGGAGAAACACCTCCCGTCACGGTAATGTCTATGGCGCCGTCATTATTGGCGCAGGCAGGGTCGGTTTGGCTGACAATTTCAACAACGGGAAGCGAGGTGGAGACAAAAGCGGTCGCTTCGCCTGAGAGGTTGGTTGCAGTGCAGCCGCCTGCATCCGTTACGGATACGAGCGTAAAAGTTGTGTTCGCATTCACCGATTGCTCGATTATACTGCCGCTTATATAATTATTTTCAGTAAAATTATTGACGCCATCTGTGTAAACAACAGAGTAGGGGCCTGTGCCGCCGGTAATGTTCACCGTGATTGGCAAAAGACCTTCTATACAAAAATTACCTGTTCCGCCAATTTCTGCTGCAATGGGCGTACCTGTGATGGAAATATCGTCAATGCCTACCCATTCGTCGTTGCCGACAGCATTGGTCGTCATAATCCGCAGATAAACAACGGCTTGATTGTTGGCATTCGCAGGAAGCGTCACGTTTACCGGTGTTACTAATGTCGCCAGACTCGGGCCGGTAGTGGCGTCAGCGATGTACGCTGCCGGCACATTGGTATAGTTGCCGCTGTTGCCGACGCGATAGTGAAGTGCCACTTGCTGTACGGCGTTATCCGTCGAACCGTCTATGTCGCGCACATTATAGGTGATGGTTATGTTGGATAAACAGGAGGTGTTAATCGCGATGAGCAAATAAGGAGCATCCGCAGTGCCTGATCCCTGCAAAGCGACAACAGGATTGGCAATTTGAAATTCTGCCACGCCACCCGTGTTGTTTGTATTAGGGTTGGCCTGATTGGCTATCACGTCCACAACGCCGGGATTATTGTCAGCCAAAAGCGTTTGAGGGTCTGTTCCTGTGCTGCCGGTGATGTCATCGCCACGAAAACCGATAATGCCCGGGACGTTCGACCAGTTGTCGTCGGCTGTAATTAAGCCATTATTTGTCCAGTCTTGAGAAAATGGAAGGTTTTGCGCAGCAGGTAATTGTCCGAAAACCGGATAACAAACAACCGCAGCGAAAGCAAAGAGTAAGGCTCTTTTCATGAGAGAAGTATGATTAGGATGAATTGGCAAATGAAAAAAACGGGTGAGTTTATGACAACTAACCTGTTTTCGATAAACCAGACCTGGGATGTTGATACTTCGCTATGGAAAGGAAACCTTGCGAGAGGAAAGAGTAACCTGTTTGGGCTAAGCCGAAGTATTCATGAGATTAGAGATTAAAGACAATTTTCATGGGCAAAAATAACGCCGCTTTCCGAAACCTAAACGCGATGCTCCGTTTTTCCAAAAACTTAATTTTGGAGAAACATCTTGAAAAATAAATGCTCCCCGAAACGGGGTAGAAATAAAAAGCAAGAGCCATTCCCGGATCACAGGAATGGCTCTTCTTCATGTAAAATCGTTTCGACCAATCAACGAACTACCGTGACGTCGCCGCGATAAGTGAGCACTTTGTCGTCGAGGAAACTTACTTCGATGACATAAATGAACACGCCCGGATTGACATATTCGCCGTTGTAGCGGCCATCCCAACCTTGTGCGAGCACGTCGGGATTCGGGTAGAAATCGTTGCGTTCGTACATCAATCCTCCCCAGCGGTCATAAACGCGCATATAGTTGACGTTTTTAACACCCAGACCCACAATCGGGTAGAAGTAGTCGTTAAGACCAGCCGTGTTGCCAGGCTTGAACACATTGGGAACGAATACGTTGCGGTTTGGATCTACCTCGATGGTAATAGCCCCGGAGCCTTCACAACCATTGGCGTCAAACACTGTAAGCGTGTATGTTTCTGTCTCGTAGGTATGAACGAAAGGCGATAAGTCTGTCGGATTTCGCAGCGTTTCGCCCGGGAACCACACGAAAGTATCTACCGCGGCGCCGGTGATAAACGGCTTCAACTGGTAGGTTGTATCGCCCAGTTCGATTTCCCAGGTAGGCGGCGTAAATGTGACGACGATGGGGTCGGGTTCCGGAACGTTGATAGTGTCGGTAAATTCGCAGTCGAAACGGTCGAAGTAGGTGATATAATGTTCGCCGCCGCCCATCGAAACCGGGAAGTCGGGGTCCAGTACGACACCAAAATCAAGGCTGAACGTGTACGGCCCGCCCGAACCACCGTAAATCGTATCCACATACAAGGTCGTTTCGTCGCCAAAACACGTTAATGGCTCAAACGGGAGATAATCGCCTTGCACTGGCGGCGGATCAACAATGACCAAATTCTGCAAAACGCCTGTACAACCATCAGGGTCAGTCACCGTCACGGAGTAAGTGCCTGCAGGCAAATCCTCTTCATTTTGCATACTACCCACAATCACGCTGTCCTGATTCATCCAGGAATAGGTGTAACCGCCCGGATTGCCGCCCGAGGCAAAAACGCCAAGTTTGCCGTCGCTGCCGCCAAAACATTTGACGTCCATCGAGAAAGTGTCGTTTTGCAACACAATAATCGGTTCTGGCTGAGTCACTTCTGCCGTGTATTCAGCCGTACAACCATCCCGGTCTGTAATGGTGACTTCCCACTCCTGGGCTGTGAGGTTATCGGCAACTGGCCCTGTGTCGCCGTTGCTCCACTGGTAGGTGTATGGCCCGCCATTACCGCCTGCGCCGGCTACAATGGCCTGACCATCGTCTCCTCCAAAACAAGTGACCGGAACAGTGTCGAGTGTCGCGAAACTTACAATCGGTGGCCCCGGAATAATCATCGTATCAGTGCCGAAACAGTTGTTCGCATCAATCGCAAGCACGCTGATAGTGTCGGCGCAGAGGTTGTTGCGAATGGAATCCTGGCCTCCGTCGGACCAAACATAGTTGAAGTCAGCGCTGGTGCCGTCAGCGTAAGCGACTGTGAGCGTCGTGCCGCCATCACATACGCCAAAGCAAGAGGCAGAATCGAGCACGCCATGCGTCACAATAATTTCCGGTGGCTGACCGAGGGTAAACATCCCTACAAGCGTACAACCTTCCAAATCAGTGACAGTTACAGTATAATCGCCAGCCGGAATATTGATCAAAGTTGGCGTCGTGGAGCCCGTAGAATCCACACTCCATTGATACGTGTAGGTCGGGTTCCCGTCCATCACGCCGATACTGATAATGCCGTCCGAGTAGCCAAAGCAGGCTGGTTCGGTAAACGAAGTATCGGAGAATGACATGGGCGTCACAGGTGCGAGCGAGAAAGTATCTATGGTCGTACAACCCTGATCGTCCATAATTGTGACGATGAATGTATCGCCCTGAAGGTTAGAAATGGACGCTGTGTTGCCCACAGGTTGGCCGCCGATCGTGACCCAATTGAAAGTAACACCTGTAGGCGATGTCACGGAAATACTACCGTCGTTTCCACATTTTACGGAAACAGAATCAACCTGCGTGATTGCGGGTGGCGGAGGCAGCGTCAAAGTGAACGAAAGCGAATCCACACAACCTTTTTGGTCGGTAGCAGTGACAGAGTAGTCGCCGGGTAACAAATTCATAATCTTGTTTCCCGGAGTCGCGTCGTTCCAAACGTAAGTGTAGCCGTTCGAGAAACCTGTACCGCCAAAACCTTGGACGGTAATAGCGCCATTATTTTGGAAAGTACAGTTCGGTTGCTGAATTTCAACCGTATCCAGGAAAAATACTTCCGGCGACAACACTTCTACTGTAAGTGTATCCACACAGCCAGCTGCATCGCTGGCAACAACGAAATAACTGCCTGCCGGCAAATCATTGTAGCAGGATTCTGTGCCGGGGTTGCCGCCAGGTACTTGCGGGAAACCGATGGGCGACCAGAAAAAAGAATAATTCGGATTGGCGGAAGCAGGCGTTTCCACTACACGCACGCAGATGGATCCTGTGCTGTCGCCAAAACAATTTGTAAAAATTGGCGTCGGACTCGTGACTTGTAATGCTACATTACGCAAAGTTGTGACATCAATTTCCTCCGTCACACTACAGCCACTTGCATCAGTTGCCGTTACGAAGTAAGTGCAATCTGTCAGATTGGACAAAGTGCTGAGGCTGTCCTGCGTATTTGAGATGAAAGTAGGCGGGTCACTGGGGTTGCAGGTGAATTCCCAGTTGTACGTGTATTCCGTACCTGGCTGGAAAGGTGTGCCACCCTGCGCCCGCAGCGCAATGCTGCCGTCGTTGACACCGGTACAGGTAGTCGGCGTGACGGTAATATTGGCAAGCGGAATAATAATTGGGAGGGGTTGATCGAGCGTACCCGAAGCAGTGGCCGTACAGCCGGAGTTGGTTTCGGTCACCGTGACGCCATAGTTACCAGCATTCGCACCGTTGAATATAGCGGAGTTCCCAGCCGGATTCACTGGAGACCAGGTGAAGGTAAAATTCGGGCCAGGATTTGGAACCGCAGAGCCGTTTACCGAAACGATGGTTGTAACGATACCATCCGTGTCGCCGAAACAGGTCGGACGTTTCGTATTTTGCAAAGAGGCGCCTATGATAGGAATATCAATCGTAATCGTGTCACAGATGGTCACATTGTTGTCGTCCGTGACGCAGATTTCATATACGCCACTTTGTACGTTTGTTTGAATAAATGAAGCGCCGGGTGTGAGTATCGTGCCGGAATAGGTAGGTCCACCGACCCTGTCGGCCACTACGTCATAAGGCGCTACGCCGCCTGTCGCGGTTACTTTCAGTGAAGCAGTACCCGCACAAGTCGTGTCTGTCACTTCGACGGCAATCGAAAGCGGCAGAAAACCGACGCAGATTTGCCCCGAATTGGGCGTCACTGCCACTGTTGAACCTATTGGATCCTCGATGTTGATAAGCGTCGGCGAATTGGTCACATTCAAAGCCGAACAAGAGTCCAATGGGGCAAGTACTGTGAAGCAAACTTCCAGCAGGGTGCCGCCGTCGGGAATATCAATTACCTGACCCAACACATCCTGATTATAGATGACGAAGCCAAGCAAACCCTGGTTGGTTTCCTGCGTATTCAGGTTGTTCGCATTAAAAGTACCAATCGTGCTGTTGGGATTTTGAATGCCATTGTATTGCAACTTGGTCGGGTCCCATTCGATGGAAAAAGAGGCGCCGATGACTGTGAAGTTCTCCACCGTCACGGGAACGCAAATTTGCGAGTTGGGAGGCGCGATCGTATCTGGCAGGCTCACTACAACGTTGTCAACAGGATTACAGCTGTTCATCGTGATTTGGAAAGTGCGACCACAACTCTTTCCATCTTCAATCGTGACAGTGTAAACGCCCGGTTGCGTCACGGAGAAAATAACATCTGCGTTATTGCCGATTTGGCTGGCGCCATTGTGAATCAAGGCTTGGCCGGGGCCGGTAATACTAATCGTGTAGCGTGCGAGCGGATTCCACTGCGGAAAGCCGCCGCTGACGCGGAATTTTCCCAAACAGTCATTGCCAAAATTGGATGAAACACCACTTTCCTGAATCGCATTCAGGTACACCACCTGAAATGCCGCGGCAGTATTGACGTTCAAACACGGCCCCGGCGGCGCACCGACGATATTATTTTCAAAAGTTTGAACAGGGTCGAAATTGTCCACCGTAATGGGAGCGAAGTGGAACAAAATTGGTTGACCGCCATTGTACAAATCCTGTAAAAGCCCTGAATTTGTGAAAGTTATGTCGCCATTGGGCTGCCCGAACGCCAAAACCGGGGCGCCGGTCGGTCCGAGGAGCAGGCAGGGTTCGTTTGCCAGGAGCGTTTGATAATTGTCGCCGGCGACGGTGGGCAAACAAGTATAAAAAGCCCAGGCAACGCCTGGAGGGGTAGCGCCCACCGGGTCGCCACTCAGGTCAAAATCACCATTGTGATCAATGAAAATTTGGTCACCTTCACACAGAAAAATGGTGTCGAGGCCAGTGTCGTTACTTTGTCCGGTAAAAGTGCCAAGTGTAAAAGTGCCTGCAAAATTGCAAGGCAACGCATCAGGAGATGAAAAAAGCGCGTTGGGATCGAACTGAAAGGGAGCAACTGAGATTTCCTTGGGAACCTGGGCGTGAACAAGCGTAGCCGTGCCGATAAAGCACACGACGAGCAGGATTAGAAACTTGTGCATTGCGTGAGTAAAAATTTAACAAAGGTTGATGGATACGTTCAAAAACGGATTTAACAAAAAACGGGTGAATGATGCAGATTTGAGGGCCTATGCTGTCTGCGGCGGGCGGTTTTAACACTTGAAAGGGGCAGAGGGGGGATTATTTTTTTACCGATTCCGGGACAGTGGGCGCAAAAGTAGCGAATGCGCGATTCTTCGACATATTGCTGCAAAATAAATATTTACAAACAAAGTCTCTCCCGTGAATCCGCGACCAAACGCAATCTTAACTTTTTTTATTGCCGAACCGGTGGATTCCATGCCTCGCCCCGGAGCACCACCGTCTCCACAAGATTGCTGCCAAAAGCGTAGGGAAGGTATGCCAGCGACGGAATCGGCTTTGAAATAAACACATTTGCCACCTTGCCGACAGCGATACTGCCGAATTCGGTCTCCATTTCCATGGCGCGTGCCCCGTTGATGGTAGCGGCGTTTACCGCTTCTTCTGGCAGCATTTTCATTTTGATACAAGCCAGCGAAACCACAAAAGGCATCTTTCCTGACGGCGATGAGCCCGGATTGTAGTCGGAAGCCAGCACGATCGGAAGTCCTGCGTCTATCATTTTGCGCGCCGGCGCGTAAGGAATGCCAAGGAAAAAAGCACAGGATGGCAACAGGGTAGGGAGTGTGTCGCTATTTTTCAAAGATTCAATTTCTGCCTCGCCAGTGTACTCCAGGTGATCCACCGAAATCGCTTTGTTAGCCACGCCGACCTGTACGCCGCCTGTGTAACCCAATTCGTTGGCGTGAATTTTTGGCTTGAGTCCATGACGCCAACCCGCTTCGAGAATTCGCTCCGTCTCTTCGGGTGTGAAAAATCCTTTATCACAAAAAACATCGCAGTAGTCCGCCAATCCTTCCGATGTCACCTGCGGGAGCATTTCATTGATAATCAGGTTGATGTATTCGTTGCGTCGTTCTTTGAATTCCAGCGGTACAGCATGCGCGCCCAAAAAAGTGGCTTTTACAGGAATCGGACTGACGGCTTTTAAACGGCGGACGACACGCAGCATTTTCAATTCGCTCTCCAATGAAAGGCCGTAGCCGCTTTTTATTTCGATGGCGCCAGTGCCATAGCCGATAACTTCGTGAAGCCGCGCCAATGCGCTTTCGTACAACTCATCTTCGGAAGTTTCTCTCAGCCGCCGCGCCGAATTCAGAATGCCGCCGCCACGGCGAGCAATTTCCTCGTAAGACAACCCCCGAATCCGGTCTACGAACTCCTCTTCCCGGCTGGCGGCATATACTATATGTGTGTGGGAGTCGCACCAGCCGGGAAAAACCATCCGACCGGAAGCATCCAGCACCGAGTCGGCCCGTTCCGGGCATTGCGACATGGGGCCAAAGGCGGCAATTCGTTCGTTTTCAATAAGTAAGAAGGCATCGTGTACCTCAGGCAGAACGGCCATATCGGCGCCTTTCACGACGGAGCGAGGTTGCGTTTCGGCTTGAACGAGGGTCTTGATATGGCGAATAAGGAGACTGGGCATAGGCGTAGTCGAGTATTGGGGCGGCAAAACTATTTACTTTTGCCCGACTCTTCGCCAACTTTCCCAAAGTTGCCAATTTTCGGGAATAACGGTTTTATGAAATTCAAAAACACAGCCATGAATAAAAACCTCTTGCCTTGCCTGTTTTTTTCGCTGCTCACTCTTTTGGCCTGCGAAACGAAGAAAACCTGCAAGTACAAACCTGCTCCCATCTTTGAAGCGGGCTTGCCACATGTGTTGCAATACAATTTTGAAGTACAAGGCCAACAATCGCTCGAAAGTTTGCTGCTCGATACCAACATTTTACTGGAAATCAGCCAGGATGTTTGTACCGAAACGCGCCAGGAATACCGTTTTCGCGTACAGGGCGATTTCAGCAAATTCCCCGATTCGCTCTGGCTGAAAGAAGCGACGCGCCAACTGGTTTTTCTCAGTTCTTTTTCTCAAAAACAGGCGCCGTTGAAGGCTTGGGCCGACATTATCGAACTCCGGCGCAGCGATATGAAACTGGGGGAAGACCGGGAAGTAGAGCCGGGCGTTTTTGTCCAGGTGGACAAAGTCATCAGCCCGGAGCAAAGCACCTTGCTGCTCGTTTTTTCGCAAAAATAGAAAGGTGAAATCTATTTTTTTGAAGAAAAGTATTTGGCTTTCAGCACGTTAAGCCCAGCGTTTAGGTCGGGTGATACCTGAAAATACAAAATCAGCAGGCCCAAAATCAGCACGTAAAGACCGGAACGCGCAGCGATGTCAAAGAGGGCAAACCCTGTTTTTGGCACAAACTGGACTGCGAAAAAAACAGCCAGTGCCAGCAAAACGGCCATCGCGGAATTCCTTGAAAATGGAAACAAACGGAATTTCAGCCACACCAACCCGACACTCACCGCATTGTAACAAGTGACTGAAAGCAAGGTGGCGATAGCCGCGCCATTCATGCCGAGGCGGGGAATCAGGAGTATGTTCAGCGCGACATTGGCGATACCCAGCACACCGAGCGATACCAGCGACCAGAGGTAATAGCGCGAGTAGTACACCATATAATTATTAAGGCCCGTCGCCATTTCCACGATACGGGAAAGTCCAATAAAAAGCAAAACATATTTCCCGGCAGCGACTTCGTGGCCATTGGGGACGATCTGAAAAAGGCTATCCACCGAAATCCAGACCGCGCCGAAAAGTAATAGCCCGGCTACTAACAGGTTGATAGATACTTTTTTGTACAGATTTTCCAGTTCGGGCTTATTGTCATCGGCCAGATATTTCGCTACCGAAGAAGCGCTCGCGGCATAAAGGCTTTTTGTCGGAATATCAATGGCGGCAGCGATATAAGCCGCAATGGAATAAACGCCTGCCGACTGCAAAGTGCCGAGTGAGCCAACCATAAAAATGTCAATCTTCGAGGCCATTTGCAAGGCAAAACCGCCGAGCGCGCCGAAGCCGATGAATCGCCACAGTTCTTTTTTCAAATCCGGCGTGGGGAAATTCCAGTTGAGGCGCCAGTGCCATTCACCCAGCCAGCGCAGGTAGAATACCATGCCGGTCATGACTAAAAAAGCATGCGCGAGCAAACCCCATAAAGCCGTTTCTAATGAAATCCACTGTTGCCATACCGCGATGAGCAAAGCCGGGACAATGATTTTTTGAGAAAAATCAATCAGGAGCGACGGGACGACGATGCGTTTGAAATTGGAAGAATAAATGCTCAACACTACCCCCGTCACGTAAAAAAAAGCCAACGGAAAGGCTAACCAGAAATATTCGGAAAGCAGGGTGGAGCCGCCTTTGGCTCTGGTTGCGAAAAATGCAGAAAGTGGCTGCCAGAAAAATACAGCCAGTATCGTCGCAAGTACGCAGCCAACCGCGCACATGGTCATCAGAAGCGGTAAAAAACCATTGTGCCCCAATTCCTTATTCTGAAATCGGGGGAAAAAGCGAATCGCTACCGTGTTGCCACCCAAAGTCAAAAGTGGCAGGCCAATCATCCCCACCGAAAGCAACACTTGCACCAAACCGTAGGCCTCCAGCGCGTGCGGGTACACGAACAAAGTGCTGACAGCCCCGATCATCAATCCTGTGAGATTGACCGCCGAGTGTTTCAGACTTTGCCGCCGGATGACGCCCATAAGTGAGAGGTGAGAAAGTGAGAGGTGAGGTGAGCGCGCGTGAGAAATTTTTAAGAAAAAAACACCGCTCCGAAAGTGCGTGTGACCTTCGGAGCGGTGCAAAGTTCAGGTGTTTTGGCTAAAATTTTATTCCGCGACTGCGAGGCGTTTCACCAATGCACCTTTTTCATTGCGCAAGGTGACGACGTAAAAACCTGAACTCAACTCGTCGGTAGCAATATCGAGCCGATTTTCGCCGGGCGAAAGGCGGACATCCTGTGTGAGGCATAGGCGACCGGCAGCGTCGTGCACGGTCAGTACTGCATCGAAGAATTCATCGGAAGTGACCGAAAGAATAGCCGGCAAACCTTTGAGCGCAGGGTTGGGTGATAATTCCGCAACGGCAACCTCTTCCAGTTCGTTCGTGGCAGTCAGGTTTTTGGTTTTGAAAACACCCACCTGAATATTGGTATTGGTGTGGCAAACATCCCACTCGCTGAACGCGCGCACCCGCCATTTCAAAATCCGGTTGTTCGGAATCCCGCTCGTGATGGTGACGGAGGTCGTGTTATAGAATGTTTGATTGTAAAATTTTGGCGAGAAGCCTGGAGCGAGGCCGACTTCCACGTTATAAAGTGTCGCGCCCGGAACAGGATTCCAGGTGAGTGTCAGGTTATTGAATTGAGCGGTCTGTGTGTCAATCGGGCTGACAAGTTCTACAAATGCATCGTCGGCGACACTTTCAAGCGGTTCGGTGATTTGTAAATATTCGTCGTGTTCGAAGTAGAGGTTGGCGCGCATTGCCTCGATTTGCTCTTCCGTGAAACGCGAAGCGCACACATCGAGCGAATAGCCCATGATGAGCGTTGCATCGGAACGAAATTCTTCGCCATTAGGGTCAATCTGGGTTGTAAAACTTTCTTTGTTGGCATCGCAGGCCCAACGAAAATTAAGATAGTCGGGACGTGTGTCACAAAAGCCATCGCCTGAAATAAAACAATTGGATCCATCCGTTTTTTCTACCAAAACATCGTCAATTTCCTCGGGAGCAGGCTCGGCGTAGTCCCAGTCGAAACCTTCCCAACCTCGAAACGGGTGTGGCAGCGACAGGTGGTGGCCAGCCTCGTGGGCCCAGGTTGTGTTGCCGGGGCCTGAACAATTGGTACCGATGACGATGGCATCTTGCCAGGCATATCCGCAGTTGCCAGCCGGGTCGGCTACCACAAAGGCGTTGAGGCGGTTCGGCAATTTATTTTCATTTATCATTTCATCGCCTCCGGGGAAAAACTCATGATCGTACCAGGCGGTTTTATTCGGGTAACGCACCGGATCGCCGGGCATCAGGTAGAAGCGAATGCGGGCTTCCTCGAATTGTTCATTCATCTCGCACACAGCGCGCAAGGCCTGTTCCAGTTTGTAATTCCCGGTTCCCTGGTCAGTGCCTACAAGGTGCAAAGTCATGGGGACGTAAAGCCAGGCAGTATCGGCGCCTCGTTCCTGGGCGATTTCGAGCCGGTGTTTTTGGTACCATTCCAGCCAGGAGGATTTACCAGTGTAGCCGCAGAGGCGATCGGCGAGGGGTTGTTGTGCGAAAATAGTTTTGAGGGAAACAAAAAGCAGAAAAATCAGAGAGTAATGCTTGATACGCATTGAACACAGAAGGTTTGGAAAAATGAAAAACAGGCTTTCAATGAGGTCTCATTAAAATCAGGAATCGGTTTCGCGCAGCAAATGTCTTATTTCACTGAAACATTTTAATAAAACCTATTCACTTCCCGCCAGATGACGACAATTTTATCGGCCCGCAATGAGTCCCTTATTTTAGTGAATAATCAAAAAGGACTTTGTTTTTACCCTTTTCTCGTTGATAAAAACGAGCCGGTATGCTCCTGTTGACCATGGCGCTGAAGGCAATGAAATTTCATTTGCCTCCGTGCTAAAAGTCAGGTCGGTTTTCCACATCATCTGACCAGTGGCGTCATAAACCGCACATTGGGTCTTTTGGTTGAGCCAGTTCTCCGGTATTTCTACAGTTATCGGCTGGCTGGGAACGAGCAGGGTAGGGTAGCAACGCCAGCCTTCGACATCCGGCGCAGAGACCGAAGTAATGTCAGCGGTTTTAAATGTCCCTGCAGCAGACCACTCCGTGCAGGCAAACCAATCGTTGAAAGGCCGCACCCGCCAATAGTAGGTCAGGTTGTTGGGTAATTGTCCGATGGTAAAAGTGGTGTCAGCCGTCACCATGTCCACTTCTTTCAGGCTAAAAATCGCAAACCGCGACGCTTGCACGAGATAACGCGTCGCGTTGGGCACGGACGACCATTTCAAAACAGTTCCGATAGAGGGCGAAAACTGACCGCCGAGCGGCGACAACAACTCGGCTGTTTCGGTGATGTCGCCTCGTGGCGGCTCGTTGGTGAGCCAATCTGCTTTTTCCATAAGCAAGTTGGCGCGCAACGTGGCGATTTGTTCGTCGGAAAAACGGTTTTGGCAATTATCGGCGGCATAAGACATAAAAAGTGTGCCGTCGGAATAAAATGTCGCACCGGTCGGGTCTTTCTGTTGCACGAGACTTTTGCCTTGTCCGTCGCAGTCCCAGCGGTAACTCAGGTAGTCCGGTTTCGTGTCGCAAATTAAATCTGCAGCGATGGCGCAGTTGCTGCCGTCCAGATATTCCACCAGTGCCGTGTCTAATGGCGCCGGGATTTGCGTGTCAATTGTATCATGAAAATGCGTGTAGTCGTAGGTCAGCGTGTCGGGTGTAGGATTTTGAAAATTGTAAACTTTGCCCTCCCAGCCGATGAATGTGTGCGGCAGCGACAGTGCGTGCCCTACTTCGTGCGACCAGGTGTGGTCGTTCGGCCCGGAACAGCCGTGCGACATCGCCACGCCGGCGTAAGGCAGATTGTAGCCGCAATTCCCCGCCGGGTCGGCTACGAAATAACAATTCAGCGCGTCGGCGACGTTGTTAGTCAGCATCATCTCGATGCCGGTTTCGATTTCCGTGTGTGTGTGCCAGGCCGTGTTATTGATCAAATTCCAGTCGTTTTTGAAATAAAAACGCACGTTGGCGCCTGCAAAATCAGTGTTCAACCGGCAAAAAGCATTGAGCAAACGCTCGGCAGTAAAACGGCCTGTGCCATTGTCTTTTGCCAATAAATGAATTTGAATACCGACATTCAGAGTGTCCGATGAGCGGCTCAGGACAAAATCTTCCGGCCTTTCCTTGTAGGCCCGGAGCCAGTCGCCGATTTCAGGCAAAGTGCCGCAAGGGGAGAGTTCAGATTTGGAAGGTTCTTGAGCGAAGACGGGAAAACTGCAAAACAGCAGTGAGAGAAAAGTAAAAAGACGCATGAAGCGGTAGTAGCATTTGTTCGGGGCAAAACTACCCAATTTCAGAAAAATATTTCCTGCGCGGTGCGAAACGTATTGGCATGCGCCTCCACGATGTCGGCGATGCGGGGCGAGTAACCGCCGCCCATACTCACGGCGACGGGGATTTGATTTTTTTTACAAAATGACAGCACCGTGCGGTCGCGGTCGCGGCAGCCTTCGCGACTGAGATTAAGCCTGCCGAGTTTGTCGGAAGCCAGCACATCTACGCCGCTTTGGTAAAAAATAAAATCGGGCTGGAACTCGTCGGCGATGCGGGGCAGGGTTTCGCGCAGGGTTTTCAGGTAAAATTCATCTTCTGTTCCGTCAGGGAGGCCGATGTCGAGGTCGGATTTTTCTTTGCGGAGTGGGTAATTGCGTTCTCCATGCATCGAAAAAGTGAACACACGCGGCTCCTCCCGGAAGATGTGCGCAGTGCCGTTGCCCTGGTGCACATCGAGGTCAATAATCAGGATTTTTTTTGCCAAATTATTGTCCAGCAGATAGTTAGCCGCTACGGCCTGGTCGTTGAAACAGCAATAGCCTTCGCCTCGATCGGCGTAGGCATGGTGGGTTCCGCCCGCTACGTTGAGCGCGCAGCCGTGTTGGAGCGCAAAAAGCGCGCACTGGATAGTCCCGTTGGAAATGTGTCGCCCGCGCTCCACAAATTTTTCATTGATGGGAAAACCGATGGCTCGAATCTCGCGGTCGGAGAGGCGTACCTGTGTGAGTTTGTCCCAATACTCTTTGGTGTGGGTGCGCAAGGCGACGGCTTCGGGCAGAGGAGCCGGATGAAAAAAATTGTCGTCGGTCACCGTGCCTTCATAGAGCAGTTGCTCGGGGATGAGTTCGTATTTGAGCATCGGGAAGCGATGCCCTTCGGGAAGTTCGTATTTGTAAATGGGCGACCAGGCGATTTTGAGCATGTTTTAATGAAGCCGTTTGTAAAATCCTACATTCAGACCGGCTGTCCAGAGGTAATATTTGACGCTACCGGGGTGAATGGGCAAAAACATGTGGCGGAATAAAGGTTCGACGCGGAGTTTTGCGTTTTTGCCGAAATTGAAATCTCTGCCAAAACCTGCGACAAAGCCCAAAGTTATTTTTTTGTAATCGTCGTCGGTAGCGTACTCTACCCTCTCTTCCTTGCGCCCGCCTGCGTAAAAGGCGACAAATTTGGTGCTTGATTGGAGGTAAAAATGCGCGATGAGACCACCGCTAAAGAAGAATTTTCGGTTTTTAAAAGGCTTGTAATTCAATTTTAAAGGAACATCGAGGTAGGGGTATCTGTACTCAAACCACCCTCTCTCCGGAATTGCCGGATCATTGGGTTGCGGTGCTGTGAATTCTTGTTCTTTTGTTCGAAAACCTTTCAATGAGTACTGAATTCCGGTTTCCAATGCGAGGCCGCTGTTAATTTCAAATAAAATATTCACACCTCCAGTATAGCCGAATTTTGGAATTTCGATGTCGTCGTAGATATTTTCTACGAGGTCGTTTTCGGAAAAAGTGGCGCGTGAGGCAAGGTCAGGTGAAAAACTCAAACCCAGCCAAAAGGCGCGTTTTTGGGTCGTTTCGCTGGTTTGGCTGAATACCGTAAGCGGCAAGAACAAGAGTAAAAGTTGTTTCATTTATTCGAAGAGTTTGGTGTAATCGTTTTCATCCTTTAAAATTTCCTTCGGCGGTTTGTTCAAATCCAGGGGTTTTTCGGCGTGTTTTTTCCCCTTACCGGCAGGAGCGAGCAAAGGGCTTTCTTTTTCCCATTGTTCCAAAAGCCGTAGTCCTTCTTCTTCAAAAACGCCATTTTGCAGGTCAATAGAGGCCATGAGGTTTTTGCTCGTGTCCATGAATCGCTCCATTTCGCCCACTTTGTTGCTCACGTCGTCGGCGAGCGTTTCGAGCGCCTGGTCGAAGAGCGCGCGCTGATCGGGGTTGCCGCTGATGATGCTCATAGCCGAGCGAATAGCCGAGTGGCTCGCGTGGATGGCCTTGTATTCCTGCTCTTTCACCGTCACCTGATCTTTAGTGTCCTCCAACACGATTTCCGAATTTTCGTACATTTTGGTCAGAATGCGGTAAAGGACTTCCATGCGGTTGTAGAGCATGTCGTATTTGGCGTTGGCATCCTGCAGCCGGCCTGCTTTACGGGCGGCGAGCGTCATGTTTTTGTCGTCGTTTTTCTTTTTGGCTTGCTCTGCCACCGCCATATTCTTTTGAATTTCAGCGGCATTCGTATCCATGATGCCTTTGAGTTGGCGCATTTGGCCGCGTAGCGCCCCGATTTGCCGGCTCATTTTGCGAAGCGTTTCCTCCAAGTCATCTATGTAAGTTTTTAAAATCGAAATCGGGTCAATTTTGACAAAAATACCCGTTATCCAGCGCATCACCGACTTGTAAAGATACCACACGAGGTTGCGCATTTTAGGATCGAGCACCATGTAAATGACCGCTGCCAGGGCCGCCAGCATGCCTGCGAGATAGAGCGTGTTGGACGCCAGGGCGATGAGCGTTGGCAATAAACTGCTGAGTAAAATACCCCCGCCTACGAGCAAACCGATCAGAAATAAGGCGCCGGTGATACCCTCGGGGCGTTGCCAGAATGATTTATTTTCCATGTGAAATGGTTATAGACCTTCAAAACCAATCATGTAGTCCGATGTCCAATATCAAAAATCCAATGTCCACGCCTTGTTAAAGGTATTTGTGCATGTTCTCGATGTCCTTGTCTATTTGCAGAACGACGGACTGGTGCGTTTTTTCAAAAGCAGATTTTGCTTTCGACAATTTTTCACTTTCGAGTTTTGTAGCGGTTTCGGCTTGTTCAATCTGGTTAAGGTAGCCGGCGATTTCGTCCTGCAAGCGAGCGATTTCGGCTTTGTGGCGCTCCACCTGGTCGCGCAGGCGTTTGGTTTCTTCTTGCCGGGCGGTTACTTTGGTAGTGTTCTGATTTTCAAGGGCTTTGTCGAATTGCTCTTTTTCTTTTTCCACGACGTTTTTGTAATAACCTGCCGTCTCGATGAGTTTTTCTTTCGTCAGACCGACGGTGGCGGCAGTAGTGAAGGCGCTTTTGTGGGCGGTGGCTTCGTCGAGTTTCATCTGTAAAAGGCTGACGACGGCGCGTTTGAATTCATAATAATCGAAGCCGGGCAGGTTATTTTTTTCGATAGCGGAGGCTAAAAATTCGAGACTGCGCTCGTCGAGTCCTTCGGCTGCAAATAGCGATTTGGTTGTGACCATTTTGAAATGTCGGGTAATGAGTGGTGAGTAGTGAGTTTGTCTTTTTGAAACGCGAAAGAGCAGGCATTGGGTTTTTGGCGGCTCAAATTTGCGACGAACGCACAAATTTAGCCGATTGCTCGCCGCCTTTTGCAAATTGCTTTTTTTCGATTACGTTTGTTGTGTAAAAACCGACAACACCATGACTCCGGTAAAGTTGAAAGTTTACATTTCTCACACGCCTGCAGACAAAAAAGAGGTGAAGGAGCTGTACGAATTCCTCCGCCCAATGCACGACGAGGTGGATATTTGGTACAATGACCCGCCGCCGCCGCCCAAGCCTTTGCCCGTTCCCTGGGAATGGATTTCGGTGTTTTTGCCCATTTTTTTACCCCGCGATTTTCGGGACGAGTATAAAAAAGTGGACAAACGCCGCAAAGAACGGGCGCATATTTACCTCTTCATGACTAGTTACCAATCGCTGAACGACGCTCAAATTCAAAGCGATATCCGTCTCGCAGCCGAACGTCGCGTCGAAAATGACTGGTTAAGTCCACACGTGTTTCCGGTCATCATGGCCCCGTCGCTGTGGAAGGAAAAATCGCCGCTGGCGAAATACAAAACCCTCGGTCCGAAAAAAACATTGATTGAAATCAAGCCCGTCGAGGCCGGATTTTATGAACTTGCTACGCAACTTTCCAAAGTAATCAAGGACGCGCAGCGAAGTCTGGACGAAGCGAAATTCTCCCAGAGCCGCCTCGCTGCTCCCGACGACCCTGCAATCCCGCCGCCGCATCGCGCTCAACCTTATCTTGGCGACGACGACGAGTCGCTCCAGTTCAAAGCGCCGGCACAAGTACATCCGCCCGAATGGCTCGGCTGGATGATTTGGGTGTTCTTGTTTTTCTCCGTATTGCGCGGCCTGAAAGGGGATAAACCCGATTTTCGACCCTCTTTAGGGCGCTACGAAAATGCCGAACCCTCTCAATCCTGGCAACCTGAATACCAGCGCGAACAACCGCTTCGACCCACACCGGACGATATGCCGCTTCCCAAACCTGAACAAAAAAACAACGCAATCAAATAGTTATGAAAAAAGTCCTTGCTCTCCTGACAATCACCGTATCGCTCGCCGCCTGTGTGAACGATGCACCTTCCACTTCCGACAATGGAAAAAACGAAACAGGCATCCGCCTCGTCACAGAGGCTAACCCCGAATGGCAATATGAAAATCTGCGTATTTATCCCATCGTAGCCGACGCCGCCGTTTTGGAAAAACACGCTGCTTTGCAAAAATTGAAAACGCTCGCCGAAGGCATGAAAACGCCCGGCTTCCGCATCACCGAACTCAAGCAATTCGGTCGCGTCCGCGAACACAGCGTGAACGCGCTCACGGTACAAAACAAAAGCGACGACATCATTTTCCTCATGTCGGGCGACGTGATAACGGGCGGTAATCAGGATCGCGTCATTGCGCAAGACCAGGTCGTGATGCCCGGCACGGTCAAAAACATTGAAGTTTTTTGTGTGGAAAAAGGCCGCTGGCAGTTCAACGACGAGACCGCCACTGAAAACGAAAAAAACATTTTTGCTTTCAAAGGCTACTACAATGTTGCCAGCCCACAAGTACGCCAGGCTGTGCAACGCACTGGCAGTCAGAGCGAAGTGTGGAATGCTGTCGCCAAAGTGACTTCCGCCAACAAGGCCGAATCGGGCACCGGCGCCTACGCGGCACTCGAAACAGCCAACGAAGCCAAAGCCAAACGCGACGCCTATCTTCGCTATTTTGATGACAAAGCCGCGAATGTATCTAACATGATCGGCATGGTCGTCGTCTGCGGCGACCGGGTGCTGGGCGTGGATGTTTTCGGACATCCCGATCTGTTTCGTCTGAAATACGACGCATTGTTACATGGTTATGTTGCCGAGGCTGCTACCGACATTTGCACTTCAAAACTTGCTGACGACGAGGTGGAAAGAGCCTTCGCCGATGTCGCCCGGCTGGCAAAAACGGAGGCCGCCTCCGATGATGTGGCTGGCAAATTTGCCTTGAGCGATGGTTGGGTGCATTTGTTCAGGAAGTGACTTTTTAAATACAAACAAGGAAAGAGGCGAAGCCGCCACGCGGCTTCGCCTCTTTCATTTTTCCAAAAACACCTACTTTCGCCCCATCATATTTGATTGACATAAATTGTCCTCAATTACCCCCTCACTTATCACATTCTCACTTCTCACATTATGGGAGACATACAACTCGACGACTGGAAATCCGAACAGCAGGAATGGCTTGAGGCCATCGAAGAAGTCCTTGAAAGTCAGGGCAAAGCACGCACGGAAGAACTTTTTCAGCGCCTCCGCTACCTCATTGCCCGCAAAGGCGTGGGCAACGGCGGCCCGGTGCTGAATACGCCATATCTCAACACCATCGCGCCCGAAGACCAGCCGGCTTACCCCGGCGACCTCGCGCTCGAACAACGCATCGAAAATATTATCCGCTGGAACGCTCAGGCGATGGTGTTGCAAGCGCAGGACAAAGACCTCGCGCTTGGCGGCCACATCGCTACCTACGCGGCGTCGGCGACGATGACGGAGGTGTTGTTGCACCACTTTCTGCGCAAGCGTTCGGCGGATTATGGCGGCGACTTGTTCATGTTTCAGGGACACGCCTCGCCGGGTATTTACGCCCGCGCCGTGTGGGAAGGCCGTTTGCCTTTGCAGGCGATAGCCGATTTCCGGCAAGAGACTTTGGGCGGCGTGTCGAGTTATCCCCACCCCCGCCGGATGCCCAAGTTTTGGCAGGCGCCGACGGTGAGCATGGGTCTCGGCCCGATGACGGCCCTGTATCAGGCGCGTTTTTATAAATATCTGGAAAACAGAGGTTTAAAGCCAGAAAACGGCGGCAAAGTCTGGCATTTCATTGGCGACGGAGAGATTGACGAACCCGAAATTTACGGCACCATCGGCCTCGCCAGCCGGGAGAATTTGGACAACGTGGTGTTCGTCGTTCACTGCAATTTGCAACGCCTCGATGGCCCCGTGCGCGGCAACGGCAAAATCATTCAGGAAGTCGAACGCCACTTTTTCGGCGCGGGCTGGGAAGTCATAAAAGTGATATGGAGCAGCGATTGGGACGAAATTTTGGCGAAAGACGAAGACGGCGTTTTGCTCTCGCGTTTTGAAAGCCTCGTGGACGGCAATTTTCAGGAAATGGCTTCCGCGAACGACGGCGCTCTGATTCGTAAAATGCTGGTCGGCAATGATAACTTGAGCGAACAAATCACGGCTCTACTCTCCGATATCTCCGACGAACAACTCGCTAAAATGCGGCGCGGCGGCCACGATGCGGAGAAAATTTACGCCGCTTACGACCGTGCTGTGAAGTCGAACAAACCTGTCGCCGTTATCGTAAAAACGGTGAAAGGTTACGGCATGGGCAAAGCCGCGGAAGGCAAAAACAAAGCCCACCAAACCAAAGACCTCAGCGACGACAGCCGCGTGGAAACCAAAAACCGCTACGGTATTCCGCTCTCCGACGAGGAGGCAAAAGCGGCCAAGTTCTGGTATCCCGGCCCCGACGCGCCGGAGACGAAATACCTGCTCGAACGCCGCAAAGCACTCGGTGGCTTTTTGCCCGAACGCTCCGATGTTTTTGAAAAATTCAACCTGCCGGGCCTCGAGATTTTTGAAAAACAACTAAAAGGTAGCGAGGCTGGAAAGACTGTCTCGACCACTGGCGCGATGGTGGACATTATGACGCAACTGGCTCGTAACCCGGAAGTTGGAAAATACATCGTGCCGATTGTTCCCGACGAGGCGCAGACTTTCGGCATGGAGCCGATGTTCAACTCGGTGCAGATTTGGAACCAAAAAGGCCAACTCTACACCCCGCTCGAAATCGGCATTTCAGTCATAAAATATAAAGAATCCAAGACAGGTCAGGTGCTGCAAGAAGGCATCAACGAGGACGGCGCGACGGCGAGTTTCACGGCGGCTGGCACAGCCTACGCCTTGCACGGCCTGCCGATGGTGCCGTTTTACATTTACTATTCCATGTTCGGTTTCCAGCGTGTGGGCGACATGGTGTGGGCGGCTGCGGACATGATGGCCAAAGGCTTCCTGCTCGGCGGCACGGCTGGCCGCACTACGCTCAATGGCGAGGGTTTGCAACACGAAGACGGCCACTCGATTATCATAGCCCAGACGGTTCCTTCGGTGATTCCCTACGACCCGGCGTTCGCTTACGAACTCGCGGTCATCGTCCACGACGGCCTGCGGCGGATGTATGTGGAGAACGAGCATAAGATTTATTACATCACGCTTTACAACGAAAACCTCCTGATGCCGGAAATGCCCAAAGGAGTCGAGGAAGGCATCAAACGCGGCCTTTACCGTTACAAAAAGTCGGAGAAAAAACCGGCCAAAGACGGCGTGAAAGCGCACCTGTTCGGCTCCGGCGTCATCATGGAGCAAGTATTGAAAGCCGCAGAAATTCTTGAAAAAGAAGGCGTTAGCACTGACGTTTGGAGCGCGACTTCATGGACGGAACTCTACCGCGACGCAGTTTCCTGCGACCGTTGGAATCTTCTGCATCCCGGCGAAAAGGAAAAAACGCCTTACGTCCAACAGGCGCTAAAAGGTGAAGAGGGTGTGTTCGTGAGCGCCAATGACTGGATAAAAGTTACGGCAGGGCAACTCGCCCCGTGGATGCCGCAGGATTTTATCGCACTCGGCACCGACGGTTTCGGCCTTTCCGACAGCCGCGAAAATCTGCGCGACTACTTCGAGATTTCACCCAAATACATCGCTTTCGCGGCGGTGCGTCTTTTGCAAAAACAAGGCAAGGTGACGGAAAAAGCCGTGCTGGAATTTATGAAAAAATACGGCGTGGAGAGCGAAAAAGTGGAGCCGATGAGTGTGTGATTCCTCAAAATAACTAACTCATAGCCAACGCATGCGATTCATTTCCCTTTTTGCCTTAGCCATTTTTGGCTTTCAAACCAACGCTCAAACGGTTGCCAATTCCATTTTTGCCGAATACGGCTATCCGAATATCCCGAAGGACTCGACGACGATTCACATGATGTTCGGCTATTCAAAGTATCGGATTTATGCCGACGATAAATTTGTGAAAGTCGAAACCTTCCAGGATTTGCCCGAAGAAATGGCGCAGGAAATGGGCGCTGGGCTTCGTTCGAGTTTTATCAAAGAGCGCGCCTCGGGCGATGTTTTCATTTGTGTCGTGTTGGATTCGGTACTCATCCGGCTGAAAGGCGGGGAAAAAGAGCAGGCGACATTTAAAGAAGTGACAGAAACGTTTAATTCCGGCACTGCCGCTGTTTTCGGGAAAGGCGACAAAAAGGCTGATATTCAAGGGTTTTCATGCGAACAGTATTGGGTGAAAGGCACTTATAGCGATACAGTATCAGCCTATGTGACCAACCGGATTGTGCTGGGGCCGAATGTCAAAGACTTCCCTTTGTACGTGGCCGGCGAAGGGAAAAGTTACGGTTTGATGCTGGGGCGCGACGAGGTTTTGTGGAACGGCTATACGCTCGAATTTCGCGCTTTGAAAGTGGAAATCAATCAGCCACGTGACCTCGCGAAAGAACTTTCTTCCTATCGTTTAGTGACCGAAGAAGAGGGTGACAAGTTGATAAAAGACTGGTTTTCAAAACTTATGGGGATACCCGTAGAAGGGAAAAACTGAGTTTGGAAAAATCCTTTCGATAAAAAGTGGGGCTGTCTTCTTCTGGAGACAGCCCCTTTTCACATTCTACTGGTTGACTTTGACTAATTTTTGTACCCAACGGACGGATGCCGTGTACAATTCGATGTAGTAAACGCCTGCCGGAAGGTCGCTGTTCAACTCGATTTGTTGTGAGCCGGCGGCAAAATCCATGTTTTGGCAGAGTGTTGTTACAAATTTGCCGGAAGCCCCCTGGACGTAGATGCTCACACTTTCGGGTTTATCCAACTGAAAGGCAATGGTAGCCGCACCGCTTGTCGGATTGGGAAAGATGAACATTCCAGTGGCCGAGACTGACATTTCGCTGCGCGGACGCGAGCCTGTGCCAGAGCCGTCCGTGCCATCGAGCCAGCCGCAACCTTCGATATAAGCATGGATATTACTGCCCGAACGCGCCCAAAAACCTGGCGTGAACCGGATAGAACTACCCGCGTCGAATTTGACGAACGTACCAGTATTAATGGTGCTGTTCGATTCGACGGTGTTGGAAGCCTCATATTTTTCCAGTTCAGGCAAAGTCCCTGCATTGATGGGGTCAGGAATATCGCCGGTAGCGAGGTCGCTTGGACAATTGCAGTCTCCCAGACAAGATTGGCCATCAATATAGCCGATAATCGCTGCCGAAGGTTGGGGCCCAAAACCGCCGCCGTTGGACGTGACGAAACTGATGCTGACGCCGTCTTCCAGGTGACAGTAACTCATGATTGTACCAACCGTCGGCGTCGGGCCATCGGAGGCGAATAAACACAGGAGTCCGCCTTCGTTCGGAAAGCCGTTGAGTGGGCCGCAGTTGTCAATCGGACCGCCGCTCCAGCCGCACCAGTGGGTGTGTGGGGAGCCTACTGCGTGACCCAACTCATGCGCCGTCACGTACACATCCCACGAATAAGTGGAAATATCATTGGTAAAACTGCCGTCAATGTCGCAGTAACCGTGCCGTGCATCGTCCGAACCACAATCAAAACCCACGACTGCGCGGCCCCCGTTGCCCCCGTCAATCGCCATTAAAAGAGCGACGTCGCCGGTAAAATTTGACTGTATTTCACCTTCAAACGAACTGAGTGCATTCGCACTGCTGCTTTCGTCGTAAGAGTCGGGCGTCACCCACACCCTGACGCCAGAGAGTCGGATGCTAATGTTTTCATTTTGATAAATCGTCGCAACGAGGTTGAACAAACCAGTCAGATAATTGATGGTACGCCAGACGCGTGTCTCCTGCGTTGTGCCGGTAAAAGTGTTGAAAAGGTCATTGTCGCTGACAAAAAACACATCCACACAATTGGCGCTTGCCGATTCGCTCCGGCTCTCGCTGATTTGATGTTCTGCGTGCTCGAGCGCTTCATCGTCTACGCCACACTTGAACGAACGAGGAATATTCTGGTCGCGGTCATTGTAGAGCACATATTCCTGACGCGAAAAATCATTTCCCTTCGGACCGATGTTCCAGTTGCCTGTTTCTGTAGCGACGACGCCCATCAGACCGTCTTCAAAAACGGATACCGCCGCCCAGGCCGCGCCTTCTTTGGCTGTTTTGATAAATCCCCGGTAGTAGATGCCGGGTTTGTAGTCAAAATTTGCGATACCGCCAGTGCTTTGAATGCTGAACGACGGGTTGTTGCGAAACAAGTCTACCCGAACCAATTCGAGTTCGAAGATTTCGCCATTCCCCTGAGGAAGTTGTAGCGCGAGTGCTTGTGGCTGTTTTTCAAACAAATTTTCCATTTGTGTGGAATTCAGCGAGAGTTCCTGGAAAGTCCCGAAATCATTCCGGGCTTGGGTGCTGCGTTCAAAAAGTGCGCCTGCCGCGTACATTTCGCCGGCGTTTTTGTAGCTGTCGAGCACGGCTCGCAGCTCCTGGGTTGTCTGCCCGTTACTTGCCGAAATACAGCAGTAACAGCAGATTATGGTGACCAATATTTTTTTCATAACAATGGATTTGAAAGGTTTTGAGATGCATTGGTTTCGGTTGAAACTTGTTCAATTCCTTTGTGCTCCATTGCCAGACTGCGCTTTCAAAGTTGCATTTTCGGCTTTCAATTGCTCATTTTGCGACTCGAGGGCTTTCACGCGCTTTTCCAGTTCGATCAGGTGAAGAAAAATTTCCTCTACTTTTTCCATCTGGATTTTTTGCATTTCGCCCAATCCCAAACCGTTTTCGGCCACCTCTTCTGCATCGGGAATACCCGGCAGGTGTTTTTCTTCCTGCACGTATTTTTCCACTTCCGAAAGCGGCATCAATGAATAATTATTTGCAAAAACGTAGTCGGGCCAGCTGCCTTGCAGTTCGACTTTTACTTCGGTAGCAATCACACTGCCGTTCACGTACAACATGTGGCTGCCCGGCGCTGTCGGCGGATTTCCGATCACGAGACGACCATCCACTCTGCCGTTGCCATCCACCTGAATGCTGCCGTCAATATTCGCGTCGCTGTCCACGTCGAGGTTTCCGGTTACTTGAGCGCTCCCGCTCAGGCGGCTGTCGCCGCTCACGTCGAGCCGGAAAGTCGTCGGAAGCATGCCCACGCCGAGATTGCCGTTGACGCGGGTGGCGCCGGTAATGTCGAGATCGGTGGCTGGTGCGGAGTTGCCGATGCCGACGCGCAGGCCGTTGTCAAACAAGCGGCTGTCGCCCAATGCGTTCGGCCCGGTGAATTTGGTCAACTGATTTTCAGTGCCGTGAATGTTTTCGCCAGTCAGCATTTTGAACCAGTCAGCGCCAGTCCAGTCGGCGGCATTGCCGGTTTTGCGGCGTGTCCACATGCCGTCTTCGCCAAAATAAATTTGATGGTCGAGGCTCGTGCCGCCGGGCGCGAGGGTCAAAATGCCGCCTACGTCGCCTGCCGTAACCGGAAGTGCGAGACCGCCACTGAGCATGCTGCGATTTTTCCTTTCAAAATAGGCTTCGTCAATGTAGGTGTTAGGCGCGTCGTTGGTGTTGGCGTTGTTGTCAAAATGAATCCGGCCGAAAAAGTCGCCCGTCGTGTGCGTATTACCCAAAACGTGCAGGTGATACTGCGGATTCATTTCTCCAATACCTACGAGGCCATTTTCTGTGATGATGACCCGGTCTGTCAGACCCGCAGCGCCGCTGGTACGGAAAATCATGTTGCCCATCAAGAAGCCGGGTGCGACAGGATTTTTGACGAAAGACTGAATGGAAGCGCCTGTTTTGATACTGCCTACTCCTGTGAGGCCATCCCAGCGCACGGTACCGAGCAAGTTGCCCTGTACAACAGGTTGTGGCGAAATGCCGCCGCCGTTCCAGCGATACATGATAAGCGACGGATTTTGTCCACCGGATTGAGCAAAAACTTGTGTGCTGAAAAAAGTGGCTGACGAAAGCAGCAGCGCGAGCAAGAATAGTTTTCTCATTGTTTTCGAGTGTTTTAAAATGGTTTTGAAAAAAGAGTGAAAAATTGTTCACAAATGTTCAGTCAGCGACACTTATGCAATCGGAAATGGGTTGGAAATGACCGGGAAATCCTCTGGAATCATGCAACCAGGTCCAGCATCAATTAACCAAACTAACTTTTTAAAATGGAAGCGAAAGAGTTCACCGTTTTTAGCTCCCTCTTGTCCGATGTGTATACCAAAGCATTCGGCGAACAAATTTCCCGACTCCCACATGGCAAAGCCCAAACCCTCTGCTGGCTCATCCACGAGGCCACAGGCGAGTTGCTGAGTTACAAAACACTTGGTAATTATGTCGCTGCCGTGCTCGCAAAAGATTCCGCCGCCATCAACCCTTCCGATGCCACACTTGCCATTCTCGCTCAATTTGTTTCAGGCAACGATGTCCAGGCAGGCCGCCATGAAATGCGCGCCGGGGCCTACGCCGCCTGGTATAAATATCGAAGCAAGATTTTGACGCGCGCCCTGGCAGCATGAGGCGTGTTGTTTATGCGCCGAAAAAAATAACCCATGTTTTGAAGTCTGCTGAAAATTCAAAGAAACGATGTTCTTTTCCTGCCGGGACAAAAATCACGTCTCCGGGACCGAAAGGATATTTTTCTTCGCCATCCTGGAAAATGCCGTGCCCGCTGATGACCACATAAATTTCGTCCTGCGCGTGGGGTTGTTGCGGATCGTGGCCGACAGGCTGATAAATTTCGACAGACGTGGCGCCCTGCCGGAAGAGTTCGAGGAAGGTTTTACCTTCGTGTGTACGCAGGCTGTCGAGCGCCTGTTGCACTGTTATTTTCATGGCAAAATGAATTTTGAACCCTCAAAATTAGCGGCTGGGAAGCGACTTCCGCCGGCTTTTTATCTTCGTTCCGATGTGGTACAAGTCGCCCGCGACTTGCTCGGAAAAGTGCTCGTGACTGAATTCGAAGGGCGAAAAACGGCAGGAGTCATCACCGAGACGGAGGCTTATCGTGCGCCTGATGACCGCGCTTGTCACGCTTTTGGAAATCGCCGCACTGCCCGCACAGAAATCATGTTTCAGGAAGGCGGCAGGGCCTACATTTATTTGTGTTACGGGATTCATCACCTCTTCAATGTAGTAACGGCGCCTGAAAACGAGGCCCATGCCGTACTGATTCGCGCCATCGAACCCCTTGAAGGCGTGGATGTGATGCTTCAACGAAGGAATTTGGAAAAGCCGAATTCAGGAAAAACGCTGGCTCGCATGACAGTAGGCCCCGGCGCCCTTTCGCAGGCGTTGGGGCTTACAACAAAATGGACCGGGCAAAATTTGCTCACGCCCGATTCGCCGGTTTGGATTGAAGATCGGGGAAAAATTGTTTTGGAGAATGAAATTGCTGCCGGAAAAAGAATCGGCGTGGACTATGCGGGCGAATGTGCCGAATGGCCCTGGCGGTTTTGGCTGAAAAATTCGGCTTTTGTAAAAAAATGAGGAAGACTCAAATTTGGCAAATTTCCTCGTAATCAGGACGGTCGTGGGCGTAGCGGTGGATGAACGAGTTGCGAATTTCTCCTTTGTACAACACGAATACGCCCGGCATTTGGAAGCCGTCGCCCAATTCTTCATTGTGGTAGGTGGCGCCGTGTCCTTCGATGACTGCCGCCTGAAAACCGCGAATCCAGTTCATCAGTCCGAACAGTTGTTGCGGCGTGCCGCGTCCCAGGCCGAACGCCCGGTAATAACGTTTGTCCGGGTCGGCGATATGGTCAACAGGATAAATCTTGTATTTTTTGAAGAATTTTTCTGCCGTTTCCTGTTCCGGCGCCATGTGTACGAACACAATGCGCAATCCTTTTTTCTCTAATTTATTCCGTCTTCTGGCAATATCGCTAATGGCTTCACGGCAAAAGGAGCAACCGAAGAACCGCAGGAAAACGAGCATGACTGGTTGCTCGTCGGACATTTTTGCCAGCGATTCCCCACTGTTGGCAGTGATCATTTCACCCCAGAACGCAGGGGTTGGAAGCGTAGGTATTTCGGACATAACTTGCTGGTTGAGATAGGTTTAGAAGGGTTAAGAAAAGTTGAGAATAAATATTGCAACCTTTCTCAACCCTTCTGAACGCTTAAATCAATTTCATTGCGTCGAGCGCATCCGCTACTTCTTTCACGGCAGCGGCAGATTTGTGGAGCAATTCCTGTTCGTCTTTTTTCAGACGCAGTTTGATGATTTCCTGGATGCCTTTGCGACCGAGTTTGACCGGCGCACCGACGAAAATATCTTTCAATTTGTACTGGCCGTTCAGGCGAACGCAGCAGGGATAAATGCGCTTTTCATCTTTCAAAATCGAAATCGCCATTTGAGCCGCCGCTGCACCGGGAGCGTACCAGGCCGATGTGCCCATGAGGTTGACGAGTTCGCCGCCGCCGAATTTGGTGCGTTCGATGATGGCGTCGAGTTTGTCTTTTTTAATCATTTCCGTCACCGGGATACCGCTCACGGTGGTGTAGCGGGGCAGCGGCACCATAGTGTCGCCATGACCGCCCATGAGCATGGCCTGGATGTCTTTGGGCGACACGTCGAGTTCTTCGGCGAGGAAGGCGCGGTAACGTGCCGTGTCGAGTACGCCGGCCATGCCGAGTACACGTTTGTCGCTGAGGCCGGAGGCTTTCCAGCAGGCGTAGGTCATCACGTCGAGGGGGTTCGAGACGACGATGATGATGGGATTTTTCGTGTATTTCAGGATGTTTTGTGTGACGGAAACGACGATTTTGGCATTCGTCGAGATGAGGTCATCGCGGCTCATGCCGGGTTTGCGCGGGATACCAGCGGTGATAATCACGATGTCGGAGTTGGCAGTCAGCGCGTAGTCGTCTCCTCCGTTCACACGGGTTGAGTAGCCGTCCACAGGGGCTTGCTGCCACATATCGAGGGCTTTGCCTTTGGCCATATTTCCCTGAATGTCAATCAATACGACTTCATTCACGATATCTTCGTGGGCGAGCACGTTCGCACAGGTAGCGCCTACGTTGCCGGCGCCGACGACAGTAATTTTACTCATTCGTTAAGGCTTTGAATATTTTAGGAAAAGTTGTTTTTAGGCCGGCAAAAGTAGGGAAAAGTTTGTCGGGCAAAAGGCGGGAACGGATTTTAGAGTAATCAAAATGGTTTTTTTTGACAAAAAATCAAAAAGGCAACTCGATCATTTGCACCCACACCGAGTAACCCGAAAAGTTGCCATAGCCGCCTGACACATTATTATATATGGCGTCGGGGTCGCTCAAGGGAAGGTTGCTGCCCTGGCGGTCGAGCGAGAGGTGGTATTTGTAAAACTCTTCGGAAAGTGTTCTCCATTCGAGATACAACCGGCGGGGTTTTTCTTTGGCGATGGGGTTGTAAGGAATCAAGGCGTCGAGTCGCAGGGAATCGAGGTTGTCGCTCCAGAATTTTTCATTGATCAACACTGCCGGTTCCGCGATGTCGTGCAGGAGCGAGAGGGTGCGCCCGTCGGAAGAATAGTTGGTAGGCAGGCCCTCGTAAGTGGTGGTGCCGTTGTCGTCGGTCACCTCGATATCGTGTTTGAGGTAGAAGGCGAAATAGCGTTTTTCGGCAGGCAGGTTTTCCAATTTCAATGTAAACGGAATGTTCATTAGCCGTCGGCCATCGCTCAAAGGCGTCTCGGTGATGGCAGAAAAGTCAAGTTGAACGGGTTTTATCGGCGAAAAAACGGGGATGGCGCTGGATGCTTCAGCAAGCGGGTAGCCGTCCACCTGGACCGCGATAGAGTAGGGGATACCCGTTTCAGCGAGTTTCTGACTTTCCCAGTACACGCTGCCAAAATCGTCCGTCGTGCGAGTCAATTTATCAAAAACTGTCCCTTCTCTCAAAATCGTGACGTTTGCTTTCTCCGGAGCAATCGGGTCGCGGGTGTCATAAATTGTTTGGCTGAGCGTGACTCTGACTTTGAAAGATTCTCCGGGAGAAAAATGGGAAACGATTACCGCCCTGGGTGCTTCTTCCGGCAACTCGATCGTCACCTCGCGCGCGCAGCGGGCAAAGAGAAAAGATAACAACACCAGCAAGGGGAATGTCGAGCGGTTCAAATCGTACAGTTTTGCGCTTCAAAGGTGCGGAGTTTTGAGAAATTGACTTGGAAAAAGTTGAGCAAGGTTGAGAAAGTTGAGGTTATTAAAAAAAATGCTCAACCAGTCTCAACTTTATCAAGCTAAAACTTCACCTCATACCGAAACGACGGCAATACCGGCAATAAAGTGTACTGAATGGCCCGGCCCTGTATGCCGCTGCGGGCGTCCACGTAGAGATAAAAAGGGTTGTAGCGGTTGTACACATTGTACACGCCAAGCTGGATATTGTTGCGAATGCGCCCGGTAGTGAAGTGCGCGTTGAACGCCAGGTCGAGGCGGTGATAATCGGGCAAACGATAGCCGTTGACTTCGGTGAAAACGAGTACTTCCCGCTCGATTTCGCTATCGGGCGATCGGTGCGTGTACTTGACACCCGTCAAAGTGATCGGGTTGCCGGTAGCGAAAGCCCACACCGCACTGGCATCAAGCCATGTGTTAATGCGTTGATGCACAGTGATTTTCAGGTCGTGTGTGCGGTCGTAGCGAAACGGGAAAGTTTTCCCCGAGTTGATTTCAGGGAATTGTCGCGTCGTTTTTGAAAGGGTGTAATTAATGGAGCCGGTGGTTTTGCCCGATGTTTTTTCGATGGAAAATTCGACGCCGCGACTTTCACCTATTCCTGCCGTGATACGGTCTTCCCAGCCGCTCGCATCCTCTGCGCCGCCGGTCACGAGCGCGTCGTTGGAGGTCAGGAAAGTCAATACCCGGTCGAACCGCTTGTAGTAGCCTTCGATTTGCCAACCCCAGCCGCGCCGTTGCCAACCAAAACCCGCCGATAACTGCCAGACTTGTTCAGGAGGCACTTTCCGGGTGGATGGCACCCATAGTTCGAAGGGCAAATTGATGTTAAAAGAGCCAATTTGGTGCAAATATTGGGTAGAGCGATGATAACCAAGCCACTGACTCCAGCCATGCGCCCCCCCGTGTTGCACTCTCAAACGCGGCAAAAGTGCCCTGTAATTGGTGTTTTTGATCGAAAATGCCGAGGCATTCAGCCCTGCTTCTATGCGCCAGTTCTTGTTGGGATTGATTTCCGCATCCAGGTACGCCTCTGCCTCGTCGGCGCCGAGGCGCTCGTTGTTGTCAAGCAAATTAGCCAGCGAATCAATCACAATCGGCGATTGCCCGGGTTGCAAAAAATTGACAGAAATGGCGCCGGGGCGGAAATTATGCAGTGTGTACGACAGCCCCCAACGCAGCGTCACCTGGTCATCGGGGTAGTAAGAAAAATCTGTTTTGCCCGACCAGTCACGGATAAATGTTTGATAAAGAAGCCCGTAGTCGGCGAGTGTACTCCGTTTGCCGTTGGCAAAAAGAAAAGTGGAGTTGTAGCCCAACTGGCTTTGATAGGTGAAACGGCTGTAACGCAGTGTGCTGTTCAGGAACAGGTTTTTGCTCAAAACGCGATTCCAGCGAAAGGCGGCGATTTGATTCCCCCAGTCCGTGTTTAATTTGTAACTGTCGGTTTGCAGGCCATCCGGGTCGTTGTAGTACTGTTCAAAGTCGTTTTGAAACAAATCGCCACCTTGATAAAAACTGAAGAAAAACCGGTCGCGCTCCGTCGCCACCAGGTTTAGTTTTGTGTTCAGGTCGTAAAAACGGTACCCCGCATTGTCGCCCGAAAAAGTAATCAGATTGCCACGTTTGCTGAAAAAACGAATCCAGGGTTCGAGGTAAGTAATTCGACCGGCAATCAAAAATGCACTCTTGTTGCGCACAATCGGCCCTTCGGCAGCGACCGATGAAGCAAACAGTCCTGCCGAAGCAGTCGTGTGGTATTGTTGCAAATCTCCATCGCGGGTGCGCACATCTACTACGGAAGACGCCCTACCGCCATAACGCGCCGGAAAATCGCCTTTCCACATACGGGCATTACTCACCGTCGCGGGGTTAAAGATAGAAAAAAGCCCCAGTGCATGGCCGGGATTATACACCGGCACATCGTCGAGCAAAATGAGATTTTGGTCAGCATTGCCGCCGCGTACATGCAGGCCGCCAACGCCGTCCACGCCTGTCTGCACGCCGGATTGCAGCGCGGCGGTGCGCAACAAATCGGCTTCTCCGCCCGGCATTGGCAACGCGCGCATCTCATTGAGGGGGAGATTGTACTGGCTCTCAACGGATTGTTGGCGGCTGTCATCACCGGATAATGTGGAAATCACTACCTCGGGCAGGGCGATATTTGCGTATAATTTTATAGTAGAAAAACGGTCGCCGTTGAGCGGAAAATTGATTGTCTGATTGCGATAGCCAATGAGCGATACAGTGATTCGCTGTTCGCCTTCTTCCAGTTTAAGGCTAAAAAAGCCGAATTCGTTGCTGACGGCCCCCAAACCTTTTTCCGTAAGCGATTTGATGCTGGCTCCCATGAGCCGTTCGCCCGTTTGGGCATCTTGGATGTATCCGCTGAGTGTGTATTTGGAGGGTTTTCGGAAAAAAACAACCTGCCCTTCGTCGGCTTTGAAAGAAACTTTGGCGCAGCTGCTTATTTTTTCCAAAACAGACAAAAATGTTACGGCTTTGGCTTGAATATTCAGTCTGTCGCATTCGCTAAAAAAACGGTCGCTAAAGACAATATTAATTCCGGTCTGGCGGCTCAATCGTATGAGCGCTTCGGCTGGCGTGCAGTCCAGACATTCAAAATCAATTGTTTGCGACAGCGGTTGCTGTGCTTGCGCAGTGCAAACCCAACAAAACAGCAATAAAAATAAAAGCGCCTTAACTCGTGCGACCATGTTTTGGAAAACAATGGCGCAAGTTAAGGCGCTCAAGCCGAAAATTACTTTTCGGCTCTACTGGCACTTGCCGCCCGACAGTTCGTACTGTCCTGGCGCCGGGCTGGTGACCCGGAATTGGTAGGTTAGGGCGAGGCTTTCCAGCACTTTTTCAAGTGGCTGGGTGGTGAGTGGTGAGGTATGCGCGCAGCCTCGCATGGCTGGATTTCGGAGTGATATTTTTACTTTGAAATGTTGTTCGAGATCAGTGACAACTTCTTCCATAGGAGTGCCGAGAAATTCGAGGCCGCCTGTTTGCCAGGCAAGTTCGTTGAGCGTGGCACTCTCATCCACAGTGAGTTTGGTGATATTTCTGTCATAGGAGGCTTTTTGGTGCGATGTGAGGACGATACCTTTCGGTTGAAGTTTCGGCGAAAAGAAGACTTTGCCCGAACGGACAAAAACATCTGTTTGCAAAAGATTGGGACTCATGCGAACGCCAAATTCGGTGCCGAGCACCTTGACTAAATCGCCATTTGGCAAATCCACAAAAAATGGGTGGGCAACATCCGAGGCGATTTCGAAGTATGCCTCTCCTGAAAGTTTCACATGGCGCTCGCTGCCGACAAATTGTTCGGGGTATTCCAAAGCGCCATTGTGGCGGAGCCATACGCGAGAGCCATCGGGCAATTCGATAAGGCGTTTTTCTTCATTGTGAGCAAAAACGGTCGTCAAAGCCGGCGTAGAATACTCGCGGTAGACCCACACGCCAGCAATCAGGAGCGACACAGCAGCTGCAATGCGTATCAATTTTTGGCGGAAAGAAACGACGCGCAAGATGGGCTCTGCGGCTTCAATTTTGGCTCGCACCTGTCCAAACGCTGCATCAAGTTCGGGAGAAAAATCCTTGCTATAGCTGCCGGTTTTTTCCCAAACAAGGCGCAGCTGGTCGGCTAATTGCTGATGCTCAGGCGATTGGTTAAGCCAATCGAGCAATATTGCGTACTCGTCAGGCGTGATTTCGCCGGCGAATTGCTTACTGAGCAGTAGGATATAGTCGTCGTTCGCTTGCATTGGTTCTCGTTTCTTGTGGTTGTTGGTTTGCAGTTACTCTTAAGACAATGGGTGTGCTTTAACCCCCTACGTTCCCCACCAGTATTTTAGCGCCCAAATGACAACCGGCGACAATTCGACATGTCGCACAAGTGCGTCCCGGAGTATTTTCATTGCCTTAGTGATTTGATTTTCAATGGTTTTAACCGAGATGCCGAGGCGATCTGCGATTTCCCGGTGGCTAAGTTGTTCGAATCGGCTCAATGAAAAGACGACCCGGCATTTTTCCGGGAGGGTTTCGATAGCAGCATGTAGAGCGGCTTCGAGCGACTCTTGTTCTTTTTTTTGTGCTATATCGTGAGCGGAAGTATCGGCAGCGCGGTTAAAATGGTCGGACTCATCAGACAAAAAACGGCGGCTTGTTTTCAGATAATTAAGCGCTTTGTTGACGGCGGCACGGCGCAGATAAGCACGCAGGGAAGTGTGAATGTCGAGATCGGCGCGTTTGCGCCAAAGTTCCACGAAGACCTCCTGTGCGAGATCCTGGCAGGTGTCCTCATCCGGCATAATTCGATAAATATCGCCGAGCAACAAGGGATAGTGGCGATCGAAAATGCGCCGCAAAGCACTTTCGTCACCCGCCTTGAGGGCTGCCAGCCATCGCTGTTCGGAGATTTCGGGATGAGAATTCACAAAAAAATTTTTATTCTGCAAAGGTGAAAAAACATTGCTCTTCGCAGAATCATTTGTTATAAAATTAACAGTTCGGCGAACATGGTTTTTACAAAGTGGCAAATTCGTCTGAGTTGTTATTTTGGAACAAGGCGGACAAAAATAATTTTTCTTTTAGCGAATAGGGGATTTTACCAGCAGGCTTGTCCTTAACCACAGAAACGCGACCGAATTAAACACAACTACTGAACATGGATACGAAAGTAACGATGTCCGTCTTGGAGAACAACCCGATTTTTGCCGTACTGACACCCGAAGAACGAATGATTCTGCAACGCGCTGCTACAATTGTTGCATTTGCCAGGCATCAGGTGCTTTATAAACCCGGCCAACCCGCCAATAAAGTTTACTTTTTGCTTAAAGGCGTTGTAAAAGTAGCCGTCCACGCAGAAAAGAAAGACATTATAAAATATGTCGTACGAGCAGGCAATTTGTTCGGCGAGTCTTGTCTCACCGGCGAAGCGCAACGCAGGGATTTCGCGTATGCGATGGATGATTCGGTAGAAGTGTTGGAGTTCGAGGCGAATGTGCTGCTCACGCTAATGAGAAATAATTTCGCTTTCGCGCAGTCGCTGCTGCATTTTCTCGGCGAGCGTCTTCGCTACACGGAAACGCAACTGGAAAAAGTAGTTTTAAAGGATTCTAAGAGTCGTATCTTGGAATATCTCCACCAAATGGGCGTAGAACAAGGCCGCCAGGTAGGATTTGAAACGTTGGTGAAACACAACATGACACATCAGGATATTGCCGACCTCACCGGCACAAGTCGTCAGATGGTGACAGCTGTACTCAATCAACTCAAACGTTCCAACGTGTTGTATTTCAACCGGAAAAAAATACTCTTCCGCGATTTAAATGCGCTGCCGATAGCGGTTTGAATTGTCATCATGAGTCATTAAAGCCATCACGTCATTTAAAAAATTACTTTTAATGACCTTAATTGCTTTCAATGACCCTAAACGCGGTTAACAGTTTTGCTTCATACGATAGAATGGGTTTTGTTCAAGCGGTGCGCAATGGCGTGCCGCTTTTTTTTGCAACCAAAACTACATCAGGCAAGTCAAAGTTTATTTTTGACACTTCAGGAAAAAGCCATCGGAATTTTCGATAAAAGGCAGAATTTTGCCGCTTGTCCTGTGAAATTATTTTTCCCGCCAAATTTTTGCACAATGAAAAAACTCTACACACTCTTTACAATAGTCCTGTTGGCAAGCAAGTTTTCAGCGCAGGTCGAACCGCATCTTCCGCGCTACATGACTGCCGAAGAGCAAAATGCGCTGAAAAAAGGGAAAACTGTTCCAGGTGATTTCGTGCTCACCGGAATCTCGGAAGCACCTTCCGTGCCGGTACGCACGATGGCCGAATGGGAAGAGTTGCAAGCCATTCTGGTGACTTGGGCAGGGCCTGTCGAATGGCAGGATATTCTTGTCGAGATTGTTCGGGCTGCCAGGGATGAGTGCCGCGTCGTGGTGAATTGCAATAGCCAAAGTGTCGTCACGACCGCCCAAAATAAACTACAGGCCGCAAATGTTGACATATCTACAAATGTAGAATTCCTCGTCGCGCCGAATAACTCGATCTGGGTGCGCGATTATGGTCCCAACTGCGTGTATGCCAACGATGTAGACTCGCTGTTTTTTATTGACTGGATTTATAACCGGCCTGCCCGGCCCAAAGATGACTCGCTGGCTACAACTTTGTCGCCTTATTTTGACGTGCCTCTTTATCGGACCATCCTTGCTCCAAACGACCTGGTGAACACCGGCGGCAATTTTATGTCCGATGGCATGGGCACTGCCTTTTCTTCCGAACTGATTTTGGATGAAAACAAATTTGGCAATCCCTACGGTGTGAGCGTCAAGACGCCGACCCAAATTGACAATATTTTGAATGATTTCATGGGAACTCAGCGGTATATCAAGATGGAAACGCTCCCTTACGACGGCATTCACCACATTGATATGCACATGAAATTGCTGGACGAAGAAACCCTGTTGGTCGGTAAATACCCCGCAGGCGTTTCGGACGGGCCACAAATCGAAGCGAACCTGACTTACATTCTCGACAATTTTAAAACCTCGTTTGGCACGCCGTTCAATGTAGTACGAATCCCGATGCCGCCCTTTTATGGCAACACTCAATATCCTCCCTACCCGGGCCAATCCGCCTTGTATCCCACCTATGCAAATGCACTTTTTGTCAATAAAACAGTCATTTTGCCCGTCTATGACAACCTCTTGGACGACCCCGCAATTGATACTTTTCAAAAATACCTGCCCGGATACCGGATTTTTCCGGTCAACTGCCGGGAAATCATAGACGCTGGTGGCGCCGTGCATTGCATCACAAAAGAAGTAGGCGTAGCAGACCCTTTACGCATTGTGCACCAGGAACTTCCGTCTTGCATGGACAATGCCGATTGGCCACTCGGCTACCCGGTTTGGGCAACGATCCAGCATCGCAGCGGTATAAATACAGCAAAGATCCACTACGCTACAAACCCGGCGGGCCCCTGGACGACAGTTGATTTGCCCGATTATCTGAACGACGACACGACCTGGACACACAAAGGCTATATTCCGCTTCAATCCGACGGCACCACCATTTATTATTTCATCGAAGGGACTGCGGAAAACGGCAAAAATATCACTCGCCCGATCACTGCTCCCGAAGGTTGGTGGAGTTTCTGCGTGAAAGAAACCGTCGGCACGAATGAGCTTCCTGTGGCAAGATTGCTCGACATATATCCGAACCCGGCGTCGGCCATCACTGTCATTCCTGTCAGCACGACAGACAAAACGTTTGGCAACATCCGCGTTTTCAATACTTTAGGTCAGTTGGTGGAAACGGTTTTCACTGGTGAATTCCCCGCCGGACCGTCCAACTATTTTATTGACGCAGCGCAATACCCTTCGGGCGCGTATTTTGTAGAACTGCAAACAGGCAGGCAAACCGTGTTGAAAAAATTGGTGGTGCGCTGAGACGAGGTTTGAGGGTCGGATAGCCGGGCGCCGTCCCACCCTCAAACTATCTTTAAAAAATATTGTTTTCCAAACTTGTCTGATTTACCCGTTGAAACAAAATTTAATTTAAGCCGTTTCAAAGTCTCTCTCCTGAAAATTTTTGCAACTAAATTCATCTACCTGCGTCTAAGTTGAAAAAAACTTGACATCGGCAGGTGGAAAAACATAACTTTGCAGCCGAAAAAATTCAACATAGCAGTAGCACATGAGGCAACTAAAAATTACGAAGTCCATTACCAACCGCGAAAGCCAGTCCCTCGAAAAGTATCTTCAGGAAATCGGTAAAGTGGACCTCCTTACCCCCGAAGAAGAAGTAGATCTCGCCAAACGTATCAAACAAGGCGACCAAATTGCCCTCGAAAAATTGACAAAAGCCAACCTGCGTTTTGTCGTTTCCGTCGCAAAACAATATCAAAATCAAGGTCTTAGCCTTTCCGACCTTATCAACGAAGGCAACCTCGGCCTTATAAAAGCTGCCCAGCGTTTCGACGAGACACGCGGCTTCAAGTTCATCTCTTACGCCGTTTGGTGGATTCGCCAAAGCATCTTGCAGGCGTTGGCGGAACAAAGCCGTATCGTTCGTTTGCCTCTGAACAAAGTCGGCTCACTGAATAAAATTAATAAGGCGTTTTCCGAACTCGAACAAACGTTCGAACGCGAACCCAGCCCCGAAGAATTGGCCGAATTGCTCGAAATCACGACCGACGAGGTCGAAACAACCCTCGGCGTTGCCGCTCGTCACGTCTCGATGGACGCTCCATTTGTAGAAGGCGAAGACAACTCGCTCCTCGATGTCCTCGAGAATAATACGATGCCCGGCACGGATTCGCACCTCGAATATGCCGATTCGCTTCGCCGCGAAATCGAGCGTTCGCTCGGCACTTTGACCGATCGCCAGTGCGATGTTATCAAACTTTATTTTGGCATAGGCGTGGAACATCCCCTTTCGCTGGAAGACATCGGCGACAAATTCGGCCTCACGCGCGAGCGTGTACGTCAGATTAAAGACAAGGCAATCAACAAATTGCGTGCAACGAGCCGCAGCAAGTTGCTGAAAACCTACCTCGGCGCCTAAACCTGTCAATTATCAAATCCAAATTTGCGCGAGAGCCATTCCGGTACGGAGTGGCTCTCGCGTTTTTTCAACCCTTTCCTCAAAAATCTTGTTCTGCTCCCTAATTCCTCCAGACCGGGCAAATCTTCCGCATGAAAAATTTTGGACTCAAATCAATGTTGCTGTTCACGGCTATCCTTTCGGCTTGCACCCACTCGTCGAGCCAGACTACTGCCGACAGCACAAAAACAAACACGCAAGCAAAAATGACAGTAGAAATCTGGTCGGACGTGATGTGCCCGTTTTGCTACATCGGCAAACGAAAATTCGAAGCCGCGCTGGCACAATTCCCTCAACGCGAACAAGTTGAAGTCGTTTGGAAAAGTTTTCAACTCAATCCCAACCTCGAAACCGATACCAGCAAAAGTGTGAAACAATCTTTGGCCGAGAGCAAAGGCTGGACTTTGGAACAGGCCGACGAGGCCATGTCCTACGTCGTCAATATGGCGAAAGGCGTGGGACTTACCTACCATTTCGACAAGGCGGTGGTGGCAAATTCTTTTGACGCGCACCGTTTTTCGCATTTGGCGAAAAAACACGGCGTGCAGGACGAAGCCGAAGAGCGACTCTTCGCCGCCTATTTCACCGAAGGCAAAAACACCGCTGACCACGAGATTTTGATTCAAATCGGTACTGAAATCGGCCTCGACCCAGGCGAGGTGAAAAAGGTCTTAGCAGGGAACGATTTTGCCGCCGAGGTGGAAAAAGACATCGAGGAGGCGCGGCAATTCAGGATTTCGGGCGTGCCGTTTTTTGTGTTCGACCGCAAATACGCCGTGTCGGGCGCGCAAGACAGCAAGGTGTTTTTGGAGACGCTTCAAAAGGCGTTTGCCGACAAATGACAAGGCGCTTTTGGACAAAACGAGCAGTCGGAGAAAAATTTAACAAAATTTCTTAGCGTCGCATTTCAGAATCATATTCGGCGATTTTGAATTTTAGTTTTTAAAAAACGGTTGTCGGAAATGATTTTTTCGAAATGATTTTGAAACTCGCTTTTTCAAGCCGTTTGCAGAAAAATTGTTAAAGAAAAATTAGCAACGCAGGGTTTGTTTTTCTGAAAAACTCGCCCGTAGATTTGCCGCATGATTTTCAATACATTTCAGAACAAAGTTTGTTGTTGTTGCTGTTGTTCCCGGCCTGCCGGAGCAGCGACGAAGGCTTGTTTGTTGAAATGTAGTTTGTAAAATTTCTCCTTACAAGTTTTGTCTGACAGCCCTCCGGTGCGCCTATCGCCGGAGGGCTGTTTGTTTTTCTTCACTATCATAACTAAATTTACCATCAACCATGAGTTTACGACTTGGCGACCTTGCCCCCAACTTCAAAGCACAAACCACCGCAGGCGAACTTGATTTTTACGAATATCTCGGCGATGGCTGGGGCATTTTGTTCTCGCACCCTGCTGATTACACACCGGTTTGCACCACAGAACTCGGTAAGACGGCGAGCCTTCAGGAGGAATTCCGCCGCCGCAACACCAAAGTGCTTGCTGTGAGCGTGGACCCGCTCGACAAACACGAAGGCTGGGTGAAAGATATCAACGAGACCCAAAACACGACCGTCAACTTCCCCCTCATCGCCGACCCCGACCGCAAAGTGGCTGACCTCTACGGCATGATTCACCCGAATTCTTCCGAAAACTTTACGGTGCGCTCGTTGTTTATTATCGGCCCGGACAAAAAAGTGAAACTGACCATCACTTACCCGGCTTCGACGGGGCGCAATTTCCACGAAGTGTTGCGCGTGCTGGATTCCTTGCAACTCACGGCTAATTACAGCGTCGCTACGCCCGCCGACTGGCAACGCGGCGAAGACGTGATAGTGGTGCCGGCCGTCTCGACGGAAGATGCCATCAAAAAATTCCCGAAAGGCGTCAATGTCGTGAAACCCTACTTGCGCTACACCCCGCAACCTGATTTGCAAGACTAAATTCTGGGTTATTAGAAGGTCAATGAAGTTATTAAAATATTGATTGACAAGAACATGAACTCGTTTTCGCTCATATCGGCCACTTGTTGTTGCTGTTGTTGCTGTCCTGCTTGGAACACCGAAGCGGCTGCGATGGCTTTTGGGCCGATGGGAGGAAACCCATAGGTTTATTACAAAAAGCAGATTGCACAAAAGCCCTTCGGTGTCGCGCCGCAGGGCCTTTTGTTTGTTGACAGGATTTTATGACCTGTTTTTAAAAATCCAAGTCTTGTAAATCCTGAAATCCTGTCCAAAAAATAACACCATGTACATCGAACATCTGATTCAAACCGATATCGAGTTGCTCTCCCGGCTGCGGCAGGTGGGGCAGAAAATTGGCAACACGCCCGTTCATCATGTGAGCGGCTTGTTTTCCAAAAAGGGCGTTCGGATTTACGCCAAAAAGGAGTGGGAACAACTCTCCGGCAGCGTGAAAGCGCGGGCGGCATTCAATATCATCCGGGCGGCGATTCAAAATGGCGACTTGCATCGGGGCAAAATTCTGCTGGATGCGACGAGCGGCAACACGGGCATCGCTTACGCGGCCATCGCCAAAGAACTGGGTTTGCGTGTAGCACTTTGTCTCCCGGAAAATGCTTCGCCGGAGCGGAAAATCATTCTGCAATCGCTCGGCGCGGAAATCATTTTTACCTCAAAATTTGAAGGGACCGACGGCGCGCAGGAAGTCGCCCGCGAACTGGCGAGCCAGCGTCCCGACCTCTATTTCTACGCCGACCAGTACAAAAACGACAACAACTGGAAGGCGCATTTTCAGCACACGGCGCCGGAGATATTCGGGTCGTTCCCGCATACAACCCATTTCGTGGCAGGACTTGGCACAACAGGGACTTTTATCGGGACAGGTCGGCGGTTGAAAGAGTTTAATCCTGAAATTCAGTTGGTTGCGTTGCAGCCGGATTCAGCGTTGCACGGTTTGGAAGGCTGGAAACATTTGGAAACGGCGGTCGTGCCGGGCATCTACGATGAAAATCTGGCCGACGAATTTCTCGAAATTGACACCGCCGAAGCCTACGAAATTATCAAAGCCGCCAAACAACACGAAGGCTTGTTGCTCAGTCCTTCCTCAGCGGCAAATTTGGCCGGCGCCATCAAAGTCGCTGAAAAATTGGACGCCGGGACGGTCTTTACCATTTTGCCCGACAATGCCGACAAATACGGCGAAGTCATCAAAAAACTTTTTTAAAAATACTTGTCCACGTTTACTAAACCTCCAAAGATTTAGTAAACGTATGGCCCGAAAAAATGACTCCCAATGACCTAAATTTCTCTTAATGAATATGTTACAAATCGAACCGAACATCGAACAACTGATGCTGGACGACGCCCGGCAAGCCTTTCCTGACGAGTGCTGCGGCTTTTTGTTTGGCAAAGAAGAGGGCGACGACCGCGTTTTGACGGATATTTTGGTCGTCAATAATTCGAAGGAAGGCGACAAACGCCGCCGCTTTGAAATCGCGCCCAAAGACTACCTCAAAGCCGAGCGTTACGCCGACAAAACGGGACAAACACTGCTGGCTGTCTATCATTCGCACCCGAATCATCCGGCCATTCCGTCGGAACACGACCGCGTGGCGGCGCAGCCGTTTTTCTCCTATCTCATTGTTTCTGTGAAAGATGGAAAAATTGACCATACCCGTTCGTGGCGGCTGAACGATGAACAGCAATTTGAAGAAGAAACCATAAATTCAGTCATTGGACAAAAGACGTTAGATTTTGGACTTATTGCTGTCTGATGTCCAACGTCGAAAATTCCAAAGTCTCTTTTCATTCGCATAAAACTCAAAATATGGCAACCGTCATCATTCCCACGCCTTTGCGCAAATTCACCAATAACACAGCCAAATTAGACATAGCGGCTGGCACCGTCGAAGAGGCGCTGCTTGACCTTTCGGCGAACTACCCCGACCTCAAAAAACACCTGTTCGACGAAGGCGGCCAGATTCGTACTTTTCTCAACATCTTTATCGGCGAGGACGATATCCGCGATTTGCAGGAAGGCAAAACGCCTTTGCAACCGGGCACGGTCGTGAGTATCGTTCCGGCAATTGCTGGCGGGTAATTTGTCACGCAAAGCCGCAAAGAACGCCAAGCGTAGAGTACTCTTTGCGGCCTTTGCGACTTTGCGTGACACCTTCATTTTCAAAATTTTAAAAGCAAAAAACAATGCCGTCTCATAAAGAAATTCAATTTTCAAAACCGGAATTGGCGCGTTACAACCGCCACATCATCATCCCGGAATTTGGCCTCGAAGCCCAACAAAAACTCAAAGCCGCCAAAGTTTTGGTCATCGGTTCGGGCGGTCTCGGCAGCCCCGTGTTGCTCTACCTCGCTGCGGCGGGCGTGGGTAAAATCGGCATCGTGGACTTCGACCGGGTGGACGACAGCAACTTGCAACGTCAGGTCTTGTTCGGCGTGGAATCAGTCGGCCAACCCAAAGTCGAAGCCGCCAAACGCCGCCTCGAAGCCCTGAACCCGCACATCGAAATCGAGGTGTACGACACTTTGATAAATTCTCAAAATGCCCTCGACATCATCAAAGACTACGACGTGGTGGCCGACGGCACGGACAATTTCCCGACGCGCTACCTCGTGAACGACGCTTGCGTATTGCTCGGAAAAACGAACGTTTACGCTTCCATTTTCCAATTTGAAGGGCAGGTGTCGGTGTTCAACTACCGCAACGCCGCCGGAGAATTGGGGCCGAATTACCGCGATTTGTACCCCACGCCGCCGCCGCCGGGTTTGGTGCCGAGTTGCGCAGAAGGCGGGGTGTTGGGTGTGTTGCCCGGCATCATCGGCAGTATGCAGGCCAGCGAAGTCATCAAAGTTATCACGGGAGTGGGCGAGCCGTTGAGTGGTCGTTTCTTCATTTTTGACGCTTTAAATTTTGAAACCCGTACCTTCAAAATCAAGCGCCGCGACGACAACCCCATCAACGGAAAAAATCCGACGATTACACAACTCATTGACTACGAAATGTTTTGCGGTATGAAAGTCGTAGAACGCCCTGTGAAAGAAATCACCGTGCAGGAATTTTTGCAATGGCAGACGCTGGGCGATAAATACCAGTTGATTGACGTGCGCGAACCGCACGAATACGAGGCCGCGAACATCGGCGCCGAGTTGATTCCGCTCGCCACCGTCGCCGCCAATGCCGACCGTTTTGCAAAAGATCTAAAAGTTGTCGTGCATTGCCGTTCCGGCGTGCGCAGCGCCAAAGCCATCCGCGAATTGGAAGACAAATTTGGTTTCGATAACCTGTACAATTTGAAAGGCGGCATTTTAGCCTACTTGGAAGAAGCGCAGCCGGAATTGGCTAAATCTTGATTGCTGTATGAACACGTTTACTAAACCTGACAGGTTTAGTAAACGTGTTGTAAATCATTTCAAATACATGAATTTCAACGCCTTGCAAGTCGCTATTTGTTGTTGCTGTTGCTGTCTCTGCCCGGTTATCCGAAGCGGCTTCGATGCTTTTTTGGCGAACGCAATTCATGTTTGACAAAAATACATTCCAGCATAAAAAGCCCTTCGGTGTACGCGCCGAAGGGCTTTTTGTTTTGACAGGATTTACATGATAAACAGGTTTTTTTACTGAAAATCAATTTTTAAAAGTCCTGCTAATCCTGTAATCCTGTCAAAAATAATTTTCAACTAACACCCGTCTCATGCAAGTTTCAACAAGCAATTTTTCAGAAATAGAATCCGAGTTGCGAAGGCGAAGTCCGCTCGAATCGCTGGCTTATTTGGCCGAGCAGTTCGCCGGGCGAGCGGTGTTCAGCACCAGTTTTGGCATCGAAGACCAGGTCGTCGCGCACCTGATTTTTACGAACAAACTCCCGATTCGCGTTTTCACCCTCGACACGGGGCGCAATTTTCAGGAAACCTACTCCACTTGGGCGCGCACCCTCGAACGCTACCAACAGCCCATCGAGGTTTTTTACCCTCAAGCCCCCGCTGTCGAAACACTTTTGGCTGAAAAAGGCCCCAACAGTTTCTACCACTCCGTCGAGAACCGCAAGGAATGTTGCCAGATCCGCAAAGTGGAGCCGCTCAGCCGGGCTCTGAAAGGGCAACAAATCTGGGTCACCGGCATCCGCGCCGAACAATCGCCCAACCGCCACGACATGACTTCCCTCGAATGGGACGCGGCGCACCAACTTTTCAAATTCCATCCACTTTTCGACTGGACTTTCCAACAAGTGCGCGACTTCGTGCGCGAGCACAACATTCCCTATAACCCATTGCACGACAAAGGTTTCGTCAGCATCGGCTGCGCCCCATGTACTCGCGCCGTCCAACCCGGCGAGGACTTTCGCGCAGGGCGTTGGTGGTGGGAAGATGCGAGCAAAAAGGAGTGCGGGCTGCACGATGTAAGCCGGAATGGTATTCCGGCATGACCGATTCTAAAACTCACTAAACGCATTACCGGAATATCATTCCGGCCTACTGAAAAATATGTCAAAACGCTTTGATTATCTCGACCACTTAGAAGCCCAAGCCATTCATATTTTGCGTGAAGTCGCCGGCCAATTCGAGCGGCCCGCGCTGCTTTTTTCCGGCGGAAAAGACTCTATCACCCTCGTTCGCTTAGCCGAAAAAGCCTTTCGCCCCGGCAAGTTCCCGTTCCCGTTGGTGCACATTGACACGGGTCATAATTTTCCCGAAGTCCTCGAATTCCGCGACCGTTTGGCGAGTCAGTTGGGTGAAAAACTCATCGTCCGAAAAGTAGAAGACACGATTCGGCGGCAAGGTTTGAAAGACGGGACGGGCAAATTCCCCAGCCGCAACGCACTGCAAGCCAACACTTTGTTAGAAACGATTGAAGAGTTTGAATTCGATGCCTGCATCGGCGGCGCACGGCGCGATGAAGAAAAAGCCCGCGCCAAAGAGCGCATTTTCAGCATCCGCGACGAGTTCGGTTCCTGGGATCCGAAGCGCCAGCGCCCTGAACTTTGGGACATTTATAACGGCGCGATTCGCAAGGGCGAAAACGTGCGCGTGTTCCCCATTTCCAATTGGACGGAACTCGACGTGTGGAATTATATCCGCCGCGAGGGCATCGAACTGCCGGAGATTTATTTCTCCCACAGCCGCGACCTCGTGGTGATGCCAAGCGGACAACTACTTGCCGTCACCGAACACATTCGCCTCGACCCGGAAGACGAAATTACCGTCCGCGACGTACGCTTCCGCACCGTCGGCGATGCCACCTGCACGGCTGCCGTCGAGAGCCCCGCTTCGACCGTAGATGACATTATCCACGAAATTTTGACCACCAAAATCTCCGAGCGCGGCGCCACCCGCCTCGACGACCGCCTTTCCGAAGCGGCGATGGAGGACCGTAAAAAGAACGGGTATTTCTGAGTTATGAGTTAGAAGTTATGAGTTATGAGTTGTCGCAAGTAGCAATAACTCATAACTCATAACTCATAACTTCTAACTCATAACTCATAACTTCTAACTCATAACTTCTATCTCATAACTCATAACTCATTAGAAGTGAACATCTTAAAATTCATAACCGCAGGCTCTGTGGATGACGGCAAAAGCACTTTAATCGGCCGTTTGCTCTACGATTCCAAAGCCGTGTCGCACGACATCCTGCATGCGCTCGAACGCCAGAGCCACAACAAACCCGACGGCGAACTCGACCTCTCGCTGCTCACCGACGGCCTCCGCGCCGAGCGCGAGCAGGGCATCACGATTGATATAGCCTACAAATATTTCAACACCCCGCGCCGCAAGTTCATCATCGCCGACGCACCGGGACATGTCCAGTACACCCGCAACATGGTGACGGGCGCTTCCAACGCCGACCTCGCCATTATCCTGGTTGACGCCCGGCACGGCGTGGTGGAGCAAACCCACCGACACAGCCTCGTCGCGTCGCTCATGGGCATCCCGCATTTAGTGGTGGCGGTGAACAAAATGGACTTGGTTGGCTACGACGAACAGACTTTTTACCGCATCGCCGCCGACTATCAAAAATTGGCTCAAAAACTTGATTTACAGGAGGTTTTGTTCGTCCCAATCAGCGCCTACGTCGGCGACAACGTGGTGGAACGTTCGGAAAATATGACTTGGTACGAAGGGCCGACTTTGCTCGAACACTTGGAAACCGTCGGACTCAGCCACGATTTGCCGGAGGACGAAGCGCGTTTTCAGGTGCAATACGTCATCCGCCCGCGCACGGAAAATTTGCACGACTACCGGGGCTACGCAGGGGCGATTCGCAGCGGTTTTTTCAAAAAAGGCGATCGCGTACGCATACTTCCGGCGGGCATTGAAACGACCATCAAAGCCATCGAAGTTCACCAACAAGAAGTTGAAGAAGCCTTCGCGCCTCAGCCTGTCGTGCTGCATTTGGAAGATGACATAGACATCTCGCGTGGCGACTCCATCGTGCGCCTCGAAGACGCGCAACCCGCTGTCAGCCAGGACATTGAACTCGACATCTGCTGGATGAGCGAGCGCCCGCTGCAAGTCGGCGACCGCTATTTGTTGCGCCACAACGCCGCCACCGTCAAGGCCATTGTGAAGGAAATTCAGCACCGCACCGACGTACACAGTTTTGAGCAACAACCCGCCGAAGCCCTGCAACTCAACGACATCGCCCACGTTCGCCTGCGCACCGCACAGCCTATCGTATTCGATGCCTACAAGAAAAACCGCGCCACTGGCGGGCTGATTTTGATAAACGAAAACACCTTCGACACCGTCGCCGCCGGAATGCTCCACGTGCTAAAACGCGAGGAAGAATTGGTAGCGGAATCTGCAATTTGATTTATCAGCCACATAGAACACTTAGAATTTTCACATAGAAAACATGGTATTTCTATATGCGCCCTATGTGAAACCCCTATGTGAACTATGTGGTAAAAATTTACTATCATGTCCCATCTCATTGGTTTTCAACTCATCAACCAACGCGGCACCATCATCAGCCAGCCCGTTTTGAAAAATATCCAGCCTCGCCTCAGCGTCGTCGGCGCTGGCATTGGCGACCCCGAACTCATCACTTTGAAAGCCGTCCGAGCTCTGCAAAGTGCTGGCGCTGTACTCTACGATGCTTTGGTCAATGAAGAATTGTTGAACTACGCCCCGCCTGGCTCAGCCAAAGTTTATGTCGGCAAACGACGCGGCGAAAAAGCCTTCACGCAGGAAGAAATCAACGAGCGCATTGTGGCGTACGCCCATTGCTGTGGCCACGTCGTGCGGCTCAAAGGCGGCGACCCATTCGTGTTCGGGCGCGGGCTGGAAGAAATGCAATACGCTCAAAGTCAGGGCATTCCAGCGGAATACATCCCCGGCGTGTCGAGCTCGATTGCCGGGGCGGGCGCGGCGGGCATCGCCGTCACCGCTCGCGGCGCGAGCCGGGGTTTTTGGGTATTGACGGCCACGACCGATACGGGCGATTTGAATCCGGAAATTTTCAGCGCCGCCGACACCGACGCGACGGTCGTCGTCCTCATGGGTTTGACAAAAATTGCCGACATCTCGCAGGCTTTCAAAGCTGCCGGGAAAACGGATTTGCCTGTCGCAGTGATTCAAAACGCCACTTTGCCGCAACAGCGTGAAGTATTTGGAACCATCGCCGACATCGCCGAAAAAGTGCAGGAATCGGGCATCGGAAGTCCGGCGGTGATTGTAATTGGCGAGGTGGTGCGGCAGCGAGTTTTTTCCAACCTGATAGACTTTCCAAGTTTTCAAAACTTGGAAAGTCTGAAGTTCACGACACTCTAATCACTTCATTTTCAATTCAAAATCCATGACCGCGACACTCCCGCAACCGCCCGTCGGCTTTCAGGATGACCTGCTGCGCAAACTCAGTGCCGACCACTCGCCCGAACAACAACTTTGGCTGAGCGGCTTCCTGTATGGCCTCGCCATCGCCCGCCACCAACCTGCTGAAGTCAAAGCTTTGGCTGGAAATCCCGCTGTTGTCAGCGACTTGGCGTCAGTTCAACAGCCGGGCAAAACGTCTGAAAAAATCACCGTCCTCTTCGGCTCGCAAACTGGTAACAGCAAAAAAGTGGCGAATAAAGTCGCCGCCCGTGTTCGTGAGCAGGGCTGGGAAGCCGTCGTTGCTGATTTGAATGACTATCCGACAAAAAATTTGAAAGATGAAAGAATCGTCCTGCTCGTGGTCAGCACACAAGGCGAGGGCGACCCGCCCGTGTCTGCTGAAGAATTTTACAAGTGGCTGTTCGGGTCGCGGGCACCGAAATTGGACGGTTTGCAATTCGCCGTGTGCGGGTTGGGCGACAAGAGTTACCTCCAGTTTTGCAAAACGGGGAAGGATTTTGACGCTCGTTTTCAGGCACTTGGCGCGACTCGCTTGGCCGAACGTGCCGACTGCGATGTGGATTTTGAAGAAACGGTGGAGGCGTGGACGGAGGCGGTACTTGGCAGTATCGCGGAACGCCGTTCGGCCCAGCATTCGTCGGCAAATGGAAGTGCTGCCGCTCGCGTGTTGCCGGAACAGCGTTCTGGCGTACAGGTGCAGCACGACCGCAAACGCCCTTTTGCCGCGCCGATTTTGGAAAAAATTCAACTCAACGGGCGCGGCTCGCAGAAAGAAACCTGGCATTTGGAACTCTCGCTCGAAGGCTCCGGCCTGACTTACGAACCCGGCGACTCACTCGGCATTTTTCCTAAAAACTCTGAAAAACTCGTAGAGGAAGTGCTCGCCGCTGCAAAATTGAACGGCGACAAAGTTTTGATTTTCAATGAAAAAGAAGCGCCGCTTCGCGAAATTCTCCGCGAAGTCGAACTCTCCGTTTTGACCCGCGACTTGCTCGACAAATTTGCCGACGCAACGAAAAATATTTCGCTCAAAACCTTGCCCAACGACCCGGCCGCGCTCAAAAGGTTCTTTTGGGGGCGAAACGTGGCCGACCTACTGCGTGAATTTCCCGCGACAATTTCAGAGGAAATCTTGCTCGGTTTTCTCCGAAAAATGCCGCCGCGTCTGTATTCCATCGCTTCCAGCCTGGCCGCGCATCCCGACGAAGCGCACCTGACGGTGGCCGCAGTTCGCTACGATTTCGACGGTCGCCCGCATCAGGGCGTGGCTTCTACTTTTCTGGCTGACAGGGTTTTAACGAGTGAATCGGTGCCGGTTTTTATCGAACACAACGAATATTTCAAACTCCCGATGGACGATTCGGCGGACATCATCATGGTCGGGCCGGGTACGGGCGTGGCGCCATTTCGGGCTTTTGTGGAAGAACGCAGCGAGCGCGGCAGTTCCGGTAAAAACTGGCTGTTCTTCGGCAACCCGCATTTCGAGACGGATTTTCTCTACCAAACCGAGTGGCTCAACCACCTCAAACGTGGCACGCTCGACCGCCTGGATGTAGCGTTCAGCCGCGACCAGGAACAGAAAATCTATGTCCAGCATCGCCTGCTCGAACGCTCCCGGCTGATTTTCGAACGCCTCGAAAACGGCGCGTTTTTCTACGTCTGCGGCGACAAAGACAGGATGGCGCACGATGTTCAAAACGCTGTTTTACAAATCATTGAAAAAGAAAGCGGGCGCGACGCGGCGTTTGCTGCGGAGTATTTGCGAGGGCTGAAAAAGCAGCGGCGGTACCTTGAAGATGTGTACTGAAAATCGGTTGATGAGGGTTGATAAGGGTTTATGAGGTTGATAACGTAGAGCACACCGCGACCTATCAACCTTTTTCAACCCTCATAAACCCGTATCAACTTCCATCAACTTTAAAATTCGACAAACATGAACAACCGCTCTTTGCTCCGCGTAGTGTGTTGTCCCACCCGGGACTTGACAATCTGTTTTTTGAACCTAATTACTTGATTGACAAAACATTTTCAAAAATCAACACCCTCCTTTGTGATGAACAAAACAATTTTCCAAACACTGATTTCAATCTTCGCGCTGCTCTTTTTGCCCTTGTTTGCTGTTGCGCAAGGTGAAACAAACATCGTTCAAGGTGTCGTTTTAGAAAACGGCACTCGCCAGCCGCTGCCCGGAGTGACTGTTGCCATCAAAGGCACAAATGGCTATGCCGTCACAGACACGAACGGCCAGTTCAGTATCAAGTCTCGCGTAGCGCCGCCCTTCACGCTCTTGGTAAATTCGGTCGGTTTTCTCGCGCAGGAAATTCCGGTCTCTAATTTGTCTGGTTCGCCGATAGAAATCGTTTTGATTGACGACAACCGCCTCTCGGAAATCGTCATCACCTCACGGCGGCGGAAAGAAACTGCGCAGGAAGTGCCGATTGCGATTTCGGTGGTGGGCGGCCAACTGGTGGAAGACGCGGGCGCTTTCAACGTGAACCGCCTGAAAGAAATCGTGCCGACGGTGCAACTCTACTCCTCTAACCCCCGCAATACGACCCTGAACATTCGCGGTTTGGGTTCGACTTTCGGGCTGACGAACGATGGCATTGACCCCGGCGTGGGCTTATATGTGGACGGTGTTTACTATGCCCGCCCTGCCGCGACGACGCTCGATTTTATTGATATTGAGCAAATTGAAGTGCTGCGCGGGCCGCAGGGAACGCTGTTCGGGAAAAACACGACGGCGGGGGCATTCAACATCACGACCCGCGCGCCGAGTTTCAAACCCGGTGCGAGTTTCGAGGTCAGTTACGGAAACTACGGCTTTATTCAAGCCAAAACGTCCATCACGGGCCCGTTGGGCAAATTATTCGCCGGACGGATTTCCTTTTCCGGCACCCAACGCAATGGCCTGCTCTACAACGTGCGGACGGAAAAACCTGTGAATGACCTCAATAACCTGGGTTTTCGGGCGCAATTGCTTTTTTCCCCATCCGACAGGTTCAATATCACGCTGGCAGGCGACGTGTCAGACCAAAAACCTGACGGCTTCGCGCAAGTGTTCGCGGGCGTAGCGCCTACTTTGCGCGCGCCGTACCGCCAGTTTGAGCAAATTATCGCTGACCTCAACTACCAATTGCCAAGCCGCAATCCGTTCGACCGGGTAATTGACCACGACACGCCCTGGCGTTCGGGCAATCAGTTGGGGGGCGTTTCGCTCAATGTGGACGCGAAAATTGGCCCCGGCACACTCACCGCGACGACGGCCTGGCGCTACTGGAACTGGGACCCTTCGAATGACCGGGATTTTACGGGTTTGCCTGTGCTGTCGAGGTCTGCCGCCACGTCGCGGCACGAGCAATGGTCACAAGAAGTGCGCTATGCCGGCAATTTTTCCTCGCGTTTGAGCGGGGTGGTAGGGGTTTTCATTTTGAGCCAGGACCTTGTGACTGATCCTGTGCACACAGAAGAATCGGGCGCGGCGCAATGGCGTTTTTCGCAAAGTTCGACGAGCGAATTATGGAAAACGCCGGGTCTTTTCGACGGCTTCGGTATCCGAACGACCTCGCAACTTAAGTCATTTAGCGGCGCAGTATTTGGCCAATTGGACTGGGCGATTACCAGTCGTTTGCACCTCTTGCCGGGCATTCGCTACAATTCTGACCAGAAAGAAGTGGATTACAAACGCGAAACTTACGGCGGTTTGCAGACGACCGACCCAGATTTGCTCGCGTTGAAAAGGTTGGTTTACACCAATCAGGAATTTACCGCCGATGTGAACGAAAGCAATTTTTCCGGCCAACTGACAATGGCTTACAAAGCCTCCAAACGCTTCAACGCTTTTGCCACCTACTCGACGAGTTTCAAACCCGTTGGCGTCAATTTGGGCGGTTTGCCCACTGCGAACGGCGACGTTTTGACCGATTTGGCGGAAATAAAACCCGAGTATGTCACGCATTTTGAAATCGGGGTGAAAACATCCCCCACAGAGAATTCGATTCTGAATCTCGTTTTTCACCACACGGACATCAAGGATTATCAAACGCAGGTGCAAACTGCTGAAGTCGGCGTGAATCGCGGCTACCTCGCCAACGCCGACAAAGTGCGCGTGTTCGGGGTCGAGTTGGACGGCAATGTGCGGTTCAGCAAACACCTCTCCATCTACGGGGCTGTGGCTTACACGAATGGCGAATATGTCTCCTTCCCGAACGCGCCCGTTCCCCTCGAAGAAACGGGCGGGCCGACGGCGTTCAAGGATATTTCGGGCGGAAAACTGCCGGGTATATCCGAATGGGCCGGCTCGCTGGGCGGCGAGATTACTTCCAATACCGCGACTCTAATCGGTCAGGAGGGCAAATTCTTTTTGGCCTTCGATACCTACTACCGCTCGGATTTTTCTTCCAGCGCGTCACCTTCTCAGTATTTGAACATCGAGGGCTACGCTTTGCTCAACGGGCGGGTTGGCTTCCGGGCTACGGAGGGCTTGTCGCTCTTCGTCTGGTCGCGCAACCTGTTGGACCAGGATTATTTTGAACAACTGCTCCCGGCGGCGGGCAATGCCGGACACTACGCTGCCGTGCTCGGCGACCCCAGAACTTATGGCGTGACGTTGCGGTATTCGTTTTGAACAAATTTGAGGTGATATGGCGGCGGGTTGGAAACCTCGCAAAGTTCTGCCCGCTGCTTTTTTGATTTTTGAAATCTAATTTTGACCATTTCATGGCTGACGAACTTGAGGAAACATCTTCCACCAAAACGTCTTTTTTGCCTCAACTGACGGAGGATATTTGGGCGGTGCTTATCGCGTCTGTGCTGATTGCCGGGGTACTGATTTGGGCATTGTTAGCTCCCGATTTCAAATTTGTTGCTCCAGCCTATCAATGGGCGAGTGCCAATGATTTGTTCGGTAAAGTGTTGCATCCCAACAATTTACTCCTCATCGGTGGCATTGGAGTTGTCTTCGCTTTAATCTCTGCTGTGGCGGTCTGGTCGGCTGGCAGTTCTGTTCGGAATTACTTGGCAAGCTTCGGGCTGGTGTTCGTTTTGGCGGTTTTCTCGCTGCTCATTGCGGGCAACAAAAGCATCAACCAGTACGGCATAGAGTATGTCGTCTTTGCTTTGCTGATTGGATTGGCGCTGAGCAACTTGATGCGCGTGCCGACTTGGTTGACAACGGCAGCGCGTTCCGAGTTTTTTATCAAAACCGGTTTGGTCATTCTCGGCACCAGCGTCCTTTTCACCGACATTGTGCAGGCGGGGTTGCCGGGGATTTTGCAGGCGCTGGCAGTGGTGAGCGTGGTCTGGTTTTTCTCGCTGTGGCTGTCGCGCCGCCTGAAAGTGGACGACGAGTTCGGGGTGATTTTGGCCTCAGCCGTGTCCATTTGCGGGGTTTCGGCGGCGATTGTCGCAGCAGGTGCTATTCAAGGGGATAAAAAGAAATTATCTTATGTGACGACGTTGGTTTTACTGGTCGCGATCCCGATGCTAGTGCTGCAACCATGGGCTATCAAGGCGCTGAACATTCCTGAAATTGTGGGCGGGGCTTGGCTGGGCGGCACCTTGGACACGACGGCTTCTGTGACCGCAGCAGCGCAATTGGTCGGCCCGGCGGCTACGAAGGCAGGTGTTATTGTCAAGTTTTCCCAAAATGTACTCATCGGAATCGCGGCGTTTTTTATCGCTGCATGGTGGGCGCTGCGCAAAAACGCAGTTCAAAATACCGGTGGCGAGAAGCCCGGTCTGGGCGTGGTGTGGGAACGATTTCCAAAGTTTGTGCTGGGCTTCATTGCTGCATCTTTGATTTTTTCTTTTTTGATTCCAAACAGCACGGTCAAGCAAGTTTCCGGTTTTTTGAACGGCCTTCGCACGGTTTGGTTTGCGCTGGCTTTTGTGGCTATCGGGTTGGAAGCGCGGGTTTCCGATTTGGTAAAAATTCAACAAGGGCGACCCGCACTGGCGTTTATCTGCGCGCAGGTATTCAACATTTTTTGGACGCTGCTGTGGTCGTATCTGCTGTTTGGCGGAGTGCTGTTCGCTGTCCCCGACATTCAATAACCAATGGAAATTTATTTTCTCAACAACATGAAAATCAAACTTTTACTTCCAATTTTTGCCCTCGCTGCGTCGTCATTACCGGCACAAAAAAACGTGACGACCGATGAGCAAACGTGGTTCGGCTTCTTTAACCAAACCCGCCTGACAAACAGGTGGGGCCTGTGGGCAGATGCGCATTTTCGGCTCAAAGACGATTTCGTCAGCGAGCCCTCGCAGTTCATCATCCGCATCGGCCCGACTTTTTATCTGGCCGATGACATCCGGCTGACGGCGGCTTACACATACGTCCATCACTTTCCCACGGAAGGTCACGAAGATATTGCGCAGCCGGAGCATCGCCCCTGGCAGCAGGTGCAGTGGTTCATGCGCGGGCAAAAAGCACGGCTCATGCAGTGGGTTCGGCTGGAGGAGCGTTTTCGCCGGAAAATATTGAGCGACAGTGAATTGGCCGACGGCTACAATTTCAACTGGCGCATCCGCTACAACTTCGCCCTGTTTTTGCCCATCACAAAAAAACGTTTCGAGCCGGGTGGTTTGCAGTTTTTAGTCAACGACGAGGTGATGCTCAATTTTGGAGAAAACATCACTTACAACGTGTTCGACCAAAACCGCTTTTTTGCCGGGTTGGTCTATCAAGTGAACAGCCATGCCCAACTTCACGCGGGTTACATGAATTTGTACCAACAACTCGCGGCGGGCAATTCATTCAAAAATCAGCACACGATACGGGTGTTTTACTTTCATAATTTTGATTTGCGCAAGTAGGCCGGAATGATATTCCGGCTGGCTCGCGGAATATCATTCCGCAATACATCATGCAACAAACCGCTCCATCACATCCTGCTTTCCGTGAAGCCTTAGCCTTCTGGCTCAAGCTCGGTTTTATCAGTTTTGGCGGCCCGGCGGGGCAAATCGCCATCATGCACGATTTTTTGGTGGACAAAAAACGCTGGATCAGCAACTCGAAATTTTTCCACGCGCTGAACTACTGTATGCTCCTTCCCGGCCCGGAAGCGCAGCAACTCGCCACCTACACCGGCTGGATGTTGCACGGCACACGTGGCGGTCTGGCGGCAGGCATCCTGTTTGTGCTGCCTTCGGCGGTCATTTTGTGGGGATTGAGCGCGTTATATGTCACCTATGGCCAAGTTCCGGCGGTGCAGACAGTGTTCGAGTTTTTGAAGCCTGCGGTCGTGGCGATTGTGGCGGGCGCGATTGTGAAAATCGGGAAAAAGTCGCTGCAAACACCCCTGCATTATGCGGTTGCTGTTGCCGCTTTTGTCGCCATTTACTTTTTAAATGTTCCGTTTCCCGTCATTATTTTCGGTGCGATTTTGATAGGCGTTGTACTGACGTTTACTAAACTTCAAAAGTTTAGTAAACGTGCGGAGGAAACAACAGACGGCAATGCCGAATCCGGCTACGTCATCAATCACAATACCGTCGTGCCGGGCAGCGGTTTTTCCGCAGGGCGTTTGGTGCGACAAATCGCTGTGGCGGCTTTTTTATGGGCAATTCCGCTCGCGCTTTTTTTCGCCTCTTCCCAAAACTTCGATTTTTGGAAAAAACTAACCCTGTTCTTCACCCAGGCGGCGTTTGTCACCTTCGGCGGCGCCTACGCCGTGTTGCCATACATAGCGCAAGTGAGTGTGGAAAAATTCGGCTGGCTCAGCAACCTGCAAATGCTCGACGGTCTCGCGCTTGGTGAAACAACCCCTGGCCCGCTCATCATCGTGCTGGCTTTTGTAGGTTTCATGGCCGGGTACAACACTTTTGGAGGTTCGCTGGCGGCTGCGACGATCGGGTTGGCAGTGACCGTTTTTTACACGTTTTTGCCCTCGTTCCTGTTCATTTTCGCCGGCGCCCCGCTCATCGAAAGCACCCAGGCCAACCCTGCAGTGAAGACTGTTTTGAATTTTGCCACCGCCGCCGTGACGGGTGTGATTTTGAGTCTTTGTCTCTATCTCGGTCGGGTAGTCATCATGCCTGAACCTTCGCAAGTGTTGTGGCTCCCGCTCGCCTGGGCAATCATCTCGCTGGCAGCGTTGCAGTATTTCAAGGTCAATATGATGGCATGGATAGGAGTGAGTATAGCGGCGGGATTGGGGAAATATTTTTTGAAATTTTGAAAAACGTAGGCCGGAATGATATTCCGGCTGATTCGCAGAATATCATTCCGCGATACATCAAAATCTACTCGAAATGGAAAATTTAAAGCAATTAAGAGAAAAAATTGAGCAAATTGAACATCCTGTTAGTATGGTAAAGGTCAATGGAGAAATCGAAGGCATAGGCTTCTTTCCCGGAGCCAGCGGCACTTCGGATGGTTTCAAAAAAAGCCAAAAAAGCATACTCGTTTTGGGACAAGACCAAGACCGCGAGGAGGGTTTTGAAAAAAGCAAGAAACGAGGGAATGAGGAATATACCCCCACTTGGAAACACTTGTATGGGTTGTTCAAAGAGGTTGGCATCAAATCGGAAGATTGCTTTTTTACCAATTGCCTGCTGGGTGTGCGTAAAAACACGGAGAAAAACACGGGAAAATCTCCTGGTTTTGCCCATTCAGATTTTGTCGGTAAATGCGCCGAACTGCTGGAGGCCGAGATTCAATTTTTTCGGCCCAAAATCATCCTGTGTTTGGGCCTGATTCCGTTCCGCTTTCTTGGCCTCTTGTCCAATGGAGTTTTGCTCCGAAGCGTCTGCGTGGACGAATTTAAAGAATTGGACGAATGGGAGTCTCAACTGATGGAGGAAAAAAGCCTATTGAGCCATCCTATTCAAATCGTCGTGTTGTGCCACCCAAGTTATCGAAAACTCAACGTGCAATATCGAAAATTCAAAAACCATCAAGGTCAAAAAGCCGAAGTAGAGTTGTTGAAAACGGCCATAAACAACGCGAACTACCCCTCATGAACCTAATAAACTTTATCAACCTCATAAACACAAAATCATGGCAGAAAAAAATCTATCCGAGGTCGAACACATCAAAGCCAAAAGCGACTACCTGCGCGGGACGCTCAAACAGAGCCTCGACAATCCCATCACAGGCGCGCTTTTTCCCGATGACACGAACCTCATCAAGTTTCACGGCTCCTACCAGCAGACCGACCGCGACCTCGACAGCGAGCGCAAATCGCAAAAATTGGAGCCGCTGTACTCTTTCATGATTCGGGTGCGGGTGCCGGGCGGTGTCGCCACGCCCGCCCAGTGGCTGCGCATGGACGAACTCGCCGACCGCTTCGCCAACGGCACGTTGAAACTCACGACTCGGCAGGCATTCCAACTGCACGGTGTGCGAAAACGCCATTTGAAAGCCACGATTCAGGGTTTCAACGAAGTGTTGCTCGACAGCATCGCTGGCTGCGGCGATGTGAACCGCAACGTGATGTGCAGCCCCAACCCCGACGAAAGCCGCGTCCACGCCGCCGTTCAGAGAATTGCGGAGGAAATCAGCGCGGCTTTCACCCCTCGCACGACGGCCTACTACGAGGTGTTTCTGGACGGCCAGCCGGTGGATGAGTCGCAGCCGTTCGCAACTCCACCTCTCAACAACCTCAACCCTTCTCAACAATCTCAACCTTTTAAAGACGACGAGCCGATTTACGGAAAAACTTATTTGCCCCGCAAATTCAAAATCGCGCTGGCTGTGCCGCCGCAAAACGACACCGACATTTTCGCCAACGACATCGGTCTGATTGCTATTGAAAAAGACGGCGAATTGGCGGGTTTCAACGTGGCGGCTGGCGGCGGACTGGGCATGACCTTCGGGATGCCGGAGACTTTTCCCCGCCTGGCCGATATGCTTGGATACATTGACAAACAAGACGTTGTAAAAATTTGCGAAGCCATCATCACGACGCAACGGGATTTTGGCAACCGCGAAAACCGCAAGTTCAGCCGCCTGAAATACACGGTGGAACGCATGGGACTGGCAAAATTCAAACACGAGGTGGAGCAGCGTTCGGGCGTGACATTCGCGCCCGCGCTGCCCTACCAATTTGCCCATTCCGGCGACCGATACGGCTGGACAAAAGGCCACGACGGGCGTTTTCATCTGACCCTGTTCGTCGAAGGCGGGCGCGTGGCCGACGCGGGCGATTTTCGCCTGAAAACCGCTCTCCGCGAAGTCGCCAACATCCATGATGGCGATTTTCGGCTGACGGGCAATCAAAACCTGATTGTCGGCAATATTTCTCCCGAAAAACGCCCCGCTGTCGAAGCCATTTTTGAAAAATACGGCGTGCTGGAAAACACTTTTCGCCAAACGGCTTTGCGGCAAAACTCCATTGCCTGCGTCGCGCTGAACACTTGCTCCCAAGCCTTCGCCGAAGCCGAGCGGTATTTGCCGTCGCTGATTGACAAAATGGACTTGCTGATTCGAGCCAATGGCCTTGAAAAAGAAGCGATTAGCATCCGAATGACCGGCTGCCCCAACGGTTGCGGACGACCTTATTTGGCCGAAATCGGCTTTGTCGGAAAGTCGCCGGGCTACTACAATCTCTACCTCGGCGGGGCGCACAACGGCGAGCGATTGAACAAACTTTACAAAGAAATGCTGAACGAAGATGCAATTTTGCGCGAGTTAGAGCCGGTCATCGCCGCCTATGCTCGCGACCGAGGGGTAGGGGAGCGGTTCGGCGATTTTGTGATTCGGGCGGGTTTCGTGAAGGCGACGACGCACGGGACGAATTTTCATGAGGTTTGATTTAGGATTGCAGATTACATGATTGGCTGCATCGCACAAGAGATATTCCATGTTTTTGAAACATGGAATATCTGCGCTCGAAATTTCAAAAATCAAAAATCATGTAATCGGCAATCGTCAATCAAAAATTTTCAAATTCCAAACATGGACGAACCAATACAAACTCATCACTTCGCTACCCCCGTCGCTGAGTCACCACCGACAGGCAACACCCTCTTCCCCATTTTCCTGAAATTGGAAAATTTCGACCTGCTCATTGTCGGTGGCGGCAACGTGGGTTTGGAGAAAATAACGGCTGTTTTGCGCAACAGCCCGGCGACGCGGGTGACGCTGGTGGGGGAAAAAATTTTGGGCGAAATCCGAGAATTCGTCGCTGATTTTGAACAGGTTATTTTGCAAGAAAAAACCTTCGAAGAGTCGGATTTGGAGGGAAAACAATTCGTCATCGCCGCGACGGACGACAAGGCGCTGAATCGTTTTATCCGCCAACTTGCCCACGAACGCGGCATCCTCGTGAATGTGGCCGACACGCCCGACGAGTGCGATTTTTACTTGAGTTCGATTGTGCAAAAAGGCGATTTGAAAATCGCCATCTCGACCAACGGCAAGTCGCCGACCATCGCCAAACGTCTCAAAGAACTCCTGAACGACGCGCTGCCCGACGAACTGAACGACTTGTTGCAAAATATGCCCGCCATCCGCAGCCGGCTCAAAGGCGATTTTTCTGAAAAAGTGCGAACGCTCAACGCGCTTACGGCCTCACTCGTAGCGGGCGAAGAGGCGCTCTCTGCGGTTTTTCCTCACCAAAATCTGGAGCGCATCCGCGACCGGAAATGGCGGCGCATCGCTACGGCGGCGATGGCGGCTTTTGGTTTGCTCTTGATTTTCAACGTCATATCTTTTTACATCCCCATGCAGACCTGGCCGGAAGTTGTCGGGAGCATTGACTCGCAGTTTTGGCTCTTTGTGGGCGTAGGCTTCGCGGCGCAGTTGGCCGACGGCTTGCTCGGCATGGGCTACGGCGTGGTGACGCAGATTTTCCTGATGAGCGCGGGGGTGCCGGTGGCGGCTATCAGTTCGAGCATTCACACGGCGGAGGTGTTCGCGGCGGGGGCGTCGGGCTACTCGCACTACCGCTTCGGCAACGTGAACCGGCGGCTGTTTCGCGTACTGCTCACGCCGGGCGTGTTGGGGGCTGTCGGCGGGGCGCTGCTGTTGTGGTGGCTCGGCGAACACTACGCGCAATATATCAAACCGATGCTGGCGACTTACACCATGTTGTTGGGAATCAGGATTTTAAGCCGGGCTTTTGTCAAAAAAACAAAAAAACGCCGCGCCAAAAATCTTGGCTGGCTGGCCGGAGCAGGCGGTTTTCTCGACTCTTTCGGCGGTGGCGGCTGGGGGCCTTTGGTGACGAGCACGCTGATTGCCAAAGGCAAAACGCCGCAGTACGTCATCGGCACGGTAAGTCTGACGGAGTTCTTCGTGACCTTCGCCAGCGCGCTCACGTTCTTCTCGGTCATCGGGCTATCGCATTGGCTCGTGATTGCCGGGCTGCTGATAGGCGGGGTGCTGGCGGCGCCGCTGGGTGCGCGGCTGGCCGGGAAGTTGCCTGTGCGGACGATGTTTGTGCTGGTGGGCGTGGTGGTGATTTTTTGGAGTTTAAGGGTTTTGTGGGGGGTGTTCTATTAAATAAAAAGAGGTGCCGTCAATCATTTCTGCCGATGTTGGCGTTTCCGCCAACATCAAACAGAGAACAAATTCCAGAAAACTGACTCTAAAAAACCTAGATTGGCGCAGTCGTTTGAACACTTAACTCAATCTTAGTCACAGTAACCCAAGACTATCCAAAAAACAATAAACAAGAGGACTGTGCCCAAACATCCACCGCCAAATTTCTTTGCGCCAACGCCTGCAATGAGTCCTCTGAACAAATTATTCATGGTGTTTTATTTGTTAAGTTAAGTATCCCGGCACAATTAGTTTCGATTTTGAACGAGGTTTTTTGCACCGGAACTTCCCATTTCTTTCGTTGAATAACGCTGCCTTTCGCCTCATAAGGGGGGGCTTCGACACAAAATTTCGTCGTTCAATTTCCCAAACCGATAGTGCCGTAGGCTTAGTGCGTGGCAACGATTGTGCGTTTCTGAAAGCAAAGGCTATGCTGGCGCTTTACTCTGCCGCCATAGCTTCTTCGTTGATAAATGATTCAGCGATTTCAGAAAGTCGCACGTCCGCCTCTCTCTCATTTCGCAGTGTTTCTTGCAATATGTCAGCGGCCTTGTGTTCTCCTAGTGTTTTGGCAAAAGCGCAAAGGGTGCCGTAAGTTGCGATTTCGTAATGTTCTACTTTTTGTGTGGCCAAGATGATTCCGGCATCGCGCACCATCCCTTTTTCTGTGCTTTCCATGATGTCTTCCGCCTCTTTAATCAAGCCGGCCATGGCTTCGCATTTTTTAGCTTCTGCTTTTTCATTGATAATGGAGAAAACCTCTTCCAATCGTGTCACATGCTCTTTGGTTACTTCAAGGTGTTTTGAGAGCGCCTCTCGTAATTCGTCTGAAGTTGCGTTTTTTACCATGGCGGGGATTGCTTTGATGAGTGCATTTTCGGCCCAATAAATGTCTTTCAGTTCATGTGTAAATAATTCGCGCAAGCCTTGCGCTCCGCCCGGTTTTGTTTTACCTGTGTTTCCGTTGGCTTGTTTTTGTGTGCCCGATTGCTCGTTTTTCTTGAAATATCCGTTTTCCATGTTTCTTACTTTTTATTATGAAAGTATTTTCACGGTACAAAGGTGGGTGCTCTGCAGCCCGGTGCGATTACACAATTTTAGCAAAGAGTTACATGATTCACACTTGTTTTCTTTTCAACGCCAGCGGACCAAAAATTTCTCCCACCCAAACCCGCCAACAAATATTACCTTTGACGCAGAGCAGCAGATGCTGCTGTTCGTTCCGGTTTCCATGTTCAGATGGGAATCAAATGTCTCACTAAAAGTAAAATATGGCTAAATCACAAGACTCTTTCAACAAGAAAGAGAAAGAAAAAAAACGTCAAAAGAAAAATCAGGAAAAGCAAGAGCGTCGGGAACAGCGCAAGGCTGACAAACTCGAAGGCGGCACCAAGTCCTTCGAGGACATGATTTCGTATGTGGACGAAAACGGCAACCTCAGTTCCACTCCGCCCGACCCTTCCAAACGGAAAGTGATCAATGTCGAAGACATCGTTCTCGGTGCGTCGTCCCGCTATGTCACAGAGGAAGATACTACGCGGCACGGACGGGTCAAGTTTTTCAACGAAGAAAAAGGCTACGGATTTATCGTGGACGCTGAATCGAAGGACAGCATTTTTGTCCACATTAACAACATCAACGGCACGATCCGGGAGAATGACCGGGTGACCTATGAGATAGAAATGGGGCCTAAAGGCGCGAACGCAGTGAATGTAAACCTGGAGAAATAAAAATGTCAAGCAAGGCTTGAAAACGGAGTGGCAGCACTATAAAATTTATCAAGCTTTGTCCTGACTTTTCGGTTTTGATCTAAAAAACGAAGCCATTCCCGGAGGGATGGCTTTTGTTTTCGGTCAAAGTCTTTTTCAACTGCTACATTTCTTCCGACAGCGCCTTCAATTTGTCTAATGCCTTTGGCCATGTTTCCCGAAAATATGCTTCAAAGCCTTCAGCCGTGTCGGTCTCGATGCTGAGCGTGGTGACACCGTCTTTCTCCTGCACGGCGTAATTTTCCAAAGCGCCCGACCACTTTTGGGTCTCTTCGCTGTCGAAATCTTCGATGCCGTTGCTGACGGTTCCCAAATGCTGAATTGATAGAAACTCGTTAGGGACGTGCCTGAAAATCCTGCTGGTCATGCCTGAACCTTCAGGGCCTAAAAACAAAATTTTGCTGCCTTCGCTCCAGTCTCCCACCGCATAGGAACCTTCGTGGAAAGCACTCGTCCATTGGCGGTAGGTGGCGTCGTCGAGCATTTTGCGCCAGACTTTTTCTTTGGGGGCGTGGATTTGGATGGAAAAATTGAGTTGTATCATGGTTGAAAGATTTTTTTGATTGATTCGATTGACTCCGATTGTTCCGATTAAGCCGATTGACTCCGATTGTTCCGATTATTCGATTAAGCCGATTGAGTGATATAGTCAGCGTTAAACGGAGCGCCCTGTCAAAGCATTGGTTATCAATCGGTTTAATCGAATCAATCGGCTTAATCGAATCAATCGGTTTAATCGAATCAATCGGCTTAATCGAATAATCGGAACAATCGGAGTCAATCGGCTTAATCGAATCAATCGGCTTAATCGGAGCAATCAAAAAGTCGAATCAATCAACCCGCTCCGCGTACTTTTTGAAATTATCCAAAATCGCTTGCCAACCGGCTTTTTGCATCTCGTGTGAGTGGATGCTTTCGGCCTCGAAGGTCTCAACGATTTTAGTGGACGAGCCGTCTTTGGAAAAAATCACTTCCACTTTCCGTTCGTCGCCGAGGGTGTAAGCGATTTTTTCGTGGGCTCTCACTTCGTCGTACACGCCTGCGAAGTCGAACTCGGCGCTGCCGTCGCGGGCTGCCATGGTGAAGGAGAATTTGCCGCCCGGTTGCAGGTCGTTCACGCCTTTGGGGCAGTGCCAGTCGTCGGAGGCCTGGTTCCACTGGGTGATGTGTTCGGGAGCCGTCCAGCATTCCCACACTTTTTCGATCGGGGCATTGACGAGGACTTCTACGGTGATGGTGGTTTTGCTTGTTGACATTGTTACTTGATTTTTAATTGTTTAAGAAAAATTGGCGGGGTTTTATTTTTCAATCAATGAGAGCCATGCGGCAATCACTTTTTTCAATTCTTGTTCTTTCCGCTCGAAATCCATCATGTCGGCGATTTTTACCAAACGCCTGCCGTCGGTGTAGTTGCCTTCCAGCATTTCGGACACATCTTTGACCGTTTCGCCCGTTGGAAAAACCAGGAGGACGTGGCTTTTTTGCAGATTCAGCACGACGATGTCCCGTTTGTAAGTTTTCGGGTCAAAGACCTTCATCTGGCCTATATAGAAAAAACTTGGCGAGTTCCACTTGATTTGCTCGCCGATTTCGGCATCTACGCTCAAAATCGCTTGCCGTATTGCCTCGACCAATGCGGCGAAATCAGGTGGCAATTTCTGGATGAGCGAGGAGACGCCGGCTGGGTCGTGAATGTCTTTGGACTTTGCCATGTTCAGATTTCAGGATCAGGTTTATGCTTTTTTCTTCAAATCCGCGATGACGATTTTCCGCATTTTCATCATGGCCATCATCGCGGTTTGCGCCACCGTCGGGTCGGAGAGCAGGCGCGGCAAGGCTTCGGGGACGATTTGCCACGACAGGCCGAATTTGTCTTTGAGCCAGCCGCACATACTTTCCTCGCCGCCGTCGGCTGTCAGTTTTTCCCAGAAATAATCCACTTCTTCCTGCGTGTGGCAACTGACCACGAACGAAATGGACTCGTTGAATTTGAACTGCGGGCCGCCATTGAGTGCGGTGAATTTTTGCCCGTCGAGCGAAAAGTCTACGACCATGACAGCATCGCCGTTGCCGACGGTTTTTTCGATTTTCGAGTTTGGGAAAATGGAGGTGTAAAACCTGGCGGCTTCTTCGGCCTGGCCGTCGAACCAGAGAAAGGGCGTAATTTTTTTAGTTGTTGCCATCGCTTTTTTACGTTTTTGTTTGTTCAAATTTGAACACAGAGGCACGGAGTAGTTCCTTACAGGATGACAAAAAAAATCTGTGTCTCCGTGCTTCTGTGTTTGAAAAATCATTTCTTATTCGCCGTTTTTTCCAAAATCTGCTCTTTTCGGAATTGAACGATTCGGGCAATCAAGTCCCAAGGCATCGGTCCGTCGAGCGGAAATTGAACCGAACCTTTGCCTTGTTTGAAGCCAGAAAGTTCTTCCTGAAACGCCTCGTGGCCGGTCGGCGTCGCGTAAAACCCGATGTGGTTTTTGAAGCCGGCAAAATGTACCATATTGGTTTTCTGCAACTTGAACGTCGGAATTCCGTAACTGATAGCCTCTTCCGCATCGGGCGCGACTTCCCGAATCGTCGCCCGCACCTGCTCCAAAATCGCATGCACTTCTTTCGGAAAACCGGCGATGTATTCGTCAATATTGGAAGGTTTGGCCGTTGTCATGACAGAATTTTTCAGTTTGAAAATAAGGTTGATTTGTGTTGATGAAAGTTGATAAATGTTGATTGTCAACCCTCATAAACCTTTATCAACTTTATCAATTTAGGATTTCGGATAATCGTAACTCACCATCCACTGGACGCCGAACGCATCGGTCAGCATCCCGAAGTAGGAACCCCAAAACGTGTCCGCCATCGGCATAAAAACCTGACCGCCCGCCGACAAGCCGTTGAAAAAATGGTCGGCTTCCTCCTTGCTGTCGGCTGTGATGTAGATGTTGAAAAGATTGCCCTGCACACCTGTTCCGAAAGAAGGCGGACAGTCGCTACCCATCAGCATACAATGTTGACCGATCGGTAGCGCGACGTGCAGGATTTTGTCAGGGTCGGCGCCTTCCATGTCGGGCGTTCCGGGCGGCACGTCGCCGAAGCGCGATAGTCCGTCAAACTCGCCGCCGAACACGGATTTGTACAAATTGAAGGCTTGTTCGCAGTTGCCGTTGAAGTTGAGGTAGGAATTGAGAAATGGCATGATGTGAGATTTTTGAAATGAAAAATGTGGTGGAAAATTGAGTAAATTGGAGCAAGCGCAAGTAGTATGGCGGATTTGCAAATCTGCCGCGCGCCTACATTTGTTCGGGCAGTTGCGATTCGTCCATGTACAGGATTTCCCACTGGTGGCCGTCCAAATCGGCGAAACTGTGCTGGTACATCCAGCCGTGGTCTTGCGGTTTGGCGTAGAGGCTTGCGCCGAGTTTGGCCGCTTTCGCCACCGTGTTTTCCACTTCATCGCGGGAAGCGGCATCCAGCGCAATCAGCACTTCGGTCGCTGTTTTTGCGTCGCTGATTTTTTTGCGGGTGAAGGTTTGAAAAAACGGCTCGGTGAGCAACATGGCGAAAATGCTGTCGCTGATGACCATGCAAGCCGCCTTCTCGTCGGTGAATTGCGGATTGAACGGGAAACCGAGGCCTTTAAAGAACGCCATAGACTTGTCGAGGTCTTTCACCGGGAGATTGATAAAAACTTTTGTTGCCATTGTTTTAGATGCTAATTGTTTTAAAAATTTGATAACACAAAGGTAATGGCGGTGAAAAGACCCATGTGGGGGTCGAATGCGACAGAAGGGCGTGCAAATTACGACATTTTTTGTTTTGAAAACTTTTTTACTTTTGCTCGCCTAATCAAAACCCACTCAAACACTCTCTCGTGAAACACATCTCCATCCTCGTCCCCGAATCGTCGGTGCTCGACAGCATCACCGCCCCGCGCTACCTGTTCACGGCGGTCAATAATTTCCTCGCTCAAGCCGGCCAGCCGCCCCTGTTCGATGTGCACCTCGTCGGGCTGACGCGGGAAGTCCGCCTGCACGACGGCCTCTTTTCCGTCCACGCCGATTCGGTGATTCAGGAAGTGAAAAAAACCGACCTGATTCTCGTGCCCGCCCTGTTCGGCGACCTGAACACCGCGCTCGATTTGAACAAGGATTTTCTCCCCTGGATACGGGCGCAACATGAAAACGGCGCGGAAGTCGCCAGCTTGTGCATCGGGGCTTTTTTATTGGCTTCGACGGGTCTGCTGGAAGGGAAAAAATGCTCCACGCATTGGTTGTTCGCCCACGATTTCCAGCGGATGTTCCCCAACGTGACGCTCGTGGCCGATAAAATCGTGACCGAAGAGCAGCGCATTTACACGAGCGGCGGCGCCAATTCGTACTGGAATTTGCTACTCTATCTGGTGGAAAAATACGCCGACCGCGCGATGGCGATTCTCGCCGCCAAGTTTTTTGCCGTCGAAATTGACCGCGAGAGCCAGTCGGCGTTTATGATGTTCAACGGCCAAAAAGGACATGAGGACGAGCCGATTCGCCAGGCCCAGACTTTCATCGAAGAAAACGTGACGGAAAAAATCTCGATAGAAGACCTCGCTTCCAAATTCGCCATTGGGCGGCGCAACTTCGAGCGGCGCTTCAAAAAAGCGACGAACAACACCCCCGTCGAGTACATCCAGCGGGTGAAAATAGAGGCGGCTAAAAAATGGCTCGAAACCGGCCGCAAAAACGTGAACGAGGTGATGTACGATGTGGGCTACTCCGATGTCAAGGCCTTCCGCTCGGTGTTCAAAAAAGTGACGGGGCTGTCGCCGATGGAGTATCGGAGTAAGTTTAGCCGGGTGGGGGTGAGGGGGTGAAACCCGGCGAGAGCATTCCGCCTCACCCGGTCTTCCCGGCGCAAGCCAACACGAGTAGCCAAGCCTTTTTACACTTACAGCATTCTCCCTGCCTGTACTCAATGCGGGCTTTTTGTTTCGAGGAGAAATTCCTACTTTCGCCAAACAAAATCCAATTTCATGGGAACCAGCCATGAGAAAGAAGACAAATCCATCAAAGATGTTGAAACTCGGCCCATAAAGCCGATATTGGGGCTTGCGCTTTTGATTTTGACGGCGATGACTTTTTGGGAAGTGATAGAATGGATAAACGATGAGCCAAGACTCACGCCGAAACGGCAGGAAGAATTGAAAAAGCAGATTGAAGAAATCGAAGATGCGGAGCAGTACGCCCTAAAATCCGAAATATCCGGCTGGTATGATTGTTACCACTGTCCAAGCGGGAAAATATTTCTTACTGCTTTCTCGGTTTGGAAATATGGTGTCACGCGCAAAGGCGAAAAGGTCAGGTACTCTAAAGATTTTTTGGGGAAAGGGAGGTTGAGGTATGAAATCCAGTTCAGAGGCGACTACGCTCAATGCTTGATTGAAGAAAAGAGAAAGTTGTTCCACTACCCCTTATTGCCTGAAAACCTCCTGCGGCCCGACAGTCTCAAACTTGTTCTTCCGCCCGGCAATTTGCAGGTGAGATAAAACCCCGTACTTTTATCGAACAATTTTAAGCCTATGTTTGAAGTCAAATGCATCGTCGAAGAAGACGTGTCGCCGAAAATTGACACACTGTATGTGGAAGCGGAATTGAACAGAACCGTTCAAAGCGACAAAAATGTGTGCATCGTTTTTATCTGCACCAACGAATCTTGGCGGCCAGACGAAACTTGGCGGAGCAAAGGCTGGAAATACCACACGATTCGCCTGCCTTATGAGCGTGTGAAAACCATGAGTGCCGATGCGGTGAAGCCGCTGATGCTGAAAATGGCTGCTGAAAGGCTGGGGTGAATAAAGATGAGGCCACAGCGCAGCAGCAATCCTTCCTTTTTTACTTTCGCACCAACTCCCCTGCAATGAGAAATGCGCGGGTTCTCTTTTTTCAAGCCTGCTATTACGGACTTTGTTGCGGGTAGGAAAGTGATGTTTGGTTGGCGGGCGGCTTGAGGGTTCGGGTGGGAGTCGGTTTCGCACGAGGTACAGCCTCGCGCGAGCGGGGAGGGTAGGCGTTTTCTTCCGTAGAGGCTTTCTTACCAGTCAAAATTGAATTTTTATATTTGTCCATTCACATAAATGAATGATATATGACCGAAAACATCTTGGGCCGAAAAATTGAGGACATTGATGCTGCCTTTCTGGTCGAATATTTCAAGGCAGGAAGAAAGGAAAGTGATATACTTGAGTTTAAATCCATTGTGGGGCCTTTGGACAAACAAAAAGTGATGCGAACGATTTGTGCTTTCCTGAATTCCAGTGGTGGTGTAATTGTGTGGGGAGCGCCTGTTGAAGTCGACGAGAACAAGGAGAAAGTTGTCAAAGGCGCTCTAACCTCAACAACCGAACATCTCAAAAAAGACAGTTTTATCACATCACTTTCTGATAAAACCGTCCCTATTCCCGCCGGCGTGAAGTTTCAACCAGTAGAAGTCGAGCCTGGCAAGTTCATTTATGTCATTGAGGTTTTAGAAAGCAATACCAAGCCACACCAGTACGACCACAGGTATTGGATGCGCCTCGATGGTCAGACAAGGGAAGCGCCGCACCACTACATCGAGGCGTTGTTCAGACAGGTGAAATATCCGAATCTGGAAGGGTATTTGAAGATTCATGACATACAAATTGAATACAAGCGATTTAACGATTTTCGGGGTAGAGAACCTCTTGATAACTACTATCGGCTGATAGTTGAATTTATGATTTTCAATCTTTCTCCTTTTCAAAATGAAGAAAGTGTCTCGCTACTTGTATTTACTAATTTGGGAAATATTAATGAATATCGTAGCGATTTTCAAGAAATAGCGAGTCAAAGAGAGGTTAATTTCATTAATAGTAAAGACGTTTTACACTATGGTGCTTCAATTTCTAAGGTGTTAATAGTTGCTGTTTGGGGCAAGGAAATTTCAGCTACAAACAATATTATCAAATTGGTATTTGCATTCGGCGGTAAGTTTTCGCCTCAAAAGGTTTCTTCCTACACGCTTGATTTGTCCAAATATGATGAGGATGATTTTTTCAAAATAGTTGTAGAGAAAACTCAAAACAAAACCAATTTTGACCTCCGAACTGAAGCCGGAATAACAAATGAAGAATATCTAAGACGTACTATTGGGTCGGATTACATCAAGTAACCTTCTCTTTCCCCCGCTTGGTCTTCCCCGCCGCGTCGGTGTCCTTTGACCCGGCGCAAGCCAACGAGAATAGCCAAGCCTTTTACCGAATTCCCTCCCACCACTTCTCAAAAACACCCGTCTCCTGCAAAATCACTTTTTCCCCAATCAGCGGATGCAGCAAAGGCATTCCCTTGCGCTCGCTTTCCGCCGCGACCCGGACGATGGGGTCGTCCCAGTCGTGATTGGCCAGCGCGAACTTGCCCCAATGCACGGCCAGCAGCCTTTTCGCTTGTAAATCCTGCGCCGCCTGCACTACTTCTTCGGGCGTCAGGTGGATGTATTTCCAACTCCGGTCGTATTGCCCGCACTCCAGAATGGCGAGGTTGAAAGGGCCGAGCGCCGCGCCGATGGCCGCAAAATGCGCGTCGTAACCGCTGTCGCCGCCGATGAAAATTTTCAGGCTCGGCGTAGTGAGAGCGAAGGAGACCCACAGGGCCTTGTTGCGGACAAAACCACGCCCCGAAAAATGCCGCGCCGGACAGACGTCCACGACAAATCCATCGCCCAGCATGACTTGTTCGTGCCAATCCTTTTCGATGATACGGGCGGGGTCGTAACCCCAACTTTCGAGGTGCGCGCCCGTGCCGAGCCCGCAAATCACTTTTTTTATTTTAGGTCGCAGCCGACGGAGCGTTTTGTAATCCACATGGTCCCAGTGGTCGTGCGAGATGAACAGGAAATCAATCTCCGGGATGTCGTCGGGCGTATAAACGTCGCTGCCTTTGAAACTTCGGGCGCTGGCTCCGATGGGCGAGGCCGTACCGCTCAAAACGGGGTCAACGAGGATTTTTTTCCCGTCCACCTGCATGAAATACGACGAGTGTCCGAACCAAACCAGCACGTTTTCCGCAGGGTCGAGGGCGAACAAATCCGTTTTCACAGAAGGCAGCGGGCCGGGCGGCTGGGCGCGTTTGTTTCGACGAAAGAGCATTTCCCACATAATGCTGCCCACTGTGGCGCCGTCGCTGAAGTCGGGCGTGTGGCTGAGGTTTTGGAATTTTCCGCCGTTGTAATGAGGAGAATTTTTCAGTTGAGCGAAGCGTTCGCCCGAAGGTGTTTTGCCGAATTTGGGTTGCCGGACGTAGAGCGTCACTGCCAACGTCAGCAGGGCAAGAAGGGAAAAAGCGAGGAGCATGGTTGTACTTTTTGAAGGCGGGGCAATTGAGTCTTTTGAGGCAAAATTAAAATCCTTCTGTGCTTGTGCGAACCCGCTCTCATCCTGCTCAACAAATCCTGCCTTCCAATCAAAAAGAAAGACCATCTGCTCAAATGTCTGGCTTGTTCTGCAAGGGAGGCCCTGACTTTTGCCGCCTATCAAAAAAGGAGGAAGCCGAAAATCCT
>Ga0209172_10000880_pt1 | contig 74323 bp, 76 predicted proteins | sample LarsenN4metaG_FD_184113 | JGI IMG/M metagenome (GOLD analysis project Ga0209172, IMG submission 184113) | Hot spring sediment bacterial and archeal communities from British Columbia, Canada, to study Microbial Dark Matter (Phase II) - Larsen... ... | reverse complement strand
ACGAGGTCGAAGCGGCCATTTCGTCCAGCCAGGATACAGCCGGAGCCGTGCCGCGCGGCAGCGTCGCCGTGTTGGTGGCGACCCCCACCCCGGAGCCGACCCCCACCCCGGAGCCGACTCCCACCCCGGAAGCCAGCCCCACCCCGGAGCCAGAGGCCGAAGTGGAAGTTGCCGAAGCTCCGGCTGAGGCGGCCCCTGCTGCTCCGGCGGCGCCAGCTCCAGCCGCCGCGCCGCCGCCGGCTGCCTCGGTCAGCGTGCCGTTTGGCTACGGCATTCAGGTGGACCCACGCGGCAATACCAGCGCCAATATCGGCCATCTTAAAGCCATTGGCTTTAACTGGGTCAAATTCCAGATGGCCTGGAAAGATTTTGAACCGACCCCCGGCGGCTATTCCTGGGGGTTCTGGGATGAAGTAATTGGCGCTTATGCTGCCAACGGCATTAATGTCATGCTCAGTATCCCCAAAGCGCCCGATTGGGCCAGACCTCCCGACGACGATAAAAGCGTCGAGGGTCCGCCGGCCGACCCGGCCAAGTATGCGGAAGCGGTCGCTCGTGTGGCCGACCGCTACCGGGGCAAAGCGCAGGCGATTGAGGTGTGGAACGAGCAAAACCTGTGGTACGAAGCCGGCGGCAAAGGCCGGATCAATCCGGCGGCGTATGTGCAGTTGTTGCAACTGTCTTATACGGCTATTAAATCGGTCAACCAGGATATGATTGTGATTAGCGGCGCGTTGACCCCGGCGGGTAATGTCGGCGATCTGGCGATGGACGATATTGATTACCTGCGAGCCATGTACGCCAACGGGGCCAAAGGTTACTTCGATGTGTTGGGCGCGCACCCTTCCGGCTACCTGTGCCCGGCCCTGGGCAACTGGCAAACCGTCACCCCCGAAGAAGCCGGCGGCGACCCCGGTCACGGCACGTTTACCAACCGGCATCATAGCTGGTGCTTCCTGGGTACCATGGAGGGTTATCGCCAGGTAATGGTAGAAAACGGCGACGGCGGCAAAGGCATCTCGCCCACCGAGTTTGGTTGGGCTGTCTCCGGCAACCCGCAGCCCGGCTATGAATATGCCCGCAGCAATACCTTTGAAGAGCAGGCTGCCTGGATTGTTCAGGCGTATCAATGGGCCAAATCTTCCGGCTATGTCGGGCCGATGTTCTTATGGAATCTGGATTACGGCGTCACTGCCGCCGGAACCGAGCTGGCTAACTTTGGGATTCTCAATACGCCGGCCTACAATGCCCTGGCGACGATGCCCAAGTAGTTGGTAAAAATGAGTTGGTGAAATTTGGCCTGGGGCCAGACTTAAAACTTTCCGTAAGCATCCGGAAAGTCACAGTTCAGCCCTGGGCCTTTGTTTGAATAAAAGGTTTAGCGTATGTATTCACAGAGAGATCTCCAGCCCGAAAAGAAGGGATTTAACTTTTTACTTTTACTGCCCATTGTGGGCGGCGGAGCCGTTGCCATCGCCCTGGTTTGCGCGGCGTTGTTTGCCGTTTACGCCATTTTTATATACCAACCCACCCCCCCGAAAAAGGGTACACCGACGCCGACTTATGAGGTGGTACGTTTTTCCGAAGGAACCTCGACCGAAGAAACGCCCACCGCTCCACCAACTCCGGCTCCTTCGCCTACCCCTGTAGCCCAACAACCTGTTGACCCGCCCACCCCTACGGTGGCGGCAATAGCGCCTGTTTCAACCACCGAAGCGGCTGCACCGGCGACCGAAGAACCTACCGCCCCGCCGCCCACTGCGGCCCCTGCCGCCCAGCCGGTGGCCAATGCGCCGCTCAACACTGCCCCGGTAACGATGACTTCGCCTGATTACAGCATGCAGGTTTTTCTCTTCTGGCAAGAAGAGATTGCCGACCGCGATTTGAAGCTGGTTCAGGATGCCGGTTTTCGCTGGGTGAAGCAAGAGTTTGCCTGGCGCGAAATCGAAGGCTCCGGCAAAGGGGCTTTCGATTGGAGCCGCACCGACCGGGTGATGGACCAGATTGACGCGCATGGCCTCAAAGTGATTGCCCGTTTAGGGGTTCAGCCGGCCTGGGCCGGCGGCGGTTACCCGGAAGTGGGGCCGCCGACCAACATGCAAGATTTTGCCGATTTTGCAGCAGCAGTAGCGACTCGCTACAAGGGGCGGGTGGATGCTTACCAGATTTGGAACGAGCCAAACCTGGCCCGAGAGTGGGGCAACCGTCCGCCCAGCCCGGTCGAATACACTGAAATGCTCAAAATCGCCTATCAGACCATCAAAGCGATTGACCCCTATCCGATTATCATCAGCGCCGGCCTGGCCCCCACCACCCGCAACGACGATGTGGCCCGGCCCGACACCCACTTTATCCAGGGGATGTACGATGCCGGGGCCAAACCTTATTTTGACGCCCTGGGCGCACACGGCGCTGGTTTTGCTTCGCCTCCCGAAACCGATCCGGCGGAGGTAGCCCGCACGCCGGGCCTGGCTAACCCCGGCGATTTTAAGCCGGAGAACAACGTGCCCGAAGAACTGCGCCGGGTCTACTGTTTCCGCCACGTGGAAGATGTGCGGGCGATTATGGTCAACAACGGCGATGCTGACAAAAAAGTGGTCCTGCTGGAATTTGGCTGGACCATTGATCCCCGGCCCGACTCGCCCTACAAATGGCATGCCGTCAGCCCCGAACAGCAGGCCCAATACTTTGTGCGTGCCTATGAGTATGCCAAGGCCAACTGGCAGCCCTGGATTGGGGTGATGAGCCTGATTTACGTGGCCAACCCGCAGTGGACTTTGCAAGACGAGCAAACCTATTGGAGCATTGTCTATCCTACTTATCCAGAACTCACCGCCGCGCCGGCCTACTACGCCCTCCAATCCATGCCGAAGAATTAGTAGATCGAAGCTTGTAGATAGAAGATAGTAGATGGAAGATAGTAAGAAAGGCGTTAAAAATACTATCCTCTATCTTCTATCTTCTATCCTCTATCCTCTATCTTCTATCTTCCATTCTCTGCTTTTACTCTGGCTGCTCACCCTCCCGGCAGTCACGCCGCTGCTGCAACCCACCCTTACCCGCAGCGCCGACGGCCTGCTGCATCTGTACCGGCTGGTCGCCCTGGATCATTTGATGGGCCAGGGCGTTTTCTTTTCTCGCTGGCTGCCCGATTTGGCCTACGGCTACGGCCTGCCTCTCTTTGTTTACTATGCCCCTCTCTCCTATTATCTGGCCGAAGGTCTGCGCCTGTTGGGGCTTGATGCTGTGACCGCCTTTAACAGTTCGGCGGCGCTGGCTTTGCTGCTGGCTGCTGCGGGCGTTTACTTACTTGTCAAAGAGTGGTTTGGCCCGCGCGCTGGGGTGCTGGCGGGGATGGCCTATGTTTATGCTCCCTACGGATTGTTCAATCTCTTCTCGCGGGGCAGTTTGCCGGTTGCCTGGGCCGGAGCCGTGTTCCCTTTTGTTTTCTGGGCTTTTGGCCGCTTGATCCACACCCGCAGCCCGCTTTACCTGCCCCTGGCCGTCCTGCTCTGCGGCGCAGCCCTGCTCATGCACAACATCTCCAACCTGTTCTTTCTCCCCCTGCTGTTCTTTTATCTAGTCTTAGAACTGTTTTTCACGCCTCACGCCTCACGCCTCACGCCTCACGTCCCACTCCGGGTCGGCCTCGCCCTCACCCTTGGCCTGGCCCTGGCCGCCTTCTTCTGGCTGCCGGCGATGCTGGAACGAGACTTTGCCCAACTTCAGCGAGTCATCACCCCGCCCGACTTCGACTACCATTCCAACTTTGTCAGCCTCAGCCAGCTTTTTTCTTTGCCTGCTCCGGCCAACACCGGCCTGCTCAACCCCACCGACCCCCTCACCCTCGGCCTCGCTCAGGTGGGGCTGGCGGCTGTGGGTCTTTCGGCCTCTTTTCTGGTATGGAGGAACTCAAGGGAACTCAAGGGAACTCAAGGGGATGCCCCCCTGCTCCCCTGCTCCCCTGCTCCCCTGCTCTTTGCTGCTGTCACCCTGGCCGCTGCCCTTTTCATGATGCTCCCCCTTTCTGTTAGCATCTGGGACCGCCTGCCGCTGATTGCCTTTGTCCAGCAGCCCCACCGGCTGTTGAGCGTGACTGCCTTGGCCCTGGCGATTCTGACCGGGGCGGCGGTGGCCTTTTTGCCGGATCGGCTCAGTTTGGGCCTGACTGTAGCCGGTATTTTGCTGATCTTTATCACCACTGCGCCGCTGCTTTACCCGCGTTACTATTTGCCGCTGCCCGCGCCGCCCACACTGAGCGGCATGCTGGCTTATGAACGCGCCAGTGGGGCGATTGGGACGACTTCCTTTGGCGAGTACCTGCCGGTCTGGGTGCAGCAAATCCCACGCGAGTCGCCGCTGGAGCCGCTGTATCAGGCCGGCGCTCCCATCGAGCGGCTGGACCCGGCCTATCTGCCTGCCGGAACTCGCGTCGAAGCGGCGGTTTACAAAGCCAACCAGATAGAGTTAACCCTTGATGCGCCTCAACCCTTCCAGGCCGTTTTTCACACCTTCTATTTTCCCGGCTGGCAAGCTGTGGTGGATGGTCAACCGGCTGCTCTGGGGCCTGTCACCGAACGCGGTTTGCTCGGCGTCACCGTGCCTGCCGGTCAGCATCACCTGAGTCTCTTTTTTACCGAAACGCCGGTGCGACATGTTGCCAATAGTATTTCTGTGTTGGCCTTGCTCATCGTTGCCGGGCTGGGAATTAAAGCGATTTACGATTTACGATTTACGATTTACGATTTACGATTTACTATTTACGATTTACGACATCGTGCCCTTTGGGTATTTACGACTCGCCATTCGCCATTCGCCATTCGCCCTCAATCTTCACCCCCTGTCCGATCTTCCACTTATTTAACCTTACTGCTCCTGGCCTTCATCCTGTTTCTGACCAAAATCCTCTACCTGGACCGCTTTGACAACCCGCTCAAGCGAGTCTTTGACGGAACACACGTGGCCGGGGCTGAGGTGTCGCGCCCAGTGAATTTTGGGCAGCAGGTCAATTTATTGGGCTATGACCTGCCGCAAATGGAGGTCGTCTCCGGCCAAACCTTTGATCTGACCCTCTACTGGCAGGCTCGCCAACCCCTGGCGGTCAACTACAGCGCCCTGGCCCAGTTGGTGGACGAACAGCAGCATCTTTACGGTGGGCAGGATAATCTGCACCCCGGCAACCTACCCACCAGCCGGTGGGAGCCGTGGGGTTTTGCGCAGGACCGGCATACGGTTCTTGTGCCGCCCGGAACCCCGCCGGGAGATTATTTTCTGACCGCCGGTTTGTATCACCCGGCCACCTGGGTTAGACTCCCGGTCAGCGAGGGCGGCGACGAGGGATGGGCCGATGTCGTCGCGCTGCCGGTAAAGGTGAGTCGGCCCACGAACCCTCCTTCCCTGGCAGAATTAGCTATTTCGTGGCCGACCTTGTCAGACTGCCAGTCGCAAACAACAAATCTTCATCCTTCATCCTTCATCCTTCCTCCTTGCTTCCTCGGCGCATCGCCAGAGCGCGAGACGCTTCAACGCAATGATTTTCTGCGGGTGGCGCTGTTTTGGGAAGCGGTCGAGGTTCCCCTGCCGGATTACCAGGTGAGCTTGCGGCTGCTGGCCGCCGACGGTACACCCGCCCTGGTCGAAACAACCCGGCCTTCCTTTGGCCGCTACCCGATGCCCAAGTGGACCACCGGCGAGCGGGTGCGAGATAATCACGCCTTGTGGATTCCGGTGGACTTCCCGGCGGGAACCTATCAGCTACAAATGCAGTTGGTAGATGAAGCGGGTCAGGCCGTTGGGGATTGGCTGGAATTAGGGCAAGTAATCGCAAATAGTGAATAAGGGAGTTCCAAGATTTAAATCATCCAACAAATTTGATCTACGTGATGCGCCACTAGGGGGCCTTCGGCTCTGAAACGTGATACGTGAGGATTTTTCGCCTAGAATCATCACGTATCACGCATCACGTATCACGGGTTTTGGTTAATTACTTTCTTGGAGTTGCCTAAAATCTATCGGAGGACTTCACCATGGATCTCGATTTTCAAGCCAGTTCTTTATCTTTCGTCACAAGCTGCCTGGGACAATCGCCGCTGATATTGGTCTGGCTGGCCGGATTGTTTCTGGTGGTGACCCGCTGGGAGCGGTATCCCCGCGTGTCGCTGTTTTTGCTCATTGCCATTCTGATTGAGTTTGTGGCCCTGATGAGTAGCCTTTTTTTCGCGATGGGGCTGATTCCCTGGTTTTATCAACAGGGCTGGGGGGCCGGCCAGATTGGCACGGCTGTAGCTGCCAGCGGCATCTTTCATTCCATTTTGAGCGCCGTAGCTTGGGGGCTGGTTATCTTTGCCGCCTTTGGCTGGCGAGATAACCCTATGCCCCAGACGGCGCGTAATGACTCGGAGGAGGGCTAATGTTACCGTTATTTGAAGCATATTTGACCTGTTTGGAAAGGCTTCACGCCGATTTACGCAGCGTGTTGGAAGGCGTGCCGCCGGAAGGGCTGGATTGGACTCCACCGGGACCGGAGATGAACTCGCTGGCGGTGCTGGCGGCGCACGTGACCGGCTCGGAACGATATTGGGTGGGCGAAGTGGCCGGCGGCGACCCGGCGCACCGCGATCGCCCGGCTGAATTTCGGACGGAAAAGGTGGCTGGGGCTACACTTCTGACCGGCCTGGAGGCATCCCTGGCTCACAGCCGAGCCACCCTCAAACAATTAACCATGGCCGACCTGGAAACTCGTCGCCTGGCCGGAGACCGGGGTGAAGTTACCGTCGCCTGGGCCTTATTCCACAGCCTACAGCACATTGCCACCCACCTGGGCCAGATGCAGATGACTCGCCAGATGTGGGAGCAAAAGTAAACACTCTGACCCGTACTTCTTATGAAGTTTGATAACCAAATACAGTAATGAGGTTGGAAGGTTGGAGGATTGGAAGGTTGGTTATAGTCTGTCTATCCAACCCACCAGCCTTCCAATCTTCCCATTGTTACCGATTAGGACTAATCAGAAAAGGTCATCTTGATGGACGCGCTCATCCAATGGTTAGTTCACGACGATCAGAAAGACCTGTTTGAATTTCTGGTGGCGCTGGCCCTGAACCTGGTGTTCCTGGCCTTGAGCGCCCTGCTGCTCTGGCCGCTCGATAAGCTCGCGCTGGCCTGGAGTATGGCTAAGGGATATGCCCTGTTGTGGATCGTTATTTTTGTGACGACAGTGCTGCTCCATACCTTTCAGCAGTTTTTCCGCATGAATATCTACGATCGCGCCAACGCCTATATCGGCTCGGCGCTGGCGGTCTGCTGCCTGTTGCAATTCGGGTGGGCGGCGTTTGCTGCTTTGACGGTGCAGCGCTTCGTGGGCGGCGAAGCTTTCTGGCTGGGAGCGATCTTGTACCTGGTTGGGGGTCTGTCGTGCCTCAGCGCTTTTTTTGCCGTAACCTCGTTCTACCAGGGCGCGGTCTACAAACTGATCAGCCTGCCGCTGACCCTGGCCTGTTTCCTTGTTTTTAGCCTGTGGCCTAATGTCGCCAGGTTGTCCTTTGGCTGGTTCTTTCAATTTTTTTGAGAGGGGTAGCTCCAATTCCTCACCACAGATGCCACTGCATCATCAACTCTTCTCGACTGCCCCCTGTAAAGCGCAATTTGCCAATCCGCTCCTCGCCGGTGGAAAAGCAGGCGATAAGATCGAGGGCAATGGTAATCCGAGGCTGCTCCTGCTGTGCCAGCGTGTCGCGGCAGGTAGCCTGGCTCACGTCCTGGAAATCCTCCAGGTCGCCCGGTTGCAACACCGCCAGCTTGAGGTCATTGTCATCGTCGGCCTTCTCAAAGAGAGGCTGGTCGCCCTCGAAATCCCAGAAGAAATCGTTATCTTGGGCCGACGTCTGCGCCCCGTTATCAAAATCTATTTTAGTCTCACGCGGTACGGTTGTAGTAATGTAGCTGTCGTCATCATCGCCCACATTGACCTGGATGGTGCGTGTGTCGGTCGAGCCATCGGCCCGCTTGACTTGCAAGGTATAAGTGGTACTCTCCGGGGGACATTCCCGGCGGCTTTGGTTATCCCCCGGCACCCCCTGGCCCTGAAAGAAAACCGCCTCCACGCCGTACACATTCCAGAAGAAAGTGACGCACTCGCCCCGCTGAATCTCGGTTCGATCCACCCGAAAGTCAATCCCGGTCGAAGGGGTTGGGGATGCGGTCGGCGTCGGCGGGGATGGGGTAGCCACAGTGGGCACCGTGTCAACATGGTAGGCGGTTGAATAGGCCGGGTTGCCGGAAATCCAGCCCAGCCCTGCCGTGCCAAGGGGAAAATTAATTTGCCACCATACGTCGGCCCCCATATTCCGCCCGGTAATGCGGGCTTGCTGGTTGGGCGGCAACAGACCCAATGCATCATATTCTGTACCAGGACCGGCCCGCACCTGTAGCGAGCCGGCCGAAGATACCACCACATAAGCATAAGTGGGGGTAGGAGTAGCCGTTGGAGTGGGAGTCGCCGGAACGGGGGTCGGCGTTGCCGGCAGAATTTGGACAAAAACCAGTTCCGACTCGCCGGTTGCGCCCGCAGCGTTATAAGCGATCACCTGGAGAACCTGGTTGCCCACCAGTTCGGGCAGCCACATTTGGATGGAGGTCAGCGTTTGATTGGTTTGGGGTTTCATATTTGATCTTCTGGCCAGCAGCTTGCCGTTGACCAGCAGATCAAGGCGGGTAATGCCCTGGGGATCAGCCGCCCGCGACACGACCGGGATCAACTCCCCCTGGGTAAACATCTGGTCCGCCACCGGGCTGACGATGACCACGCTGGGGATACTCTGGATGGTGGTTGTGGCGGTGGGCGTGCTTTGAAGTCGAGCCGGCAGCGCCGGAGGAACCGCCAGCGCCTCCCTGGCCGAGGCGGCGGCAGCCATTCCCAGGGCGGTAAGGACAACCGCCAGTCCTAATCCTATCAGCAGAGAAAACCGGATCAAGGTTTGTTTATTCATGAGCTTCTTTGCTAGCCTTTACCCACAACTAAAAATTACTTCTGATTTATTTTACCGGGACAAGAATTGGTTGACAACCTTTTTCCACTGGTCAGGATGGGCGACCAAGTATGATTCGTGCCCTACCCTCTCAAAAGTTTCAAATTGTTTTTCACTTTGAAGTTGTTCGTAGACCGCTTTGGCTTGCTCCAGGGTCGCCCGTTCATCTTTTGTTCCATGTAACATCAAAACAGGGCACTCGACTTTTCCTGCGTAATCAATAGGGTTATGCTCAAAACCAGAATATCCGCTAATGACGCTGCCCCAAAAGATTAAGATCTGAGTACTTGGAAATGAGGGTATCCCCATTGAGGCAAAGCGATTTTCTACTGTTGAAATCATTCTATCAAATATTGCTTCAACTATAATCCGCTTTGGCTTCACGCCATTCTCAGCGATAGCTCGCAAAATAGCCACGCCACCCATTGACTGGCCGTAGAGAAAGACCTCTTTTTGTCCTAATTGAGTTTGCACATAGTCCACTGCTGCCGTAACATCGTCTGCCTCATAGAAGCCGATACTTGTTTCGCTCTGGCTCGACCCTCCACTCCCGCGAAAATCAACCATAAATATATCATAACCCATTTCATTAAAAGCTTTGGCTTCGGATAATAAGCTGGATTTAGATGAGGCATAACCGTGAAACATAAGGATAATCCCTTTTGATTCTGAATAGGGAATATACCAAGCTTCCAGTTCTGTTTCATCATTTACGTCAAAGTAATAGGTTTCGTAGGCCAGACCATATTTATCCGGGGTTGAGTTATTCAAGGGCTTAGGAATATTGACGCCAGCAAGTAGCGTATGGATTTTTTGCCAGATGGATAGAGCTTCGGGTTTATGGGTACGCTGACCTTGCTGCGAAAAATGCAACATGGCATAAGCATGTTTATAAGCAAGTAGGTTGAAGAAAACCAGAGCCGAGATTACAGCCAAAATAATTGTTAATTGGGGAAAACGTTCGACAGCTTGAAATAGTTGTCTCGCCATCTTGACCCTGATGATGAGATGGTATTTACTACGAAATGGGCTAATGTTGTTAATAATTGGTTGGCAGTATAGTGAGTTATAGGTAATTGGTCAAGTCACTCCAGATTTAGGCCAACCTTAGTATAGCTTTGCCTTAGTTTGTGACGAAATCAAAGCAAGCAGATACCTCCACGGAAGCCATGTCATTCCGACCGCAGGGAGGAATCTTCGTTATCACCGCCTGAGATGTTACAACGAGCAAGAAGATTTCTCGCTCACGCTCGAAATGACATACCAGAAACCGGCCTATTAAATCGTGACGAATTTACGCAAATCTGTACTTAGAGGTTTTCGCACGCGCCTTTGCCGCCGGATTTGTCAATCCGGCGGGAGCAAACTCACCTCAGGTGAAGCTTGACAATTTCTCCACCACCCCCGACCCGGCCCTTAGCGCCAATACCTCCCCCGTTTGAATGGCCTGCGTAGCCCCGCGGACATTGGTAACGGCGGGCAGACCAATCTCTCGCAAAATAATCGAGCCGTGCGACAGATCGCCGCCGGTTTCGACTACCACCCCGGCGACGCAGGCAAAGGTGGGAATCCAACCGGCGTCCACCGCGCGGGCCACCAGGATGGTCGTTTCGGCGGTGAAGCTGGAGGGCAAAGCTGTGCTCGGTTCGGCCAGCACCCAGGCCCGCCCCTGGACCTCGCCGCCGGTCAGGCTGACTCCCCGCAGCCGGGTTTCCGGGCCGGTGCTGGCGGCCCCTTCTCGATACTGCTCCAAATCGTCAAAACGGTGGAACAGGTCGGGGAGGTGGTAGCTTTGCAGATGCTCTATTTCCGCCTTGCGCTGTTCAAAAAAGGCAGCCTCGGGCACCCAGCCGCTGTCCAGCCGGTGGATTTCGTCAATATCCAGCAGCCACAGCGAGTCCAGGTCCGGCAGGATTCCGGCCATTACGTGAGTTTGGGCCAACAATAACAACTGGCAGCGGATGCGGTCGAAGCTGAGCATGGCCTGGTAGCGAAGCAGTTCCCGCGCCCGCATGTTCCGGCTGGCCTGCCACCAGATCGGCCAGGTGAGCCAGCCTAACCAACTGCGCGGCGGCAGCGGGGGACGCTGGCCGGCCGGCTGAACCAGGCTCTTGAGTAAGGCTTCCGGGGCTTCGTGCAGACGAGGCCGGGCAATATCGCTCTCGTAGACGCCGCGATGGCCATGTTTTTGTAAATAGGCTCGCCAGGCCCGGCAAAAGGCTTCGTCCGGGGGTAGTTTGCCCTGGCTCAAGGTAGCTTGCAGCCGGGGTTGACCGGCGGCCAGGCGGCGCAGCGGTTCCAAATCGGTGAACATGGCGGTGCTGATGGTCTGCTGGCGGGCGTTGTGTTCGGCCAGCACGCCCAGCCGCCGCAAGAGCGACAGCGGCCCGCTCATAGCCGAGGTGAGCGAGAACATTTCCGTGACCAGGGTGGTGTACAGCCAGGCCAGGGTTTCGCTGCACGCGCCAAAAGTCTGCCCCGGCTGTTCGGTTTGAGCCAGCATCGCCTTGATGGCCTGGCGGGATGAGGCAACTGCGCCGAATTGGGCCAGCCCCAGCTTTAACAGCACCGGCATTTTGCGGACCAGCCGCCCCAGGTTGGCTCCAAAGACCGGCCCGGTTTCCCCGCCGATATTATCCGTCACCAGGCGGGTCGGCAGGCCAAAGCTGCGCATCATCTCGCTCAACAGCGACAAGTTAATATAGGGCCGGCCATAAAAAACCTCGATGAAGGGCCGCCGGGCGGGCAGACTGGGGTCGAAGCGGCGGTAATAGGCAAAAAGGTCGCCCGCGCACGAGGCAATCAGGCTGCTCATGGTGCGCGACGGCAGCTCCGGCAGGATTTCTTTGTGGTTGGCCAGGGTAAAGATTTCGTTGCGGCGGCTGGGCCGAGTTATCGGGCGTAGCTGGACCAGCCAGCAGCACACGCCGTCATCCGCCCATTCAATATCCCAATCCCCCGCGCCAAACACGCGGCGGATGTCACGAAGAAGACGTTGCAAGCGAAGAGGGAAGCGAGATTGGAGATTGGAGATTGGAGATTGGAGATTAAACGAATCCCCAATCTCCAATCTCCTTTCCCAGGATCGCAGTTTGGGGAGAAGTATTGTTTCCCCCTCCACTTCCCCCGAAACCAATCTATCGGCGGTTCCGCCAGTAAAGTTGATCAGATCATCCTCGTACTCGCGCTCGGTGAAGGCGACGCCGGCAGACTGGGCCGCAACCATGTTCATGATGAGGACATCGCGGCGGAAGTCGCCGGGCTGCCGGAAGGCCGAACTCCAAACATCAGCCAGGGCGGCGGCCAGGTCAGCCGGATCGGCCGGGTTGACAAACAGGCGCGAGGTAAAATGTCCGGCCAAACTTTCGCCTTCGCGGTCTTCGGCGGAAAAGGCCGAGCGCACGGCGAGGAGAGGGGTCAGGGGGTCGAGTTGGAGAGCATTGAGAAGGCCGGATGGGTCGGGGATCGTAATTAATTGGCCTTCAACCCTGACCAAGCCTGCGGCCAGAGCAGTATGCCAGGCCGAGTCGAGCAGAATGAAACCCTGGGGAACCGGCAGACCGGCCTGGGCTGCCCGGTCGAGCAGCGCGCCTTTGTTGCCCACCCCCAGCCTGGCGGCCTGGCCGGAACCGAGCGGCAGGAGATAAGGCGTGTTGTCTCTGCTTGAATGTTTATCACTCATCCAGAGAGATTATAGCATAAGGCAGTTCCAAGAAAATAATCACTCAAAATTCGTGTTGCGTGTTGCGTGACGCGAAGCGAAGCGGGCGGAACCGAGCCAAAGGCTTCCTGGTGGCTCAAGAGGCCACACATTTTGAATCTCCGTAACTACTCAGCCATGTCATTTCGAGCGACGTTAGGAGCGAGACGCGAAGCGTCCTAATCCGTGGTCTGTGGACAATGACCTCAAAGATTTCTCGGCTTTCAGCCTCGAAATGACATGAGGGGTGAATAGTTAATAATCTCCCATCTCCAATCTCCTTCACACGGCCAGCTTACGGACCAGCTTTACAATCTCCTGGGCGTACTCCTGGGGCTGCTCGATCATCGGAAAGTGGTCCCAACTGGGAACAGTGCGGATGATCGCATGGGGGCATAAGGTGTGGTAATCCCGCAATTGGTCCACCGTCAAAACCCGTTCGCGCTCGCCCCAGAGCAGGGCAATGGGCAGGTCAACAGGCCGCAGCGAGCGGAACCAGGCCGGCGTAATCAAGTCGAACATCTGCCCAAACACGGCGCAGCGGCGGTACTCGTCAAAAAAGCGGTCCAGGATGCCGGCGGGGACGGGCCGAGAAAAGAGTAGCCGTTTGAACAGGGGGCGAGCCAGGCGGGCCGAGAAAAGCCACTGCCCCAAAGCCTTGGCTCCCGGCAGAGCCATCAGCCGGGGCAAGAAGCGGCTCTCCAGCCGAGTCCCGACCGGGGCGTGCAGAATAAGGCCGTCAATTTGGGCAGCAAAATGCTGGGCAAATTCCAGCGCCAGCGAGCCGCCGATGCCGTGCCCCAGCACAATCAAGGGGCGCGGCTCGGCGGCCAGGATGGTTTGCAGATAGGCGGCATAGTCACGCAGCGTCCGCAAGGCCGGGTCAGCCGGTTTGTCGGCAAAACCGGGCAGGGTGACAGCCTGAAAGGAGATGTCCGCCGGGAGATGGGGCTTGATCCGCTCAAATCGGAAAGCGCCGCCGCCATTGCCGTGCAGCGCCACCAGGGTCAGCGGCCTGGCCTTCACACTGTGCTCGGGCGGCTGATGGCCGCGATTTTAGCAAAATCGGGGTGGTCGCCGGCATGGCGGTATTGATGCCGCCATAAAATCTGGCTGCCTTGCACTAAAAACAACCCCGGCATTTGCCATGGATCGCCAACCGGAACGCCGGAGGTGTGACCTTTCAGCGTCGCTCGGAGGCCGCAGGCCCACACATCGGGGGCTAACATCTGGCGCATGGTCCCGCGTTCCAGCCCAAGAGCCTGGTAAAAATATCTGTCTGCATCGGAGACCGCCCGGGCCTCCGGCCACGACCCGTCAAAGAAGGCTTCGCCGTCGGCTACCGTGCCCTGGTAGAAAAAGAGAATGGGTGGGTAAGCCGGTTGAGCGGCGGCGAGCTGGCGCAAATCCTTGACTGTTTCACGGCAGAAGAGTCAGCCAAAGTGACGCAGAAAGACCAGCAGCGTCGCTTCGTGGCCCAGTTGATCGGCCAGTGTGCCGGGCCGCAGGTTGACCCCGGTCACAGGGGTGTTGAGGATGGTTGGGTTGATAGAGTTCATGACCTTATAAATGTTCTCCATTTACCAAGCAAGTTTTTATCAAAATATTCGCGATATTTGCTAATTTGTGCCATTCTTGATGGATTTAGCTTTTTGCTCAAACTTTCAGAGAGCCAGTCGGTCATTAAGCATTTTTGTTGCGGGCTACCGCATCGAGTCACCCTCGCTTAAACCCAAACCGGATAAGTGGGCCAGCTTGGCCCGTAGCTGTGGGCTGACCCGGCTCTGGCTTTCATGGGCCAGCACCAACACGGTACCGAGAACCAGCAAAATGTTGGTCATCAGGAAAAAAATAAATTCCTCGACCGGCAGCACGCCGCCCAGAAAAATTTGCAGCGATTGGGCCGGGTCAATCGTCCAGGTGCCGGAACCAATCGCCAGCGCGTCGGCTAGGCTAAGGTAGAGCGTGACCGGCAGCAGAGTCCACAGTACCAGCCGGCGGTGACGCCACAGGATGTCGGCCCCGAAGCCTATTTGCAGCATGACCGGCGGCAGCGCCCAGAGCAAAATCAAGGCCAGATAGACGCCGGGCGACCAGCCCACGGCCAGAACTGCCGCCATGCCCAGCCACAGCAGCCCCAACCCACTCAGCAGCAGCCACCGTGCCGCCGCCAGACGAGGCAGAGGGCGCGGGTCAACAGGCAGACGGCGGGCCAGAAAAAGCAGCCACAGGCTGGTCAAAAGGGGCTGCAACACAAAAAAGGTGTACTCTTCGATGGGAACCCAGCCCAAAACGAGGCCAGTGATTAGAGCTGGGTTGTACGACCAGACGCCGGTGGCGACCAGATAATTATCCCAGGGGGTGGTATAGATAAGCGCCACAAGGATGTGTCCAATGACCACTCGGCGGGCAGGCCAGCCGCGCAGGGCCGGGGGCAGAGTCAAGCCGCGCCGCCGGTCGAACCAGGTGAGCAGCGCCAGCAGCAGGATGGGAATGACCAAAAATTGAGCCAGGAAGCCAAAGTAGGTCATGCGCCTGGCTCCGGGGCCGTTTCTCTGGCCTGGGCATAAACGGCCAGGGTGCGCTCTTTGGCTTCCAGGTGATCAATAATAGGCCGGGGGTAATCCTGACCGATGAGGCAACCCACCTGCCGCTGAAGGGCCAGCGGCATTTCCCAGGGGGTGTGAATATGGGCGTCGGGTACACGGGCTAATTCGGGCAGCCAGCGGCGGATAAACGTTCCACCGGGGTCAAATTTTTGGCTCTGCAAAACGGGATTAAACACCCGGAAGTAGGGTGCGGCATCGGTACCGACGCCGGCCGTCCACTGCCAGCCGCCGTTGTTGGCCGCCGGGTCGCCGTCAATCAAATGCTGCATAAACCAGCGCTCTCCCCAGCGCCAATCAATCAGCAAGTCTTTGACCAAAAATGAGGCGACAATCATGCGCGCCCGGTTGTGCATCCAGCCGCTCTCGGCCAGTTGGCGCATGGCCGCGTCAACCACCGGGTAGCCGGTGCGGCCTTCAGTCCAGGCGGCGAAGGCCCGCTGATCGTTGCGCCAGGCGATGCGCTCAAACTCCGGCCTGAAGCTGGAACGCCGCACCTGTGGGAAACAGTGCAGGATGGCGATATAAAATTCACGCCAGATAAGCTCGTTCAGCCAGGTTTCGGCGCTGCGGCGGGCCGAAGCAGTGCTGGCTTGCTCCATTGCTTCAACGGCAGCGGCAGCGGCCTGCCGGGCCGACAGCATCCCCAGACGCAGGTAGGGGGACAGGTGAGAGGTTCCAGCCAGGTCGAGCCGGTTGCGGTGGTCGGCGTAAGTTTCGATTTTGGCGGGAGCGCCGGCTGAACCGTCTATAAAAAGGCGCAAACGGCGCTGGGCTTCCGCTTCGCCGGGGGGGAAAGGCACAGCCGCCGGCAGAGTGGGTTCGGTTGGGATTGGATCGCTGACCAGGTTCAATGGAGTTGAAATTTGCCGGGGCGCAGGCAGCAGGGCGTTTGAACGGGGCAGCGGCAGGCTTTTCCAGGCTTTGCTGAAAGGGGTAAAAACGGTGTAGGGCGAGCCATCAGCTTTGCGCACAGCAGCGGGTGGATGAACGGATACACCGCCCACCAGGCATAAAGGGAGATTGCGGGCAACTGCTGCATCGCGGCGGCGGGCGTAAGGCGAAAAATCTTCTGCGGCAAAGATGGCTGACGCCCCGCTTTCAGCCAATATCGTCGCCAATTGTTCCTGGGGTGGGCCGACTCGAAAAATTAAGCGGCTGCCCCGGCTGGCTAAATCGGCGGCCAGACAGCGCAGACTGTCGAGCAAAAAAGCCAACCGTTTTGCCCCGCTGTCAGGCGAGGCCAGCAAGGCTGGATCCAATATAAACACCGGCACAAGGTGGGGGCTGTGGTTTAAAGCGGCATGCAAAGCCTGATTGTCAGTCAGCCGCAGGTCACGCCGAATCCACCAGATGGCAGCAGTCATAGGTTGAGGTCCTTTTTATTTTTCTTTTTCTAAAAGTTGTTCAGGCGAGAGCGGCGGGGGTACTTGATCCGGGTAACTCTGGTGGAGAATTCGGACCATTTGATAAGCGATATCAGGCTCAAAGGTATAAAACCCTTCGTAGTAACGATCCGCGCCGGTGAGCGACGGCACTTCTTCGGCCAGGAGAGTCATGCCAATCCCTGCGCCGTAAGCCACCACAAACCAATATTGGGTCAGAACGGTATCGGCTGTGTCTATCAGGGTAGTGCGTGGCAGCGAGACCAGCGCCGTCGCAGGTATATCGTTAATGCCATAGAGCCACACCCCCAGGGCTGCTTCGGCCACTCTTTGATAACGGGCTTGCTGGGGCAGCAGCCGTGACATTTCCTGAAAAGAGACATGCAGCGCAGCGGACCGCCGGTTGGCAATGACGGCATCTTCGATGATGTGGCTGATATGGACCATCGCTTCGACCGAGAAAGTATAGCGGAAGGCAATTTGGTTTAAGTTTTGCGCCCCTGCCGTTTTTAAAAATTTTTCAGCCTGGGGAGGGTATAGGGGCAGCATGCGGTGGTAAAAGGTTTGCAGAATTTGATTAGCCATTTTTCACTTCTCCGTAATTGAGTAGAACATTTTGTTAGCTATCAGACAATTTTAATCACGAATATCACGGAGGGACGAATGACAGAAATTTCTAAAAATATCTCAAAGCATTGCTGAAATTCGTTTATTTGTGCCATTCGTGATAAGAATTTTTGGCTTCATGACGGTTATATATCACATTTTAGCAGTAAACCCGGAATTGCCTCGGGGTGAAAGGCTGTCTGTCCTCCCAACTCCCTTAAAATCGTTCCGGCCACGCGCAGGCCGCCCAAAGCTACGGCAGCGGTGGATTGGCCCGGAAAAATGCTGTCGCCGACCAGCCAGAGACCCGGCCCCAGACGCGGCCCTCTGGCCCGGAACAGGCTGGTTTGGGGCAATCCACCCACCCAACCCCAGGCTCGACGGGTGAACCGTTGAAAGGTTATCGGCGTGCCGGGCAAAATCAGGTTAGCCGCCTGGCGCAGACCGGGCAGCGCTGTTTCGGCGGCAGCGAGCATCCGTTCCGCATAGGCAACCTTGCGGGCTTCGTAAGCCGGGCGGTCGTGTTCAAAAAGCTGCCACCAATCGGCCAGGCGGGTGTGGGTGCTGAGGGTCAGAGCGCGTTGACCTGCCGGGCCGCGAGTTTTGTCCCAGCCGGGGCTGAGTGACAGGAAAACCGTATTGCCTTCGGCCAACGGTTCACGGGCAATGACTTGGTGATGCAGCGGAAACTCGGCCGGCACGGCCGCGCCATCCAGCCCCACATACACCATAAATGCCCCCCACCCATCGAAAGAGACGGGGAGGCGAGGAGGCCCATTTTCGCCCAGGAGTTGGCTCACGTTCCAGGGAGTCAAATTGGCAATAACCACGTCGGCGGGGAAGGATTTGCCGCGTTTGGTTTCTACGGCCACCGGCCGGCCCCGCTCGACAATAATCCGGCTGGCTTCCTGACGATAATGTATCTGTCCTCCATACCGGCGTACCGCCTGGGCCAGCGTTTCGGCAATAGCGCCCATACCTCCGTTCAAGTGAACCACGCCGCGCCGGGGCAAATCCAGGGCGGCTGCGCCATAAAGGGCATTGGCCTGGCCGCTGGTAGCCTGCGCCGCAATGAGGAGCTGCCCATCCACAAACAGGCGCAACGGTTCGGGCGCGTGACGCAGGTGGGCGGCGACAGGTCGGAAGGCGTCGGCGGCCAGATGAGGCGGCATGGCTAAGGGGTTTCGGCTCAGCCAGACCAGCCCTTTTTGCCCCAAGCCAATCAACTCTGCCGGGGTTTGAGGCGGCCAGGGCGGTGTTTGCAAGGCCAGACTCCACAGGGCGTCGGCGGTGCGCTCTTGCCAGCGCCAAAAGGCTTCGGCCTGGGGGCCAAAAATGCGGCGATGCTCTGGCCAGCGGCGCTCGTCCGTCCAGCGGGTCACGGCGCTGCCAGCGGGCAAATGAACGACCATGGCCGGGTTGGAGGCGTGGGCCGGCCACTGTTCGACTCCAGCCGCCTGAGCAACCAAATCCATTGGCCCGCCGGGGTAAAAGCCGCCGGCCAGGGTAGCGCCGGCATCAAAACGATAGCCCTGATGATAAAACGTGCCGGCGCAGCCACCCGGATAAACATGGGCTTCCAGCACGGTTATATCTAAACCGGCCCGCGCCAAAACAGCCGCCGCCGCCAATCCCCCAACGCCGGCCCCAATCACGACAATCCGGCTCATGGATTGTCTTTCAGTTTAGCCGAGGAAAACTCAGGTTGGGCAGAACTTTTCTCCAATAAACTTCTGGTTTTCCAACCCCGGTAGGCAAAAAGCAGCGGCATATTCAGCCACATCCCCAGGCCAACGACCGCCCAAAAAAGATGCCGATGCAGCTCCGCCTCTATTTCGTCAATCACGGCGGTGGTAGTCTCGTTTATGGGCCGGAAGGAGTGGCGATGAACCCAGCGACGAAAGGGGCCGCGCAGTTGGCGGTCGGTAAAGCCGTTGAGTCCGACATGCTCAATCCGGGCAACCCAGCGAATGGGCAGAGGCCCCAACCACAGGGTGAAATCCATTTCATCCCCTTCTTGCAGTCGAACCGGGGCCTGATGAATTTGGGCAATCACCGGCGGCGGGGTAATCGCCCCCATGCTGGCCGAGTGGGCATGAAAGTCGCTGACCACCGCCAGAGGCGCGTGAACGTGGAAGGTATGGCGATACTGCATCACTGGTTCCTCGTTTCGGCCAGAGTCAACCGGGCCAGCCAGTCGCGCACAATTTTGCCCCGCTCATCCAGTTGAGCCTGGACAGCCTGGCTGTAAGCATGGAGATACCGCTGAAGCTGCTGGATGGGCATTTGGTGATTAATAAGTAAGCCCTCAATCCAGACGATATCGCTCCCCATAAATTCAATATCGCCCAACCTCAAGGCGGCGATGATGTTACGGGCAAATTTTAGGTTGGCGTTAGCCAGGCGGCTGGGGGGAATATCTTCATCTTTCATAAGCTGCCAGATGTGGGCTTCGATAAGGGCTTGATTCTCGCGGAAATGGGCCAGGGCTTGTTGGTAGGTTTCGCTCAGGGGCGTTACCGCGGGCGGCGGCCAACCCAGGCGAGGCGACATCAGGAACTGCTCGACCACCTGGGGGGTGGTATCCAAACGCTCGCTCATAAAATGGCCGGGAATGCGAGCGCGCAGCGCCGGAATATGATTAAAAATAGCTCCACCGTAAGCCAGGGGGACCTGCTCCTTATCTAACAAGTGAGCTATTTCGAGCAGGTTAGCCGCCGTATGGAGCTGCTGCGCCGGCAAAACAACCAACTGGGGCCTGGCGGTGGCAATAGTAAATTCCAGGCGGGTGGTGGGCACATCTGCGCCCAAATAGACCACATCCCAGCCGCGCCGCCGGAGCAGCAGAGTAATCAGGAGCGGGCCGAAGGTATGCTCTTCTTCAGCCGGGCAGCCGACCAGAATCCGGCCGGGCCGGGTGGGCGGTGGGGTAGCGGCTACCAGGGCATCCAGGCGGCGCATCGCCAGCGCCGAAGCAAAATGCTCTTGCTGCACCGTGACCGTTCCACTGTACCAACCCTCACCTATTTCTGTCAAGCCTTTTTGCAGTAGTTCAAAGCAGACCGTTTCCAGGGGAAAGAGCGCCGAAGCCTGAGCCAGGATATTTTCTGCCGTGCGCTCATCAAAAGCCAGACAGGCCGAAATCCAGGCCCGGCGTAATTCGGTGATGGCATTGCCGACCGGCAGAACCGGCTGGATGTTTAACGGACCAGGCGCTGCGTGCGAGGTAGCCTGGAGCGGGTCTTGCCCCTCTTGCTGCAGGCTGTGCCACAAATCTACGGCGCGGCTGATACTTAGCCCTTCCTCCTGCCGGGCCGCCAGCCATTTAAGCATGTCAATATCATGCTGTGAATAGAGCCGGTGGCCTCCACCGGTGCGCTGGGGTTGGGGTAAGCCATAGCGCCGTTCCCAGGCCCGCAGGGTATCAGGTTTGAGGCCGGTTTCTTGCACAACAGCTTTTAGATTATAGGTTGGAGTCTGATTATTAGATGTAGACATGAGTGGCCTTTTTATAATTTGGCTGTTACTACTCAGGCCCATGTCATTTCGAGCGACGCCAGGAGCGAGAAATCCCCAGGGCGCACCACGTAACGTAAGGTATGGGGGGATTTCTCCCTGCGGTCGAAACCTGTCCCACCCCTTCGGGTGCGCCGAAGGGCGTGAGCCTGCCGAATGGATGACATGGCTGAGCAGTTATCTATGTTCAATATATTATCATAAATGTTTATATTTGTCAATAATTTGTCCAGTAAATATCTGGTAAATATATTGACAAATTATAGACAATTGTGGTATTTTATAGAGGCCCTGTTAATGCTTTCATAGGAGAACCTTATGAGTTTACAGATTCATACCTGGGAACAATCATTGTTGTCACTCGCTTATGAAGCCCGCCACTCGATACCGTCTCACAGCCCAACCAAACGCAATGAAACAGTGCTGCGGCAGGCTTACGCCCACTGCGAGGCGATTACGGCGCAGCACAGCCGGTCGTTTCATCTGGCTTCGAGTTTATTACCGGCCGATAAACGCCGGGCGGCGCGAGCGTTGTATGCTTTTTGCCGCACCAGCGATGATCTGGTTGACCAACCCCAGGGCGACGTTGGAGCCAAGTTGAACCAGTGGCGGCAGCGGATGGCGCTGGCAGAGCCTCCGGCTGAAGATTGGTTAGCGTTGGCCTGGGCCGACACCCGCGCCCGTTATCATATTCCGCACCGTTACGCCGAGCAGCTTATTGACGGTGTGGCCCGTGATTTGTGCCAAACCCGCTATAATACGTTTGATGAGTTGGCCGGGTACGCCTATGGCGTGGCCTCGACGGTGGGCTTGATGAGCATGCACATCATTGGCTTTGCCGGGCCGGCGGCCATTCCTTATGCCATCAAATTGGGCGTGGCTTTACAAACAACCAACATCCTGCGCGATGTGGGCCAGGATTGGCAGATGGGCCGGGTTTATTTGCCCCAACAGGAATTGGCGGCTTTTGAGCTAACCGAAGCCGATATCGCCGCCGGTCGCGTTGACGCCCGCTGGCGAGCCTTTATGCAATTTCAAATTGAGCGCAATCGCCGTCTGTACATCGAAGCTTGGCCGGGCATTAGCCTGCTCAATCGTGATGGCCGTTTTGCTATCGCTGCTGCTGCTGGGTTATACCGAGCTATCCTGGATGATATCGAAAGACACGATTATGACGTCTTCCACCGCCGGGCGCATGTCAGCGGGTGGGAAAAACTGAGCCGCCTGCCAGGAATTTGGTGGGCAAGCAAAAAAGGGAGGCCCGCGGTTGGTTGACGGAACCGACTTGTCTTGGCACTTTACTTGCTTTGGAGTTATAATTGAATTAAATATTCATAAATTGAGTATGTGATTATCCAGCTATGCCCCGCATCAATGAGCCTTTATCTACCGAGTTTGCCCTGTTGGGCTTTTTGCGCCGCCAGCCGATGTACGGCTATGAAATCCATCAACAACTTTCCACAACAACCGGCCTGGGACTGGTCTGGCGGCTAAAACAGAGCCAGCTCTATGCCTTGCTGGCCAAGCTGGAGCGTGAGGGCTATGTGAGCACTACAATTGAGTACCAGGATGCCCGCCCACCGCGCAAAATGTTTGAACTAACCGAGGCCGGCCGCCAGGCTTTTCAAGATTGGGTGCAGCGACCGGTAGGTCAGGGCCGAAAACTTCGCCTGGATTTTATGGCTAAACTCTACTTTGCCCGGCTCGAAGGGCCGGAGGTAACTGGGCGCTTGATTGAACAACAGCGCCTTGTCTGCCGTGATTGGCTGCGCCAGCAGGAAGAGGAAATTGAAGCCATGCGCTATAGCCAGCCTTATGATTGGCTGGTTCATAAATTTCGTATGGGTCAGATCGAGGCCATGCTGGCCTGGCTGGATACGTGCCAGGAATCGCTGTGGGTAGCTGCCGTCTGAGCCGGCATTTATGTTCTCCTCAACCATAATCTAAACCATTCATTCCGCCTCAAGGTGAGCGCATTAACCCTCTATCAATTCGTTTTAATAGATGCTCAATTAATAAGCATCCAGAAAATATATAATCAAAAGAGAAGAAGATATATGTACAAAAAAATAGTTTACCTACTCAAGGGGCTGGTTGTCGTAATTTTACTGCTCGGGGCATTGGCTCCGACAGCGATCCTGACCGCGCCGCCAACGCAAGACGCAGCAGCCTGCGCCGAAGAATACACGGTGCAAGCCGATGACTGGCTGAGCAAAATTGCCGACAAGTTTTTAGGCGACGTGTTGGCCTTTCCGGCTATTTTTGAAGCCACCAACCAACAACACACCGCAGACCCGGTTTTTGCCCAAATTGCCAATCCGGATTTAATAGAGATTGGCTGGCAGCTTTGCATTCCCACGGCGGAACAGGCTCAAGCGCTGCTGGTCGCCTCGGCCGGCGCGCCAGAGAACCAGGCTACCTCAAACGAGCCGCTATTAGTGGCCGCCGCCGCCGATTTGCAATTTGCCTTTACCGACATCGGCCAGAAATTTACGGAACAGACCGGCCAGGAAGTCCTATTCACCTTTGGCTCGACCGGCAACCTGACCACGCAGATCGAAAACGGCGCGCCGTTTGATATTCTGGCGGCAGCGAATGTTTCTTATGTGGACCAATTGACCGAGCAGGGTCTCACCATCCCCGACACGCAGCAGCTTTACGCTCAAGGCCGGATTGTGCTGGCCGTCAACCGGGAGTCGGGTATTCAGGTTACACAGTTAGAAGAGTTGCTCGACCCGGCCATTGCCAATATCGCCATTGCCAACCCGGAACACGCGCCCTATGGCAAAGCCGCCCAGGAAGCGCTGCAAAGCGCCGGCCTTTGGGAGGAAATTCAGCCCAAATTGGTGCTGGGCGAGAACATAGCCCAGACCCTGCAATTTGTCCAAACTGGCGACGCGCCGGTTGGCATTGTGGCTCTATCGGTGGCCAACGTGCCGGAAGTGACCTACACCCTGCTGGACGGCAATCTGCACAATCCGCTCAATCAAGCTTTGGCGGTGATTAAGTCTACCCCCAACGAGGCAGCGGCCCGCGCCTTTATTGATTTTGTCAACGGTCCAGAGGGGCGCCCCATTATGAAACAGTATGGCTTCCTATTGCCCGGTGAGTTTTAATGGCCCATGTTGATTGGTTTCCGCTGTGGTTGTCGCTGCGGGTTTCCATCCTGGCGACTGCGCTGGTCATGCTGACCGGCATCCCCCTGGCCTGGCTGTTGGCCCGCCATCATTTTCCGGGCAAAGAGTTACTGGCGGCGCTGGCCTCGCTGCCGCTGGTACTGCCGCCCACCGTGTTGGGTTACTATCTGCTGGTCATGCTGGGCAACCAGAGTCCGCTGGGGCAGTGGTTCAACCAGGCCGGTATCCCGCTGGTTTTTACCTGGCGCGGTGCGGCCGTAGCGGCCAGCGTGGCCGCTTTTCCTTTGCTGCTCCAAACCGCTCGGGCCGGTTTTGAGAGTGTTGATCCCCGCCTGGAAGGCGTCGCCCGCACCCTGGGCCGTTCTAACTTTTACATCTTCTGGCGCGTCACTTTGCCGCTGGCCATGCCCGCCATTCTGGCCGGCATGGCCTTAACCTTTGCCCGCGCCCTGGGCGACTTTGGGGCCACCCTGATGGTGGCCGGGAACATCCCTCAGCGCACCCAAACCATGTCCATTTACATTTACGACCTGGTGCAGGCCAATAAAATGGGCCAGGCTAACTCGATGGTGCTGCTGATGACGGTAGTGGCCGTGACGATGCTGGTTGTAGCCCGCCGCCTGTCACAACGGGCGTTGAGGTAAGGCAGCTATGCTGGATATTCGGCTGCGCAAACGTCTGGAAAATTTCACCCTGGAACTCGAATTGGCCGCATCGCCGGGCATCACCGCCCTATTCGGCCATTCTGGGGCAGGCAAAAGTATGACTCTGGCCTGTGTGGCCGGACTGACCCGGCCCGACGGTGGCCGGATTACCCTCAACGGCAGCGTCCTTTTTGACTCGGAACAAAGTATCAACCTACCCCCGCAGCGCCGCGCTGTGGGCTATGTGATGCAGGATTACCTGCTTTTTCCCCATCTCAGCGTTGCTCAGAATATTGCCTTTGGTCTGACCGGCCTCTCCCGCCCGGAGAAGGCCAGGGTTGTTGAAGAGGCCCTGCAACGAGTGGGGCTGGCCGGCTTTGAGCAGCGGCGGCCCCATGAATTGAGCGGCGGCCAGCAGCAGCGAGTGGCTCTGGCCCGCGCCCTGGTCACCCAGCCCCGGGTATTGCTGCTGGACGAGCCGTTTTCGGCCCTGGATGGCCCCACCCGCGCCCTCCTGCGTCGAGACCTGCTGCGGCTGCGGGCCGACCTGGGCATCCCGGCCCTGTTTGTGACCCACGACCTGGCCGAAGCCTACCTGCTGGCCGACCGGATTGCCGTCATCGAGGCCGGCCGGCTGCTGCAACTTGGCCCGCCGGAAGCCGTCGTTTACCGCCCCGCCAGCCGATCCGTGGCCGAACTGACCGGCGGCGGGAATTTTTTTAGCGGTCAGGTTATCGCCCAAAATTCAACCGAGACGATGATTCAGGTCGGGCCGGTGCGGCTGACAACTCCCCCCACACCCGTTGAGCCGGGCAGCCAGGTCGAACTGTCTATTCGAGCCGAACGGATTATGCTGATTCGCAAAGACGCGCCGGTGGGTCTCCGCGAAAATCAGGTGGAAGGTTGCATCATCAACGAACTGACGGACGGCTTTAATCACACCCTTTTTTTTCGGCTGGACGAGGGGCAGCGCCTCCGGCAGGGTGGTTACGACCTGGAGATTATGCTGCCTACCTATGTTTACGAGCGGCTGGGCGTGGCCCATGACAAGCGCTGGTCGGCCACCATCAAGCGAGAAGCCATTCATATCTTTCAAGGGGGTGATATTCATCATGGAACATTCTGAAACCGCCGCTCACAACCGAATGCGGCTGTCCTTTTTGTATGCCGTGCCCATTGGCCTGCTGGGCGGCCTGATTGGTCTGGGTGGGGCCGAGTTCCGGCTGCCGGTGCTGGCCGGTCCTTTGCGTTATTCAGCCCGCCAGGCCGTCCCTCTCAACCTGGCTGTCAGCCTGGTGACGCTGGCGGCAGCCCTGGTCATCCGTGGCCGTACCCTCTCCTTTGATCCCCTTTCACCTTTTTGGCCGGCGATTTTGGCCCTCATCGCCGGGGCGGTGGTAGCCGCCTTTTTTGGCACGGCCTTGGTGGGCCGTTTTTCAGATAAATTGCTAGAGCAGATCATCCTGGTCCTGTTGGTTGCTATCGGAACCGCCCTTATCATCGAGGGGTTTTTGCCCCAAGAGACGTCGGGGTTTCTCCCTGCCAGTCTGCCGTGGCGAATTGGGGCAGGTATTTTCTTCGGGTTAGCCATTGGCCTGGTCAGCAGTTTGTTAGGAGTAGCGGGGGGCGAACTTATCATTCCCACGCTCGTTTTTGCCTTTGGCGCAGACATCAAAACGGCGGGCACGGCCAGCCTGTTGATCAGCCTGCCGACGGTGCTGGTCGGCGTCATTCGCTACGCCCGCCAGGGAGCTTTTGCCGAGCGGCGAACGCTTTCTGAAACGGTTGCGCCGATGGGCCTGGGATCGGTCATTGGGGCGGTGGCCGGAGGACTGCTGGTTGGCCTCATCCCGGCCGGGCTGCTTAAAGTTGGCCTCGGCGTGATTCTGAATATCTCCGCTTTTCGCATCTTTTATAAAACGAGGTAAGCATGGGATGCCGGGTTCTGGTGCGGGGCAGCGGTGATATTGGCTCGGCGGTGGCGCATGTCCTTTTCCGGGCCGGTTACGCTGCTGCCATCCACGACATCCCTCAATCCACAGCCACTCGGCGTAAAATGGCCTTTGCGTTTTTTCTCAATTGCCCCTCGAAATCAAATCATCCGCAATTTTGGCCGATGACAGCACCCCCGGCAAGCCCGCCCCCGGATGGGTACCGGCCCCGACAAAGTACAAATTGTCGAACTCTTCGGAGCGGTTGTGAGGCCGGAACCAGGCCGATTGGGTTAAAATTGGCTCGACGGAGAAGGCTGAGCCGAGATAGCTGTTGAGCGTGTTTTGAAAGTGCAGCGGGTCAATAAAATGTTCGGCAATGATATTGGCCTGCAAATCGGGCAGGTAGTTGTCCTCCAAAAACTGCATAATCCGGTCGCGGTAGGGTTTGGCCGCCTGGGTCCAGTCAATGCCGGAACCCAGATGCGGCACCGGCGAGAGGACATAAAAGCTCTCGCAGCCCGGTGGGGCCAGCGATGGGTCGGTCAGGGTGGGCATGTGCAGGTAGAGCGAGAAATCATCGCTCAATTGTTTTTTGGTAAAGATGTCGGTCAGCAGCCCCTTATATCGCTCCCCCAAAATAATGTTATGATGGGCCAGTTTGGTATCCGTATAGCGCCGCTTGGCGCCAAAGTAAATCACAAACAGCGACATGCTGTAACGCATCTTTTCGATTTTGCGGTTGGTGTATTTGCGCCGGTATTGGGCCGGGATGAGGTTGCGGTAAGTAAAGGCCACATCGGCGTTAGAGATGACCACATCGGCCCGGTGGATTGCCCCATCGGCCAGGCGAACGCCGGTAACGCGGCGGCCCTCCACCAAAATCTCCGCTACCTCGGTGTTGACGCAAATCTGCCCCCCTAACTCTTCAAACAGCCGGCCCAACCCCTGCACCATGGCCCCGGTGCCGCCCATAGCATAATGAACGCCCCATTCTCGTTCCAGGTAATGGATAAGGGCGTAAATGGAGGTTGTCTCAAAGGGATTGCCGCCCACCAGCAGCGGATGGAAGGAGAAACAGCGGCGCAGAAAATCATCCTGCACAAATTGGGAGACGTAACTGTAAACACTTTTGTGCGATTGCAGCTTGATTAAATCGGGCACGATGCGCAGCATGTCCACCAAGTTGAGAAAGGGCTTGTCGGCCAGCTCGACAAAGCCCTTCTCAAAAATAGCTTTGGTGGATTGGATAAATTTTAAGTAGCCGGCCTTGTCGGTGGGACTCCACTGCGCGATTTGGCTTAATGTAAAGTCAGCATTATCATTGTAATCAAAGCAGCGCCCTTCGTGGTTAAAAATACGGTAGAAAGGGTGGCATGGCACTAATTCAAAATAATCTTCCCGACGTTTGCCGGCGGCTTTGAAAATGTCGTCGAGCATAAAGGGTGCGGTGACAATGGTCGGCCCGCCATCGAACTTGAAGCCGTTGATTTCGTAAACGTAGGCCCGTCCACCCAGTTTGTCTCGCTTCTCAAAAATCTGCACTTCGTGACCTTTGGCCGCCAGACGAACCGCTGCGCCCAGTCCTCCAAAGCCACTGCCAATAACGATAATTTTTTTACGCATGGTTTTACTCCAGACAAAATGATAATTTCGTCAAATATTTGAATAGGTTTTGTCTATATTTTGTAAATATAATAGGGGGAAAATAGTGATTTGTCAAAATTTGACCTGTATTTGACGAATATAGGATTGCCGGTAAAACTCAGTTCATGGACAAGTTGCGCATTGAAACGAGTCGAAGACCTTTGCAAATTCAAACCCTGGGCGGCTTTCGTGTCTGGCGGGATGGTTTTGAAATTGAGCCGGCGGCCTGGGGCCGGGAAAAAGCCTTCCATTTGTTTCAATTTTTTGTCACGGTGCGGCGTTTCCCCTCGCCTTTGCACAAAGAACAGATTATTGACCGGCTGTGGCCTGAACTTAGCCTGGAGGAGGGTGATCGAGATTTTAAGGTGGCCCTCAATGCCATCTACAAAGTGCTGGAACCGGAACGAAAGCCGCGGGCGGAGTCCCGTTTTATCCAGCGCCAGGAATTGATTTACAGCCTTAATTTGGATCAAATTGGGGTTGATGCCGATGCTTTTGAAGCATTGGTGGCTCAGGGCAACCAGGTTCTGCTTGAGCGTCCGGCGGCGGCTATTGAGCATTATCGGCAGGCATTGGCCTTGTACAAAGGGGATTATTTACCGGAACGGCGTTATGAGGATTGGACCAGCGCCGAACGGGAGCGCCTGCAACTGCTGGCCCTGGGAACAATGACCACGCTGGCCGGCCTGTTGGTAGCGCAAAACCCTCTCGAAAGTATTCGTTTAACCCAGCACGTCCTCACCGTTGACCCGGTTTGGGAGGCCGCCTACCGGGTGCAAATGCAGGCTTATCTGATTCAGGGTAACCGCCCCCTGGCCTTGCGCACATATCAAAAATGTGTCGAAATGCTCCAAAGCGAGCTGGGCGTTGACCCCCTTCCCGAAACCCAACAACTTTATCAACAACTAGCAGGGTAGCAAGTAGCAAAGTAGTAATCTGCTACATGCTACCCTGCTACCTTGATCGTTGAGAAAGAACTTTTCTATATCTTCTTGTAACTCAACTGTAACTCCCCTTTGTTAAGATACAATTGTTACTGAAAAGGTTTTAGCCATGATAAAAACTCAAAATAATATTGCCTCGTTTGTGCTGCGTTTTACACAAGAGTTATGGCGTGACGCCCAGGGTGAACCTCATGTCCAATGGCGGGGTCATATTCGCCACGTCCAGGGTGATGAAGAGGACCGCTTCACCGATTTTGCGGAGGCAGTGGCGTTTATTCAACGCTATTTAACTCAACTGACGTTAGAGGCTTTAACAGGAGGTCAGCCTGTGAATCAAGAAAAGGTGCTCCAGGAAAGCTTTAAGGTATGGGAGCAGTTTGCTGCCAGCTATACCGATATGATGTTTGAGACCATGCAGCAGACGGTTAAACAATCCGAAGCCTTTCGGGAGCAGTTTGATCAGGCCGCTGAACGCGCCTTGAAAGCCTGGCAGTTATCCCCCCAACCGCAGTATGGCCAGCTTGTGGAGGCCATTAATTTGCTTCAAGCCCAGGTTCAAACCCTAACCAGCAAAGTTGAAGACCTGGAAAAGAGTTTACAGGCCAAAACCGATCAGAAGTAACCCGTGTTTTCCGGCCAAAAATTTATTTGATTACAGGAGAAAAATCATGACAGCTAAAAAAGAAGCTTTACCCAATCTCGCCGATCTGGCCACCAAAATGACCGAAGAGAGCAAGGTTGTCGTAGACTCTGTCGCCGCTCTGGCCGATTCTGCTGCTGAAGAGGCCAAAAGCTTGTTTGAGACCAATCAAGAATTCGTCAAGAAAAGTTTTGACATGTGGCAGGAGTATACTCAGACTTACGCCGATGTTGTCCTGCAAGCCACCGAGCAGTCCTTCAAACAATCCCTGGCCTTCCGCGAGAACATGGACAAGATTGTGACGGACAGCTTCAAAAAAGCGCAGGCGTTGAGCCAGGAAGAGCGCCAGTTTGGGGTTGAAATGGCTGAACTGTTCAAAACCCAGGCTCAAGCTGCTTCCGAATACGCAGTCAACATGTTTACTACCACCTCCAAAGTGATGACAACCACCGCTCTCTTTTCGGATTGGGCCGCCGAGCGGATGGCTAAAATGTTTACAACCATCTCCACTAATTAATTGATTTGAAGCCGGAGGGGAAGAGGCTTTCTTCTCCTCCCCTTCATTTAATTCCCAAACAGGAGTTGAGTATGCGCCTTAAAGACAAGGTAGCCATAATAACTGGGGCTGGGCGGGGTATTGGTCGCGCCACAGCCCTGCGTTTTGCCGAGGAGGGCGCTCGCGTTGTTGTCGCCGATGTTGACCTGGATGAGGCTCAGAGTGTGGCCGATGAGATCGCCGCCAAAGATGGTAGGGCTGTGGCGGTTAAGGTGAATGTGACCGACCGGGCCTCGATCAACGCCATGGTGCAAACCGTGCTGGATCACTTCGGGGGCCGCATTGATGTGCTGATTAATAATGCCGGCACTATTCGTGATTCCCAATTGGTTAAGATGACAGAGGAAAATTTCGACCTGGTTATTAATATCAATTTGAAAGGCGTTTTTAATTGCACCCAGGCCGTTGTACCCACCATGATCGCCCAGGGCAGCGGGGTTATTCTCAGTACCTCATCGCTGGTGGCCCCGTATGGCAATTACGGCCAAACCAATTATGTAGCCAGCAAAGCGGGCGTGGTGGGCATGACCAAAGTTTGGGCGCGTGAATTGGGCCGCAAAGGTATTCGGGTTAATGCGGTTGCGCCCGGTTTTATTGAAACACGCTTAACGGCGGGCATCCCTGAAAAAGTGGTCGAAAAATTGGTGGAACGTATCTCGTTGGGGCATTTCGGCCAGCCGGTAGATATTGCCAATGCTTTTGTGTGGCTGGCTTCGGATGAGGCCAGGTATGTCTCAGGACACGTCTTGGCCGTTGACGGTGGAGCCACCCTTTAGAGCCGATTTAACCGCAATCGGCTCTGTAATTTTACTTCAGGAGGTACAGTGTGTTAAAAGCAAAAGACATCATGACCAGCGATGTTGTCACCATTCAGCCTTCTGCTTTGGTGTCTGAGGCTATTGGCTTGATGCGGCAGAAAAAAATCCACGCCATCGTGGTAAAATCTCGCCCCCCGGAGAAGGCTTATGGGATTGTGACCGAGGCCGACATTGCCTATAAAGTTGTCGCTCGTGACAGCGACCCTAAAGCCCTGACGGTTGGGGATATAATGACCAAACCCTGCATTACCGTTAACCCTGAGATGACCGTGGAAAATGTGGCCCGTCTGTTTGCCAATAATCATATCCACCGCGCTCCGGTAGTTAAGGATGAACTGCTGGGTATTATCTCGATATCAGACATCTTACAGAAGGGGAAGTGGTGGCAGGATTAAAACAACCCCTTTGGCAAAGGAGCTAATTTATGCAAACTGCAAAGGAAATTATGACCAAAGACGTGGTCACTATTCAAGCTTCAGCTTCGGCGGCCGAAGCCATAGCGCTGATGCGAGAGAAACATATCCGTGATCTGGTGGTGGAGCCGGCTTATAGTGAGGATGCCTATGGTATTGTCACCGAGACAGATATTGCCTATAAGGTAGCCGCCTACGGCAAAAATCCCCAAACTGTTTCTGTCGGCGAAATTATGACCAAGCCCTGCATCGAGGTTGACCCCGATCTGACCGTCGAAGAAGTGGCTCAATTGTTTGCGCTGAACCACATTCACCGGGCGCCGGTGATCAAAGAAAAATTGTTTGGTATTATCTCCGTCACCGATATTCTGCGAGAAACGATGTGGTGGCGGGATTAAAATATTCCCCAATCTCGTTCCCACGCTTCGCGTCAGTTTGGGAACGAGGTGGGGGAAACTTTAAATCAACTTTAGTTCAATAGAAGGAGATATTCAATGGACTGGTCAAAACAAACTCAAGATATGTTCAAAACCTGGACGGATGCCCAAACCAAAACGTGGAATACCTGGCTCGATACCGTCAAAACCTTTGACGTGTCTCAGCCAGGGCAGGCCTGGGAAAAGGCTGTAGACGCCTGGCAGCAGTCGGTCAAAAATACCCTGGCCGCGCAAGTGGAAGGTAGCCGCATCTGGGCCGAAAGCATTGCTTCCATTCAGGGCGCGCCCAAAGAAACGGCCAACTGGGCCCACCAAGTTCAGGATATGACCCAACGCTGGACCGACCTGCAACAGCAAATGTGGGACAACTGGTTCGACGTGATGAAGAAAGCCGAGTTGGGCAAGTTCCCAGCCCTGGATAAAAACGGATCGAGCCTGCTGGGGCCGTGGCAGGAAATGAGCAAGAAGATGATGGATGCTCAAATGGAGTGGATCCGCAGCTTTACCGCCCCATCTAAAGAAAGTTAATGCCTACCCCTTCCCCTGACCCCTCCCCCGATTCGGGGGAGGGGTTGGGGTGGGGGTATTTTCCAAAGGAGAAACCAAATATGGATTGGCAAAAACAGGCCGAAACCATGATGAGTACATGGGCTGAGGCGCAAAAGAAGATGTGGGAAAGTTGGACTGAGTTGGCGCAGCCAAACGGCGCTCCCAACCAATTTTATCCCAACATGATGGAGCAGTGGCGCTGGTTGGCCGAACAGAGCATGCAGGCCTGGGCTGCTAACTCCGGGCCGACCATCAAGGGGGTGGCCGAACAAATGGCGGCCAGCCAGGCTTCGATGATGCGCTTTCTTGAGCTGTCCAGCAAAGCATGGCAGGTGATGGCTCCTAAAGTGGAAGCCGGGGAGGATTGGCAATCGGTGCTACGTGAGTACAGCGAGCAGTGGTTCCAACAACTGGTCGGTGGCCCAACCGGATTTATAAGCGCCAGCAAAGACATCAACCAGTTGTGGCGTTTCTATATTGAAGAATGGCAAAAGCTCAGCCAGCCCTGGTTTCAATCCTGGGGACAAACGCCCTGGCAGTACGCCCAGAGCCTCACCGGGGCCGGTTCCGAACTGGCCGAGTTGAGCCGGCTGCACTGGGATGCTTACGAGCGCTCCTTTGGCCGCATGACCGAAACCCCGCGCCTGGGCTTTAACCGCGAACTGATGGACAAATTAATCAACAGTTTTGATACCTGGGTGCAGTTTCGTAAGGCCAGCGCCGACTACCACGTTTTGTTAGCCCGAACCTCGGCGCAAGCGTTTGAGCGGGTGATGCAAGAACTGGTGGCGCTGAGCGAAAAGGGCGAAAAGATTGACAGCATCCGCCAGTTGATGAATCTGTGGATGGACACTATTGACCAGACCTTCTCCAAGCTGTACAAAACCGAAGAGTATCTGAATGTGCAGCGTGAGCTGTCGGCAGCCGTGATGACCTACCGCATCAAAGAGCAAGAGATTGTTGAAGTCATGCTAAAAATGCTCAATCTGCCCACCCGCAGCGAGTTGGATGATGCCTATCGCAGCCTATATGAGCTTCGCAAAGAAGTCAAGCAGTTAAAAAAGGCATTGAAGGAGCGGAACGACGCCACTCCCACTGAGGTTAAAGCGGAAGCCAAAAAGCCCAAAGCGCCAGCCAGGCAAAAACCAGCTCTCGCAGCGGACGAACCCGCGCTCGAAGCTGTCGGGAATGAGGGGTAAGGAGGCCAATTATGTCATTTCCTATCCAAATAACGCCAGACAAAGCTATCCATGAGCTGACCGAAATCAACCAAAAGCTGGTCAAAGGCATTGAGTTGTTGAGCGAACTCAAAGAGGATGATATTCAGGTCGGCACAGCCCCCAAAGAACTGGTTTATCGCGAGGACAAGTTAAGACTTTACCGCTTTATCCCGCAGGTCAAGCAGCCGTTTCGGATTCCGCTGCTGTTTTCCTACGCCCTGGTCAACCGCTGGATGGTAGCCGATTTACAGGAAGACCGCTCGCTGATCCGCAACCTGCTCAAAGAAGGGATGGATATTTACCTGATTGACTGGGGCGACCCGACCCGCATGGATCGCTGGCTGACCCTGGATGATTATGTTAATACCTACCTGGATAACTGCGTAGATTTCATCCGCGAGCAGCACGGTCTGGACAAAATCAACTTGCTGGGGATTTGCCAGGGGGGCTCTATGGCTGCCTGCTACACCGCCCTGCACCCCGAAAAGATCAAAAACCTGGTGCTAACGGTCACGCCGATTGATTTCCACGCCGACAAAGAAGAGGAAAACGAAGATTGGGGTTTGTTAAATGTGTGGGCGCGTCACCTGGATATTGACCCGATGGTTGATGCCCTGGGCGTTGTTCCCGCCGAGTTGTTGAACTTCTCCTTCATGCTGGTCCGGCCCATGTCACTGAATGTCAAAAAATATACTGATATGATTGACATTATGGATGACAAGAACAAGATGATGAACTTCCTGAGGATGGAAAAGTGGCTTAACGAAGGCCCTGACAGCGCCGGGGAAGCTTACCGCCAATTTGTCAAGGACTTTTTCCAAAAGAACCTGCTAATCAAAGGCGAAGTTATGCTGGGCGACCAAAAGGTAGACCTGGCTAATATCACCGTGCCGGTGTTGAACTGTTTTGCTAACCAGGACCATCTGGTGCCGCCCAAATCCACGCGGGCGCTGGCAAAATATGTCGGAACAAAGGATTATACGGAATTGGAAGTTCCGGCCGGGCACATTGGTTTTTACGTCAGCGGTAAATCTCAAAAGATGTTGGCTCCAGGGATTGCCAAATGGCTCAAAGAGCGGGATTAGCTTTAGGAGTAAGGTGAATTACCCGACCAAATTGCTTTAATAATAGACCTCTGGTACCGCGGCCAGAGGTCTATTATTCTCAAAAAATGTGATAGCAAAGAAGATATCGAACCAGACAGATTATAAAATCTCACGCAAAGCCGCCAAGAAAACAAAAGTGCGTTCAAAAATTCACAGAATGACAAATGTCACTGCGAAATGCCGCCTCTTGACACTTTTTTTTGCCTGTAAGATAGATTAAACTCCTTCATGTCATTGTTCTTTGGGGCTAATTTAGTGTATTATATCCCAAACACCTCCGGCATGTAGTTTTACTCAACCTAAAACGAAGCCATCCTCACCCTGAATCACCCACACCATAGCTTTAGCCAGACAATAAAATATTTCCTAAAATTATTTAACCAAGGGAGGCAAAAAATGTTAGGACTTGAAGACAAAGTTGTTTTAGTAACAGGCGGCAACCATGGCATTGGGGCTGCCATTGTGGAAGTTCTGGAAGATTTTGGGGCAAAAGTGGCTTATAACTACCGCAGCGAACCTGGCCCACGCGGTTCACTGGCCGTCAAAGTTGACGTAACTGACGAGGCCGGCATGGCCGAGTTTGCCGAGCGGACAGAGCGAGAATTGGGACCAATCTACGGGGTGGTGCCTAACGCCGGCATTATCAAGGACAACCTGATTATAAAAATGCCTGCGGAGGATTGGCATGCTGTGCTGGAAGTTAATCTGACCGGCGCTTACTACACCATTAAACCGGTTCTCCCCAAAATGTACGAGCGGCAGGAAGGTTCGATAGTTTTTATCAGCTCGTTGGGCGGGCAGCGGGGCAATATCGGCCAGGCCAATTACTCCGCCGCTAAAGCCGGTATGATTGCCCTGGCTCAAACGCTGGCTCTTGAGGGGGCTCGTTATGGCGTGCGGGCTAATGTGGTTGCTCCAGGCTACACGGAGAGTGATATGATTAAAGGTATTCCCGAAAAGGTGCAGGAAGTGCTGATTAAGCAGATTCCCATGCGCCGCTTTGCCCAACCCAAAGAGATGGCCTGGGCTGTAGCTTTCTTGTTGTCGCCTATTGCTTCAAGTTACATCACCGGGCAGGTTCTGCCGGTTAATGGCGGGCACTATTTCTAATGAGGGTATAATGTCAACAACTCAAAACCCGATGGAGCTGTGGCTTCGCCTCATGAGCGATGCGATGCGGGGTACGGCTGATGCCCAGGAGGCGATTCGCGCCCTGGGTGAAATACCGACCACCCCCGACCAATTAACCCGCTGGATGTCCCGCTTTATGCCCTTGATGGCCGGTCAAACCCCTAGACCTGAAATGATGGGCGATTGGCTTGAGGATGCCTGGAAAATGATGGGGGTGGTGCCGCGCTATCGTTATCTTGAGTTGTTGGAACGTCACGAACTCCTGCGCCAGCGGCTGGAAGAAGCCGAAAAGACCATTCAAAAACTGCGCAAAGCCTCTTCCGGCAGCAAAGTGCCGGAACAGGAAGTCCAGCAGATTTTAAACCTCTGGGAAGGCATGCTGCAAGAGACCTTAAGCATGCAGGCCGATTGGATGCGAAGCTGGACCAAAACAGAGGCTGCCGAAGCGAAAGGGGAACCAAAAAAATCAACCTCTGCGGATGCAGGGGTAAGCAGCAATGAAGAGAACGAGGAATAACATTACTAAATCAATAGTATCTTACGAGTCAGATTCTTGTACAATCAGCAAGAAGTTGTTACACAGAGAGGCACGGAGAAGTCACAGAGTTTCTCAGAGGAATTTTTAGAACTCTCTGTGTGCCTCTGTGGAGTCTCTGTGTAGCTCTGTGTTCCTTTTTGGTTCTGGCTCGGCCAGGTTAGGGAGAAAGAATATGCACATTTTAGCCGTTGGGGCGCACCCGGATGATGTGGAAATTTTGTGCGCCGGTACCCTGGCCCGCTATGTGGCCCAGGGCCATCACGTGACGATGGTGCATGCCTGCCGGGGCGATAAAGGACACGGCGAGATTCTGCACCATGAAGTCGGCATGGTGCGCGATCAGGAAGCTAGGTCCGCCGCCGCCGTGATTGGGGCCGAAGCGATGTGCCTGGATTTTCTGGATGGCGAAATCTACGCCACCGAGGAAGCCATGATCCGCTTTGTCGAGATGATCCGCATCACCAAGCCCGACCTGATTATCACCCACCACCCCGACGATTATCACGGCGACCACAACGCCGTGACTAAATTAACCCTCGACGCCAGCTTTTTGGCCACCCTGCCCTATTACGTTACCGCCCAACCACCCCATCCTCTAGCTCCGCCGATTTACTTTATGGACACCCTGGCCGGGATTGACTTTACCCCGACCGAATACGTGGACATCAGCGAGACCCTGGAGTTGAAAAAACAGGCGATGGCCCAGCACGTAAGCCAGATTACCTGGCTCAAAGAGCACCACGCCACCGATATTCTGGATTTTATTGAAACAATAGCCCGCTTCCGTGGGTTGCAATGCGGCGCGCGTTACGCCGAAGGCTTCCAGAGCGTCCGCGCCTGGGGCCGTATCCCGGCCAAGCGGCTGTTGCCGGAATGACCGAGGACCGGAGACCGGCATACTTCCCCGGTTCTCGGCCTCCTGCCCCCGGTTACTTTTTGGAGATGGATAACTTATGACCGAAATGACCTCCTACGAACGCTACATTGCCGTGTGCGAGCTGCGCGAGCCGGATCGAATGCCGGTTAGCCCGCTGATAATGACCTTTGCCGCCAAGTTGGCCGGCATTTCTTACAGCCAGTACTGTCTGTACGGTGAACTGATGGCCCAGGCGCAACTGGAGTGTATCCGCCGCTTTGGCTATGACAGCGTTAATGTCACCTCTGATGCAGTGCGCGAGTCGCAAACGTTGGGCGCGCCGGTTTTCTGGCAGGAGGATGATGTGCCCGCCGGCTCGGAGGAGCCGTTTATCAAGAGCCGGGATGATCTGAAAAAGCTGCATCTGCCCAACCCGCTAGGCGACAACCGTATGCACGAGCAGATCAAAGCCCTCAAAATTTTGCAGCAGGAGTTGGGCGAGGGCGAGGTGGTTTATGGCTGGGTGGAAGCGCCGTTTCAGGAGTCGGCCATGCTGCGTAACATCAACTACTTGATGACTGATGTTTATGATAACCCGGCGTTGGTGCATGAGTTGATGCGCTTTAGTATGGAGATGGAACTGGAATTTGGCCTGGCCCAAATCGAGGCCGGAGCGCGCTTTATCGGCGTGGGCGACGCTATCGCCACGCTGATTTCGCCCAAACATTTCGAAGAGTTCAACTTTCCCTATGTGGCCGAACTGATTGCGAGATTGAAAAAAGCCGGGGCGCGGGTCAAATATCACGCCTGCGGTAATACCAAAGCCTTATTGCCCCTCCTTAGCCAACTGGGGGCTGACATCCTCAATCTCGACTCGTTGGTAGACCTGGCCGGGGTGAAGGAAACCATGGGCGATCAAGTCTGTATCAAGGGCAACCTCGACCCGGTACGGGTTTTGCTCAACGGCACGCCGGAAAGCATTACCAAGGCGGTACGCCAGTGCATCGAAATCGGCGGCCCTGGCGGCGGCTTTATTTTAAGCCCCGGCTGTGAAGTACCGCGCGATACACCCCTGGAAAATCTTGAGGCTTTTGTGCAGGCCGCGAAAACGTATGGGCGATATCCGCTCTCTTGAGTACCACCCAGAATGAAAATGGAGTGCAAGTGAGCCATCTCCGGGGTGGGCACCGAAATATGTGCCCTCTGGCTCTTGAGCACCACCAAGAATGAAAATGGAGTGCAAGGCTTGCCTTGCGACATAGCAAAGCAAGCTTTGCACTCCAGCAGCAGTCTATTATCAGAGGAGAGAGGCGATGCTCAAAGTAGGCATCCTCGGCGCGGGATTTATGGGCAGCACTCACGCCCGCGCTTTTGCCAAACAGATGGATACGCAAATTGTCGCCATTTCATCCCGTTCGCCGGAAAAGGCGACAGCGCTGGCTCAGGAGGTGGGGGCGGAAGCAACCACCGACCACCTGGCCTTGGCGACCGACCCGCGAGTTGATGTCATCAGCAACACCCTGCCGACCCATCTGCATCAAGAATTGACTGTTGCTGCGCTCAACGCCGGTAAGCACGTCTTTTTGGAAAAGCCGATGGGCTTGAGCGTGGCCGAGTGTGAGGTCATGATTGCTGCCGCTCAACAAAATGGGCGGCTGTTGATGCTGGCCCACGTGTTACGCTTCTGGCCGGAATATGTCGCCCTGGTGGAGTTTGTCAAGAGCGGCGCGTTAGGCCGGTCACTCTCGGCGACGGCCAAGCGGCTGTCGGCCCGACCCACCTGGGGCGATTGGTTTGCCAACCCAGAGTGTACCGGCGGCGCGGTGCTCGATTTGCAGGTTCACGATTTGGATATGTTGAACTGGCTGTTTGGGACGCCCCAGACGGTCTATGCCCGAGGGCAGAAAGGCAGGTTCGGCGGCTGGGACCATACCCTGACGCTGCTCGATTACGGCGAGGTCAAGGCTTTTGCTGAGGGCACTATCCTCATGCCGGCGGGCTACCCCTTTACGATGACTCTGGCGGTGTTGTGCGAGAACGGCTCGGTGGAGTACAACTTTAGGGCTAGCGGCCCCGGCGTGGCATCCGGAACCGCTCCCGGGACCAGTTTGATGGTCTATGAAGCCGGAAAAGAGCCACGTGCTCTAACCAGCACACCTAGCAATGGCTACGAAAATCAAGTCGCCGCCTTTATCGAATGTGTCCGCACCAACCGCCTCCCCGATCGAGCGACTGCCGAGGATGGTCGCTTGGCGGTACAGACGGCTCTGGCGGCTCGGCAGTCGCTGGAAACGGGGGAAGTGGTAAGGTTATAAACGCCTTAAAATTTAGTACAAAAAGCTATATCTTCGTGGGAGTTCAGACTGAACTTTCGTGCAGTGGCCGGATTGAGTTGGGCAGGTAATTTCTTTGGCTTAACGATAAAACCTGCCTCGCTCAAACGGCTATAATAATCTTTGCCATAAAACCGGACATGGTCTTTGTGACCAAAAGCTTGTTCTCTAGCTTGTGAGTCTATAATGGTGGCATCTTCAAAAGTAATTTCTGCTTTGATGGGTACTTGCAAAACAGCCCAGCCCCCTCGTTTGAGCACCCGAAACAATTCGCACATCGCCTGCCTGTCTGCCGAGATATGTTCCAGAATATGGGAAGCATGAATTACGTCGAAGGTCTCTGTTGGAAAGGGAATTTGGGTCAAATCCATTTGTAGCATCGCGTAGGGTCTCAGATCCGCGGTGACATAGTCAATCGAGGGGCAAGTTTGAAAGATTTTGGTCAAGCAGGTTTCAGGCGCAACGTGAAGCATTTTTTTTCGCTGTGATGAGAAAAGGTCGGTGCATTGTAGCATAAAGAGCCAACTCAGACGATGGCGTTCTAGCGAACTACAGACGGGGCAGCGGGCATTGAGACGGCGCCTAAAAGGTAAAAATTGACGTAAATGACTTTGGCAGATAGGGCAGTAATACCGTAGGCCAAAGTAATAGAGCTTTTTGTAGGATTTGTAGAACCGGGGCTGATACTGTTCTGGCAAAATAGCCCGGCCAAGCTGCTTAACTAATAAATTCATCAGAGTTTCTTAAACCCTACCTGATCTTTAGTTTTTGATGAACTTCTCAAAAACCGGCCCAAAATCCTTGGGGACGTACGTCTCGTGGGCCTGCTTGAGCCAGCTAAAGGCATATTGGTTAACAGCCTTGAACTGTTCTTCGAGGGTGGTGGAACTGGTGGAACGGTTGATTGTGTTGGAGGCCGTTTCCAGGCTGTTTTGGGCATATTGGAGCATCTTGGCGTTTTCAAGCTGAATTGAGCCGATTTTGATCAGGGCTTTATACAAATCTTTCAGCTCTTCCATAAACTTTTTGTTCACGTCAATCGAATAGCTGTGTTCGCCCATACTAAACTTGATTTCGATATCCATGTCCACCGTGCCGGCGGTTTCCAGCATCACATCGCGGATGGCGTATTTGAAGTAATCAAAGCGGCGCAGAGTGCGCTTTTTGCTTACGGCCGAGGTGCCATCTACGTGGATCAGGGCTTTGTTGGTAAAGCAGTATTCGTCGGTGCGGGACTTGATCAGAAAGATGATTTTTTCACCATCTTCGTGCATGACATAGTCGTCGGACTCGACCTTGTCATAATCGGCCGGTTTGATAACCGAACCAATATCACTCAGGCCCAGCGCATCGGAAGCAAGTTTTTTGAACATACCTTGTTTTCTCCTTTGTTGATGAGATTGATTTGATGATTGCTTTGGGATTTTACCAGTTAATTCTATGATTTCAATTTTGGCTGGGGCAACTTTGGACTTGCAATTTTAAGGTCTTATGATGTGATATTTCACTTTATCCTTGGGTCTCGGAGATGATATTGGCAAAATTGATGGCCTCAACCAGGGTCATCGCTCGTCCGGCCTGGTATGCTTCCTCCCAGGCCTGTAAACCCAATCTATGGCTGGCTGCCTCCGCATTGCGCTGATAAACGGCCTGCTCCGCCGCAAATAACGGTACGTTTAGCAACGCAAGCAGGCTGTCCACCGCGCCGAGGAGGATGGCCCCGCGTCGAGGTTGGTCCTGGGTAACTGCTACCGAAGCCAGCCCGATTAGACATTCGATCACGCCCATACGATTGCCTATTTCTCGATGGAGTTCTAAAGCTTCAGCAAAGAGGGCTTCGGCTCGGAACAAATGGCCTTGTGCCAGTAAGACGTGGGCCAGATTATGTAACACAGCCGGTATTTCACTCCTGGCATTCGCTTGGCGCAGCAGGGGAAGGGCCGTCTGATAGCGCTCAGCAGCCACTCCATAATCCTCCCGCAAGCGAGCTACATCACCCTGGTAGTTGAACGCCAGGCCGATGCCATAGGGTTGTCCAAGCTGGCGAAAGACCGCCATACCGGCATCTGCATACTGCTGTGCCTCATCAAGGTGGCCTTGTTGAAACGATAACAAGGTTCGGGCCAGGCTGGTAACGCCAACGTGCCAAACTGCCGGCGCGCCTGCCTGGTGCAAGATCAAAGCCCCCTGATCCACAACAGCGTAGGCATTATCCCCTCCGTTTGACAGCACCAGCACCGTCCCAATCATAAAGATGGCATAACCGTGTGTAATGGGGTCGTTTAATTGTGCGCCCAGATCACGAGCCTGCTCAAATTGGGACATGGCCACTTCAAAATCGCCGGCAAAGAAGGCAAGGATACCTGCGCCGAGCAAGGTGCGTCCATAGGGGGTGGTGACGGTAAGTCCAGCCGCTGTTGCTCGCTGAAGCAGTTCTTGCAGCCACTGGCGGCCTTCGCCCACCTGTCCGTTGGTCCACCAGAACCACCATAAGGCCGCTCCAGCTTGCAGTCCCAGTTCCACATCGCCCTGGGAGGATAGGCTCCAGGCGAAGGCAGCGCGCAGGTTATTGTGATCGGCGTTTAGGCGCTGCATCCAGGCCACTTGTTCCGGCCCTTGTAGCCCGTGTTCACTTTCTATCGCCAACGACAAAAAGTACCGGGCATGGCGCGTCTGAATCAAAGGGGCTTCGGCGCGTTCATGCAGGCGGATGAGCGCAAACTCGCGGATGGTCTCCAGCATGGTAAAGCGCACCTCACCCTGCTCAGTGTGGCTGGTTTGTACCAGACTGTGATCTACCAACGACACCAGACTGTTGATGGCATCCCCAGTGTCGCCGCACACTGCCTCCGCCGCTTCCAGAGTCCAGCCACCCCAAAAAACACCCAGCCGAGCAAGATAGATCTTTTCCAGCTCGTTGAGTAAATCGTAACTCCAGCCAATCGCCGCTTCGAGGGTGCGCTGGCGGGCCGGGGCGTCTCGTGTTCCGCCCGTCAGAAAAGGCAGCCGCCGATCTAGCCGCGCCAGGAGCGCCGCTGGCGAAAATAGTTTGATCCGGGTAGCCGCCAGCTCAACGGCCAGCGGCAGGCCATCCAACCGCCGGCAGATCTCGGCAATTTGCTGAATATTGTCATCCCTAATTTCAAAACCGGGTTGGACGGCGCAGGCCCGCGCCACAAACAGGGCCACCGCCGGGTTCGCTGCCAGTGTCGCTGTTACTGGTTGAGAGGCAAGCTCAGGTAAGGCCAACGGCGGCACTATAAATTCGTGCTCGCCCAAAATACGCAGAGGAACACGGCTGGTACACAATACCTTCAAGGCCGGCGTAGCAGTCAGCAGGGCCGCGATGTCGGGCGCGGCAGAAGTGACATGCTCAAAGTTATCAAGCACCAGTATCATCTCCTCGCCGCGCAGTCGGTCGGCCAGGGCCGCAGCCAGGCTTCTGCCACTGTCCAACAACTCGAGGGCCTGGGCGATGGCCGGTAGGACATGCTCAGCATTGTGGAGGGGGGCCAGGGCCACAAAACATGCGCCCTCTCGAAATCTGGATTGAATCTGCTGGGCCACTTGCAGCGCCAGCCGCGTTTTGCCCACGCCGGGCGGGCCAATTAGCGTAACCAGGCGCACATCGGGCCGCAACAGCAACTCGCTTGCGGCATTAGTGGTATGTAAACGGCCGATTAACGGGTTGGGCGCTGCGGGTATTAAGTAACGCCGGGTTGTTGGTGGAGGCGGCATGGCAGACGACCCACTGCCTGCCCCGGCAGCTACAGAGAAGGAAACGATTGATGAGTCGCCCGGTGTCCCATTGCGGGCAAAGAGGATGAAGTTGGCCCGTATCTGCTCTGGAATGAGCAGCGTTTCGGCCAGGCGCTCGGCCAACAGCTTTGATGGCCGCAAATCATCCGCCTCAAGCCGCCGGATGGTGCCTTTAGCGCAAGGCACACGAGCCGCAAGCTCAACCTGGGTCAGGTCAAGCGCCCGCCGCTGCCGCCGCAACCATTGGCCAAAGGTAATCTCAGAGTCCATCCTGTCCATTTATCTCCATGAGGTCAGCGGGCTGCTTAAGCAGACGCCTCGGTGTACCTGTTTGTGGTACTTTTAGTGGCACTTAACGCCTCTCACTTTCCCACCGGATGCGCGATAATAGTATCATAACAATCGAACAAATTCAATTAAATTTTAGCAGATAAGGAGATAAACAGATGTCGAATCAGCAGTACAAAACAATTGTGCGCCGTCTGAATGAGGAGGCTTTTAGCGCCGACGGCGACCTATCAGTTGTTGACGAATTTGTGGCGGCAGACCTGGTAGATCACACCGCTCCACCCCACTTACAGCATGGCAAGGAAAGCCTGAAGCAATTGGCCCTAATCTGGCGGCAAGCATTTCCCGACCTTAAGGTAACGGTGCATGATATTGTTGCAGAGGATGATCTGGTGGTAATCGCCTGGTCGGGCGGTGGAACCCATTTGGGCGATTTGATGGGTATTCCGCCGACAGGCAAAACGGGGTTTATGTCGGGTATCACCTTCAACCGTATGCGTGACGGGCGCATTGTTGAACGCTGGGGAAATAATGATCAGGCCGGATTATTTGCACAGCTCGGCTTGATACCTGCGCCAACCTCAGCCTAAATATCTAAACAATAGTAAGGAGAACAAGTATGACAACTGAAATGAACAAAACATTGGTAAGACGTTTTTATCAAGCGGTGGATCAGGGCGACACCCAGGTAGTTGAAGAATTGTTCTCGGCGGAGTGGGAGAATGTAGACCCCTCCCTGCCCCCTATGCGCGGACTGGATGGCGCCCGCACCCTTGTGGGCATGTTTACGGCCAGTTTCCCCGACTTTACCAGTAAAATTGAGTTGATCGCGGCCGAGGATGACCGGGTAGCAATCCGAGCCACCCATACAGGCACGCATCGAGAGGTGTTTATGGGGGTACCACCAACGGGCAAGCAGGTCAGCGTTACCGCTACGGGCATCTTCACTGTTAAGGATGGTAAATTGATCGAGAACCGGGTTGTGTTTGATGCTTTTGGCCTTTTGCAGCAGTTGGGAGTGGTTCCCCAATAACTCAACACGTCCGGCTTTCTTGTTTTAAACCTCATCCAGTGGGAAAATGGGCCGGCTCAAGTGGCGATACGGAAAGCGGCCCAAATTAGCGCTGCATAGACCGGGCGTGTCCAGCTCGATGACCCCGGCGGCGATGGGAAGGTAAGCAGCCCGGTAGGCTACGGCGGATTTGACCACAATCATCTTCTGCTGCTCCGGGATCACCCCGACGCCACGCAGTTGGGCCAGGTCAAAGGGAGGGATTTTGCGCTCGGTCAGGATGATATTGACCCCGGCTACCCGCAGCCAGACTGTGCGGCCCATGTGGATGGTCTGGCCGAAGAAGGAGGCAAAGTGGTTGTCGGGCAGCTCGCACTCAAATACCCCATCAGACAGGGCGCGCACCTGCCCTGTCACGCCGACCGGCTGGCTGTGCCAGCGGTCGGCCTTGCCGCCCACCTCCAGGGTAAGTTCCGCGCCCTGGCCAGCGTTCCAGCAGGCGGCGACGGCAGCGGGATCGGCCAGTACAATGACCCCTTCCTGCACCCCTTGAGCCAGCATGGCCCGCAACGGCTCGGCCCCATCGCCGGGCGTGCCTCCGCCGATGTTATCCGCCGAATCTACCAAGATGATCGGGCCGCCGGGCCGGGCCAGAGCCTCGGCGACGGCCTGCTCCGGCGGCAAGAATTGGGGCAAGGTGGCCTCGCGCTGCTGCCAGAGTAGATCGGCCAGTTCTGTGGCGTAACGTTGGGCCAGGTCGGGGTTGTTATTCGTGGTAACGACGATACTGGCCCCGCTGAAGGGCGTGTCGGCGTAGGCAAAGCCGGCCATCACGCAGATGGACAGAACTTCGGCTTCGGCCTTCATCTGGGCGGCGCGTTCATGCACGGCACGCAGGGGTAGGTCAGCCGTGCCGGTGGACTGAGGGGCCAGCAGCAGCGGTGGATGACGGTAGGCCGCTGTGGCTTTGATCTCGCTCCGCAGCCGCCGCTGCATCAGTGCAACGGCTTCCAGCCCTTTGGCGTGGGGGTCAACATGGGGATTGGTGTCGAAAGCTACCAGGGCATCGGCCAGTTCGACCGTACGCGGGCTGAGATTGCCGTGCATATCCAACTCGACCACAACCGGAATGTCCGGTCCCACGATTTGGCGCACCCCGGCCAGGATGTCGCTTTCAGGGTCAAGCTGGTTTTCTGTGACCATGGCCCCATGCAGGGCCAACAGCACGCCGTCAACGGGCATGGCCTCCTCCAGCCGCCGCAGCAGTTCCCCTAAAATGGTCTGGTAAGCGCTTTCATCTACCAGACCGCCGGGCATGGCCGCGCCGTAGGCTGTCGGCACAAGCATCCAGCCCTGCGCCTCTGCCCCTTCAATCATCCCCCCCATAGCCGAGCGAGTGCCGCGCAGCGCCTCCATTATTTCAGCGCCGTAATGCAGGGCCTGGCTTTGAAAGTCGGCCAGAAGGGTGGGTGTACCGGCAAAGCTGTGCGTTTCGTGGATAATACCGCCGATGGCGAGGCGAGGTGTAGAACTGGACATGATTTCCCCGGAAACAGTGATCAGTATACTCAGTAGATCCAAATTTCCGTAGGGTGGCATCCCTATGCCGCCCGCTGACGCATAAGGATGCGCCAGCTACGGTGAAAAATTGGATCTACTGATACTGCTTACTGGTTACCTGTTCGGTTCTCTGCTTAAATATTGGGTGACTCGCTGGGAAACTCGTTGAGCCGGCCGGTGCGGAGAAAGATAACCCGTTCGCAGATGTTAGTTACCCGGTCGGCAATACGCTCCAGGTTGTGCGCAGCAAACAGTAAAAACATGGCCCGGGTGATGAGGCTGGTATCGGCGGCAATAATCCCGATCAATTCTTGGAAAATTTCGGTGTAGAGCTGGTCTACCTCATCATCGCGTTGGGCAATGGTCTGAGCCTGGTCGGCATCCCCGGCTAAAAAGGCATCGAGGCTTTGGCGCAGCATCTCGCGCGAGATGATGGCCATACGGGGGATGTCAATCAGCGGTTTGACCGGCGGCTCGCCGCCCATGCGCTGAACAATCACGGCAATGCCCTTAGCGTGATCGCCCATCCGTTCCAGATCGAGGGCAATGTTCATGGCGGCCATGATCGTCCGCAAATCACCGGCAACGGGCTGTTGGCGGGCAATCAGTTTAACCGTGTGCTCCTCAATCTCAAAACGCAGCTCATTGATTTTTTCATCTTCGGTAATGATCTGGCCGGCCAGGGCCAAATCGCTCTCTTTGAGGGCGCGCACAGCATTATTGATGGCATCGTCAACCATGCTGCCCATGCGCAGTACATCATCCCGCAGCTCGTTAAGCGCCTGGTCAAAAGCGACACGTGTGGTCATACAATCCTCCTTTGAAAATAGACTGCTGGGTAACTACTCAGCTATGTCATTTCGAGCGACGTTAGGAGCGAGAAATCTTCTAATTCGTGGTTTGTAGGCCAACATCGTCAAAGATTTCTCGGCTTTCAGCCTCGAAATGACATGAGGGAGTGAGTAGTTACGACTGCTGGAGTGCAAAGTTTGCTTTGCTATGTCTCAAGGCAAGCCTTGCACTCCATTTTCATTCTTGGGGGTGTGCCCCAGGCTCGTGAGAACTCCTTTGAAAATAGACCGCCGACGGCTGACCGCCGACCGCCGAAGCTTACCCCAGGAGGTCTCTGGCTCTGCGACCTTGCGCCCCTACTACATTACTCCTGAAAAAAAGCTAACCAAAACGCCCGGTAATATAATCTTCTGTCCGCTGATCGGTAGGGTGATCAAAAACCTGAGTGGCCGGACCACTCTCGACCAATTCGCCGGAGAGGAGAAAAGCGGCATAATCGGCCACGCGGGCGCCTTGCTGGATGCTGTGCGGCACAATCACAATGGTGTACTGATTTTTCAAGGCTTGCAGCGAGTCCTCCACTTTGGCGGTGGAAATAGGGTCAAGGCCGGAGGTCGGCTCGTCGAGCAGGATAATATCCGGTTCCAGGGCCAGGGTGCGGGCCAGGCATAAACGCTGCTGCTGCCCGCCGGAGAGGGCCATGGCCGGGTCATCCAGCCGGTCTTTAACTTCATCCCACAGGGCTGCCTGGCGCAGGGTTTGCTCGACCAGCTCGTTCAGGCGCGCGCGCTGGCGGATGCCGGCCAGGGTAGGGCCGTAGGTTAAATTCTGGCGAATGGTCCCAGGCAGGGGCAAGGGCAGGGCAAAAACCATACCTACCCGACGGCGCAGTTGGATCACATCGAGATCGGGTGCGTAAATATCCTGGCCGTCTATCAAAATTCGACCCGCCAGAGTTGCTCCTTCGACCAGATCATTCAGCCGGTTGATCAGGCGCAGCAAGGTTGTCCGGCCGCCCCCCGCCGGCCCCAGCAGAACCGTAATGCTGCGCGGCGGTACGGCCAGGGTGACATCCTTCAGGGCGACTTTATCCCCATAAGCAAACGTGACGTGTTCGAGGTAAATCTTGGCAGGACCTTGATGATCGTCCATTTAAAATTCCGAAAAAAGCGTCCTGATACGTGATGCGTAATACGTGAAAATTTTTACGCATCACGTATCATGCATCACGTTTCATGGTTCACGAAACCGAATAATCATTTTCCCAGAGTCGCCTTGCCCCCCCATCTCCCTCTTACCATTGGCGGCGGCGTCGGAAGTAACTGCGAATGAGGGTGGCCGACACATTTAGCGACAGTACAAAAATAAGCAAAACTAGTGCCGTGCCGTACTGCTGCGCTTCGGGCATGCCCGGTACCTGGGTGCTGATCACAAAGAGATGGTAGGGCAGGGCCATCACTTGGTCAAACAGCGATTGGGGCAAACGCGGCAGATAAAAAGCAGCCACGGTGAAAAGGATGGGCGCGGTTTCGCCGGCGGCGCGCAGCAGGCCCAAAATGACCCCGGTGATAATTCCCGGCAGCGCCTGCGGCAGCACAATCCGCTGGATCCCCTGCCACTTGGTCCCCCCCAGGCTGACATTGACCGTCCGAAACTCGACCGGCACAGCCCGCAGCGCTTCCTCAGAGGTGCTGATGATGATCGGTAGAGTCATGATTGCTAATGTTAAGGCCCCGGCGATAATCGAAGTGCCAAATTGAAGGAACAGGACAAACAAACCTAATCCAAACAACCCATACACCACCGAGGGAATCCCGGCCAGATTCAAAATAGCCAGGCGAATGGCCCTCGTTAATTTGGTATCGCGGGCATATTCGGCCAGATAAACCGCCCCACCGACCCCCACCGGAATAGCGACCAGGGCTGTGCCCAGGGTGAGCAGAACCGTCCCGACAATGGCCGGAAAAATCCCCCCTTCTTTCATACCACTGTGTGGAGCGGTGCTGATAAATTCCCAACTGAGGGCGGGCAACCCGCGGATGACAATCAGGCCAATGACCAGCAAAATGGGAACCACCACCACCAGGGTTGCCAGCAGCAGCAGTCCAAAACCCAGGCGCTGCACCGTCCAGCGGTTCATCAACGCAGCCCTCGGCCCTGGCGTCTTTGGAATAAGGCGGAAGTGGCGGCCAGGTTGATCAGAAAGGTTAACATAAACAAGATGATGCCCGCTCCAAAAAGAACATGATAGTGGGTGCTGCCCTGAGCCACCTCGCCCATTTCGGCGGCAATGGTGGCGGTCATGGTCCGCACCGGGTGGAGCACCGCGTCCCATTCCAGCGGCAGCCGGGCGGCGTTCCCCGTGACCATCATCACGGCCATTGTCTCGCCGATGGCCCGGCCCATGCCCAGCATTACCGCAGTGACAATACCGGCTTTGGCCGCCGGAACCACCACCATCCAAATGGTCTGCCAGCGGGTCGCGCCCATGGCCAGTGCAGCATCGCGGTAACTTTTGGGCACGGCATCCAGCGCATCTTCGGCCACGCTGATAATGGTCGGCAGGGCCATGTAGCCCAACAGCAATGCGCCGGTCAGGGCCGTCAGGCCGGTTGGCGCGCCCAGGTAAATCCGTACCAGGGGGGCCAGGGTGGTCAGACCAAAAAAGCCCAGCACCACCGACGGAATCCCGGCTAAAACCTCGATGAGCGGTTTGAGAATGTCCCGCGCCCAAGAAGGGGCGACCTCGCGCACAAAAATGGCGCTGGCCACACCCAGCGGCAGTGCAATCAAAATGGCAACAACGGTGATTAAAACTGAGCCTAACAGCAGTGGGGTCAGACCAAACAGGTCAAAGGTGGGGTACCAGCGCAGCCCAAAAAGGTTAGACCCCTCGACTTCGCTAAAGGTGGGCAGCCCTTCGCGCAGCAGAAAAAAGAAAATGAGTACCACAAAGCCAATCGTCGAGAAGCCCATGACCTTGACGATACTTTCAACAAAAAATTCGCTCAGGGGAAGGTTGGCTGTTTTTTTCATCGTTAGTTTGCATCCGGCAGGGGGACAAAGCCCAACTCTTTAACTTGCTGCTGGCCGGCCGTCATAATCCAATCGAGGTAAGTTTTGACCGCCCCGGTGGGTGGGCCGGGGGTATACATAAAGAGCGGGCGTGAGATAGGGTAGCTGCCATCTACAACCGTCGCAATACTCGGTTTGACCGCCGGGCTGTCAGCAGAAACGGCAATTGCCAGGGTTTTTTGATCGGGGGTGACATAGCCCAGGCCATCGTAGCCAATGGCGTTGGGATTCTGACGGATCTCCGCCGAAATGCCTTCGGAGGAGGGCAGTAACAAAGTGTCGGGGGAAAAGAGCAGGTCGCTATCGCTGTCGCCCTGCCGGATGACCTCCTCCAGAAAGAAAACATAGGTGCCGGAGTTGGACTCGCGGGAAAGCAGCACAATCGGGCGGTCCTCTCCACCGACTTCTTGCCAGTTGGTAATTTGGCCGGTGTAAATGGCAGAGATTTGGGGCACGGTCAGTTGGTCAACCGGGTTGGCCGGGTTGACCACGACGGCAATGGCATCCTGGGCGACGGCAATTTCAAACGGTTCAACGCCTTTAGCACGGGCTTCTTCTATCTCTTCCGGCTTGATGGCCCGTGAAGCATTGGCAATATCCACCGTGCCGTTAATCAGGGCGGCAATGCCGGTACCGGAGCCGCCGCCGGTAACGGAAATACGCACCTGAGGATTTTGGGCCATGTAGGCTTCGGCCCAGGCTAGGGCCAGATTGACCATGGTATCCGAGCCTTTGTTTTCGATTGTCTCAAAGGGGGTATCGGCCGGAGCGTTGGCGTTGCTGGGGGCAGGGCGGCAACCCGGCAACAGGAGTATTAAAAAAATAAAAAGGGACAAGCTAAAACTTAGCCTCTCCCCTCCAGCCCTTAGCGATGTCCTGGCCGCTACTGTGGAGTCGTCTGTATCCAATTGTTTATCCCTCAGTCCTGGCTGGCATTATAACATCCTCATCAGGCTTTCGCAAGATGTCGGCTTATGGTAAAATTTTGACCTGGCGCAAACCGCCGGAATAAGGGTGTCTGAGAGGTTATGAAGAATAAAATCGAGGTTAAATCGTTAAATTTTTTCTACGGTCAAAAACAGGCCCTTAGAGATATTACCTTGCCCATCAGAAAGTACCAAATTACGGCCTTGATTGGTCCTTCCGGCTGCGGCAAAAGCACCTTTCTGCGCTGTCTTAACCGTATGAATGACACGATCCCCGGCGCTCGAGCCGAGGGAAAAATTCTGTTGGACGGTCAGAATATTTATGACCCTAAGATGGATGTGGTGCTGCTGCGCCAGCGGGTGGGGATGGTTTTTCAACGGCCTAATCCGTTTCCCCAATCCATTTATAACAATGTGGCTTTTGGCCCACGGGTGATGGGCCAGACCCGCCAGGTGAAGCTGGACGATCTGGTGGAGGAAAGTTTGCAGCAGGTGGGTCTGTGGGACGAGGTGAAAGATCAACTCAAGCAGAATGCGTTGGAACTCTCGCTGGGCCAACAGCAGCGTTTATGCCTGGCCCGCGTGGTGGCGGTGGAACCAGAGGTTATCTTAATGGATGAACCATGTTCAGCCCTGGATCCCATCGCCACCCTGAAGATAGAAGATTTGATGCGCACGTTGAAAGAGAACTACACCATCGTCATCGTCACCCACAACATGCAGCAGGCAGCGCGAGTCTCCGATTTTACCGGCTTCTTTTGGTTGGGGGAATTGGTGGAATATGGCAAATCGGGCAAAATTTTTACCCGGCCTAAAGAAGAACAAACGGAAAACTATATTACCGGACGATATGGTTAAGATGCGCCGTTAATCAAAAAAGAGCTTCTTGGGCAACCCCGATTGCGGCGAGTTCAGATATTCGGCTAAATCGAACTCCTGGAGATGCTTGCCCGAATTTTGCACAATTTGTTCAAACTGGGGCAGCAAATCAGGGTGCATCAGCCAGACTTCCAGCACATTATCAACCTTCATCTTGGAAAAATTTTCCTGGCCGGCCTCATCCCTTTTGGGCAGGTGAGGGGAAGTTTGGTAATACACTTTGTCGGTTTTGAGCGTTCTGCACATGGCTTCAATGTCCTCCTTGATACTCATTTTGGCTCCTCCTCTGAAAATAGACTGCGGGAGTGCAAAGCTTGCTTTGCCAAGTGGCAAGGCAAGCCTTGCACTCCATTTTCACGCTTCGCGTCGGTGGTGCGGCCTTATTTTGGCATCCACAAAGGTCAACAATGGATGCTTTGGTTTTTATAGGGCGTGGGTGATTGGTTGGGAAGGGCGGGTTAAAGAACTACCTTTATCTTAACCCTTTTGGGCCGGGTCGTCTGTGCCCTGCGCTACAACAAAATTGTGATTTAAAGCACGTGCTATATAAAGACCTGACAGGTTTTCGCGCAGCGTACCTGTAAGGTCTGGACTGCTGAGATGAAACAAGTGGTGGTGGTCAATGAAAGTTTAAAACTGCCGCGGGGCAAATTGGCGGCTCAGGTGGCGCATGCCTCCGTTGGAGCGTTTCTTGAGGCCGACGAAGGGGCGAAACAAAGCTGGATTAGCAGCGGCATGGCCAAAATTGTCTTAAAAGTGGACCTGGAAGTTGAATTAACCCGCCTCTATGAGGCAGCGGTGAACCGGAATATCCCGGCTCGATTAATAAGAGACGCCGGCAGAACCGTTATCCCTGCCGGCACTATCACCTGCCTGGGACTCGGTCCTGCCAGCGACATCGTACTTGATGAGCTAACCGGGGAGTTGAAGCTTTTGCGTTAAGAGCTATTTCCGGGAGCTGGTTAAAAACGCGACCAGGACTTCGATTTCAGCTTCCTTTAGTTCCAGATTGGGCATCTGGGTATCGGCTTTGATGGCGGCCGGGTCTTTGAGCCAGGTCGTCAGGTGAGCCGGGTCGGCGGTGAGGGTGGTGACACTCGGCAAATCAGGGCCAACCCGCAGATCGCTGAAACCCCGCCGGACTTCGCTCAGTTCAGCGTGGTGGTGGCAGACGATACAGCCTTTGGCCACAAACAATTCCTGCCCCAAAGTTACCCGCGCCGGCGAAATGTCTTGGGGTTCCGGCTCTACGGTTGAAGTGGCGGTGGTGGCAAAACCAAAGCCGCTGACCAGCACTGCGGCAATCACCGGAACGGCAGCCCACCAGGCCCGTTTGCGCCACCACAACAGTGAGGTTCCAGCCGCTCCCACCAGGCCGATCACTCCCAGCAGCAGCGGCCACGAGGCCGGGGCAGAGGTTTCCACCGCCGGGGCGGGAGTGGTAGCCAGTACCCGCAGCCCTGGCATGGGTTGGTCCATGGTAAAAGCCATGATGGACCAATTCCAGAGGCCCGGCTGTGGGAAGGTCAACGCCGCCGTGTAATGCCCCACCTTGCCTTGAGCTTTAGCCGGCGTGGTAAAACTCTCCCCTGTCTCCGCGTGCGTTGCCGTAATTTGAGGAGTTAGCTCGGCCATAGGCGTTAGCCCATGTTGGCGGACTACAAAGCTAATCGTGACCGGCTTTTCGGCAACCACCTGCGCCGGCAGCTCATCCAGGGTAATCACTGCCCACCCCCCGGCAAGTGAAAGCGATCCGCTTAAGAGAATAAGGCCCAGGGCTAACATCAACCCTACACTCAGTCGTTTGTAAAGTGTTAACAGCATAGAAACAACCTCCTAGAAAATAGCTTGGTTCATGTCACTGCGAGCCGCAGGCGAAGCCGCGTAGCGTCCCACCCCGGAGCGGGGGATTGCTTCGGCCTACGGCCTCGCAATGACATTTTCATCATCGGTGACGTGCCAACAGTAATTCACCTTATATACACCTTTCCTCAAAAAAAGGTTCCCTTTGAAAAACAAACTCCCGAAGTTTTTGGAACTTCGGGAGTCAAGGCAGTTCTGCCATCAAAAGTCGAGTTACCGCAGCGACTCGGCCACGCGCACGGCCTCGGCCAGCGATAGATCGGTTTCTAGGCGGTAGGTGATTTCCCCTTCCGTCCAGATCAGCACCCGCCCCTCGACCAGCCGCCGGAGATCGTAATCAACTTGGTTGCCGCGCCGGAATTGCAGCACGTAAGGCCCTTCGGCCCAAATAGCCCGCCGGCCGTTCACTACAGTTTCCTCAACCCGCCCCGGATCACCCTTGTCGCCAAACGTGCCCGGCCCCAACTGGTGCAGACTGAGCCGGACGCGGCTGGGATCGGCCTCATCCAGCCAAACCAGTACGACGACTGGCCCGCCAAGCTCCTGCGCAAAAACTGCATCGGGCTGGCCCAAATCGGCGGGGTAGGTGGGCAGGCGGATGGGGAAATCCACTTGCTGACTGGCTTCCGCCAGAGTCGTCTCACCGGCCAGGTCTAACAGTGAAGCAATTGGGGTGGGGGTAGGCTGCGCTGTGGCGGTCGAAGGAAGCGGCGTGGAGGTGGGCGTCGGTTCAACCAGGAAGATGCGGATGGCTCCGATCTGTAGATATTCTACCAGAGCAGCGCGCACCTGCGGCACGGCCAGCAGCCCACCCAAGAGGAGCAGCACGATCAGGGCAGCCCAAACCAGCCGGCGACTGACTGGGAGTCCAGCTTTTCGTCCGGCTTCCTCTGCCAGTTGCGCCCGCACGACGCTGGCAATATCGGGCGTCGGCGGATAGGGGAAGGCGCGGGCCGCGTCGCGCAGCCGGGCTTCCCAAGCTTCATTGTGATTGCCGCCGGTGCGGCCAAAAAACCGCTCACTCATGCGACATGTTCCTTCCATAAACCCGGAAACTCCCGTGCGATCACCTGCCGCAGCCGCCCCAGGGCGCGGCTCAACCGCGATTTGACCGTGCCCGGCGCGATGTTGGCTGCCTCCGCCGTCTCCGCCACCGACAGTTCCAGAAAATAACGCAGATAAATGATTTCCTGATCGGCTGGATTCAAACGGCGCACTGCCTGCCAGAGGAGGGCGCTCTCTTCTGAGGGGAGGCTGGCCTCCGGCGTGGGGGCCATGACTGGCTCCGGGGTCAGCCGGACCAGCCGCTGTATCGCTGCCAGGTAGCGGCCCACCGCCCGGCGGCGGTTGTAGACCAGGTTGGTAGTAATCCGCAGCAGCCAGGGGCGCATGGGCCGGGTCGTATCAAACTGGTGCAGCGCTCGAAAGGCGCGGATAAACGCCTCCTGGGCCGCGTCTTTGGCTTCGTCGGCGTCGCCCAGCAGCAAATAGGCCAGCCGGAAAACCGCTTCCTGGTGCTGGCCGACCAGCGTTTCCCACGCCGCCGCATCGCCCTGGCGGGCCTGAGAAATTAAGGTTTGTTGTTTATGGTCTGCTGGCTGGGGGTGTTCACTCATCAGAGGAAACCTTTGCCCCCGACCCACTGACCGGTTTCAATTCGCTCACGTGAGCCTCTCCGGAGAGGTTCTTTCACGATATATACACCGCTGCGTTGATAGGGGTTCCCATGAAGATGGAAGATAGGGATTGAAACTTTAGAGTGTGTTAAAACCAAGTGGAAGATAGTAACACCTTGCTGGGTCTCTATTTTAACGTGTATAATGCGCCGGCAAAATTAGAAAACGGGAGTTGAAGTATGTCCACAAAAAATGAATTGTTAGGTAAACGAGTCGAGGTGCTGGACAAAGGCTGGATTGAGTTACAGGATATCATGGGGGATGACCTGGCGATTGTCAATGCGGCGCGGGTGTCGTTTTTGGGGGAGAGCAAGGGCACGGAGGCGGATAAAAAATTACTGTTTTACCTGCTGCGCCATCATCATACCAGCCCGTTTGAGCAGGTTGAGTTCAAGTTTCGGGTCAAAGCGCCGCTGGTGGTCTGGTGGCAGTGGGTGCGCCATCGAACATGGCACGTCAACGCGCAATCGGGACGATATACCCCTTTCAAAGAGAATGATTTTTATGTACCGCAGGTTTGGCGGAAGCAGTCAAAAGATAACAAGCAGGGCAGCGAAGGCGAACTTGACCCGGTTGAGGCTGCCCGCCTCAGCGAAGCTTTGCTGGCGCATTACGAGCAAGGGTTTGCTTTGTACGAGCAAGCCCTTGCTGCCGGCGTAGCCAAAGAGCAGGCCCGCCTCTTTTTGTCGGGCTTCTCGGTTTATTACATCTGGGTGGCTAAAGTGGACGCTCACAACCTGCTCCATTTTCTGAGGCTGCGTATGGCCGAAGATGCTCAGGAGGAAATCCGCGTTTACGCCCAGGCCATCTATGAGCATTTCCTCAAGCCGGCCCTGCCCTGGACGGCGGAGGCATTTGAGAAGTATGTGTTGAAGCGAGAGGAGTAAACCGATTTACGATTAGTATTTTTAATATCGAAAAAGCCAGATACTGCCGCCATCGAGTCCAGCCGGGACGAGACAGGCGGCTTTCTTTTATCAATGAGGCGAAGGCCAGCGTAGTCAGATTGGTCACAGCTCAATCACCTGGCTCAAGCCGACTTCCAGCGGGTCCAGTCGGTGCTAATCCGCTCGACATCCAGCATGGGTATTCCGGGCGGTTTGCTCAATCTGACCAATGACCGAGTAGGCGTGGCTGCTGGATGAGGGTCGGCTGATAGACAAAACTCTGGTCAGACACCGTTTCGACGTAGGGACGTAGCTTGGGCGTATGGTCCAAACCAATCAACCGAAAGCCACCTGCTGCCGCGACCGGCGCCACCGCCAACAGCAGTGCCTTTAGCTGGTTTTGACCCACTTGCCAGCCGTCCAGTCCGCCATACACACTGGCATATTGCCGTCGAAAGGCCGGACTTAAACTCAATTTCACCGGTGACCGGGCTTGGGTATCACTCGCCAGGGCATCGACCAACTCGAAGACCGCATCGGCTCGCTGGCTAAAACAGTGGTATAATCCCGCCCGGAACTGTTGCAACAGGGTGATTTACTAAACGCCGAGAAGGATGATATTGAGTTCTACAGATCAGAAATGTACTGGGGCCGTTCCCACCAATATCGAGGCGGTGGAAAACTTGGCAATCGCTAGAGTGGACGAAGGTTTTTTCACCAGCCGAGTATAAAGATATAGACCCCATTAGCACAATTTTTGGAGGGAAATGATGCCTGATTCAATCAAAGCCGTTTTAGGAGGACTCGCCCTCATCGTGGCGAGTTATTTTAGCGCACCGGCGGCCCTGGCCCAAGAGGGCGACGGCCAAGCTTACATCATCCAGGCCGACGACACCCTATGGAAAGTGGCGGAGAAATACTTGGGCGACGGCAACCGCTTCACCGAAATTATGACGGCGACCAACGCCAAACACGCCGCCGACGCCACTTTTTTGCTGATTCAAGACCCCGGCCTGATCGTTTCCGGGGCTAAATTATGGATTCCGGCAGCGGGAACGACACCCATCACGGCCCAACCTGTCCAATCCGCTGCACCCCCCGCAGCCCCGCAGACCAGCGTCCCGGCCGCCGGTCCGACCGGGCATATAGCCTTTAGCTTCTGGAACAACTCGCCAGAGCGCTGCACCTACGAAATCAATATTATTGACGTACCGGCCTGTCTCAAGGATGGGGCGGCCTGCCAGGCCAACCGGCGAATTTTTGTCCACAACAACGTCAGCGAGCCGGCCCTGTCGCCCGATGGGACCCGGCTGGCGTTTCGCGGCTGGGGCGAACCGCCAACCGATGATAGCCCTTATGCCGACTGCGCCAAGGCTTTGCCCGTGCGCTACCTGGCCAACACCACCCTCGACGGCACGGAACTGCGCGGGACCGGCGGCTTTTGGGAAGACTCCCACCCCGACTGGTCGCCCGATGGCCAGCGTCTGCTCTTTGACACCGGGCGCAACGGCGACGACATCATTCGTATTCTGCTGATTAACGCCGACGGCTCCGGCGAAGAGGATTTGCGTATCGCCGGCCAGCAGCCCTCTTGGGCCGGCGATAACGAGCGTTTTGTTTATCGCGGCTGTGATGTGAGCGGCAATCGCTGCGGCTTGTGGCTGGCTAAAGCAATTCCGGCCAAAGCCTGGGAAACGGGCTTCAATATGCTGGGGCCGGTACTCCCAGAACCGGAAGCCGCCCACCCCGATTGGTCGCCCACTGGCGAGCAGATTGTGTACCAGAGTCCGATGGCCGGCAGTTGGGATTTGTATGTGATTAATGCTGACGGTTCCAGCAAGCGCCCGCTTACCAGCGATGCCGCCATCGAGGGGCTGCCTTCCTGGTCGCCGGATGGGCAGTGGATTGCCTATCTCTCGGATGCCGGCGGCAACTGGGGTATCTGGATCATGCGCGCCGACGGCAGCGAGCGGCAGCAACTTTTTGCCTACGACGGCGGCATTTACAAAATCCCCAAGGTAGTCGAGCCTTATTTTGAACGCGATTGGCTGGACGAGCAGATTTCGTGGTCAAGATAAATGAAGCGAAGACGTGAGGAGGCGATGAAGCGAGGAATCTTTCGCCTCATCGCCTCACGCCTCATCGCACCTTTATTTACGAGGAGTCCAAAGTACATTTTGGGCTCCTCTTTTTTTGCCTTAAACCCAATTGGCGAATTAACCAATTATGCTTATTATACTAAGCGCACGTTAAGATTTCCGTAGGACAGCATCCCTATGCCGTCCGCAGACGCATGGGGATGTGTCTGCTACGGAAACTTTGAAATACGTTGGGTATATCATGGCAGCTTTAATTCCTTCGAGTGAAATACTCTATGACCCAGACCTCAACCATAACCTATATCGGCCACGCCACTGTCCTGATCGAACTGGACGGCCAGCGTATCTTGACCGACCCGATTTTGCGCGACCGGGTGACGCTGTTGCAGCGGCGCGGCCAGCCGATAGATCACGCTACATTTCAAAATATTGATGCCGTGCTCATTTCCCACCTCCATTATGATCACCTTGATTTTCCATCGCTGCGCATGTTGGGCCATCACACTCGGCTGATTGTGCCGCGCGGCTCGGCCCGCTTGTTCCAACGGCATGGCTTTCAGCAGATTGAAGAAATCTATATTGATGAGGTGACAACGGTGGGCGAGGTGGCTGTGCGGGCCACCTATGCCAAACATAGTCACCTCCGCCATCCTTTTGGCCTAAAAACTCACTGTCTTGGTTTTATCCTTGCCGGGCCGCACGAAATTTACTTCCCCGGCGATACCGACCTCTTTCCCGGCATGGCCCAGCTTTCCAACAGGCTGGATGTGGCCCTGCTGCCGGTGTGGGGCTGGGGGCCAACCCTGGGACCCGGCCATATGGACCCGCTGCAAGCAGCCAAAACGCTACGCCTGCTGCGACCTCGTCTGGCAATACCTATTCATTGGGGCAGTTTGCACCCCTGGGGATTTGATAAGCTAAATCCGCGCCGTTTCTTGACCGAACCTCCCTATTCTTTTGTCCGTCACGCTGCCGCTTTTGCCCCAGAGGTCAAAACGCAAATTGTCGAGCCAGGGGATAGGGTGATGCTGGAAGAAATTTTGGGATAAGGAGCCATTGGTGGCACGCATGCACATCGCCTTTTTTACCAACACCTACTTCCCGACCATGAGCGGGGTCGTCCGGTCGGTGAGTACATTTCGCCAGCAGTTGACGACGATGGGCCATAATGTTTTTGTTTTTGCCCAACACGCCAGCGCCTACGAAGATACCGAACCGTTTATCTTTCGTTACCCGGCCATCGAAGTCCCCATTAACGATTATGCCTTGCCCATCCCGGTTTCCCCTTTTATCTCCGAAGTTTTACCCATCCTCAAGCTCGATGTTATTCACAGCCATCATCCCTTTTTGTTAGGCCGGGTTGCAGCCCACAAAGCCAAAGAGCTGAATGTACCGTTGGTTTTTACCTTTCATACTCGTTACGACGAGTACAGCCATTATGTCCCTTTTAGCCAGGAATTGACCAAACGGGTCATTATTGATTGGGTGCTGGGTTATATGGAACAGTGCCAGCATATCATCACCCCCAGCGAGAGCATGAAACAAATTTTGGAAGAGAGCGGGGTCGCAGGCCAGTACATCAGCGCCATTCCGACCGGCATTGACGTGGAACCGTTCCGGCAGGCGGATGGGGAATTGGTGCGTCATGAGCGGGGCTGGGGAAACGACGGGGTGTTAATTTCGGTGGGCCGGCTGGCTAAGGAGAAAAATTTTGAAACGCTGCTCGCCGCCGCCGCTCAGGTGATGCGCCGGCATGACCATACCCGGCTGGTTCTCATTGGCGATGGCCCGGAACGCAAAGCCTTGGGGGAACTGGCTGAAAGCCTGGGTATCGCCTCGCGGGTAGAATTTACCGGCCGGCTTGAGTTTGACCAGATTCCCGGCTACCTCAAAGCGGCCGACATTTTTTGCTTCGCTTCGGTCACAGAGACGCAGGGGCTGGTCACGATGGAAGCGCTGGCCGCCGGTTTGCCGGTGGTGGCCGTTGATGCCCCCGGCACCGCCGATGCCGTCAGCCACGGCCAGGAGGGGTTGTTGACCGAGAACGACAGTATGGCCCTGGCCCAGGCGATTTGCCAGGTGATAGCTAACCCGGCCTTGCGCCAGCAGTTCAAAGCCGCCGCCGCCCGAAAGGTCGCCTGGTTTGATATTAAAATTCAAGCCGAAAAAATGCTTGAAGTGTATGCCCAGGCCAAAGAAGATAAAAAAGCCGCCCGTCACGTTGAGGTGAAGCGAGGCTAGGGCCTTGTCAATGTAAAAATGTACCATAGCTTACACCAGACAAAAACAACCATCAACCAAAGTCTTTGGATACCTCCAGTCCGGCATACTCACCCAAAGCGTTACCCCTTCAATAGCCCATTGGGATATGTTTTAGGCTGAGGTTCTTACTCAACTGGGTGAGGAAGGGGGTAAATTGCCTCTAGTCCAGATAGGCCAAAGATAACTCTCACTTAAGGCTGGAAATCACCCATTTCAGTGTACAGCAGACGGCCAGGAAAAGATACAATTAACACAGTGTAGGAAATCAAGAAAGGAGCGACAAATGTTAGGCACAATTCTGCTGATCCTCTTAATTCTACTACTGTTGGGAGCAATCCCTGCCTGGCCCTATAGTCGAGGTTGGGGGTACGGACCGAGCGGCGCCCTGGGTTTTATCCTGATCATTGTCCTGGTCCTGGTGTTGATGCGGGTCTTTTAACATGGCCCCGGTGAAATAAGGGAGCACGTGTCAAGCGCGTGCTCCTTCTTCTTTAAAGTGAATGAGAAAGGTAAATCTTCTTTGGAACCAAGACAAGACCTCTCTATTATCCAGGCTGTCGAGTTGACCAAGCAGTTTGGCAATGAAGTGGCCGTGCAGGATATTACGTTTGAAATTCCACGCGGGGCCATTTTTGGCTTTATTGGGCCGAGCGGTGGCGGCAAAACGACTACTCTGCGCCTGCTGACCGGCTTGTATGAACCTACGGCGGGTCAGGTGCGGGTGCTGGGCAAAAGCCCCAAAGAATTTAGCCAGTCAACGCAAGCAAAAATTGGCTATATGCCCCAACTGTTTGCGCTCTATCACCATTTGAGCGTCTGGGAAAACATCAGTTTTGCGGCCTCGCTATATGGCGTCGGCTGGCGGCGAAAACGGCTGTTAAACAGTTTGTTGGAATTTGTCGAGCTGGCCGAGCATAAGCACAAATTGGCCCGCAACATTTCCGGGGGGATGCAGCGCCGCCTGAGTTTGGCCGCTACCCTGGTCCACAACCCGGAGCTGCTTTTTCTCGACGAACCGACCGCCGGGATTGACCCGGTGTTGCGGCGCAAGTTCTGGGATCACTTTGAAGAACTACAGCAGCAGGGGCGCACCCTATTAGTCACCACCCAATATGTCGGTGAAGCGGTATATTGTGATTACGTTGGAGTCCTGTCGCACGGGCGGCTGTTGATGGTGGAAACCCCGGAAGGGCTGCGCCGGCGGGCCTTCGGCGGGGAGGCAGTTGACCTCCGTACCACTGAGCGGATTACCTTTGCCCATCTACAGGAGCTCCACCACCTGCCCGGCATTGACGGCGAGATCAAATATTTGAATGATACCACCCTGCGCTTAATTGTAGACGAAGCCAGCACGGCCATGCCCATGCTTTTGGAATGGTGTCAGGGCCAAAATATCAAGGTTGAGTCCATCGAGGAGTACCTGCCGCCGTTTGATGATGTTTTTGTAGAACTGCTCCAGGGGGAAACAAATGGTGCGTAAAATTTATCGCTTCCTGGTTCGGGTTTCGGCCTTCTTAGGTAAAGAGATTTTTACGGTGCTGCGCCAGCCCATGCTGGCCCTGACCCTGGTTTTGGGACCTTTTTTGATTTTACTTTTGTTTGGGTTGGGTTTTCGCAACGAGCCGCCGGCCCTGCGGACCTTATTTGTGGTCCCGGCTGAGGAGGACGATCTGATCCAGCGGATTGAAGCCGAAGCAAACACCCTCGGCCCCCAGTTGATTTTTATGGGCATCACCCATGATCGCGCCGAAGCCACCGCAAAGCTGCTCCGGCGCGAGATAGATGTGGTGGCTGTTGTCCCCCCGAATGGGGCTGAACTCATCCGCAACAGCCAGCCGGTGGTGATTGAGTTAGAGCATTATGAAATTGACCCTTTTAAGATTGACTACGTTAATATCTTCGGTCAGGTCTATGCCGACGAAATCAACCGCCGTGTGCTGCGGTCTGTTACCCAGCAGGGCCAACAGGAGACAACCACCGTTTATGACTCGCTGAAAAATACCCAGGCGACCGTAGCAGAACTGCGGACAGCGTTGAGTGCGGGCGATGAGGTGAGCGCCCAGCAGCACAAACAGCAATTGGCTGGCGAAGTAAATTTGCTGGCGCTGACCGTAGGAGCAACCCTCGGTTTGACCGAAGGGGTTCAGGATGCTATGGGCCAGAATGAAAACGTGGACACGCAGAATATTTTAACGCTTTTGTCCGCGCTGCGAGACGATACCAACGCCCTGGATGTCAGTAATGTTTCCACCGCTCAAGATAATGAAGTCGAAAAGCTCGACAAGATCGAGGGTGATCTGGCAGACCTGGAGGCTTTGTTGGGCGAGTTTCAGAGTATTGATGCCGACGTGCTGATCAGCCCCTTCCGCAGCGAAGCCAAGAGTATTTCGCCGGTTCAGATTCGTCCTTCCGATTTTTTTGCTCCGGCAGTCATTGCCCTGTTACTACAACATCTGAGTATCACCCTGGGGGCGCTTTCGATTGTGCAGGAACACCAGCGCGGCGCTATGGAGCTTTTTCGGGTCTCGCCCATCTCGGCTTTTGAAACCTTATTGGGCAAATATCTCAGTTACATGCTCTTTGCCGGAGTTTTGGCGGCTGTGCTCACTTTGATGGTTATCTATGGCCTGGGCGTGCCCATGCTGGGGCAGTGGCTCTCTTACGCCCTGACCGTTGCCGGGTTGGTTTTTGCCTCGCTGGGGATTGGCTTTGTTATTTCGCTGGTCGCCAAAACCGACAGCGAAGCGGTTCAATATTCGATGATTGTGTTGCTAACCAGCGTTTTTTTCAGCGGGGCTTTTGTCAACCTTGAATCGCTGTGGCAGCCCGTCCGGGTGGTTGGCTGGTTAATGCCGGCGACGTATGGCATTCTGCTGCTGCAAAATATTATGCTGCGCGGCTTTCTGGCTAACGCAGTTTGGCTGTTGGGACTGACTGCTTTTGGCGTTGGCTTCTTTATGCTGGCCTGGTTGCTGCTGCGGCGGCTGATGGCTCGTGGCTAAACCGGAATCAAAAAAGCGCAGCCGGAGTATTATCAGCTACGCTTTTCCTCAACCCTCCCCAGTTTCGGGGGAGGGTTTTTTATTCTTCAAACGGCTGGACCAAAGACCAGGCCGGATGCTTTCGAAATCGGTCCCAGCCATACCTCTTTTTAAGAGCGGCAAAAATAAGTAGGGCTATAATTGCGCCTATCACCGCCGTTAACAAAGAGTCCAGGCTGCTTGCGCTTGAGATAAATTCCATGATGCTTAAGAACATCGCCTGTCTCCTTTCTGAAAACTACAAAAATACCGGTTGACCATATAACCACCAATATTTAGTTTGAAGATAGGCCGGCTGCCACTCCACCGGCCAGACAAACTTTCCCGCTCAGGTCTTTGAGAACTCTTTCCTTGTCTGTCGCCATATCCTCTTTTACCCTGTGATATAAAAGGGGGATGAACTTGACCGGCAAGTTCATCCCCATCCTTCTTTCCCTACATCATTCTACCGCGCATACTGGCGCAGAAACTCGCCCATCTCGTCTTCGGCCTCTTGCCGGGTGTAGCCATACTTTTCCTGCAATTTGCCAATCATTTTGTCGTACTGACCTTCAACCTGGTCGAGTTCATCGTCGGTGAGTTTGCCCCACTGGGTTTTGATCTCACCCTTGATTTGCTTCCACATGCCCGTAAAGATATCTTGATTCATTGTATATCTCCTTCTTTCTTTGCTATTGCCTATTAACCGCAAGTTAATCTTGCCCCAGCAGTATATCATTTTATGAGGGTTGAGCCTATACTCGCCTGAGTAATAACCCAAGCAATAGCAGAGCTATTTTTGATAACTAATTTGGCGGAATAGGACTTTACCCCCTTATCCAGATGGGTAATAAAGCAGTTCATTACGACGTTTACCAAAGATTAGCCGCTTCTCGCCACCCTTGCTATAATGCAATAAAGGTAGCAGGATAGCACGCTCTTTCCCCTCTTTGGGGACGCCTGAAGCGGCGCAGCCCGCACCCGAAGGGGTGAGGTCGCAGAGTAATATGAGTTCCCTGTCTGCCGTCTACTATTTTCAGGAGCTAACTATGGACACCTTTACCCTGACCAACCGCCAGGGCCTCAGCGCCAAAATTACCAATTACGGCGGTATTATCATGGCCCTCTATGTACCTGATCGTTCCGGTCAATTGGACGATATTGTGCTTGGTTTTGATACCCCCGAGGCCTACTTACGCCCCCACCCCTACTTCGGCGCGTTGATTGGCCGTTTTGGTAATCGCATCGCTAAGGGTAAATTCACCCTCCACGGGGTCGAATACACCCTGGCTCAAAATAACGGCGTAAACAGCCTGCACGGCGGCTTGAAAGGCTTTGACAAAGTCATTTGGGATGCCAAGCCGGCCGATGCCCCTGACGGTCCGGCTCTGGAGCTGACTTACCTCAGCCCCGACGGTGAGGAAGGCTACCCCGGCAATTTATTAGTCAAAGTAATTTATACCTTGACCCAGCAAAACGAACTCAAAATTGACTACACCGCCACCAGCGACGCCGACACGGTAATCAATTTGACCCATCACTCTTATTTTAATTTAGCCGGGGCCGGCAGTGGCGACATTCTTGACCACGAACTTACCCTGAACGCAGCCAGATTCACGCCCATTGACGAGACTTTGATTCCAACAGGAGAACTGCGGCCGGTAGCGGGCACGCCTTTTGATTTCAGCCGGCCCACCAAAATCGGCCTGCGGATTAACGAGCCGGATGAACAGCTCAAATATGGTTTGGGGTACGATCACAATTGGGTGCTTAATAACTCGGCTGACCCACTAACCCTGGCTGCCCGCGTCTCTGAGCCAAGCAGCGGCCGGATTATGGAAGTTTGGACCACCGAGCCGGGGATTCAATTTTACAGCGGCAATTTCCTGGATGGCAGCAACATCGGCAAGGGGGGCAAGGTTTATCAGCACCGCTATGGCTTCTGCCTGGAAACTCAACACTTTCCTGACTCGCCCAACCACCCCAACTTTCCCTCAACCGTGCTCAAGGCCAGCCAAACCTACCATTCCACCACGATCTACAAATTTTTGACCTGAGTCCAGGTTGGTCAGACGATTAACCTCAGAGGGTGTCTAAAAATTCTTTATTATCCACGAAGAACACTAAGAACACCAAGAAAAAGGCTAAAAACTTTGTGTTTCTTCGTGTCCTTCGTGGATTTTACCCTGGTCAAACTCAGGTTTTGCCAATTTTTAGACAGCCTCTCAGTTCGGAGTTTTCTAAATCGTATCCTGAGTAGCCTTGAACTTGTTCTGAGCCTGTCGAAGGATGCGATAGAGAGCCGAAAATTATCCTGATATGAAGCGGGAGGTTAAGAGCCTACCAGATCTTGTTCTACAACCGTTACCAGGTCCGGGGTATCCTGAGCCACCTTTTTGGCCGATTGATAGATGACAAATTCATTGCTGCACAGGCTCAAGTCAATGATTTTCAGGCCAGGCTTTGTTTCCAGAAAATGAATCGCCTCTCCCAACGAACTGCTGCTGCCGTTGTTATGGCCCCAAATAATTACATCTGGTTTCAGATTTTCTATTTGATCAGCGGCTTGGTCCAGGTCTGTCTCCTCGCCGACCACTTCTACATTACAATCAGACAACAAACTTTTGAGACCGCTGCTAAACATTAAAACATCTGAAACAATAAACACATGGATTTTGTCCATCTCTTCACCATTTATCCAGATTCCTTTACGCCCTTTTATAGAGATTTCTTTACAAATCAATTGTACCTGTTTATTTTTGTCAAGGCTACACCTTAACGGGCTATTTTTTTAACAAAAAACAGTTAGTTATTTCTTGAGATGTCACTTAGCCTTTGCTCATCAACTTGGGCTAAAGATAATCACCCGCCTTGTTTAGTTCACTTCGCTCAATCAGTGAACTTGTTAGACCATTGCTAACCCTATGAGCCCTATCCGATTAATCGGTTTAACGGCCCTGCTGCGCAACCGCCTGCCGCTCATAGGCGGCTGGCTGCGCCGCTATGCCATCAGCATCCTGGCCGAAGAAGACTCCCCCCTGAGCGCGCGCCTGCTGGCCGAAACGGTAATTTTGAACCCGGACAACCGGACAGGTAGCGCCGCCGCCGCGGTCCTGAGCCGCCTGACCAATCCTGCCGCCATTGATGCCGTTTGTGAAATGTGGGCCGGCAAACGTCATCCCGCGTTAGCCGCTTTAATAACCGGTCAAGGTTGGGTCGCTCGCAAACCGCCCGACCTCAAGGTGCTGACGGCTCTACAGGCCGGCCAGCTGGCTGAATTGGCCGAGGGGCGGGCTGAGGTAGTCAGGCCGTTGGTCCAGGCTGCAGCGGATGCTAATCCAGAATTGGCGGCGCGAGCCAGCCATACCCTGCGCCGGTTGCGCCATCCCGCTGCCCAGGAAGCCCTGTGCCGCATGGTCATCGAACAGGACTCGCCGCCGGCCCGTGAAGCCGCTCTTGAGGCCGGCTACCTACCCCAAGAACCGGCCCAGCGCGCCCTTTTTTTCTTTTTAACCGACCAGTGGGTGCAGTACGACAGCCTGGATTTCGACCGCCGCTTGCTGCGCACCCTCTACCAGGGCGCCGCCCCGGCTCTGCGCCAGCGCCTCCTGGAACGAATGCGCCAGGCCGGGCGCACCGAATTTTTGCCCATCATCACCGGCAGCGATTATCGCACCCGTCTGGCCGAAATGGAAGCCGGCGAGTTCGACCTCTTGGCCCACACCCTCACTTTAAATCGGGAATGGCCGGAACTGTGGGCTTTGACGTTTGAGGCTCCCTTTCAGTGGAGCAGACAGATTATCAAAACTTTGGCCGACGAATCATGGCGGCCTGCTTTATCCGAAGAGCAAATGCTGTTTGATCGCCTGGCCGCCCTGGTCCGGGCAGACCCCCCAGAAAACAGGGTTGAAGTAACCCGGCTCTTTCCCCCGGCCCTCCTGCAAGCCCAGGCCAGAGCGCCGGGCCGGATTAACGATGTTGCTTTTGCGCCTGGCCGCCCGGTGCTGGCCCTGGGCACCGGGCAGGGCAAGGTAGTTCTGTGGAATTTTCAGCAGGCGGTCCGCGAACATGTGCTGACCGGCTTCGACCATTCCATCGGCAACGTCGTTTTTAATCCCTACAACGTACTCTTCTGCGCCGAGCGGACCACCGGCGGTGGATCCTGCGCTTTCTACCGCTGGGATGATAAGCACGGCTTGCAGCGTCTCGGCCAGCACAGCGATTCCATTACCGCTTTGGCTGCGGTGGGTGGCACCCATGTACTCTCAGCCGGGCGCGACCAGCGAGTCAGCTTGTGGGATGCGGCGGGGCGGGAAGTGAAACAACGCCAATTTCCCTTTTGGGCGCGGGCGCTGCAGGTTTCGCCCAGCGGCCGGGAGGCGGTTTTATTGCACGAAGGGGTAGACCTGCTGGCTTTGCCCGAATTGCAGGTGACGGAGCGCGGGCCGGGCGGGGCCGGTGTAGCCCGCTGCGCCGCCTTTTCGCCGGATGAGCAAACCCTGCTGGTGGGCCAATTTAACGGCGAGGTCATTATCTTGCAGCGCCAAAGCCCCGGCCCTTTTAAACGTCCGCGCCAGTCGTGGCCGGGTCGCTATGGCCGGCTGGTTGGCCTGGAAGTGCTGCCCACGCAAGGGGTGGTTATTTGCGCCGATGCCGGAGGGCGTATTGCATTTAAAAGATTAACTGACTACGACGATTTGGGCCAGGTCCAATCGCCCGGTAGACAACTAACCTCGCTGCACATTTCCACCGATGAAGCCTTTATGGTCGTCGGCAGCGCCCAGGCCGCCTTATCCTTGTGGGATTTGCGGCTGCTGGCTGCACCCCGGCTGTTGGCCCAACCCTTTGGACAGGCCCCCCCGGACCAGCTGGCAACCCTCCATACCTTGAGCCACCTGTCCCAACTCTCGCCGCCGGCCCGCCGCGCCCTGGAATTTGCCCAGTGTATCTTGCAGCACCGCTTCCGCCACGCCATCGAGCTGGATGACGCGCCCCAAATTAAAATTGGGGAATTTGATATTGAATTGGAGTAAAATCAGGAGATTGGAGATTAAATAAAGTCTAATCTCCAATCTCCAATCTCTAATAAGGAATAAAGGCCATCCTTTTTGCCGGGCTGACAGATCAAGGTAAAATTCTACGGAAAGGGAAGGTGATACGCCATGCCGGGCCGCTTGGCCATTGATTTTGGAACATCGAATACACGGGTGGCTGTCTGGAATGAGGCTGCTCAGACGGCTGAACTGCTGCATGTGCCCGATTATGGCCGGGTTTACCGGCAGGGTGACAGCCAGGTTTCGGTTGTTCCCTCACTGATCCATTACGCCGAAGATCGCCGCCGCTGGATTGGCAGCCAGGTGTTGCAGCAAAACCTGTATAGCTCGCCCCGCACCTTCCGCTGGATGAAGCGCTACATTGTCAACCGCAGCCCGCTCAAGCTGCGCCTCGATGGGCAGCAGCTTTCGCCCTTTGACGCCGGGCGGGATTTCCTGTCGAGCGTGCTCCTTTTTGCCGCCGCCGAGTTGAACCTGAGCCAGGAGGAAGTGGCCTTCACCGCGCCGGTCGAAGCGTTTGAGCATTACGAGGATTGGCTGGGCGAGGTGGCCAAAGCTGCCGGGATGCCCCGCTTCCGGCTGATTGACGAGCCGTCGGCGGCGGCCCTGGGCTACGGCGCGCCCATCCAGCCCGGCGACGTTTACCTGATTTTTGATTTTGGCGGCGGCACGCTCGATGTCTCGGCCATCTTGATCGAAGCCGAACCGCAGCGGCAGAACGGGCGGCGCTGCCGGGTGCTGGGTAAGGCCGGAACCGACCTGGGCGGGATGACCCTGGACCAGTGGATATTTCAGGATGTGCTGCGCCAAAACCGGCGCAGCGACGCCGATGAAGAGGTCCGCCAGGTGAGCAACGCTTTGCTGGTCGAGTGCGAGCGGGCCAAAGAACGCCTCTCTTTTGACGAGCAGGTCGACATCAGCGTGGTCAACCCGGAAACCGGCCTGACCCTGACCGCTCAGTTGACCCGCAGCCGCCTGGAAGAGCTGCTGGACGAGCACGACGCCTACCGCCTGCTTGACCAGACCGTGCGCCGCGCCCTGAACAGCGCCCGCGAGCGCGGCTATCTGGAAGAACATATCAAAGCGGTGCTGATGGTTGGCGGCAGCAGCCACATCCCCTCGGTGCAGCGCACCTTGCGGCGCATCTTTGGCCGAGAGCGGGTAATGCTGGGCCGCCCGCTCGACGCGATTGCGCGCGGCGCAGCCGCTTTTGTGGCCGGGGTGGATTTTTACGACCACATCCAGCACGATTACGCCATTCGCCACCTCAGGCGCGACCAGGGCGGCTATGATTATCGCCCCCTGGTGTCGCGGGGCACACCTTATCCCACCCCGGAGGCGGTGGCCCGGCTGACGGTCAAAGCCGCTTACGATGGGCAGACCCATCTCGGCCTGGCTATTTTTGAGATGGGCGACTCTGCGCTGCGCGGCGGGCAGCCGGTCGAGCTGGTTTTTGATCCCAGCGGCGCGGCGCGGGTCATGCCGGTCGAGCCGGACGAATCGGAACGCCGCCATCTGTTTTGGATGAACGAGGGCCAGCCCACCTTTCTGGTGGCCGACCCGCCGGCCCGCCGCGGCGAACCCCGCTTTGAGATTGAGTTCTCGGTAGACGGCAATAAGCGGCTGCTCCTGACCGCGCGCGATTTACAAACCAGGCGGTTATTATACCAGGCTTACCCGGTGGTCAAGCTGACCTAAACGCCCGCCGAGTGTGATCATGTCATTCCGACCGAAGGGGGGAATCCTTCGGAATTAGAAGTTAGACAGAAAGGTAAAACAAAATGTCTCATTTTACCCGCATCAAAACCCATATGGTCGAGAAGCAGTTTTTGCTCCAGGCCCTGGAGGATTTGGGGTACTCTTACGAGGAGGGCGAGGTTAACGTGCATGGTTTTGCCGCTGCCAACATCAAGGCTGAGATTAAAGTCCGCGCCGGTAGCTTTCTGGGCCGGGAGATTGGCTTCCGCAAAGCCGGCGAGGTGTATGAGATTGTGGCCGATTGGTGGGGCATTGGCGGCCCCAAACGGGAGGAGTTTCAGCAGCAGGTGACACAGCGTTATGCTTATCACGCCGCGCGAGCCAAATTGGAAGCCCAGGGCTTCAATCTGGTGACTCAAGAGGAGCAGGACGGCCAGATTCGGCTGGTGCTGCGACGGGTGGCTTAAGGCAAAGATTGGATTTACGCAGTTGACCTGTCATTTTGAGGCCAGAGGCCGAGAAATCCTCAGGACGCAAGACACAAAAAAGGTGGTAGCGGGGATTTCTCCCTGCGGTCGAAATGACATGGCTGAGCAGTTACGATTGGAGATTGCAAGATGGACTTACAAGAAATTGAAGTGATTATCGGCAAGGATGGCCAGGTTCAACTTTTGGTGCGGGGGGTAAAGGGCCTGATCTGTTTGGAGTTGACCAAAGAGTTGGAAGCGGTGCTGGGCGGCCAGATCGAGGCGCGGGAGATGACCCCCGAAGTCCAGGAAACGGCTAAAGAGCAGGTCGAGCAGCGGCAGTGGCAGAAAAGCGGGTAAAAAGCAAATGACCATCTCCTAACACAGTTTGTCTGTTTTAGCAGAAGGCCACCCTTATCGGTGGCCTTTTTTTTGTCCGCCTGACTCTGCCGGAGCGTTTTTTGGAGCGCTTTTAGATTACATTTTTGGTGCGCTGGACAGGTATAGTGGGTTATATAACCGATCTAACCGGTGGTTATAACCAATTTAAACCCTAAAACCTATCTTTTGGGAGATTCGTTATCAACCATTTGCGGCTATACTGGGATTATCTTTGTTTCAAAAATTTGATTCTCTCATGAGTTTGATATTCAACCTGGGTTCGATATTTTCTGATCGCATCCTGAGTAGCCTTGAACGCAGTGAAAGGCGTATCGAAGGGTGCGATTTAGGAAACTCCGCACTGAGGTTGCTATTTTGATTGCAACGAGGTTAAACAGATGAATGACAAGACAATTATCGCTCGCAACCTGTCGAACCCGGCGGCCTTTGGCCATGCCGTAGTTATCGGCAGTGGGATTGCCGGCCTGACCGCCGCGCGAGTGTTGGCCGATTACTTTGCCAGAGTCACAATTATCGAACGGGACAGCCAGCTCGATGCGCCGCAGTTCCGGCGGGGTGTGCCCCAGGCTCACCACGCTCACTCGCTGCCGGTGCGAGGCCAGCAGCTTTTGGAAAAACAGTTCCCCGGCCTGACCGTCGAATTAATCAGCCAGGGCGCGGAAGCGGTGCATGGGGGCAGCGAGATGGCCTTTTTTGTGGCCGGGGAGTATCACCAGGTCCGCCAGCAGGGCGGGCTTATCACCCTGAGTAGCAGCCGGCCGCTGCTGGAAAGCGCCCTCTACCGCCGGGTAGCGGCCCAGCCGGGGGTGCGGATTCTCCCCGAGCACGGCGTCGAAGCATTGCTGGTTGACCGGTCAAAACGGCGGGTAACCGGGGTGCGCCTGCGCCGTCGCGGCGGCTGGCCGGTCCAGGAAGCCACCCTGGCGGCTGACCTGGTGCTGGACGCCAGCGGGCGCGATTCTCAAGCGCCGCAATGGTTGGCCGATTTGGGGTATACCGCGCCCCAGGAAACGGTGGTCAACGCCTTTACCGGCTACAGCAGCCGCCTGTACCGCCGTCCGGCCAACTTTGGCCAAAGCTGGAAAACCCTATATGTCCGTCCCACACCTACCCACAGTACTCGCGGCGGGGTGATCCTGCCCATCGAGGGCGACCGCTGGCATGTGACGCTACACGGGATGGCCGGCGATCATCCCCCGACGAGCGAAGCCGGCTTTCTGGACTTTGCCCGCAGCCTGGCGGCGCCACAGTTTTACGAAGCTCTATGCGCCGCCGAACCGTTGACCGAACCACGCGGCTACCGCCGCACCGAAAACCGGACGCGCCATTACGAGCGGCTGCCGCGCTATCTGGAAGGGCTGCTGGTCTGTGGCGATGCGGTCTTCACCCTCAATCCCGTCCACGCCATGGGGATGACGGCGGCGGTGTTGGGCAGCTTGGCTCTGGATAAGACGCTGCAAGCCTATGGCGCTGCTCCCAACCTGATGGGGCTGGCCGGCGCGTTTCAGCAGCGCTTGAGCCGGACCATAGCCGAACTGTGGAAGCTCACCACCGATCAGGATCAGCGCTGGCCGCAGGTGGAAGTGATCGACCCGTTGGAACAGGCCCGCCGAGAACGCCGCCAACTGGCCGCCAAAATAGCCCAGGGATCTGCCAAACGGCGAGAGCGAACCCCCAGTAATAGCGGGCTGAGCGTGGCTTTTACCTAACCAAGATAAACCGAAACCAAAAGAGCTTTTTGCCACAAATTGCACGAATTTACACTAAATTTTTCGTGCTAATTCGTGCAATTTGTGGCGAAGTTTTTACTCAATAGATAAAGAAATTGGTAATGGATACTCAACAACTTTCTCTGCTGGCCGGAGCTGTCTCCAGCCTTATCTTTGTCGGCAGTCACGTGCCGATGCTGCGCCGGGCCTACCGGACCAGAGATTTACACTCCTACAGCCGTTTGAACCTGATCTTGGTCAATGTAGGCAACCTGATCTATTGGCTTTACCTGATCAGTCTGCCGCCGGGGCCGGTCTGGGTCTTACACTCGTTTTATACCATTTCTAGTGCTTGGCTGCTGCTGTGGTACTGCCGGTTACATTCGTGTGATTGGAGGCGGTCATGATTGAAACTGGCGCCTTGTCAATGTTAAAATGATATGGAAGGACACGGCCCTACGCCTACCCCACACGGGGCGACCGCCAGGGTGCGCCCCTCCATCAACCCATCAAATTAACATTGACAGTGTGCTAGGGGGTGTGGATCGAGCGAAGGTAGGCCACAATAGCCTGCAACTGCTCATCGGTCAGGGCCGGATTGCCACCTTTAGGCGGCATGGCCACCCCGCTGGTATTGAGCGGATCATCCGCCGGGCGGCCAGTCTTGATAAAGGCCAGCAGCTCCGCATCAGACAGGCCGGCGACAAATTCGCTGCTGTTCAAGGGTTTGCCCAGCCCGGCGATGCCCTCACCGGACGGGCCGTGACAGGGGCTGCAATAGCTAACAAAGATCTGCTCGCCGTTGATAGGGATGTCGCCATTGGCCGGCGCGGAGGAGATTGTCTGGGCCTCACTGCACGCGGCTACTATTAAGAGTAAGATTAAAATAAGCAAGGGTATCAGAAATTTCATTACATCTGCCTGTTATCTGAGGAGTGTTTACGCGCTTGAGCACGCCACCGACGCGAAGCGTGAAAATGGAGTGCAAAGCTTGCCTTGCGACCTGGCAAAGCAAGCAACCGGTCTATTTACCTAAATTTCGCCCAAATAAGGGGCAATATGGATTCATTGATTTAGATTTGACATAAAAATAGTGATCGTCTTACCTGTAAGGAAAGAGCCTTAATCAACCCATACAGGAGGACGATCACCATGC